>OCZT010004034.1_pt1 | contig 14897 bp, 15 predicted proteins | sample 1539031 | NCBI WGS metagenome assembly OCZT01 (sample SAMEA3539308, study PRJEB22396) | soil metagenome | biome: tundra; feature: field; material: soil | place: USA | collected 2010-05 | depth 0.15 m
AACGAAGGAAATCGTGGATCGTGAAATGCCGCGGCCACAGCCATTTCCTGCACAGCTTCCCAAAGCGGTTTAACTGCTTTAATATATCCAATGCAGCCGCGCAGATGGCCGCGCTTTTTTAAAGTAACAAAAGCGCCTCTTTTTTCTTTTAGTGTTTCCGAATCCACTGTATATTTTGGTATATCCTTGTTGCTAACTTTAGCCGCAATTGTTTTTTTTACTATATCCAGCAGAGTAGCTTTTTCCTTTTTTGTCAATTCCATTTTAGGCTCCCCTATATGAACTATCCCAAGGTAATCGAATAAAGACACCTTATACCAATATACCAATTCTAAATCAAAGCGCTATCTTTTGTTAGCAGCGTCGTCGGCTTCTTCAATCCGCCGTGGCGGACCTGCGTCGCCTTCTCCTTGCCGCCTCGATATCATCACCAATTTAGAAATGGTATTAGCTCTACTTGTAATAAATTGCTGCTGCGTAACCGACAACCGAACTCTTATCGCCAGTTACATCCCCAGAATTAGCATATTTTAAAACTCGTGCGGAATTTGCCCCTATCTTACAAGCCACGAGCATAGCAACCGCCATTGGACCGCCACCACACGCCTCGGCAGTGCCACTTCCTAAACTATCCAGTAATCCGGGCGCATCGCTATCCTTTAAGTACCGTAAAACAACGCCATCCAATTTAGTAGCTTCGTTATAGCCGTGAAAATGAGATAAATCTGAACTAGCCACAATGAGTACCTTCATACCTTGTATGGAATCACATATAGCTTGAGCTAGGTCTTGACAGGTACTCGCGTCCTGATCTCCCATTACCAAAGGAACAAATGAAAAATTACCCAGTGCATACTGCAAGAAAGGAAGTTGTATTTCTATAGAATGTTCCTGTAAATGTGCCGCCGGAATATCAGACACAAGCTTACTGTTTCTTTTAATCTGTTTCGCCAATTCTTCGGCAACAGGCACAATCCCCAGCGGCGTTTCATAACCACCATTACTGAAAATAGAAACACCATGAAAGGCTGCACGGTGGCTCGGACCTACAACAATAACTGCATCATAATTGTTCCCGCAAACACGTTTGTACGCATAGGCTGCAACCTGCCCGGAATAAACATAGCCGGCATGTGGGGCAATTATAGCCACAACTTCACCTTCTAATTCTGTATCGGGAACTGAATTAAAAAAACCCTCAATATCTCCTCTCAGGGCAGAAGGATTTCCAGGATACCAAGAACCGGCTATTACTGATTTTCTCACAGCATCCATATACAATACCTAATATCTCTATTTTACTTCAAACGCCAGATTGCCCCTTGAGGCGTATCCAAAACATCAACACCGAGTTCGGCAAGTTGAGCCCTCAAAGAATCCGCTTCCTGCCAATTAGAATTCTTTCTGGCCACTTCTCTCTTCAGAATAAGCTCGCTTATTTCGCCCCGTGGAACTTGTACCTCAAAATCCATTACACCTAAAACTTCGTTTATATTGGCCAGTGCCGCTAGTATTTTACGCGCATCATTTTTCATGATCATCCCTTGCGCCAAGGGGGGATTTATTTTACCAATGAAATCAAAAATTGCAGCCAACACACCTGCTATATTAAGATCGTCGTCTAGAGCTGCCACAAATCTATTTTTTAGATCGTAAATCAGCTGATCGACTTCTGCCAGAGCATCTCCATTAATATCAATGGCACTGAGCCTACTGATAAAGATGTTAACTTTTTTAACCGTATTTTTTGCCGTCTTCAGCGCGCTATCGGAATAATTGAGCGGCTTCCGATAATGCATCGCCAGCAAGAAAAAACGGATATCCCTGCCGCTGTAACCAGCTTGCCGTAATTGAACCAACGGCAACGCATTGTTTAGAGAGCGCGACATCTTTTTGCCATCAACCAGGATCAGCTCGGCATTTATCCAGTAATTAGCTCCGCTGCGGCCGGAAATCGCTTTATTAATGGCTAAAATATTTTCACAATGGGGAAATGCTTCATCAGCCCCGCTTATATGAATGTCATAAGTTGACCCTAAGTACTTATTAGAAATAGCCGAACACTCCAAATGCCAGCCGGGCCTGACATTACCCCATTTAGTCTTATAATAAATACCTCTTTTCAGTTCCCCCAAATTTGCCCGCCTCAGCAAAGCAAAATCCATCGGGTGGTCCTTTTCATACTCGTCAAGATCAATGGTTTTACCAGGTCTTGTTTTCCCTAAATCGATGTTAGAAAGAAGACCGTAATCAGCTAATTTAGAAATGTCGTAGTAAACTGAATGTAATTTTTCGTATGCATAATTCTTATCGACTAATTTCTCAACAATCTTGAGCATCTCTTCAACGTTTTCCGATGCCTTGACGTAAATATTATCCTGATGAATATTCAGAAATTGCGCATCTTCCAAAAATATTTTTAAGTATTTATTGGAATACTCGGGAAGGTCCATTCCCTCCCTTTCTGATCCTTTAATCGATTTGTCAGTGAGGTCAACAATATCCAGGACGTGCTTTACCTTGTAACCTTTGTAAATTAAATAGCGGCAAATTAAATCGGATACTACAAGGCGCCGGTAATTACCTAAATGAGGCGCATCATGAACTGTAGGTCCACAGGTATGCATTCGCACTTCATCAGCCTTAATCGGTTTGAATAGATCTTTCCGGCGTTTAAGAATATTGTAAAGACTAAAAGTAGAAATATCTTCCTTAAAAGAAAACAATTCCGTGCTTAAATATCTTTCACCGCTGTCAGGGATAATAACAACGATAACCCCTTCTTCCAATTGCAGAGCTTTCTGGGCGGCAACAAACATAGCCGCTCCGGAGCTCATTCCGGCCAAGATACCTTCTTCGCGGGCAAGCCGCCGTGACATTTCAAAAGCGTCTTCATCTAAAATATTTACCTTTTCGTCGAGCCTAGCTTTATCAAATATTCCCGGGCGGTAGGACTCTCGCATGTTCTTTAGTCCTTGAATCTTATGCTGCAGATAAGGCTCAACACCTATAATTTTAATTTCCCGGTTTAGTTCCTTGAGCCGTTTCGAAATTCCCATAGCCGTACCTGTTGTACCCAGGCTGGATACTACCATAGTGACAGCACCGCCCGTTTGCTCCCAGATTTCCTGCGCGGTGCCATAATAATGGGCGGCAACATTGTCTTGATTATTAAATTGATCAGTACCGAAATATTTATCCGTATTTTCGCGCAGCATTTTGTAGGCCACTTCAATTGCACCATCTGTACCTTGATTCGCCGGAGTGAAATGCAGCTCAGCACCCATAGCCCGTAGAATCTTTTTTCTCTCATCGCTTGCCGCTTCCGACATAGTCAAACACAACCGATATCCCTTCGCCGCGGCAATCATCGCCAAACCGATTCCTGTATTTCCGCTGGTTGCTTCTAAAATGGTTTTCGCCGGAGTTAATTCGCCTCTCTTTTCCGCATTTTCGATCATGAATAATGCTGTGCGATCCTTAATGGAACCGCCGGGATTGGCGCTTTCCAACTTAGCAAAAATCCTTATTTTTTTATTGGGATTAAGACGGCAAATTTCCACCATTGGCGTGTTGCCAATGCCTTCGATAATACTCTTACAAATTTTATGCATAAATTATTAATACCTGTAAAATAACTATAGCCCAATTTATCGGGGGATATTTAATTATGCCGGCAAAAATATACGACCTAAAATGGATTAGCTATCCATTTTAGGTATAGGAATTTTAATAAATTGAACACCTTCTTCCCTTAAACTGTCTTCCTCCTGCGGTGTGGTTGTCCCTTTGATATTGCGTTTTTTTTCATCTCCGCAATGAACCTTTAGAGCAACTTCGGCAAATTTATTGCCCACATCCTCAAAATTATTTTCAATAAAACGATGCAGCATTTGCATTGCTTTAGCCGGAGAAAGTTCTTTTCCCGGAATATTGTCTGCTTTTCGCGAATCTTTTCCCATAATCGTAAGCGAAGAAGGAATTATTTCGACCTGCGAACTATTGCATACAGGACAGGAAACAAGCTTCTGCGAATTTTGAGAAATCAACGCCTGCCGGTCTTTAAACCAGCCTTCAAATTTATGCCCGTTTTCACATTTTATATCGTAAATAATCACCTGACTAACACCTTTTAAAAGAGATTTTTATTATTCTAACATGCCATTAGATAAAAAACAGTGGACATTTGGAAATAAATTATATAACGTCCGTGACCGTGTCGGGATGTGGCCCAGTCTGGTAGGGCACTGCGTTCGGGACGCAGGGGTCGCGCGTTCAAATCGCGCCATCCCGACCATTTTTTATCTCCAAAATCATAATGTTTTTATCATTATACCATTTCGCTTTCAAAGGATAACGAGGTGGCAAGGAGGAGGCTCCACAGGCGTATTGTACATACGCTGAGGAAGCCGACGACGCTGCCAACAAAGTTAGCCAAAGAAAGCGGATTGGTATCAGCCAACGACTGATGCGAGCTTAAATATCGGCAGGTACATAGCGATAATCATACCACCAACGATTCCACCCAGGAAAACCATCATTACCGGTTCTAATAGAGCCGTCATGGCATCAACCGCAGCATCAACTTCATCATCGTAAAAGTCAGCAATCTTAGTGAGCATTGTATCAAGGGCGCCAGTTGCCTCCCCAACTGCAATCATTTGTACAACCATAGATGGGAATATTCCCGTTTCTGCCAGTGGCTCAGCTATAGTTCGTCCCTCACTGATACTTTGACGTGTTTTTAATAAAGCATCTTCGATAACTTTGTTGCCTGATGTTCTGCTGACAATACTCAAGCCTTCCAGAATGGGCACACCGGAACTCATCATTGTGGATAGGGTGCGGGAAAATTTGGCTACCGCTACTTTTTTCAAAAGCGGACCGAAGACTGGAGCTTTCAGAGAAAGAGAATCCAATAACCAACGTCCCTTCTCCGTTTTATAAAAACGATTAAAAGTGATATAAATGACAACCAGAATAAAAATTATGACGAAAAAATAACTTTGAGCAAACTCACTTGCGGCAATCAACATCATTGTTGGCCCGGGAAGTTGTCCACCCATGCCTTCAAACATTTTTTGAAATACGGGGATAACCTTGAGCAGTAACAAAGCAACTACGCCGAACGAGATAAACAAAACAGCAGCAGGATAGGTCATCGCACCTTTAACGCGTTTTTTTAACTTCATAGCCTTTTCCAAATAATCGGAAAGACGTCCCAGGATAATATCCAACATTCCACCAGCTTCGCCGGCGGCAATTAAATTTACGAAAAGATCGTCAAATACCTTGGGGTATTTTTTTAAAGCATCGGTCAAACTGGTGCCACCTTCTATATCTTCCTTGATGGCCCGAAGAATTTTGGCAAATACTTTGTTTTCCTCCTGCTGGGCCAAGAGGTCTAAGCATTGAATCAGGGGTAGACCGGCATTAATCATAGTGGAAAAGATTCGGCAGAAAACTACAATGCTCTTTTCTTTAACTCTCCCCTGTAAGAAAGGTAAATACTCCATGAGATCTTTGGGCTTATTCCTGACCTCGATGGACTTATAGCCTTGCCTCCGTAATAAACCGCGAATAGCAACTTCATCAATTGCTTCCATCTCCCCTTTTTTTAGCTCGTCTTTTCTTGTTGTACCTTCCCAAAGAAAAACTGGCATGTTTGAAAATCCTTTATGGGGTAATTTTAATTTTGATATAATAAACCATCTTCAACGTAAGTTCAACTCGTTTAATATTCAAAAAACTCAACTTTTTGTTGAAGATCACAATTAGGTCATGTTGGAACAGTTTTCTTCATACTGCGCTGGCAGAAAATCTCATATTGGATGATGCCTGCTGCCACAGCAACATTAAAGGAATCAAAACTTCCCGCCATGGGAATAGTCAGCAAAAAATCACATTTCTTTTTAATCAGCGGTCTGATGCCTTTTGCCTCTCCCCCCAATACTAAAACGACAGGACAATTAAAATCCATTTCTCTTAAATTGTTTCCAGCGTGAGCTTCCGCGCCAAAAACCCAAAAACCTTTATCTTTTAAATAATCGATTGTTTGCGATAAATTAGTTACGCGGGCGACAGGTAATTGCTCGGCGCTACCGGCGGACGCCTTAATAACTGCAGCCGTTACAGGAGCGGCGCGGTCTGTTGGAATGACAACACCGTTGGCACCTAAGCAATGGGCGGTGCGAATTATTGATCCCAGATTCTGTGGATCCATAATGCTGTCAAGAATTAAAATCAGATCAAAATTAAAAGATTTGTTGCGGTTTTTTATCAGAACATCTAAGTCCACATAGACAAAGGCCTGCCGCAAACCGATAACACCTTGATGATCGAAACTTCCTGCCAATTCATCCAAGCATTGCCGTACGCGGAATTCAACCGGAATTTTTTTTTGCCGGGCAGTCTCGATTATTTCCGCAACAACAGAGCCACCCCTCCCGGAGGCAATAATAATCCTCTCCAACCCTGTTTCTTGTTGCCGGAGGAGAACTTTGACAGGATTTATGCCGTAAATTGCCTCCATGCTTAGCTTTCTATTTGTACCTGGATTGATTTTATCTTATACCAATTCTAAATCAAAGCGCTATCTTTGTTGGCAGCGTCGTCGGCTTCCTCAACGTATGTACAATACGCATCGTCGCCTCCTCCTTGCCGCCTCTATATCATCTTTGATTTAGAAATGGTATTGTTGCCAGACCCGCAGTAATTTCCTGGTTAATTTGCAGGCAAGCTTCCAATGGATCTTTGGCCTTGCGTATCGGCCTTCCCACTACAATATAATCGGCGCCCGCTTTTATGGCTTCATAAGCGCTGAGCGTTCTTTTTTGATCATCCTTTGCTTCTTCCCCGGTGCCACGTATACCCGGAGTCACAATAACGAATTTATCATCTAAATTAGCCCGCAACACAGCAATGTCCTGTGCGGAAGAAACTACACCGGATGCTCCTGCTTTTTGAGCCATTTTAGCCAAACGCAGAACCAATTCATTGGTGCTTTTTTCAAATCCGATTTCCGCCATATCATCATTATTTAAACTGGTGAGCACAGTTACGGCCAAAATAATCGGCCTCGCTTTACCAAGTTTATCGGCACAAGCCCAAGCAGCAGAAACTGTCTCTTGAATCATCTTGCTGCCGCCCATGGCATGAACATTAAACATTTCTACATCCGCCTTTACGGCGGCTTCGGCCGCGCGGGCAACTGTATTGGGAATATCATGAAACTTGAGATCCAGAAATACCTTCTGACCTTTTTGTTTGATGTTCTCAATAATTTTAGGCCCAACAGCGGTAAACAATTCTTTGCCGACTTTAAACATACCCACATGGCCGGAAAGAAGTTTTACCCAGGATAAAGCTTCTTCCATGCTTGCGGCATCAAGAGCGAAGATCAGTTTATCACTCGCCTGCTTATTCGAGATATTCTTCATCGCCGATAAACTCAGTATTATCCGGAATCGGTTTGAAATCTTCTTTTGACCCCTCTAAATATTCGGGATGGGCGTAAACGACCTTTCCCGCTGCTATTTCACGCAGGGCCAGCACTATTTCTCTGTTTTTGCTCTCCATCAGCGGTTTTGAGCCTTTTAGTAACTGGCGTGCACGTTTTGATGCCAGCGATACCAGCCCGAACCTGGTTTTGGCAACCATCAAAGAATCTTCTACTGTAATTCTTGCCATTTATTTACAACCTCCTGAAACTATATATTATTTTTTAATATATTTCTTAATCTTATCTTTTAATCTGCTTCTTTTGCATTTTTCAGCAACATATATTGCAATCAATTGACTGGCCGCTGTTTCCAGATCTTCGTTAAAAATTACATAATCATACCATGAAATTTCTTTTAATTCACTCTCTGCTTGCGTAAATCTGGCTTTAATTGCTTCATCTGTCTCATGACCACGTTTTTCCAATCTTTTTAAAAGCTCAACGCGCGAAGGCGGAAGCACAAAAACAAAGATGCCTTTTTTAAACTTTTGCTTTACTTTTTTTGCACCCCGCGGCTCAATATCAAGCAACAAATCCTTACCTTTTTGGGGAAAATCTTCCATAGCTTTAATGGAAGTGCCATATAGGTGACCATAGTTTTCTATCCACTCGACAAATTCATTTTGATCGATACGCCTCTGAAATTCGTCGCGGGAAATGAAGTAATAATCCTTTCCATTTATTTCATTAGGTCGTGACGGTCTGGAAGTGTAGGATACCGAAAATTTTAATTCCGGGCACGCCTGCAATAAACGCTGGCAGATGCTGCTTTTCCCTGCGCCCGACGGCGCCGAAACAACGATAAATAATCCTTTTTCTGACATCATTGCTACTCGATATTCTGCGCCTGTTCACGCAATTTACCCAGTTCACTCTTGGCTTCAATCACCTGCCGGGCAATTTCTGCATTATTGCTTTTGGAACCGATCGTGTTAATTTCACGGTTCATTTCCTGCAAAAGAAAATCTATTTTCTTTCCTTCAGCATCCTCACTTTGCAGCAGGGCTTCAAATTGATTGATATGACTCTGCATACGCACTAGTTCTTCGGTAATATCGCATCGGTCAGCCATGATCGCAACTTCCTGCGCTAAACGGGCATCGTCAAGCACGTATCCGGCAGTGAGCTCCTTAATCCTATCGGCCAGACGTTTTTGATACTCCAGCACAACCTGCGGCGCGCGCAACCGAATCGTTTCCATAATTTCCGTAATCACCTTAAGCCTCATTTGCATATCGGAATACAAAGCCATACCTTCGTCCTGCCGCATATTCACCAGCATCGACAGCGCTTCTTGCAGGGTTTTTTCCACCTGACTCAAAAAATCAGGACTCAACTCCGTTTCCGAAGACGGTGTGAAAATGTCACGAAAAACGGTCAGGGATTTTAAAGTGATCGGCTCCTGCAAATGGAATTCAGCTTTGAGACGGCTTAAAACATCAAAATAATTGTGGGCAATCTCCAGATTTAAATTCACTTTGGAGGTATCGGCGCCCTCCCCCTCCAGTCGGATCGACACATCGATGCGGCCACGCTTGAATCTTTCCCCAATTTTCTTTTTATACTCCATTTCCAGCGGGAAAAGTGCCGAAGGTGTGCGCAGGGATATTTCCAGAAAACGATGATTGACAGACTTGGCTTCCACAGCAATATTTCGGCCATCTAAAAGCGCTACCACCCGTCCATAACCCGTCATGCTTTTAATCATTTATTCACCTAATTTTACGAATAATGCGTTTTTTTACAATCCATCCGCCATTCTTAACTGCAATAAATATTTCTCCCGAATCTTGCTTAGCATCGAAAGCTGCTTTTCATCCGCATAATCGGGATAAGTCCAGGGCAAAGCACAAAATTTCTTTCCCTGGTAAATTAAAGTCAAATCAGCGTAAATGCCATCGCGCAAATAAGGCCGATGTGTGTAGCTTTTGCCGGTTGCTAAAATCAGATGCGCTTTGGACAAATAACCGGGATCAATATTAACCTGACGTCTGCCGCGTGATGCTGATTTCTGTTCGAGCTCATTTGTTGCCAGTTTTATATCGGTCAATACCTCCGGCCGAATCAGTTTCTCCATCGAAAGAAAGCGCCGGACGAGCGCTCCGCCCATTTCCGGGCTGTAGTAGTCCGTATAATCAAAAAACATCTGCTCGCTTATGAAATCGGGCTTGCCGTATAAAGCAGACAGCTCGCTTATTGTTTCATTTACTTGCTCAGCTGTTACCGCAAAAACGCTCAAAACCAGTTTTACCGGCTCAGCCGCATTGGGTTTACTCATAATACTTCTTTTAATTCTTCCTGCGAAACAGTGGCAGTGCCGACTTTACCAACAACAATTCCTGCCGCATGATTGGCCAGACAGGTTGCCTCTTTCAAATCAGCTTGAGCGGCAAGAGCAAGGGCGAGCACACCGATGACTGTGTCACCCGCGCCGGTTACATCATAAACCTCTTTAGCCTGTGCAGGGAAATAGGTATGTTCGATTTTACGTCTTTTTTCAAACAGGCTCATCCCCTCTTCGCCACGCGTTACCAGCAAGGCCTTAAAATCAAATTTTTTCAGCAGTTTTTCGCCCAACAGCATCAGATCATCGGAATTATTAATCTCCATGCCGACGGCCCGCTGGGCTTCGTGATGGTTGGGAGTAATTACATGTACCCCTTGATAGATGGAAAAATCGCTCTGCTTGGGGTCGAGACAAATGAATATATTGGAATCTTTAACGATACTTTTTATGCCTTCGATCAATTCTCGGGAGATGACTCCCTTGCTGTAATCGGAAACAACAATAGCGCCAATTTTTTTGTGCAGCGATTTTACATAATCCAGAATTTTTTGGATGCTGGCTTTGGGAATCGGTTTTCTGCTTTCGTTATCAAAACGCACCACCTGCTGACCATGGGCGACGACTCTTGTTTTCAGCGTTGTCGGACGCCCCTTTTCCACAACAATCCCTGCTGGATCAATTTTGCGAGATCGCAGTTCACTTAACAACCCCTGACCGATGTCATCCGCACCGATAACACCGGTGACATAAACCTTACCACCCATCGCGTAAATACTGTTAAGAACGTTGGCGCAGCCACCCAGCAGAACACTGTCTTTCTGAACATCGACCACAGGCACAGGCGCTTCCGGAGAAATACGGGACACTTTTCCCCAGATGAAATGATCGACCATCACATCGCCAATCACGAGCACGCCGGATTGGGAAAAATTAGAAATTATCTCCAATGCTCTTTTTTTAGATAAAATCTTGTGCACAGTTATATAGAAACCCCTAAGTTATTTAAACTAAAAAAGCGCCAAGAGCGCTTCAATGCAAAACTTTGGGTGACTCTATTACCAAGTCCTGAATTTGTCAAACATTTTTTAATTGTCATGACCGGTAGAAAAATATTCTCTGATAAGTACTTTAATTAAGTATACTGTCCCCCAAATTACGAATTACTCGGTGAAAACCGGGATCCAGTACTCGGACTGTTCGGTGGAGCAGTCCCTACGTTATGGTGTAGGGCGCGTCGTGTACCCTTTAGGGTTATTCCCCAAACGCGCCGCCTCTTTGTCATTACCCGGCTCGACCGGGTAATCCAGTTTTGCGGTCTGCTCGCAAGCAGACCCTACGTTTATATGAGGTTCAACTTGACCATACTCTTGTATTTCATTATAGTCCGCAATCAAACAATTCGATTAGAATGAAACTTCAGGAAAGGACTAAACATGCTCAATATTGAACAATTTCGGTACGGTGATAACTTGGCCTGTCTCATCTTTGGCAAAACAGAGGCGATGGCTATTGACGGCGGGGCATGGCAGGAAATTCTCGCGTTTCTCGAAACCAACAACCTGACACTCAAGTTTGTCACCAATACACATCAACATTACGACCACACACAGGGAAACGAGCATCTGCTCAGGAAAACAAAAGCAAAGTACTTAAACTCCTCCACCCTTACCGATAATCAGGAGATTATTATTGACGGTGAAGCGGTTGTTGTTTACCGGACTCCGGGACATACAAGCGACTCGATCTGTTTTCACACGGGCACTATTCTGGTCACTGGCGATACTCTCTTTAACGGAACGGTCGGTAATTGTTTTTCCGGCGACCAGAAGAGTTTCTATCAATCTATCAAGCGACTAATGACCCTGCCGGATGACACCAAAATTTATGCCGGTCATGATTATATCCGTGATTCCCTGGCTTTTGCCAAACATCTGGAACCGGACAACAAAGAGATCGACCGTTTCTGGAATTCCTACGATCCTGACTATGTTTACTCGACTTTGGCCGATGAACGAAAGATCAATCCCTACTTACGATTCAATGAGGAACCCATTATCAATCTCCTCAAAGCAAACAATCTGCCCCACACCACGGAATGGGAGCGCTGGGCATCATTGATGTCTATTGAATGAAGCTCGAAACCGGGTGGGCTCCTATACCAATTCCAAATCAAAGCGCTATCTTTGTTGGCAGCGTCGTCGGCTTCCTCAACGTATGTAAAATACGCCTCCGGCGCCTCCTCCTTGCCGCCTCGATATCATCTCTGATTTAGAAATGGTATTATTAATAGGTGCCGCCCGGGGCATGGCAGGGGGCAACTATTTTACGGTATACCCACGACCATCGAGACAGGCAGACATTGCCCGCCGATAATTATCGCTCTGCTGGATCATCTGAGTTTCAGATGCACCAACAGGCGGTTTAGTCGGATCATAGTTTGTCTGGTCTACAGCCCAGCTGTGGCACGCGTAACGATCATCAGCCTGCTTTTGCTGGCTCTGGCCTTGACGGGGATAGATGAATATTTGTCCTGTCTGCGTCTGGCCGGTAGACGGCGGTGTTTGGCTGACTTCGCCCTGTGGTGGTTCAACAACGGCATAACCGCCAGCAGTTGAGGTGTAGTAAACTTCATTAGCATAGTAATAAGGTATACTGCCAAGCCAGATCGTTGTATAAAAAGGAGGCAAAAAAGGAACAAAAAGGCCGATCGGAGGCGCAACGATCAGAAAACGCCGCCCCTGCGGACGATACCAGACACCTCCGTGAAAATGGTATCTTACATTGTGATAAGACACTTCCCGGTGACCTCTGGGCAGAGATCCAATAAATTGGCCGCGGGCCGGATAGTCATGGTTATGCTGATAGCGCGCATCCCTGTATTGTTGATGACGGGAACCGCGTTCTTGTGCGAAAGCTATCTGCGTAAATCCTAAAATCATAATTCCCAAAACTGCCAATATCAGGCCAGACACTAAGCCCTTATTCACATTGTATAGATATGACATGGTGATTACCTCCATAAATTCAAGTGTATGTTGTTATACCATTTCTAAATCAAAGATGATATCGGGGCGGCAAGGAAGAGGCGACTAGGCATATTGTACATACGTTGAGGAAGCCGACGACGCTGCCAACAAAGATAGCGCTTTGATTTAGAATTGGAATTAATGCTCAGTACTGCACACTATACCCCCGGCCTTCCAAGCAGGCAGACATCGCCCGCCTGAAATCGAGGGCTTTTCTTTCATATTGAAGATCACGCGCCTGATGGCGATTGGCATATGCTTCCTCCAGCTGCCGGGCAGATTCCTGCCTGGAAATATCTGACGTAGCACCAACAGCAGCACCGCTTGCGGCACCGATCAAAGCGCCTCCTGCGGCGTGTCGCGGTCCGGCAATCAATGCCCCCAAAACCGCCCCGGCAATAGACATAACCACTGTGTCATGACCAGGTGGAGGCATGGGCACCACCCTGACACGCTGCTCAGGCGGGATAGATGATACACTCGGATCGAAACCGGTCTGATCCATCGCCCAGTTGTAACATTCATAGTGGTCAAGGGACTGCTGCTTAGTTGTCTGCCCCGATTTGGGATAAAAATACACCTGTGTAATGGCAGCGCCCCGGTTCTGGCCTGCATCTTCGGGCGTGAGTTGCTGCTGGACGCGAGTTGTTGCGGGATAACATCCCGCCAAAGTAAATACTGTTAATAAAAGCAAAAGCCACTGGCCAACTCCTGATGTCCAACATCTCTGTATAAATTCAAATTTCTCTGTCTTGCGACTCAATATATTCATACGTTTTCTCCTTCTTCTTTAAGTATATCATAAACACCTAAAGGGATATTGTCTATCGTCCTATTGCTTTTATTTTCCCTATGCTATCATTTTATTCTCATTTCATGCAAATTATAGAGCAATGGATGTGCCAAAACTTTTTAACCACAACGTAAATTATTAAAATATTTATTAATATTTAAAATTTACAAGAAATCAATGGAATACACGCCCGACTAAAAGCGGGTAAAAAGTACCCGATTGGACTATCCAGATGTGGATAAAGTACCCACCTGCCAATCGGAAGTCATACGAAACAGTCTCGCATGCCGGGTAAGGCCGGAATCCGGAAAATTAAAAAAGATCAAATGGTACCGTCACCAATTACGCAAGCTCTGCTACTGCCCTTATCCACCCTGCACTCGCCCCCTTTATTTTAACCGGGAAGCAGTAGAATTTGAAACCCGTTGACGGCAGCAGGTCTAAATTTGTGAGCTTTTCAATCTGGAAATAACCCTTTTCAATACCTGCAAAATGTCCTTCCCATATAATTGAGGCATCCTTAGTCTTCGCAAATTCTTTAGCCTGGAAAGGAAGCGGCCTGTCCCAGCTCCAGCCATCCGTCCCGACGACATGCGCATCGTGGCCAAGAATCCAGAGCGTTGCCTCCCGGCCAAATCCGCAGCCTTTCACAAGGTATTCGGGTGTGCCCCAGTAAGGCGCCGCTCCGCTTTGCGCAAGAAATACATCCCCTTGACGGAGTGTATGATCGATTTTATCGAGTTTTGCTTTTATGTCCTCGACCGTGATGTTGTACCCGTCGGGAAAGTCGGAAAAGTCTAGTTTCACACCGTTCCCCACACCCCACTCAAGCGGGAACTTATCGATGGTCAGGGCCGGCTTCCCTTGATCCTGTGTGGGGTGAAAGTGCCAGGGCGCGTCCATATGCGTGCCTGCATGCGTCGAGACCTCCATGACCTCGACCGCCCAGCCGAGCCCGCCCGGCAGGTCGCCGATGGTTAGTCCCGGATAAAATGTCTTCATGCTCTCAGCCCCAAGCGCATGGTCTACATACATGATCTTTGGTATCATCATCGGCGGGTCGCTGGGCAGCCCGCTTTCAATTGCCACGGAAAGGTCGATGAACCTGCTCATCATCACACTCCCTTATTAAAAAATCCTATCGGGGATTCCTGGAATCTCTGGGTTATTCCATCCAATGGACGAATTCATCCAGCTTCGCCCTGTTCCGTTCAAAATTATTGAGAGGAAATGACGGATCAGGATAGCCCAGCGCGATGCCCACAACAATTTTTTTATCATCAGGAATTG
>OCZT010004036.1_pt1 | contig 14895 bp, 11 predicted proteins | sample 1539031 | NCBI WGS metagenome assembly OCZT01 (sample SAMEA3539308, study PRJEB22396) | soil metagenome | biome: tundra; feature: field; material: soil | place: USA | collected 2010-05 | depth 0.15 m
CGCATCGACCCCGGCGTGGTCTCGCTGGTCGCCGAACTCCGCGGCCACGAGCGCCAGGCCGCCGAGGGACTGGGCCAGTGGAAGACGCACCACGAGGAGCGCAATCCCTCGCCGCCTCGCCGACGGCGATCACGCTGCTGACCAACCAGGAGTTGGACTGGCTGGAGAAGAGGGCTGGAGATGGAGAAATCGGGAGGGGCGGACGAATAGGTAGATCAAATGTCCCAAGCCTCAACCGGCTGCGGGCCATGGTGAGCCTGCCCAAGTATTCCCGCAAATGCCGCGGCCTCCGACCGGCGACCGCGGATCGATGGCGTGATCGAGTGCTGACAAGCCAGCCCTTTTCCAGGAGCCGGCGCGTTTATCGTTCCCAATCCTTCAATTCAGGGAGCGGGCCTTACCAGGAGTAATCTCCCACAGGGCCGTTTCCAGGGGCCGTGCCTGATTGCTGGTGCTATACGCTGTTCGCGACAAGTTATCACAGCTATCCGTGGCGTGCTATCCGTGGCCGTTGTCCGGAGGGTCGCGATCTGCCATAATCCTCGCAAGCCAGTACGATATGCATCAAGATCTTCCAGGCATGAACAACTCCAGCCGAGAACGTCGCTCACCGTTGGTGTGCTCTCCTGGCCAGCCGATTCCCAGGCTATACGACCGGGTGGTGGAGGTTCTGCGAGCCCGGCATTACAGCCGCCGAACTGAAGAGTCCTACGTCCACTGGATTCGCCCCTTCACATTGTTTTACGCCCGTGCGCATCCTCGTGAACTGGGCGGAGGCCACGTCAACACTTTCTTGACGCATTTGGCCGTCAAGGAAAACGTGGCCGCGTCTGCTCAGATCCAGGCTCTCGCGGCGTTGCTGTTCGTCTATCGGCATGTACCCGAGCAGCCGCTGAAGGGGATCGAGGGAGTCACTAGAGCCCGCAAGCCCAAGGAACTGCTGGCCCACCTGGATGGTGTGCCAATCTTGGTGTGCATGCTGTTACACGGTTCTGGGCTGAGGCTATTCGAAGGACTGCAACGGCGGGTCAACGACCTGGACTTCTGCCGCCGGAGTCACGTCCGGTCGGGGATGCGGAAATGAATCGTCTGGAAACGAAAAGCGACCTTCAGTTCAAGCTCGGATCGCTGTTTGGTCCGCTGCTGCGCATCGCCGAGCGGCCGGCTGAGTACGACCAGCAGGAGCAGTCGGAAGCCGTCGCGCGCTACTGCTACGAGTATCCCAAGTTCTATAAGGAGATGCTGACGTTTTGTGAGTCTCAGCCGGGACACAGCTACCAAGTCGAAGTGAACCGGATGTGGAACGGCCTCCAGGGGGTGATGACCGACATGTGTGACCAGAACGCGAAGCTGACGGAAGTTGTGGTCGATCGGATGAAAATGGCGCGTGCGGCACTCGATGCGATCCCCGTACCGCGCGATTCGGCGATCCTTGAGGCCGGCAGCCCGTTCACGGCGTACTGCGAGATTCGCGACCTGTGTCAGGCGGATACCACTAAGGAACTTGCTCTCGTCGATGCGTACATGGACGACACTGTCTTTCACCGGTTTCTCCGGCCGGTGCGGGAGGACGTCGCCATCACGCTGGTGACGAGTGATCTGCGGCTAGGCGCCGGCAAGAAGGATCAGCAGCGCCACGCGGAGTTCCTGGATGTATCTCGCCTATTCGCCCAGGAGCGGGATCCGACGCATTATCGGCTAGTCCTCCAGCCGGCTGGTCTCCTGCACGACAGGTGGATGCGATTCGACGGTAAGCGGCTGATCAACCTCGGAGGTTCCTCAAAAGACGCTGGCGACCGACAATACTTCACGATCGCGTTCATTGACCCGACCCCGGACAACCTAACTGCCTTCCAGAAGCACATCGACACGGGTACGGAGTATTACGGACCATCGACGGCGAGGCATCGGTGATGCTCCGCCGCGCCGAATGGGCGGCGCGGGTTTCGCGGGGCCGCAGAAGTGGCTGGCACCGCGTGTCGATGAGCGGGCGCGGACATGGCCGATTTGCCCGGCGGCGCCAGCGGGATGCTGGTGCGCGCGGCTACTAGGGCAAGAAAGCGGACCGGCTGGTGACCCGCATCGACCCCACCGTGGTCTCGCTGGTCGCCGAGCTGCGCGGCCATGAGCGGCAGGCGGCCGAGGAACTGGACCAGTGGAAGACGCACGGCGAGGAGCGCAAGCCCCTCGACGAACCGCCGGCGATGGTCACCCTGGCCATGCTCTTTACGTGGCGGAGCCAGGTGGATCTGGAACGGAGGGCGCTGGAACCGGCGAAGGCGCTGGAGTCCGCGGCGTGATCGACGTTCAGGCGCTGGCGCCCGCGACCGGCCGGCCGTCCCAAACCGAAACTTCCAGAAGGCGGCCAGGCCCTTCCGTGAAATGCTGTGGGTATGCTCACGGGTCCGCGAGCTACAGGAGAACCTTTCCGCCGGCGCCGTCGCGCCGCGGTGCCCCAAGCGCTGGGTCCGCCTGCGCGCTGGCCTCGACCCGATCCTCGACCAGCGGCGCGCCGACATGGCCGATCTGCCCGGCGGCGCCAGCGGGTCGTTGGTGCGCGGCTACAAGGGGAAGGAAGCCGATCGGCTGGTGACGCGCATCGACCCCGGCGTGGTTTCGCTGGTCGCCGATCTGCGCGGTGCCGACTCCGGGGCAACGTGGATCGCCGGAACCTAGCGCGTTTCTCGTTCCTTATCGCCGTGCGTTCGTGGATCGCAGCCCTGAAAGGGCTGGCGTCAGAGATTCGGTTCCGGCCAAGCAGGCACAGCTTAACCGCAGCAGTCGATCTCGACGAGCATGAGGCTCATGTAGTTGCCGAAACGCCGAAGACGCAGGAGAAAGTCTCTGGTTTCGTGGAACGCATGCAGGCGGAAGAGCGCTCTGCCACTGTGGCACCAAACTAAAGGCCTGACCGCTCAGTATCCCAGCGGGTTTATGTTCGGTCGCGGTATATCCTTCGACGCGGGGCCAACCTTCCGGTGGGCCGTTCGTTTCTTTGCTCCCAGCAGCGCCAGGATTATGGAGCCTGCTGATATCAGAAAGAGATTTCTGGGCTTTACACCGGCCATTTCAGTTCCCGACTCCCTCATACCTCTTGTGAGATTCCTGCAAAGATCCGAGATGTCCTGCCTCTCGAAAGCGGCCCCTTCTTTCGTATGCGCGAAGTTATTCCTGATCTTGATGATGGTGCGAATGTCTGCATACACATCCTTCCCGAATATTCCCAGACAATAAGCCAGGTCGCACCGTGAAGCAAGCGTGCTGCATGGCCCTGGATACTCCAACAGACGCTCTGTGATCTTCCTGTCGTTAACCAAGAATGCGCGGATAAGGTCCGCCAACTCCTCATCGATGTACGCCGCCGCAACCAAGACAGCGCCCCTGTCGCTTTCCGCTCGCATCGCGGTCATGTAGGCCATGCTTGAAGATTTATGATCCGTGTCAGGTGTCTCCATTGAAACATTCTCGCAGCAATAAGACCCCGCCGCATTTCTGCCTGAGCGTGCCGCCCTACTTGCCGTTGAGCCGATCCAGTTCCTTACCCAGCCTCTCCAGAACCGAATCCGCTTCGAGTTTGTAAAAGACGTTCAGCGTGATCGCCGCCTGTATCAACAAAATGTGCGCCAGATCGATTGTCTCCTTCGCGCGCAGCCTCTCCTTTTCTTGGCTAAAGAGCAGCAACTTCTCATGTTCGGTCTTCTCCGCACCGGCCATCACGCCGAAGAATGTCGTGTGTATGAGGAGAGTGGCGCCGTGGCAAAGGGCAGTTCCCGATCATCGCCATCGAGATCAGTAGCCGCAACGCGCGCGTCGCGGCGCTCCAAAAGCGCTGGGACCGGCTGCGTGCCGGCCTGGACCAGGTCCTGGATCAGCGGGGCGCCGACATGGCCGCCGTCCCCGGCGGCGCGAGCGGATTGCTGGTGCGCGATTCCAAGGGCAAGGAAGCCGACCGGCTGGTATCCGCAGCGACCCCGGCGTGGTCTCGCTGGTCGCCGAACTGCGCGGCCACGAGCGGCGGGCCGCCAAGGAATTGGGCAGTGGAGCGAGAAACGCGAGGTCCCGGGAGACGCGGCGCCACAGACCGCGATTACGGTCAGGTTCGTTCGACCGGTCGAAGCGCTGCCGAGTAGCAACCTGTGATAGGCCTCGACGGCACTTCAACACACTACGAGCGATACCGTCAACTGAACGCCCGAAGGAACTCAGCGTCGGCAACGTTGACTGTAGGGACCTATTTCCGTCGACGGCGTTGACCAGGACCGATCCGGTTGTTGGACGATAGGGCTGTTAGCGACAGGAATCCCGACAGGATTCGCCCAGAGCCGCGCCGTGACAACGAACGCACGCGAAGTTGGCGTGGATCGGTGGTCACAGTGCAGCGAGGAAACTCTGTCCGCGCGGAGCGGTCGGCGGTCCACCGGGTTCCGCGAGAGCGCCGACAAAATCAGGCCCGGGAAAACGCGCGGAACCGAACGCATCTTGCGCCCCCTGCCGGGGTTGGTGCACGTGCCGTCTACTTTGAATTGCGCCAATGGGCTAGTCTCTCTCGCCCAGCCGCGCCGGTGCCCGAAGGCTAACGGCCAATGGCTTTCAGGAACTTCTCCTGGCAACTTCGCGCGGCATCGCGAAGTTCCGCGAACTCCGGATCGCCGCGCAGACTGGCCAAGAGTGGATCTTTCTCAATTGCTGGATACGCGCAATAGTTCCCCTCGATGGCCCTCTTGAGCATCTGCATTGCCGCATGCGTCCGGCCACAGTACGCCAAGTGCCCCGCCGCGAAGTAATTCGCCTCACAATCCTCATCAGGTTCCACGGTGATCCCTTCTAACGGCCTGTCCTGCACCTTGGCCCACAATAAGTCGAAGCCTGCCCACCGGAACTGGCCCACCGGGTGCATCTGGCGGGCCTCTGCTTCCTTGCCCTGGCGCACCAGGGCATCCATCGTAAGTGTCTGCTCCCACTCCGATCCGGCGTCCAGATGAATGAAGTCCATGGCCCGTGTATAGTCGCCGCGGAGAAGGAACGCCACCGCGCACGATCGCCAACCGCTGTTCGTCGGGTCCAGCGAGTGACCCTTTTCGCAATGTTTCGCAGCTTCATCCACCAGGCCGGCATATCGCAAGACATAGGCGATACCGAATTCGGCCGCGATGTTGTCCGGATAGCGGCGCATCAGCTCCTGGGCATGTCGATACGCCTCCACCAGACGGCCGCGCTCGGATTGATAGACCACCAACCCACCCGAATTTGGGCCGGGATCGAGCGCCATGGCGCGCTCCAGGCAGGTGACGAAGCGCTCCATAAGGGCTGGGTCTCCGCCGCTGTAATGCGCCGCCGAATAATATCTCTGGGCCAGCGCGACCCACGCCGGGGCGTAACCGGGGTCGAGTCCCACCGCTCGTTCCAGCATCTCCGTTCCGTGCCGGGTCGCGCCGGAATCATAAGGCACCGCCGCGCTGCGCAGGAACAAGTCGTAGGCCTCCTCGTTCTTGGGCTGTGTGCCGCCCGCCGGCGCCGAAGAGCCGAGCAACGCTGCCAGTCCCAGCCGCGCTCTGCTCGAGATCTCCGACTGCATCGCGATCAGGTTCCGGGCCGGAACCGTGAAGGTCTCATGCCACCGCGAGCGGTTGCCTTCCACGTCCACTGCCTCCAATGTGATCTGCAACTGCCCCTCCGCCTGCTGGAAATGGCCCGTCACAATGGTGGCCACGCGCATTTCCCTGCCGGCCTTTTGCAGGTCGAGGCCAGGTTGCGTATACTTGCTCGTCGTGGCAAACGGTCGAATCGCAGCCGAACGCGTGTAGCTCAGCGTGGTGGTGACTTCGTCGGGAATCGCCAGACTGAGAAAGTCGATGCTGTGGTCGCTGCCGACGTTCTGAAAGGGCAGGACCGCCACGGTGGCGGCTCTTGGGACAGCCGCCGGAGCCCTCCGGTTCAAGCTCAGCGCAGCCGCCAGGCCAACCATCGCCGCGAACAGGGCCGCGGCCGCCGTAACCATCTTCCGGTTCCGCCGCACGAATTTGCCCATCTTGTGGGGCATGGTATCGGGCCGCGCTTCGAGCGACTCGCCCTTCAAATAGTGATCAATATCGCGGATGAATGCTTCGGCCGATCGGTACCTCCCCCGCGGATCCTTGCGCATGGCCGTCAGGCACAGAACATCCAGGCCGGACCAGGATGCGCGCGTCCGGTCGGACCGGGCGGCGTTCTGCCGGGCGACGGTGGACGGTTTCGCGGGTTCCTCTGTCGTAATGATGGCCTCCGTTTCGGCGGCCGTCTTGTGTGAGAGGTCGAATGGCAGCCGTCCGGCCAGCAATTCGTAAAGGATCACTCCCAGCGCATAGACATCCGTTGGGACCCCGACGCGGTCGCCTCGGATTTGCTCGGGCGCGGCATACGCCGGCGTCATGGCGCGAGTGCCGGTCTGGTCGACTGAAGTCTCCTTCGGATCGAACTGCTTGGCGATGCCGAAGTCCAGCAGCCGGACCGAGCCGTCGGGCCTCACTAGAATGTTCGAGGGTTTCAGATCGCGGTGCACGACGGTGTGCTCATGGGCGTAGTGGACCGCCTCGCAGACCGCCCGGAAGAGCTTGAGCCGCTCTTCGATACCGCAGTTGTGGACGCGGCAATACTCAGTCAGCGGCACGCCGTCCACGTACTCCATGACGAACCAGGGAGTGCCGTCGGCCCACGTGCCGGCGTCATAGAGACGCGCGATGGAGGGGTGATTGAGTTGGGCCAGGGTCCGCTGTTCGCTGGCGAACCGCGCCCGCCGCGCGGGCGAGAGCCAGGCATCGCGGAGGACCTTGATGGCCACCAGCGCGCCAAGATCGTCGCGTCCGGCCAGGTAGACCACGCCCATGCCGCCCTCGCCGAGCACCTTGTGAATGCGATAGGGGCCGAAGGTCCGGGAGGGCAGCCCGGGAAGCGAATCGAGCATCTGTTGGGCCACGTGGACGACGCCCCGATCGAGCAGCGACTCGCCCGTCGTCTCCTCCTCCAGCAGCGACAACACTTCGGCCCGGATGGCCCCTTCATCGCCGCAGAGGCCGTCCAGCGCGGTAGAGCGCTCCGCCGCCGGCAGATCGGCGATCTGGTGGAAGACCGACTGGATCCGTTCCCAGCGCGCGCTGTCCATTACGGTGCCTGCCGGAGTTCACGGGCCAGCCAGGCTTTGGCGGTCCGCCAGTCGCGAACAATGGTGGCTTCGGAGACCTCCAGCAGTTGCGCGATCTCGGTAGTGTTCAGCCCTCCGAAGAAGCGGCTCTCCACCATCGCCGCCTGGCGCGGATTCATGGTCGCCAGTTCCTGGAGCGCGGCGTCGAGAGCCAGCAGGTCCCGTTCGCAGGATCCGGCCACCCCCAGCGAATCGTCGAAAGTGACCAGGATGGCCGAACTGCCCGCGGCCCGCTTGGAGGCGTTTCTGCGCCTGGCGATTTCCACCAGCACCTGCCGCATGGCCCGGCCGGCGATACGCTTGAAATGCAATTGCGAATCGGCCGCGAAACGCTCCGAACCCGCCAGTTTCAGCCAGGCTTCGTGAACCAGCGTGGTGGGGCTGAGAGTGGCGTAGGGATCGCTGCGCCGCACGCTGGAAGCCAGGCGGCGCAGTTCCTCATAGGTCGCCAGGAACAGTCGGTCGAGGTCCCGCCGGTCTGGATCGTAAGTATTCCGTGGCCCCATGACTGGATTTTCCGAATTTTTGCGTAATGCGTGAGTGCAAACCCGGTGCTTTCGGGAATGCTATCACTGGCGGCGTAGGCAGCGCAAGCGAGGGAGACATTGCTGTGTGCGGACAGCCTAATTGGGGGAGGGGGAAGATGCAACTTGTAAAATTTCTTGGAGTGGCCGGGTTCGCTCTCGCGCTTCCGGCCTGGACGCAAACGATCAAGACCGTAGCCGGGGCGGGCTCCGGTGTCGCCTATACCGAGGGTGCCGCCGCAACTTCTGTCAGACTGGGGAGTCCCTTATTTGTCAAAGCGGATAGCGCCGGTAATTTTTACATCTGGGACGGGGCGGCGGCCATCCGCAAGGTGACGAGCGCCGGCACCATCACCACCTACGCGGGCAACGGGCTCGCCGGCTACTCTGGCGACGGGAGTGCCGCCACCAGCGCCATGATCTTCGGAAACGGCACGGTCCAGGGCCTGGCGGTGGACAACTCCGGCAACGTCTATTTCTCGGATGGCCAGAACCAACGCGTCCGCAAGGTATCGGCCAGCGGCATCGTCACCACCGTTGCCGGAAACGGAACCGCCGGCTTCTCCGGCGACGGTGGCGCGGCCACCAGCGCGATGGTCAATTACCCCAACGGCCTGGCGGTGGATAGTTTCGGCAACCTCTATATCGCCGACAGATTCAACGAGCGCGTCCGCAAGGTGGACACCACAGGCAAAATCAGCACCGTTGCCGGCAACGGAAACTCCGGCTTCGACGGAGACGGAGCGCAAGCCGTCGCGGCAACTATCGGGGAATGCATCGGGGTTGCGGTGGACGGATCCGGCAACCTCTATTTCTCCAGCAACTTTCGCATTCGCAAGGTCAGCACCAACGGAATCATCAGCACGGTGACCGGCACTGGCTCGCTCGGCTACTCCGGCGACGGCGGCCCGGCCGCGGGCGCGGCCGGCGACCCGATAGGCATTGCCGTGAACGCCGCCGGCAATCTCTATTTCGCCGACGCCAACGCCCAGCGCGTCCGTAAGATCGACACCAGCGGCAACCTTACCACCGTTGCCGGCAACGGGAAGTACGCCGACACCGGCGATGGCGGCCCAGCGATCGGCGCCTCAATGAAGACTCCCGTAGATGTGTCGTTCGACGGCGCCGGGAACCTGTACATCGCCGAGACTTCCTACATTCGCGAGGTCACGGCCGCCGCGGGAACGGGCACGGCGATTCAGGCCAGCCCCGCGGCGCTGACGTTTTCCTATTCCGCCGGTGGCTCCGCGCCCCCGAGCCAGAACCTGACCGTCTCCAGTTCCGGCGCCGCCTTGAGCTTCTCGGCCGCCGCCGCCACCACCTCAGGTGGCGGTTGGCTCAGCGTAACCCCTGCCAGCGGATCCACTCCCGCGACGCTCACCGTCTTCGTCACCCCGGCTGGGCTCGGGTCGGGCACGTACAACGGAGCCATCACCATCACGCCAAGCGGCGCCGGCAACGCTCCGCAATCCTTGGCGGTAACCCTCAATGTGAGCGGGGCCGGTGCGCCGGTGTTCACCGGGAGCGCGGTGGTCAACGCCAGCGGATACCAAAATACCCTGGCGCCCGGGGTGGTGTTCGTGATCTTCGGCACAGGCATTGGGCCGGCCACACTAGCCGCTGCGACGGGGCCGAGCTACCCGAACTCGGTCGGCGGCACGTCGATCGCCTTCACGCCCGCCTCCGGCGGCGCGCCGATTCCCGCACGCATGGTCTACTCCGTTGCCACCCAAGTGGCCGCAATGCTGCCTTCCTCCATCGCGCCGGGAGCCTACGCGGTGGTGGTAACCTATAACGGCATCGCCAGCGCATCGCAAAGTGTCACCGTCGTGACCCGCAGCCTCGGAATCGCGACGGCCAACAGCGCCGGCTCCGGCGTGGCGCAAGCCACCATCGGCAACGTCAATAGCGGCCTCAGCCTGACCCGGTTCACCGCCGGCAGCCTGGCCTTCGGCGGGTACAACTGGACATTGACTCCCGCTCACCCCGGGAACACCCTGGTGCTGTGGGGCACCGGAGGCGGCGCCGACCCGGCCAACGACACGGGCGGTACCTCCGGCGACCAGACGCAGGCCGGAAACTTCATCGTCACCGTGGACGGCCGCGCGATTACGCCACTCTACGCCGGCGCGTCTTCGGGCTACCCCGGATTGTGGCAGATCAACTTCACGCTGCCGCCGGAGATAGCGCCGGATTGCTTCGCCAACGTCCAGGTGAGCGCGGGCGGTTCTCCAAGCAATGCCGTTGTGGTTCCCATCGCGGCCGGCGGCCAAAGCGCCTGCTCCGATTCCCAATTGAGCGCGGCTTCGCTGGCTAAACTGGACGCGGGTGGAGATATCGTGCTGGCCAGCTTCGCCCTCACCGAGGTGACCAGCACCACCACCACGGCCACCGGTTCGGTGACCACGGGCACCGCCGAGAGTGCCTTCGGAGGAGTCAGCCGCTTCAGCGCGGCGGAAATCGCGGCAACCCGCGGGCAAGTCATCAATGGCTGCACGGTGTCGAACCGGACGGCGGCCGAGACCGCCCCCGTTTCTTCCGCGCCGGATTCTTACCTCACGGCGGGACCGCCCGTGACCGTCAGTGGACCGAATCTTTCGCCCGCGTTGGTGTTGGCGCCGGAATCCATTCCCGGAGGCGTGTTGTACTACTCGCAGATCCCCAACGGAGCATTGGCGGGTGGAACATACAGCCTGGCTAGCAATGGGTCAACCGCCATCGGACCGATCAGCGCATCGCTGAACTTCCCTGGCTCCTTTGCAGTGGCCAACTTCGCCGGCATCAACACCATCAATCGCACCCAGCCGCTCACCATCAACTGGACCGGCGGCGGATCCGGCTACGTCATGATCGGCGTCACCACCGAGGCGCCGGTCAGCGGCACTCCGAGTAACCCATCCACGTACGTGCTGCACACGGTGAGTTTCCAATGTAGCGTTCCCGCGGCCCAGGGCACCTTCACCGCGCCCGTCGCTCTGACGTCGCTACTGTTGCCCGCCACGCTCGACACTACCAGCGGCACTCTCGCCATTCTGACCGTCGAGGCCGTCTCCGACCCCAAGGCTCCGAACTTCACCGCGACGCTGGCGACTGGTGGTTCCATCGACGCGGGCTACTGGGGCTACCTACTCGGCGTGTCCAAGAATCTGGTGGTCCAGTAATTGGAGGAAAATATGAAAAAGAAAACCGTCCTACTCCTGCTGGCCCTCCCCGTACTCATCCACGCGCAGGCCGGCATCATCACCACCGTGGCAGGAACCGGCACACCCGGCTTCTCGGGCGACGGCGGCCCGGCCACGAGCGCGCAAATCAGCGGTCTGGGCCAGACTCTGAACGTCGCGGTCGACAACGCGGGGAACCTGCTGATCGTCGACGGCGGCAACCACCGCATCCGCAAAGTCAACGCCGCCGGAATCATCAACACCATCGCCGGCGGTGGTACCAGCGGGCTCCCCGGCAATGGCGGTCCGGCCACGAGCGCGACCATCAGTCCCCTCAGCGTGGCGGTGGATGGCGCGGGCAATATGTATATCTCCCAGGCCAGCGTCATCAGCAAAGTGAATCCGGCCGGCACCATCAGCCTGTACGCCGGCACCGCACTTCCCGGCTTCTCCGGCGATGGCGGCCCGGCGATCAACGCCGCCATTTTCTGTTCCGGGATTGCGGCCGACAGCGCCGGCAACGTGTATATCGCCGACGTATACAATCAGCGCATCCGTAGGATCAACACCGCAGGCATCATCAGCACCATCGCGGGCAACGGGACCGCGGGATTCTCGGGCGATGGCGGTCCGGCCACCAGCGCGGCGCTCAACCTTCCCAGCGCCGTGGCGGTGGACGCCGCCGGCAACGTCTACTTCGTGGATGGCCTCAACCTCCGTGTCCGCAAAGTGGATACTTCGGGGACCATCACCACAGTCGCAGGGAGCGGCATCGGGTTTCCGACCGGCGACGGCGGTCCGGCCGTCAGCGCGGGAATCGATCCGGGCGCGGTAGCCGTGGACTCCTCCGGCAACCTGTATATTGCCGATCCCACCTTCGGCAGCATCCGCCAGGTGAACACGGCGGGCATCATCACCACGGTGGCGGGCTGCTTGTGTTTCACCCTCGGCGATGGCGGTCCGGCCACCAGCGCCCATCTCTACATGCCCAGCGGCGTCGCGGTGGACCCCGCGGGCAATATCTATATCGCGGACAGCTTCAACGTCCGTATCCGCAAGGTGTCGTCCGGCGCCCAGGGAGTCGCGCTCACCGTAAATCCAACTGCCTTGTCGTTTTCTTACACCGCGGGCGGCTCCGTCCCGCCCAGCCAGAACGTGACGGTTCTCAGCCTGGGCACTACGTTGAGCGTTACGGCATCGGCGTCCACCACGTCGGGCGGCAGTTGGCTATCGGTGAGTCCCACGAGCGGATCCACGCCGGCTCTCGCCTTGACCATCTCGGTGAACCCCGCGGGGCTGGCGGCCAATACCTATAGCGGCACGGTCACCCTCACGCCGAGCGGCGCGGGCAATTCGCCGGCCACCATCCCGGTAACGCTGAACGTCAGCGGCGCCAGTTCGCCGAACATCATCACCACGTTCGCCGGCGGCGGGTTAGCCATCAGTGGCGGCGATGGCGGCCCAGCCACCAGCGCTTTTTTCCTCGGGCCGGTTGCCGTCGCGACGGACAACGGGGGCAATGTGTACTTCGCCCAAACGATCCCCGACACCATCCGCAAGGTGAACACGGCGGGAACTATCAGCACCTATGCGGGCAATGGAAATGACAGCTTCGCCGGCGATGGCGGTCCGGCGCTAAGCGCGTCCTTCACCAATATCCAGGGTCTGGCGGTGGACAGCGCGGGTAATCTGTATATTGCCGACATCAGCAATGAGCGCATCCGCAAAGTGAGTGCCGCGGGAATCGTCAGCACATTTGCCGGCAACGGGAACGCCGGTGCTTCCGGTGACGGCGGGCCGGCCGCCAGCGCTACGTTCCTCGGGCCAGGGGCCGTCGCAGTGGACAACGCGGGCGACGTCTTTATCGCCGATACCAGCAACGATCGCATTCGCAAGGTGAACACCGCCGGAATCATCAGCGAGGAGGCGGGCGGTGCCGTCCTGCCCATCTTCGCGGGCGATGGCGGCCCGGCGATCGGCGCCGGACTCTTTCTACCTTTCGGCGTCGTGGTGGACACAGCGGGGAACGTCTACATCGCCGATGTGGGCGACTATCGCATCCGGAAAGTCAACACCGCCGGAATCATCTCTACGTTCGCCGGAACCGGCGTTAAGGGCTTCTCCGGCGATGGCGGCCCGGCCACCGCGGCGCAGATCGGGAGTGTGTCGCACATGGGATTGGCCGCGGATAGCGCAGGCAACATCTATTTCACGGATCCGGGCAATCACCGTGTCCGCCAGGTGACGCCGGCCGGTATCATCAGCACGGTCGCCGGCAACGGACTCCCCAGCTTTTCCGGCGATGGCGGGCCGGCCACCGCCGCCGGACTCAACAATCCCCTGGACCTCGCCCTGGACAGCGCCGGCAACCTGTACATCGCCGATTATGGCAATAATCGGATTCGCAAAGTCGCTTTGGGCCCCACCCTGCCCGGCACTCCCAGCATCTCCGCCAACGGCGTGGTGAGTGGCGCCAGCTTCCAGTCGGGTGTGGTGGCGAATTCCTGGGTGACCATACAGGGGAGCAATCTGGCTTCCACAACCGACACCTGGAACAACTCCATCGTCAACGGAAACCTGCCCACCTCGCTCGATGGCGTCAGCGTCACCATCGGCGGCCAGCGGGCGTATATCAATTACATCAGCCCCGGCCAGATCAACCTGCTGGCGCCTAACGTTGCGCCGGGGCCGGTGCAGGTGACCGTTACCACTTCGGCGGGGACCGGTGCGGCGTTCACGGCGACAGCGGCCGCGTATGGACCCGCCTTCTTCACCTGGCCGGGCAACCAGGTGGTGGCCACGCGGCAGGATTACAGCCTGGCCGCCAAAGACGGCACCTTCGCCGGTGCCACCACGGTCGCCGCAAAACCGGGCGACGTGCTCATCCTGTGGGGCACGGGTTTCGGTCCGACGATTCCCGCCGCGCCCCCCGGTATCCAGGTTCCTTCGACCGTCACGTATTCCACGTCGGCGGCGCCCTCGGTATCCATCAACAATGTGGCCGCCACGGTATACGGCGCTGCGCTGGCTCCCGGATTCGCAGGACTTTACCAGGTGGCCATCCAGGTGCCAAATTCGCTGGCGAATGGCGACTGGCCCCTTTCGGTCAGCATTGGCGGCGTGCCATCGGCAAGCGGATTGGTGCTGTCGGTGAAACAGTAACGCCGGCGGTCTGGCGGCCCGGTGTCCAGCAAGGGCCTCCATCGAATGAGGGCTGCTGATTGCGTGCATTCCTGGCGGTAAATCCCCATCGCACCAGCGAACGTTCCTGGAGCAGGAGGCGATTAGGAGGAGTTGTGAAGTCAAAAACCGCCTGATTGTGCGGCTGCGACCGCCGCCAGTTGCCCATGTATGTTCCAGCCGGCGCGCCCCCTCCGATTACCGGCCGATGGCGGCGTTTCTTGTGCGACGGAAGATCGCTTCGGCCTCGTCCAGCAATTGCCTGCTGTACTCATGCAGGGCGCGATACTTCCCGGACAGCTCGTGGGTTGCATCCTCCACCACCTCTCCGCTGCGTTCGTAAAGATCCTCACACCTGTCCACCAGATCCTTGCCCGCGTGGATCAGATAATCCGCGACTTCTTCTCCCTGGCGGCGTAATTTCCTGCGAGTGTGTGCGCCTGACGCCGGCGCCATCAGCAGAGCTGCCGCCGCACCGATCGCGGCGCCCAGAAGGAAGAATGCTGCTCGGTCTCCCGTTCTTGTATCACTCATAGTCTCTCCTTAGCCGAAAGAAAGCGTTCCTCAATCCGAGGTTAGCGCTTTGCCGGTGCGGTCGGTGGCGGAAACGGATCTCCGTTCGGAACGATTGTCTATTTCCCGTCGCCAGCGAGGGCGGGGTAGACCACCAGTGCCGGGGCCTCCTACCGGCCCGAGATCTCTGGTAAACCTGGACAGAGGCTCCGTACAGCAACCGGCCGAAACGATCCGAACGCTACGACAGAACCGTTTCTCGTGGAGCGGTACGAGCGGGGCCGGCCTCAACAACGTTTTACGCACCCGCCACACCGGCGACACCAGCTTCGAACTGCAC
>OCZT010004037.1_pt1 | contig 14892 bp, 10 predicted proteins | sample 1539031 | NCBI WGS metagenome assembly OCZT01 (sample SAMEA3539308, study PRJEB22396) | soil metagenome | biome: tundra; feature: field; material: soil | place: USA | collected 2010-05 | depth 0.15 m
TGTCGTTCACGGTGGAGGCGAGCCGGGTCACCGGGTTCCTCGGGCCGAACGGCGCAGGCAAGTCCACGACGATGCGGCTGATACTTGGCTTGTCCCGGCCACAGGCTGGGATGGCGACCATCAACGGCAAGCGCTACGCCGACCTGGCCGTACCGCTGCGCACGGTCGGCGCGCTGCTCGAAGCCAAGGCCATGCACACCGGCCGCAGCGCCTACAACCACCTGCTGTTCCTCGCGCAAACCCAGGGCCTGCCCCGGTCGAGGGTGGACCAGGTGCTCGACCTGGTCGGGCTGAAGGAGGTCGCCCACAAGCGCACCGGCGGCTTCTCGCTAGGGATGAGCCAGCGGGTCGGCATTGCCGTAGCGATGCTGGGCGATCCCGAGGTCCTGGTGTTGGACGAGCCGGTCAACGGGCTCGACCCCGAGGGCATCCTGTGGATCAGGAACCTCATGAAGGCGCTGGCCGCGGAAGGCCGGACCATCTTCGTCTCCAGCCACCTGATGAATGAGATGGCCGTCACCGCCGACCACCTGATCGTGATCGGCCGCGGCAAGCTGATCGCGGACTGCAGCACCCAGGACTTCATCGAGAGCAGTTCCGAGAAGTCGGTGCTGGTGCGCTCCCCCGACGCGGCCAGGCTCGCCGACCTGATCGCCGCCGACGGCGGCAAGGCGACTCCGCAGGAGCCGGCTGATGGCCGGGCAGGAACGCTCCACGTCACCGGTCTCGAGGCGCCGCGGATCGGCGAGATCGCCGCCGCGCAGCAGCTTGTCCTGCACGAACTCACCCCGCAGCTAGCCTCCCTGGAAGAGGCGTACATGGAGCTGACCGCGGACAGCCTGGAGTACGGGGTCCCCGGCGCGGGCGGGCATGAACAGGCGGCAGCGCAGCAGACCACCAGCACGGTACAAGGGAGCGCCGAATGACCTCCGCCAGCCCGCCCATGCAGGCAGCACAGGCAACGGGACCTGCCGTCCCACCCGCGCCCGGCAATGTGGGCTTCGGCCACCTGCTGCTCGCCGAATGGACGAAGATCCGCTCTGTCCGGTCAACCGTGTGGTCGCTGATCCTGCTCGTCATCATCACCCTTGGTTTCACCGGCCTGTTTACCTGGCTCACCATCTTGCAGTGGAACAAGACCGATCCCGCGCAGCGCGCGCAAATCGTCGCCGACCCGGTCAGCACGATCCTCGGCTCCGGGCTCGAGTTCGGGCAGCTGGCCGTCTGTGTTCTTGGAGTCCTGGTGCTCACGAGCGAGTACTCCACCGGGGTGATCAGGGCCTCGCTGCTTGCGGTGCCGCGGCGGTTCCCCATGCTGGGCGCCAAGGCAGTGGTCTTCACGGCGCTGGTGCTCGTTGTTGGCGAGTGCGTGAGCTTTCCCTCGTTCTTCATCGGCCAGGCCATCCTGCGCAGCCACGCACCGGTTGCGCTGGGCGATCCGGGGGTGGCGCGCGCTGTCTTCGGTGCCGGGCTCTACCTCGCTGTGCTGGCCCTGTTCGCGATGTCGATCGGGGGCATCATCCGGCACACCGCGGGCGCCATTACTGGTGTGATCGCTTTCGTGCTCGTGCTCGCGCCGCTGACCCAGCTGATCCCGGGCAAAATCGGCAAGTACATCCACGGTTACCTGCCCACCCAGGCGGGCCAGCTCATCGGGCAAGCACACCAGCAGGCGAACCAGGTGCTGTCGCCGTGGCAGGGGTTCGGCGTGTTCTGCCTCTGGACAGCCGTGCTCTTCGGCATCGCCGCGTATCTGCTCCAGCGCCGGGACGCCTGAGCCACCTCTCAGCCGACGCAAGCCCCGCTGGCGAAGCTCAGCCGACGCAAGCCCCGCTGGCGGAGCTCAGCCCACGCAAGCAGGGCCGAGCAGTTGCTTCAGGTCCGCTTGTAGTGCTGGCGACGGCTTGACCCGAAGCTTGTCATCCAGGCGCACGATCGTCGTCCGTGGGCCATTGCAGAGTTTCAGGTGTACCTCGGCCAGCCCCGGATGTGTCCGCAGCACTTCCCTGAGGCGGTCCACGACGGGCGCGACGCACCGCTGGACCGGCATCGACACGACGAAAGGGCCGCTTCCGCCTGCCGACAGGTCGGGGACGGTCACCTCCATGGCGATCAGCTTGGGTGAGTCCTCGCGCCGGTCCAGCCGCCCCTTCACGATCACCACAGCGTCCTCGGCCAGCACGAGCGCGCACTGCTGATAGGTCGCCGGGAAGAAGAGCACTTCGATCGCGCCCTCCAGGTCCTCCAGGGTCGCGGCCGCCCACGGATTGCCCTGCTTGGTGACCTTCCGCTGCACCCCGGACAGAATCCCGCCGACCGAGACTGTCTGCATGTCACCGCGGCCACCCTTGGCGGTTCGCTCGGTATCTTCCGCGGCGGAGCCCACTAGCTGGGCCACGGAGCATTCGGTGGCAGCAGTCAGGATGTGCTCCACGCCGAGCAGGGGGTGGTCAGAGACGTACAGGCCGAGCATCTCCCGCTCGAAGCCGAGCAGGATGGACTTCTCCCACTCGCCGTCCGGTACCGGCACCTCGAACGTGGCCTCGACCTCGGCGTCCCCGCCGAACAGCGAGTCCTGGCCGATGGCCTCGTTGCGCTTGACGTCGATCACTGTGTCGATGGCCTGCTCGTGGATCAGCACCAGGCCCCGGCGCGGGCTGCCGAACTCATCGAAGGCGCCCGCCTTGGCCAGTGACTCGATCACCCGTTTGTTGCACACGTTGACCGGGACCTTGCGCAGGAAGTCGGCGAAGCTGGTGAACGCGCCCTTGGTCTTGCGTGCCGCGACTATCGACTCCACCACATTGGTGCCGACATTGCGGACAGCGGCCATCCCGAACCTGATGTCATCCCCCACGGCGGTGAACATCGCCATGGATGCGTTCACGTCCGGCGTCAGGACCCTGATGCCCATCCGGCGGCATTCGTTCAGATACAGCGCCGACTTGTCCTTGTCGCCCGCGACCGAGGTGAGCAGCCCGGCCATGTACTCGGCCGGGAAGTTCGCCTTCAGGTACGCGGTCCAGTAGGAGATCAGCGCGTAGCCTGCGGCGTGCGCCTTGTTGAACGCATAGCCGGAGAACGGGACCATCACGTCCCAGATGGTCTTGATGGCGTCGTCGGAGTACCCGTTCGCCTTCATCCCGGCCGCGAACGGCTCGTACTCCTTGTCCAGGATCTCCTTCTTCTTCTTGCCCATGGCTCGGCGCAGCAGGTCTGCGCTGCCCGCCGAGTACCCGGCCAGCCGCTGCGCGGCGAACATCACGTCTTCCTGGTAGACCAGCAGGCCGTAGCTGTCGCCGAGAATGTCGTTCAGCGGCTCGGCGAGCTCGGGATGGATCGGCGTGACCGGCGCGCGGCCGGTCTTGCGGTCGGCGTAGACCGGGGCGCTGGCCATGGGGCCCGGCCGGTACAGCGCGATGACCGCGGCGATGTCGCCGAACTTGTCCGCTCGCATCGCGCGCAGCAGCGCCCGCATCGGGCTGCCGTCGAGCTGGAAGACGCCGAGAGTATCGCCGCGGGCCAGCAGTTCGTAGGTCGGCCTGTCCTCCAGCGTGAGGGTGTCCAGGTCGATCTCCATGCCGCGGTTCTCCGCGATGCCGCGCACCGCGTCGTCCAGGACCGTGAGGTTGCGCAGCCCGAGGAAGTCCATCTTGAGCAGTCCGATGTCCTCGCACGCGGGGTAGTCGAACTGCGTGATCACTGCGCCGTCGGCCTCGCGCTTCCACACCGGGATGTGATCGAGCAGCGGCTCGCTGCTCATGATCACCCCGGCCGCGTGCACGCCCGCCTGCCGGATCAGGCCCTCCAGGCCCCGGGCGGTGTCGATGACCTGCTTGACCTCCGCCTCCGCCTCGTACAGGGTGCGGACCTCGCCGGCCTCGCCGTAGCGCGGGTGATCGGGGTCGAATACCCCGGACAGCGGGATGTCCTTGCCCATGACCGCCGGCGGGAACGCCTTGGTGATCCGGTCGCCGAGCGCGTAGGGGAAGCCGAGCACCCGCGATGAGTCCTTGACCGCGGCCTTCGCCTTGATCGTGCCGTAGGTGATGATCTGGGCCACCCGGTCGTCGCCGTACTTCTCCGTGACGTACCGGATGACGTCGCCGCGCCTGCGCTCGTCGAAGTCGATGTCGACGTCGGGCATGGACACGCGCTCGGGGTTCAGGAACCGCTCGAAGACCAGGCCGTGCTCGATCGGGTCCAGGTCGGTGATGCCCATCGCGTACGACACGATCGAGCCGGCCGCCGAGCCGCGGCCCGGGCCGACCCTGATCCCGTTGTTCTTGGCCCACATGATGAAGTCGGCGACGACCAGGAAGTAAGAGCAGAACCCCATCGACTCGATGACGCCTATCTCGTACTCGGCCTGCTGCCTGCGCTCGTCGTCGAAGCCGCCCGGGTAGCGGCGGTCCATCCCCCGCCAGACTTCCTTGCGGAACCAGCTCGACTCGGTCTCACCTTCGGGCAGCGGGTAGACCGGCATCAGGTTGGACTTGGTGAATTCGACGTTGGCCCGCTCAGCGATCAGCAGGGTCGAGTCGCAGCCTGCCTGCCACTCCTCATCCGCGCTGACCGCGCGCATCTCCTGCGGGCTCTTGATGTAGTAGCCGGTGCCCTCGAACTTGAACCTGCCCGGGTCGGCCAGGTTGGTGCCGGTCTGCACGCACAGCAGCGCCTCGTGCGCCCGGGCGTCTTCCGGCCTGGCGTAGTGCGAGTCATTGGTGGAGACAAACGGCAGCGCCAGGTCGCGGGCGATGCCGCGCAGCGCCGCCCTGGTGCGCATCTCGACGTCCAGGCCGTGATCCATCAGCTCGACGAAGAAGTTCTCTGCCCCGAAGATGTCCCGGTAGGCGGCCGCCGCCTCCAGGGCCTGGCGATCCTGGCCGAGCCGGAGCCTCGTCTGCACCTCGCCGCCCGGGCAGCCGGTGGTCGCGATGATTCCCTTGGCGTACTGGGCGAGCAACTCGCGGTCCATCCGCGGCTTGCGGAAGTAGCCCTCCAGCGAGGCCATCGAGGACAGCCGGAAGATGTTGTGCATGCCCTCGGTGGTCTCGGCCAGCAGGGTCATGTGCGTGTAGGCGCCCGCGCCGGAGACGTCGTCGTTCTTCTGGGCCGGGCTGCCCCAGCGCACCGGCTGACGGTGCCGGCGATGCTCGGGTGCGATATACGCCTCGATACCGATGATCGGCTTGATGCCGGCCGCGCGGGCTTTGACCCAGAAATCGTAGGCGCCGTAGACGTTGCCGTGGTCGGTCATCGCGATGGCCGGCATGCCGGTCTGCTCACACTCGGCGAACAGGTCCTTCAGCCGCGCGGCACCGTCCAGCATCGAGTACTCGGTGTGCACATGCAGGTGGACGAACCCGCCATCCGCGCCGCGTTCCGCCGCTGCTGCCGTCAAAGAAAACCGCCTCCTTGGGCATGCTTCGCGGCGCCCTCACGGGCGTCCATAACCGGGGCCGGGGGAAAGTGACCGGCGCGCCATCTCAGAGAACCCACACCCTGACAAATCCTCAGCCGACGGCCGCGTCAGTCCGGCTCGTTAAGCTTACCGAGGGGGCCGCCTTCACGCCTACTGCGGCACGCCGCCAAGCCGTGTCTGATGCGCCGACTTTCCATGATCGCGGAGGATTCATGGCCTGTCCCCCTATGTCGCCCATGACCCTGCTAGGGCGTATCACGGGATACGCCCTAGTCCGGGGGGCCACCCCCGGACCCCCGGGCACAACCGACCTCCCCTAATCCGGCGGCCAGCCCCGGACCCCCGGGTGCCTGGTCAGCTTTGGGCGCGGAGGGTGTCGAGGGGCTCGGCGAGGTCTGGGGGGTACTCGCTGGTGAATTCCACCCGGCGGCCGTCGGCGGGATGGGCGAAGCCGAGCCTCACTGCGTGCAGCCACTGGCGGGTCAGCCCCAGCCCCGCGGCGAACACCGGATCCGCGCCGTACAGCCGGTCACCCGCGCACGGGTGACGCACGGCGGACATATGCACCCGGATCTGGTGGGTGCGCCCTGTTTCCAGGATGATCTCGACCAGGCTGGCGCCGCGGAACGCCTCGACGGTGTCGTAGTGCGTGACGCTTTCCCTGCCCCCTGCGACCACCGCGAACCGGCCGTCGCCGGACGGGTGCCTGGCGATCGGCGCATCGACGGTACCGCGCAGCGGGTCCGGGTGGCCCTGTACCAGGGCGTGGTACCGCTTATCCACGTCCCGTTCCCTGAACGCCCGCTTGAGCGCGCTGTAGGCAGACTCGCTCTTGGCCACCATCATGAGCCCCGAGGTGTTGGCGTCCAGCCGGTGCACGATGCCCTGCCGCTCGGCCGCGCCGCTGGTGGCGATCGTATAGCCCGCCGCGAGCAGGCCGTCGAGGACTGTCGGTCCGGTCCAGCCCGGCGTGGGATGGGCCGCCACCCCAGGCGGCTTGTCCACGACGATGATGTCGGCGTCCTCGTAGACGACGGCCAGGCCGGGAACAGCCTGCGGCGGCGGCGCCGCGACCGGCGTGGGAAGCGTCACCTCGAGCCACTCCCCGGCCGGCACCCGGTCGGACTTCGCCGCCGGCCGACCGCCGACGAGAACCAGCCCCTCGCCGATCAGTTCCGCCGCCAAGGTCCTGGACAGCCCGAACATCCGGGCCAGCGCGGCGTCCAGCCGTTCACCGTCCAGGCCCTCGGGAACCGGCACCCGGCGCTGGCCCGCCGTTGTCACGTTGCGCTGCCCCCGGCCGCCGATGTGTCCACGGGGCCGCCTTCTGAGCTCTCCCTGGCCCGGTCCCGCGCTCCGTCCAGCCGGATGCCGCGGGCGGCGATCAGGACCGCCAGTATGCCGCCGCACACGATCGCGGAGTCAGCCACATTGAATACCGGCCAGTGCGGCAGCTCGATCCAGTCCACCACGTGCCCGCGTAGCGGGCCGGGCGAGCGGAACAGCCGGTCTCCCAGGTTGCCGGTGGCGCCGCCGAGCAGCAGGCCCAGCGTCACCGCCCAGGCCACGCTGCGCAGGCGGCGCGCAGTACGCAGAATGGAGACAATCACCATGACCGCGATCAGGGTGAACACCGCGGTCATGGACGTCCCGATGCTGAACGCCGCGCCGCTGTTGCGCAGCACCCGCAGGGTGAGCAGACCGCCGAGGAGCCGGACCGGCGCCCGGTCCGACAGCGTCGCCACCACGATCGTCTTGGTGACCAGGGCGGCGCCGAAAATCCCGGCCGCGACAGCCAGCAAGAGCCTGATGCGGCGCGGGCGACCAGGAAGATCTGGCTGGAGCGTATCCGACATCCCAGTCAGCGTCTTTCCTCGCGCTGTTTGCATGACACGCACAGGGTCGCACGGGGGAATGCCTGCAGGCGCGCCTTTCCGATGGGCTGCCCGCACGACTCGCAGACACCGTAGGTGCCCGCATCGATCCTGGCCAGGGCTTGCTCGTTCTGGGCCAGCAGGTCACGGGCGTTCTGGGTCATGGCGAGCTCATGTTCCCGCTCGAAGGTCTTGGCCCCCGCGTCCGCCTGATCGTCACCCGCGTCGCCCACCGCGTCACTGAGCCGCTCGGCGATCTGCGACTCGGCCCGGGAGATGTCGGCGCGCAGGCCCGCGGCCTCCGCCTCGAGTTCCTTGCGGACCTTTACCAGCTCCGTCTCGGTCCAGGGCTTCTCGCCTGTCCGGACCGGAAGAGCGGCGGCACCCGAACGCGCGGCTGCGGTCATGTCGGGCTCTCTTTCAGCGAGTATCGACGATGATGACTGCGCGGGAGTTGATCTTGAATCCGTGCAGTCACCGGAGAATAGATCCCTGTCCCCTTCGTCTGCAAACACATCCGCGCCGATCAATCATTCCGGCGACCGGCAGGCTGAGGGAAAACGGTTCTGCTCCGGGTCAGGCCATCGGCTATCGTTGGGGCCCTGCGAAGGTATTGATGGGGACAGCTGCCGTTGATCGCGGCCAGGAGCGACCCGGGGATGGTGGGAGCCCGGGGCAGGCCCAGCGGACCAGATCACCCCGGAACTGCCGGAAGAACGGCTATGGCCAGGCATGGCCCGTGCCCAGTAGAACCGGCCGCAGGACATGTGAGAGGACCGCGGTCCGCGCCAGGCGGGTCGCCGCGGTCAAGGAGGGTGGTACCGCGGGGCCGCTACCGGTGAGCCTCGTCCCTCCAGCGAAGCCGTTCGCACGGGCAGCACGCACGCCCGCGCGACGCCCCGCAGGAGGCCCGTCCACCATGTCTCAGCCAGCCGAGCCACAGCCGAACCAGCCGCAGCCGCCACAAGCAGAGCCGCAGCCGGTCGGCAGCCCGCGTTCTTTCCCTGACCTGCCAGCCGTGATCGAGCTGCCCTCGCTGGAGCATGAGATGCTCGCCCGCTGGCAGGACGGGAAAGTTTTCGAGCGCTCCCTCGATGCCACAGCGGGCGGCCCGCTGTGGACGTTCTATGAGGGCCCGCCGACCGCCAACGGCATGCCCGGCGTGCATCACATCGAGGCCAGGGTGTTCAAGGACGTATTCCCTCGCTTCAAGACCATGCAGGGCTTCCACGTGCCGCGGCAGGGCGGCTGGGACTGCCATGGGCTGCCGGTCGAGGTGGCGGTGGAGCGGGAACTCGGCTTGTCCGGCAAGAAGGACATCGAGGCGTACGGCGTCGCGCAGTTCAACGCCCGGTGCCGTGAATCGGTGCTGCGCCACGTGGACGCGTTCGAGGCGATGACCACCCGGCTCGGCTACTGGATCGACCTGTCCCGGGCCTACCGGACGATGGACCCGAGCTACATCGAGTCGGTCTGGTGGTCGCTCAAGGTCGTCTTTGACAAGGGCCTGCTGGTCAAGGACTTCCGGATCAGCCCGTACTGCCCACGCTGCGAAACCCCGCTGTCCGACCACGAGATGGGCCAGCCCGACGTGTACCAGACCGTCACTGACCCCTCGGTGACGGTGCGGTTCCCGCTGACCAGCCTGCCCCAGGGGGCCAACCCCGTACTGGCCGACGCTGACCTGCTGGTCTGGACCACCACGCCGTGGACGCTGGTGTCCAACACCGCGGTGGCCGTGCACCCGGACGAGACCTACGCGATCGCCCGCAAGGCAGGAAGCCGCGACACCGTGGTGGTCGTCGAGCAGCGCGTGCCGCATGTGCTCGGCGAGGACTGGCAGATCGTGGCCCGGGTGACCGGTGCGGAACTGGTCGGCGCGACCTACCAGCGGCCGCTGGACCTGATCGACATCCCGAACGCGCACCGGGTCGTGCCGGGAACGTTCGTGACCACCGAGGACGGCACCGGCCTGGTGCACCTGGCGCCCGCGTTCGGCGCGGACGACATGGAAACGGGCCGGGAGCACGGGCTTCCGGTGGTGAACCCTATCCGGCAGGACGGGCATTTCGAGGATTCCGTGCCGCTCCTTGGCGGGATGTTCTTCAAGGACGCCGACGCCCTGATCGTCAGCGACCTGGCCGACCGCGGGCTGCTTTTCCACACCGAGATGTACGAGCACAGCTACCCGCACTGCTGGCGGTGCGGTACCCCGCTGCTCTACTACGCGCTGCCGTCCTGGTACATCCGCACCACGCAGATCAAGGACCAGTTGCTGGCCGAGAACGAGCAGACCAACTGGCAGCCGCCGACCATCAAGCACGGCAGGTACGGCGAGTGGCTGCGTAACAACGTGGACTGGGCGCTGTCCCGGACCAGGTACTGGGGTACCCCGCTGCCGATCTGGGAGTGCGCGGAGCAGCACCTGACCTGTGTCGGCTCGCTTGACGATCTGAGCGAGCTGGCCGGGATGGTCCTGGCCGACCTGGACCCGCACCGGCCGTACGTGGACGACGTCGTGATCGCCTGCCGCGAATGCGGCGAGCCTGCCCGCCGGGTGCCTGAAGTGATCGACGCCTGGTATGACTCCGGGTCGATGCCGTTCGCTCGGCACGGCGCGCCGCGGCACAACCGGGAGGAGTTCGCGCGCAGCTACCCGGCGCAGTTCATCTGCGAGGCCATCGACCAGACCCGGGGCTGGTTCTACTCCCTGATGGCGGTCGGCACCCTGGTGTTCGGCAGGTCCTCCTACCAGAACGTGGTCTGCCTCGGTCTCGTCGTCGACGAGACTGGCCGCAAGATGAGCAAGCACCTCGGAAACGTGCTCGAGCCGATGCCGCTCATGGAGGCGCACGGCGCGGACGCCGTCCGCTGGTTCTTCGCCGCCGCGGGATCACCGTGGTCTACCAGGCGGATCGGCGCAAGCGCGCTCGACGAGATCGTCCGCAAGGTGCTGCTGACCTACTGGAACACTGCCTCGTTCCTGGTGCTCTACGCCAACGCGGCGGCCGCGCAAGGCGCGGCATGGGACCCCGCTACGGCCGAGGCCCCGCCGCCCATGGCCCGGCCGCTGCTGGACCGGTGGGTGCTCAGTGAACTGCACGCCGTCACCGCGGACGTCACTGACGCACTGGAAGAATTCGACACGGCCGCCGCCGGCCGCAGGCTCGCTGGGTTCATCGACGACCTGTCCAACTGGTACGTGCGCCGGTCACGGCGGCGATTCTGGGACGGGCCTGCCACCGCGGACGGTATCGCCGCATTCGCCACCCTGTACGAGTGCCTGGAGACGCTCACCCGGCTGATGGCGCCCATCGCGGCTTTCCTCACCGACTACGTGTGGAGCGTGCTGCATCCCGCCGGCGGCCCGGACTCGGTACACCTGGCCAGTTGGCCGGAGGCCGACCAGGCGCTGATAGACCGGCGGCTATCGGCGCAGATGGCGCTCACCCGGCGACTGGTGGAACTCGGCAGATCGGCTCGTGCCACCGCGTCCGTGCAGACCCGGCAGCCACTCCCCCGGGCGCTCGTCGCCGCCACGGGCTTCGCCGATCTTCCGCCCGAACTGCGCGCCGAGATCGCCCAGGAACTCAATGTGCGGTCACTCGACACGCTGACCACGGTCGCGGACGACCTTGTCGATCACGTCGTCAAGCCGAACTTCCGGTCACTCGGCCGCCGGTTCGGCAAGACGACCCAAGCCGTGGCGAATGCGCTCACCGCGGCGGATCCGGCGGCCGTCGCGGCGGCAATGCGTTCGGCCGGAGAGTTTTCTGTCACCGTGGACGGGGCTCCGGTGGTGCTCGGGCCGGACGAGGTCATCGTGACCCAGACACCCCGGTCGGGCTGGACGGTAGCCACCGAGGGCGGCGAGACCGTCGCGCTCGAGGTGGCCATCACCCCCGAGCTACGCCGGGAAGGGCTGGCCCGTGAGGTCATCCGGCAGGTGCAGGACGCCCGCAAGAATGACGGCCTGCACGTCAGCGACCGCATCCAGCTATGGTGGCAGGCCTCGGACCCCGAACTCGCCGCTGCACTGACGGAACACGCGTCGTTGGTCGCGAGCGAGGTGCTGGCGGTGGAATTCGGGGCTGGTCGGCCCCACCCGGGTGCGGCCGACGGGGCTAAGGGGGCAACGATCGGTGAACACGCAGATGAGGATCTAGGGCTGACGTTCTGGCTCCGCCGCGCCTGATCTGCCGGGGGTACGCCGCCAAGGGGCACGAGAGGCGTTGAGTTATCCCTAGTGTCCCGAATTACTCATAGAATTAATGACTCAGGACACTAGGGGTCCCTGGGCGGCAGGCATCTGAGTGCTGCGACACACGGGGCCTGTGGCTGGCGAGTATCCGGTAGTAGTGAGGCAACTACGTTAGGTTCGGCTGGTGGCGGTTTCCCGGGGGGAACGCGCTGCCTCGCCGTCGGATGGGGCGGTGTCGTGGGTTGTTGCCGATGACGGCTATGTGGTCCATGCCGAAGCCCGGTTGCACGGTTTGGCTATGTTGGCCCGATGGTGACAGGACCAGTGCCGGGTAAGGAGCAGGCAACTCCGATTCGGGACGCTGCGGTCATGCGGGCGCTGGCGCATCCGGCCCGCCTGTCCCTGCTGGACCACCTTGGTCACAGCGGGCCGGCGACTGCGACGGAGTGCGCCGAGGTTGTGGGCCTTTCGCCCAGCGCGACCAGCTACCACCTGCGCGCGCTGGCCAGGGCCGGGCTGGTTGAGGCGGCACCGGGGCGCGGGGATGGCCGGGAGCGGCTGTGGCGCAGCACAGCGGGAAGCTACGAGATTGACAGCGTTGCGGACCTGGATCCAGAGGCACGGGAGGCCATGCACGGGGTGCTCGACTCCTTGCTTGTCCGGGATGAAGCTCGTGCCCGTCAGTACCTGCTCCGCGCGGACGACGAGCCCAGGGCATGGCAGGATGCGGCGTTCTTCGCTGATGCAACCCTCCTGGTGACGGCCGGGGAGCTGAAGGCGCTGGGTGATGCCTTGCAGGAACTGCTCGGCCCGTACCGAAAACGCAACCGCATGGACTCTCCCGCCGGGGCCCGGACGGTGTCCGCTGTGGTCCGGGCGTTCCCTGCCTAACGGGTAGCGCTTCCGAAGATGTGAAGGATATGCTTCGAAGTATGTCCTTCACATCGGATGGTTCCTGGCTGGATGTGTACCTCGCGACAGGTGCCAGAGCGGTGTCCTCGTGCGGTGACTTCCTCGCCGCCACTGCGCTGGTACTTGCGGTGCAGCAGCGCGGCGCGGGCGGCTTCGCGGTTGCGGCGATCCTGATCGCCGCTGCGCTGCCCCCGGTCCTGCTGGTCCGCTGGACCGGCCGGCTGGCTGACCGGGTAGATAGCCGGCTGCTGCTGGTGGTGACCGGGCTGGCTCAGGCCGGTGTATGCGTGGCCTTGGCGTTTGCATCCGGCGTGGTGGAGATCATCGCCCTGGTCTCGGCGCTGGCCGCCGGCCTGGCGATCACCGGGCCCAGCCTGTCCGCTCTCCTGCCCTCGATGGTGCGGGCCGATGATCTGCCTAAGGCGACCGCGCTGGGGCAGACCGCCAACTCGATCGGCATTCTGCTGGCGCCCGCGCTGGGCGGGGTGCTGATGGGCCGGTTCGGGCTGCGGCTGCCCCTGCTCGCCGACGCTGCGAGCTACATGGCCGTCGCGGGCGCCGGCCGGCTGATCCGTACCCGCCGGGGCGGCCAGCCCCGGGCCCCGGCGAAGGCAGCCGCGATTGCCGCCAAGGACTGGCGGCTCCGCCGGGACCCCCTTCTCGGGCCAGTGATCGTGCTGGTCGGCGCCGTCGTGGCGGCTGCGAGCCTGGTGAACGTGGCCGAGGTGTTCTTCATCAGGGAAACCCTGCATTCCTCGACGAGCGTCTACGGATTGCTGGCCAGCGTATGGATCGGCGCCACGATGGCTGGTGGCTGGCTGCTGGCCCGCCGCCGGCTCAGTGACAGCGGCCTCGCCGTGGCACTGCTCGGCGCACTGGCGCTGACTTGCCTCGGCGTGGCGCTCACCGCGGCCGTGCCTGACGTCGGCTGGCTGGCTCCGGTGAACGTCGCCGGCGGCCTGGGCAACGGCGCCGTGAACGTTGCGGCTGGAGTGTTGCTGGGACGGCGAGTGCCATCCGCGGTCAGAGGCCACGCGTTTGCTGTCTTCGGGGCGGTCGCCAACGCCGCCAGCACCTCCGGCTATCTATTCGGCGGCCTGCTGCTCGCCCTCGTGTCGGTGCGCGTAAGCATCGCCTCAGCCGGCCTCTTCAGCCTCGGCGTCACCGCCGCGTTCGCGCTGCCCGTCCTGCGGGCCGCAGCCCGCAGCCGAGGCCGCAGCCACGATTCCCTGCCCCTTCCTACCCACCCAGACCCGGCAGGATGACAGCGCATGGCGCGTCAACAGCAACCGTGGTCCAAGCTTGACCAGGCGCCTTCGCCCACGGCGATCCCCTCACAGCCGCAGCGGGGCCTGACAGTTGTCCGGCGAGGCCGCGCCGCTGCAGTCTTCCGCAATCGAGGATCCGTGGTGCCACCCCAGTAACGCCTGCGGCTAGCTCGTCATGAATCAGGTACGCGTCTCCTACGTGCCTCAAACCTCGCCATGCCGTTCACCTGCTCAGACATCCCGGACCTAGAGATAACGCAGGGGGTCGTTCTGACGGCCCCGGAGCGTTTGGGCCGTCGCGGTGGCTGATTTGGCCGGTTGCGGTCGCTGATTGGCCAGTTGGGGGCTGATTGGCCGACTGCGGGGGCTACGCGTCCGCGGACGGCTGGTCAGGGACGCAGGCCCGGCACGGCACGCTGCCGCCCGCCTCTGCCGCCTGCCTCGTCATGATCTCAAGATCATCAGGACCTAGGAACCGGATGAGGATGCACTCGCTGCGGTGGTACCGGGCCACACCCGGCACTATCGTGACGTCCGCGGTCAGGCTGATCGCCGGGGTATTCGCAGGCCGATCACCGGACCCGGCCACCGCCGGGCGGTCACTTGTCGCGTCCGCGCCAGCGGACGGGGCATTGTGACGCTCGTCGGCTAGGCCCGAGCCAGCCTTCTCGGCGGGATCATGATGTGCGGCTGAACCCCCGTTACCAGCATGCTCGGCACGACCAGTGGGAGTAGCGGGACCAGCATGCTCGGGGGTAGCGGAACTAGCGGGACCAGCGTCCTCGGGGGCGGCGCGACCAGCGTCCTCGGGGGTAGCACGACCAGTGGGGGCAGCAGGACCAGTGGCTCCGGCCGGGCCAGCATCCTGAGCAGACGGCTGATCGCGTCCGCCGCGGGCTGGGATGTCGTCGCCTTTGTCATCGGCCACGTAAACCTGGTCGGCCACCTCAGGCTCACGGGTACCAGCAGCCGCAGCAGTTCGCCCGCCAACACCGGCTCGGACGTCATCCACCGGGGCATCAACACCGGGATGCGCATCGCCGGGCGGGGCGGTTCTGGTGGCCGCACCATCGGGCCGCATGGCTACATCCGGCTCGGGTACCGCCGCTGGCGCATCCGGCTCCGCGACCGCCGCCGACTCGGTACGCGCTTCCGGGCGGACCGGGGGTGGCCCGCTCCGCTCGTGCTTGTCCGGTGAATTTGCAGGGCGGT
>OCZT010004038.1_pt1 | contig 14892 bp, 12 predicted proteins | sample 1539031 | NCBI WGS metagenome assembly OCZT01 (sample SAMEA3539308, study PRJEB22396) | soil metagenome | biome: tundra; feature: field; material: soil | place: USA | collected 2010-05 | depth 0.15 m
AGAGCGTCCCCGTCATCCCGCTCTACTTCGCGAACGAGAAGGGAGAACGTTACCGGAGCATTGGGTGTTACCCGTGCACATTCCCGGTGAAGTCCCAGGCGCGCACGGTGCATGAGATCGTCGAGGAACTGCGCCGCACACGAACGCCGGAGCGTGCGGGCCGGGCGCAGGACAAGGAAAGCGAATCGGCCTTCGAGAATCTGCGGCGGGATGGATACATGTGATTTGCCAATGAGCGCCCCCGAACCATCCCCTGCCCCGCCGGCTGCCGCCGAGCAGCTTAAGATCGTCATTCTTGGCCATGTGGATCACGGCAAGTCCACGCTGGTGGGCCGGCTGCTTCACGACACGGGCTCGCTGCCCGAAGGCAAGCTGGAGCAACTCCAGCAAGCCTCACAACGGCGCGGGATGCCCTTTGAATGGGCGAACCTGATGGACGCGCTGCAGGCCGAGCGCGACCAGAACATCAGCATTGATACGGCGCAGATCTGGTTCCGGACGCCGAAGCGGCGTTACGTGATCATTGACGCGCCGGGGCACAAGGAGTTCATCAAGAACATGGTAACTGGGGCGGCGCAGGCCGAGGCCGCCCTGCTGCTGATTGACGCGCAGGAGGGGGTGCAGGAAAACTCGCGGCGCCACGGCTACCTGCTCGAATTGCTGGGCATCCGGCAGGTCGCGGTGCTGGTCAACAAGATGGACCTGGTGGGCTATTCGCAGGAGCGGTTCAGCGCCATCGAGGCCGAATATCGCGCGTGGCTCAAGCAGCTCGGCCTCGAACCGAGTGTCGTTATCCCCATCGCAGCCCGGCAGGGCGACAACGTCGCCGCGCCCAGCCAGAACCTGCCTTGGTGGAAGGGTCCGACGGTGTTGGAGACGCTTGACGAGTTCAAAGCCGCCCGGGCTCCCGGCGGCCAGCAGCTGCGATGCCCGATTCAGGACGTGTATCGCTTCGATCACCGGCGCATCCTGGCCGGGCGCGTCGAGAGCGGCCGCATCAAAGTCGGTGACCGGCTGCTTTTCTCTCCGAGCAACAAGACCAGCACCGTGAAGACCATCGAACGCTGGAATGCTCCGGCGCGTGACTCCGCCGAGACCGGCGAAAGCATCGGAATCACGCTGACTGACCAGGTGTTCGTCGAGCGCGGCGTCGTCGCTTCGCTAGAGCAGACGCCGCCGTACGCGCTGACCTGCTTCAAGGCCCGGGTCTTCTGGCTCGGCAAACGGCCTTTCGCGCCGAGCCGGAAATACCGGCTCAAACTGGCAACGCAGGAAGTCGAATGCCAGATCGAGAAACTGGAACGGGTGATCAACTCGTCCACGCTCCAAACCGTGGAGCGTCCGGAGTCCGAGACATTTGTCGGTCGGCACGAAGCTGCGGAACTCACGTTGCGCACGAAGAAGCCGGTCGCCTTTGACGCCATCAACGAGGTGGTGGCGACAGGCCGCTTCGTCATTGTGGATGGGTTCGATGTCGCCGGCGGCGGCGTGATTGTGCCCGACAGTTACCCGCGGCGCACGGCGGATTCGCTGCACAAAAGCCATAACATCTTTTGGACCTCGGGCCGGATCACCGCCGGGCAGCGGGCGCTGCACCAGGGCCACGCGGGCCGCGTGGTGTGGCTGACCGGCCTGTCCTGTTCGGGCAAGACGACGATCGCCGCCGAGCTGGAACGCCAACTGTTCGCGCGGGGGAAGTACAGTTACGTGCTGGATGGCGACAACATGCGCCACGGGTTGTGCTCCGACCTGGGTTTCTCCCCGAAAGATCGCGCCGAGAATATCCGCCGGGTTGGGGAGGTGGCCAAGCTGTTTGCGGACGCGGGAGTGATTTGCGTGACGGCCTTTATCTCCCCTTACCGCGCCGACCGCGACACGATCCGCCAGAACCTGCCGCCGGGTCAGTTCGTCGAGGTATATCTGAACATTCCAGTCGAGGCCTGCGAACAACGCGACTCCAAGGGGCTGTATGCCAAAGCCCGCGCTGGCACAATTCGGGACTTCACTGGCGTGAACGCGCCGTATGAGCCGCCGACGAAACCCGAGATCGAACTGCCGACCGCCCAACTCACGGTGGAGGAATGCGTCTCCAGGATCATGGCGTTCCTCGCCGCCTTGGAGAAATAGAATTTGGCGCTCGCCGCGACGGGAACCTTGCCCGTGACCATCGCCGCATTGACACCGGCGTCTTGCATGGCAAGAATCCAGCACACTTGTTTGACTGATGGTTTTTAGTTCGCCGATCTTTTTGTTTTTGTTCTTGCCGGTTGTTCTCGCCCTTACCGCCCTGCCGGGACTGAGGTTGCGAAACAGCCTCCTGCTGGTTTTCAGCGTGGTCTTCTATGCCTGGGGGGAAGTGATCTTTGTCTTCCTGATGCTCGGCTCGGCGCTGTTGAATCATTTCCTGGGGCAGTGGGTGGACCGGGAAACGGAGCCGGCCCGCCGGAAGTGGGCGGTAGGGGTGGCGGTGGCGCTGAACATCGGCATGCTGGTCTTCTTCAAATACGCGAATTTCGCCGTCGCCAACCTGAACGACTTGCTGGCGGTGGTTAATATGCCGCCGATGCACATGGACCCGGTGCGCCTGCCCATCGGCATTTCGTTCTTCACCTTCCATGCGCTGTCGTATGTGATAGACATCTACCGGCGGAAGTGGACGGCGGCAAAGAACCCGGCGGACGTGGCGCTGTATATCTTCTTCTTTCCGCAACTGATCGCGGGGCCCATTTTGCGCTGGAGCGCTATCGCGCCCCAACTAACGAAGCGGGTCGTGACGCGAGAAGGCTTTGCCGAGGGCGTCCGTCGGTTTGCGGGCGGCCTGGCGAAGAAGATGCTCGTGGCCAACGTGGTGGCCGTGCCAGTGGACAAGATTTTTGCCCTGCCGTCGAATGAGTTGACCCCCGCACTGGCGTGGCTGGCAGTGATTTGCTATACGCTCCAGATCTACTTTGATTTTTCGGGTTACTCGGACATGGCGGTGGGGTTGGGCAAGATGTTCGGGTTCAAGTTCCTGGAGAATTTCAATTTTCCCTACACGGCGCAGTCAATCAAGGATTTCTGGCGGCGGTGGCACATCTCATTATCCACGTGGTTTCGAGACTACCTTTACATTCCGATGGGAGGCAGCCGGTGCCCGGTCTGGCGGACGCATCTGAACCTGGTGATTGTATTCTTCCTGTGCGGGCTGTGGCATGGGGCGAGCTGGACGTTTGTGATTTGGGGTTTGTACCACGGCATTTTCCTGGTGCTGGAGCGCACCCGGTTCGGCCACTGGCTGGAGGCCCTGCCGCGGCCGTTGCGGCATGGGTACGCGCTGTTGGTGGTGATGGCGGGCTGGGTGTTGTTCCGCGCCGACAGCTTCGGGCACGCGACCACGTTCCTGGGCACCCTGGCGGGGTTTTCAGCCGGGGTCAATCCGGCGCAGAAGATCGCGCGTTATTGGAGTCATGAGCTGGGCTGGTGCATCGCCTTGGGGGTGATGTTCTCGATGCCGGCATGGGACTGGATCCGAAGTAGCGCCCGGGCAGTGCAGCGGTGGGTGCCGGCGGCATTACAGCCGGCCACGCAAGCAGTGGGACAGGGGCTGCAATTGTTCCTGGTGGTGGCGGCGCTGATGTTTTCGGCCGCCTGGCTGGCGGGCGGCACATACAATCCGTTCATCTATTTCCGCTTCTAGAGGAACATGAATTCCGAATCCGGCAACAAGCGACTACAAGCATTCTGGGATGCGCTGACGATCATTGTCTTTCTCGGACTGCTCTGGTTGCCTAGCCTGGACCATTTCTTCAAACTCGACCACGCCACGCCCCCAACGGAAAATCGCTCGTTGGCTAAGTGGCCACGATTCAACGGTCTCGGCGGGAGCCGGGATTTTATCGCTGGCATCGAGAGTTATTTCAACGACCATTTCGGTTTCCGCAAGCGGCTGGTCCGCTTGAACCACCACTGGAAAGAACAGTTGTTCCACATGGGCGGCAGCCCGGATGCGATCATCGGTCGCAATGGCTGGCTGTTCTATTCGGGTGGGCGCATGCTCGAACATTGCACCCGTGAAGCGACTTTGACGGAGCAGGAACTCAGAGACTGGTGCCGGCTACTGGAAATGAGACGGGACTGGCTGCACGCCCGAGGCATCAAATACCTGTTTGTGGTGCTGCCCGACAAGCACACCGTCTATCCCGAGTACCTGCCCTCCTGGATAGAAATCAGTGCCAAACCGACCAAGATCCAGCAGTTGATTCATTATGCGAAGGACCACTCGACCGTGGAAATAGTGGACCTGAGCCAGGCGCTGATTGAGGGAAAGAGAATCCACGTCGATTACCTGAAAACCGACACGCACTGGAACCGGTTCGGCGCGTTCATCGGTTATCGAGCCTTGGTGGAGGTCCTGGCCCGGCAGATCCCCGGACTGGAACCCCTGGCCCTCGACACCTACGATTGGAAACCATCGCCCGCTAAGCCGGGAGACCTTTTCACCATCATGGGCTCAACCGGCTCGTACACGGAAACGGAGGCCTTGCAACCAACGCCGCTGCCCAACCCCAACGTTGTTTACGACCCGGCTCGCTTCCGCCCCCATCCAGGCCCTCCGGAGACGCGGTCCTGCTTTACCCTGAACGAAAAGGCCTCCGGCAAGGCGATCGTCTTCCACGATTCCTTTGCCTGTAGCTGGTATGGGTTCCTTGACCGCCATTTTAGGGAGGTCATCTATGTCTGGCAGTACGATTGGGACCGCCCCCTCATCGAACGGGAAAAACCCGACCTGATCATTGATGAAATCCTCGAACGATTCTTCAACATCCAGGACCCCAACGAACTGGCCCGCAAGGACCAATCATCCGCAACCGACACCTCGCAGACCTCGCGCTAAGAGCAACGGTTAGCCCTCGATCTATGCGCGTGACCACTCCTGAGTCTATCTTCACACTCGCGCGGGGTCCGCGGGGTCCGGCTCTTGACTGTGAATGAGCGTTCGCGGTAGTGTTATCGCGTCCTTGAGACAAACGTTAACCAGGCCAAAACATCGCCATTATGATTCTGCAGGCAGGTCGCTCTTTGCTCGATAATCTCGAAGTGCTCATTGGAAAACGCGATCAATTGACCCCTCCGCGACGCCTGGTTCAGAGCATCGGCGGAGATTTCAGGCAAGCCGGAGAGGAGTTCTTTCAGCATTTTCTCAAACTCGGCGAACTCAAACCTAATACTCGCATCCTGGATGTCGGTTGCGGGTGCGGCCGGATGGCAGTGCCGCTAACCCGGTATCTTTCACCAGAGGGCGGCTATTGGGGGTTCGATATCGTCGAAGAGAACGTCAGATGGTGCCAGAAGAACCTCGAGCCCAAGTATCGCAATTTCCATTTCCTGGTGGCGGACGTTTACAACAAGAACTATCACCCAAAGGGTCGGTACAAGGCCGCCGAGTATCGGTTTCCTTACCAGGACGCCTTTTTTGATCTTGTGTCCCTCACCTCCGTTTTCACTCACATGTTGACGGCAGACATGCAGAATTACCTGTGGGAGATCTCGCGCGTGCTGAAACCGGGCGGTCGGGCCCTAATGACCTTCTTCCTTTTGAAGGAGGAATCCAAGGGCCTCCTCAGCCAGGGGCTGGGCAAGGTGAAATTCCCTTATCCCCGCCAGGATTGCATGGTCTCGGAGCAGGAGTTTCCGGAAACGGCAGTGGCTTTCGAGGAGAGCTTCATCCGGCAAAACTGCGCAGCACGAGAGTTGGAGATTGTTGAACCCATCCGCTACGGGAGTTGGTGTGGCCGGAAGCAGTGGCTTAGCTTTCAGGACATCGTGGTGGCGGAGAAGAAAAAGGGGTGATTTCAGGGGTTAAAGGTCGCAGCGCGACGCGCATCGAAAAGGGAATCACCAGCTTGGAGTCCCCTTTTCAGTCCTGGGTCTTGGTGAATTTGGCGCGGGCGATGAGGTTGAGGAGGCGCCAGCGCGGCGTATGGCGTCGGAGGGGAAACCGTTTCAGATAAGCAGCCGCAAGTTTGCCCGCCTCGTGGTGGTTTCCACCGGAAACGCAAAGCTCGATGGCCCCCTTGTGCCAGTTGATCACCGCCTCGTCGAGATACTTACCCAGGCGAGGTGAAACGCCGGTCCGGATCAGATCGGCGCATTGAATGGACTCGGCAAGTATCTGCAGGCGCGATTGGCCAGACCAGGCGCCTTGGCCGTGCTTCCGGTAAACCGCCATGACTTCATCCAGGTAGCCTATGCGGCCATGTTGAGCGTTGAGGACGTGCAACGGCCAGTCACCCATCGGGCATTTGAAGAACCAGGAGGGGAGATCCTCGAAAAGCCGGGAGCGGAACATGACCGAACAGGTTTGCATGAAATTGCCCCGGAGCACGTCCTCGATGCCATACTTGGCGCGCATCGGTTTGGTGTGATGATACTCCTGGCGCCCCGGATCGGCTTCGTCCAGGATGCGGACATTATGGAAGCACAGGGCGCAGTCCCGGTTGCTCTCTAGGAAGTCAACTTGCTTCTGAAGTTTGAGCGGCGAGGTCCAATAATCGTCGCCATCCAGGAGGGCGATATATTCGCCACGACTGTTGCGGAGGTTGTTGGCGAAATTCCATTGGCCGGTCGGCTTGCCGTTGACATAGACCACGTTCTTGCGGTCGTTGAGAAAGAGCCGGATGCGGTCCGGGTATCGGGCCTGGTAATCGGTCGCGATTTGCCGTGTGCCATCGGTGGAGTCATCCTCCCCAATGAGCAGTTCGAAATCAAAGCGGGTCTGCTGCATCAGCACGCTCTCGATCGCCTGCGCTACGAATGGAGCATGGTTGTAAGTAATCAGCGAGACGGTGACTTTCATGGCGCGGCCGCGTCAGACTTTGGGCGGCTGGCGCTTGAGGAGTTCGCGCTGGATTTCAGGGCCGTGGCCAAGGATGAACCGGATAAGGCCGCAGATCGTTCGAATCTCGGCTGCGCCGACACTGGTGCCGTTGGGCAGGCTGGCCACGCGGGAAGCCAACCACTCCGTCTCCGGCAGCAGCAGGCCGGCATGCGGAAAGAGAGAACGGTACGGCTGCATGCGGTGGCAACCGGGGAAAAAGTAGCGGCGGGCCAGCACGTTTTCGGCTTGGAGCGCGGCGATAAGCTGGTCGCGGCCAAGCCCGGCGGCTTCGTCGATTTCGATGATCATGTAGTGGAAGTTGCACCGCTCGGCTTCGTCATAATGTGCGAGGGTCACCCCTGGGATCCCTGCGAGCCCTTCCTGGTAGGCATAATAGTTCTTCCGGTTGGTGGCAATGAAGTCGTCCATGCTCTCCAATTCGGTCAAACCCATGGCCGCGGAGATCTCCGTCATCTTGCCGTTGGTGCCGACATAAATCACGTTATCGTAGCCGTTGAAGCCGAAGTTCTTCATCAGGCGGATCTTGGCCGCCAGCGCATCGTTGTTGGTGGCAATAGCGCCGCCTTCGAACGTGTTGAAGAACTTCGTGGCGTGGAAACTGAACACTTCGGCTTCGCCGAAATTGCCCACCATGCGGCCCCCGAGGGAGCAGCCGAACGCGTGGGCGGCATCGAAGAGCAGTTTCAACTTGTGCCGCCGCGCCAGCCCCGAAAGCGCCTCGACGTCACAAGGCCGGCCCCAGATATGGACACCGATGATTCCGCTCGTGCGCGGGGTGATCATCTGCTCGACGCGGGCCGGGTCAAGATTGTGAGTGGCTCGATCAATGTCGCAGAACACGGGAGTGATTTCCTGCCATTGCAGGGCGTGCGCGGTCGCGACGAAGGTGAAGGACGGAATAATGACTTCGCCGCGCAGGTCCAGCGCGCGAATGGCCAGTTCCATGGCCACGGTGGCATTGCAGACGGGAATGCAATGTTTGACGCCGAGCAGCTTGACCAGCTTCTGCTCGAACTCGCGCACGTATGGGCCATTGTTGGTGAACCATCTGCGCTTCCACAGGTCATTCACCCGCCTCAGAAAACGGCCCCGGTCGCCGAGATTAGGGCGGCCGACGTGAAGCGGCTCATCAAAAGCCGGCTTCCCACCCAACAGGGCCAGATCGGTTAATTTCGATTTTCGCATAACTCCCGCTATCAAGATGCAGTGGCGGCGCCTCACGCACCCTCCACGTTCTTACGGCCGAGCAGAACGGCGCCGGCTTGCGCCCCGCGCCGATAAAGTTTGCGCGCCTGCGCGGCTACTGGCAGCAATGCTCGCTGATGAGGTCCCTCGGCCCACCAGCCCTGCTGTGCGTAGCCCAGTTCCCGGAGCAGGTCGCCGGCAGTTTTGTCGAACAGGTATCGTTGCAAGGCCGTGAACTCGCGATGCCAGCTCCCGACCTTGCCCTGGCGATAATGCCCTTCGGGTACCCGGACGCCTTCCGCTGGGCTGAGGCGCGAGCGCTTCAAGTTCTCAAACTTGTGTTTCTCGACAATTGCGGCCACCAGTTCGTCGCTGGCCGCTAGCCCGCAGAATCCGAACACCGACTTAAGTGCCGACGCGGGCGAGGCCGAGAGCTCTTCATACCGCACTTCCAGGTAGCGGCCAGTGTACCCGCTAGCCTTGCGGGCAGCCAGCAGTTCGCGCTTCCAGAACGCCCCGTAATCCGGCAACGGTTCGCGGGCAAACCACCCCATCTGACGGCTGGCCGCCGCCAATGACACTGCGACGTCGCGGCCATCCCGGATGACATGAATAAACCGCGCGCCGGGAATGAAGAAATGAATGTCTTCAACGAATTGAGAATATTGCGGGTGTTTGTCAAGAATGTGGGTTGCCGCAGCCTTGGCGGCGATCACCTTCGTATAGACCCGGTCCAGAAAGCCTCTCAAGAATTCATGGAACTCCGCTTCCGTCCACAAGACCGGCAGGCCGAGATAGTGGTTTCCCTCCTCAGTCAGCGGCGATTCCTCCTTCCAGGCCTGAAGCCACGGGGCGATGTATTTGTTGTAGAGCCGCAGCTCGGTTGTCGCACAGACCTGGGGGTGCGCGCCGAGCATCAACTGCAACCAGGTTGTGCCGCTGCGCGGCGAACCAATAATGAACAGGAACTCCTTCTCCAGCACCTTCGGGTTCGGGTTGACGACCTGCATGGATGTCATGGCACCGGGTGGTTTGGCGGGTTCCTACCCGGACTTCAAGAACCGCTCGCCCGGCTTCCGGCTGCGGATGATTTTTGCCGGTGATCCGTACACCAGCACGTTGTCCGGCACATCACTCAGGACCAGCGAACCCGCCCCCACTACGGAATTCTCACCGATCTTCAGCCGATCCACCACCGTCACCCCAAGCGTAATCGCAGAAAACTTCCCGATTTCAACTTTTCCACCGGTAATCGAGCCCAGCGAAATGCTCGAAAAATCATGCATAATATTGTCATGTTCAACTATCGCGCCAGTGCCCAAAAGGCAGAAACTTCCAATTCTAGCCCCAGCACTAACGATACACCTCGCCATGACCATGTTTCCTACACCCAATTCAACATCCCTGCCAATGACAGCAGCGGGGTGAATTGCATTGACATACACAAAATCCGATTTTATAGATTGAATGACATCAAAGACGTGTTTGCGATTCCAGTTGTCCCCGATTGTGATCAGCCCGCCGTAGATGTCGTATTCCCCGATGAGCCGCAGCAGGTCTTCCTGGCGGCCTATGACCTTATACCCATACAGGTCGGTTCCTGCCTCCTTATAGGGATCTGTAATGCCGATAATATTATATTTTGCTTCCTTCTCAATGGTATCAATGCAGTGATGAACAAGGAGTCCGCCGCCAAAAAGCACGATGTTCTTCATAGCGCCAAACCCGGCCGGTGCCCGTGCTCATCGGGCTGGGCCTCAAAACCGGTTTGCGGGGGAAACCACTCTCGGCCAGCCAGCCGCCCCACGTCATCTGCCACCAATGTCATGGCCGGAGTATCCCCGGCGTTTCGCGTGCTTTCAAGCTCCTTTCTCAGGTGCGATGCCTGCATTTGTTGTGCTTGAAACGCTATCCGGATCTGCAGGTTGCATCCATTGTCGTTGCTCGCATTGTTGCGGCCCCTCGGGATCAACAGGGGAGCGCCAGAAAGCGGGTCCCGGCGGTGCGGATCTGGCCTGACGCAGGTTCACCAGCGAGACTTTTGCGAAGATACAGGCGCCGCACGACGACCTCGCTGCCGGCGCCGCTCCAGCCACTGGAGCAAATTGTCGAACGGCCGGGTAATTCTTCGCCGCGACCAATAGGCTGCATACCAGAATTTGGATATCCGGCCTGACAGGTCGCTTTCCATCTCGAGCATTTCCTCAGGAACATACGCACTTCGCCTGCGTCTCTTGCGCAACTCATAGAGGCGGTTAAACTGGCGCCAGCGAACACCCTGCGCTTTGTCGTAGGCCCTGGCGCGGTAATCCCCGAATAACTGGAAAATCTCCCACTTCCCGATTCCACTGGCGTCGTTCACCTCGGTTTGCTGTCCAGCGTGCTTGCGGAAGCAGCACAAAGGCTCGGCGGTATAAACGAAGTCTCCCTGCTCCAGCAGGTGAAACCAGAATTCCAGATCCACAAGTTGCCGGTAGCGCGGGTTGAATCCGCGAGCGGCATCGCGCTTCCGGAATAGCGTCGCTGAAGGCTCGCCAACCAGGTTGCAGTCCTCGTCCAGACATTGGCAAATCATCTCGGTTCCTTTGTGCCGACCGGGTTTGCCGAACTCATCCCAGGTCTCCAGGACTTCCGAATTGGCTCCAATCAGATACCGCGCGGAAGCGGCCAATGCGGCTGGGGCATTGCTTTCCATCAAGCCGAGCAGCTTGGTCAACGTTTCCCGGCTGGCCAGCTTGTCATCGCCGAAGACGAACTTGATATACTCTCCCCTAGCTTCGGAGAGGCACCAGTTCCAGTTCTCGACCATCCCCAGGCGGGCCGGTTGAATTTGGAATCGAATGCGCCGGTCCTTGGATGCGTAGCGGCCGATGACCTCGGCAGAGTCGTCCGTGGAACAATCATCCGAGATAAGCAACTCGAACTCCGCGAAGTCCTGCGCCAGCACCGATTCAATTGCCTCGGGCAAATAGCGAGCATAATTGTAGGTGGGAATGAGCACGCTGATTTTAAGCGGAGGCATGAGGGCTTGCAATGTGTCCATCAGGTCAATGCAGCTTGGGTGAGGCGGGGCATATTCCTGCTCAGGATGCCTGCGTTCAGCGAGCCCTCGGGCCCGGCACCACGCCGTCGCCGCTCGCTGGCAGACCATTTCGGCTTCTGGTTAAGGGGTTGTCTGGCTGGGCCTCCAGAAATCTTCGCGCGGCCTCGCCTATGCCGGCATACCGCCGGTGCTGGCGCCAAGCCCTGGAGTCAGTGCCGACAAACCAAGCCAGGACCGCATACCAGTGCTGCCGAAATCTGGCGCGAAACCAGTCCCGCCTCACCAGGCGCCGGGCGTCGGCGGGCGGGTAATGCTTGGACCAGAACCGATATATGCCGGGCACCCGACGACGCCAAGTATCATAAGGGTCAATGCCCCGCTCGCTGGCAGCGCCGATATGCTGCGCGGTTATCTCGGGAACGAATCCGATCTCCCACCCGTGCTGCCGGATGCGCAGGCACAGGTCCGTTTCTTCGCTCGATAAAAAGAAACCGGGGTCAAAACCGCCCACTGCGGCGAATACTTCCCGCCGGACAAACATGCTGGCGCCGAAGACCCAGGCGATCTTGCCCGGCAGATGGGAAAAATCGCAGTGGGCGCGATGCTGGTCTGGATAAGAGGCCGAAGGCGGACATTCAACCGTGCCGTCCGACTCGGTCACCCGCGTGCCGGCAAGCCCCCAACGAACGTTCTGCTCCAGGATCTGGCACAGTCGCGCCAGGCTGTCGCGCTCTGGCAGCCGAGCGTCTGGATTAAACAGCAGGAGGTAGCGTCCGCCACTCGCCCCGAAGCCTTGGTTACATCCCCGTCCAAAGCCAATGTTCTCCTGATTGGCCAGCAAGCGGATGCCCGCACCCATCCCACGTACCACCCTCACGGTGTCGTCGGTGCTGGCGTTGTCCACGACGATGACTTCAAATCGCGTACCCTCCTGCCCAAGAATAGAATCCAAACATTCTTTTATGCAGGGCGCAGAATTATAGGTAACGACGATGACGCTGACGTCTATTTCCATGTCTATGGCTGCAGGTTTGCCTTTGGTACAAGGTCGAATTACCCGCAAGCTTAGCACGCGGCTTGAAAGGGTGTCAAAGAATTCAACCTTGCCCCTCGCGCCACCCAGGGAGCTGCGGCGCATGCGGGGGGTGTTTGCGTACTAATAGCCAGCGATTGAGCTCAAAGAAACGCCGCCGCCGCGCCACCGGCTGAATGGGCGTTGAAAAGATGCGCTCAAAAAAGTCCAACAGCCGGTCGGGACTATAGAACTCGTTCGGCTGGTTCTGATGGAAGTAGGGCTGGCGGGCATATTCCAGGTACCGGGCGTCGTCCCGGTCCAGCTCGATGATTTTCTCGATGAGCGCCTCGTCGCTGCCGTAGTCGAAGTAGTTCAGAAAACTCTTGGGATTAAACTCCTCGGCGACGCGCGGATTGCCCCAATAAATAGGCAGCGTGCGGGCCATCATCGCGTCGCAAATCTTCTCCGTGGTATAGCCTTCATGGGATTCGTTCTCAAATGCGAGGTGGAACTTGTAGCGGCGCAGGAACTTCACTTTGCCGCCCTGGAGCCGGGGGATGGGACCGCCGATGTTGTTCATGAACTGGCCGCCGGAATCCACCTTCTTATAACGCGACAGTTTCTGGAAGAACTCCAGCCGCTTGCGGTTCTTCACTGGGTGGTTGTTGGTGACCACGAAGGAGCAAAAGCCGGTCTTCTCGGCCAGGAGCTGCTCCGGGTCTTCGTTCTCCTTGAGCAGCGGCTTCGGGCCCTGCCCCCAGGGCACATAGAAGGGCAGGCGCAAATGACGGGGATTGTCCAGGTAGTTGGGGGTCAGGGCGTAATCGCTTTCCTTCCAGTCCGGCAGCCACCGTTCCAAGCCCACCTGGATGCGCACGCAATTGTGCAGCCGATGCACGTGCAGGTTGGGATTAAAGTAAATCACGAAGTCCGGCCGATCCACCAATTCGACCTCAAACCGTTTCTGTAGCAAGTGAATGAAGAAATTGTTCGTCTTCGAGAACCCCGGCCCGATGTCGCAAAAATCAAGCTGCACCTTCATCACAATATCACGCGCTGCGCCAATAAATCAGCCGGCAGCCGGCGCATTCACTGAAGAACTCAGTTTATGGAACAGGACTGAGCCGCCACAATCCGCAAGCTGGACGAGCTGCTCCGGCTTGTCGGCCATGAATTCCTCGGTCGCCTTGGCAACCGCGTAGTTCGATTCGGGCGAGTTGAAATCGTGAATCATCACACACCCGCGCGGGCTAAGCCGCGAATAGAAAAACTCCAGTCCGGCCCGCGTGGGTTTGTATTTGTCAACATCGAGCATCACAAAGGCGAACCGCTCGTTCTCCAGCCCGCGGGCGGTTTCCGGAAAGTATCCTTTCCGCACGATCACGTGGTTCATGTCCCCCAGCATCTCTCGGAGCAGCTCGAGGCTGGTTTCCCTAAAGCGGTCGTCCGGTCCATCGGTATCCTGCACAGGAAAACCTTCAAAAGTATCAAATAGGTAGAGCGGCCGGTCCGGTGCCAATCGGTGTAGAATCCGGCTGGTGTCGCCGCGATACACCCCTACCTCGGCGAAACTGCCCGGCACATTTGCCTTCTCCAGCGCGTGAATGGCCAGCGCCATAGTCGTGTACCGGACGGGATCGCGAGTCGAAAGAATCAACTCATGCTTCTCGGCGGCGTACGGAGGAAACCGCAGGTAGGCGCCGTGATTGTCCATGCATTTCCGGACCCATCGCTTCCAGGCTTTGTGAAGGATGAATGATCGTTTCAGGTCTTTGAGTTTCTGGCCCATATCCGTCTTAAAGCGTATCGTCCGATCCGCCAAAAGCAACCTGCTTAAGCAGCGACCCATAAAGGGCCACCACACTGCGGCTGCTGGCCTGGACCGAGAACCGCTCCTCCACGACGCCGTGCAACCGTTGCCGTTCGACAGCGTCTGCTGCCGGGCGCTGCGCACACGCCAGCATCGCTTGCGCCAGCGCGTCCACATCGCGCGGAAACACGAGCTGGCCGAACCTGCAAATGGCGAATGCTTCAGGAATCCCATCGAGCGCTGAGGCAATCACCGGCTTGCCGCAGGCAAAGGCCTCCAGCACCACGCCAGGAAAGGCTTCGGTGCCCACTTGCGGATGGACCAGGCAGTCAATCGCGTTCATCGCCGCCGGCATGTCCCGGCAGTAGGGTGTCAGCCAGGCTTTGGCCGCCAAGCCAAGCCCCTCGATATCCGCCCGCAGAATCTTGTCCATGTTTCCGCGCCCGACGATCAGGAACCGCGCATTAGGAACCTGTGCGTGAATGCGGGCAGCGGCCCGTAGAAATTCGCGCTGACCCTTGCCGCGCGGCAGGTCGTAACCGCCCACGACGGCAAAAGCAAAGTGCTCCGGCGCTAAGCCCCACTCTTGACGTTGTGCCGCCGCATCCGAAGGTCGAAAGCGGTTGGTGTCAATCCCGCCGTGAATGACGTGAATCTTGGCGGGGTCGCCCACCATCGGTGGACGGGCGCGGCGCTCCGGCTCAGGCGAGTCAGGCTCATAGACGCCTTCTCGCAAGACCTTTGCCACGAAGTGCGACACGGCAATGATCGCATCGCATTGGCCTAGCAAGAACCGGCGGCTAAAACACGAACTGGGGCTTTTGGCCAGGTGGCGGGTCAGCACGATCAAGGGGCACTGCCCGGAAAGCCGCGCCGCCAAAATGGTCGGCCAGAGGTCGCGTCCGTGGTGGCCGTGAACGATTTGAATCCGTTCGCGGCGGATGAACAGATCGGAAGAGCAC
>OCZT010004039.1_pt1 | contig 14892 bp, 14 predicted proteins | sample 1539031 | NCBI WGS metagenome assembly OCZT01 (sample SAMEA3539308, study PRJEB22396) | soil metagenome | biome: tundra; feature: field; material: soil | place: USA | collected 2010-05 | depth 0.15 m
AAAAAGAAATCGCCCGACAGAATCATCGGGTGATTCTGTCGGGCGGCATCAGTCGACCAGATGCTTCGGAGGTGCATGTCTTTCACATAAGGCTGCAATTCCATCTGCCGTTCGAGCAATGAATTCTGCGATGTCACCGCAGAAGATTGGCCCGCTCTGCAAATCGTTTTGCGTCTGTCTGCAACACCGGAAGACTTCAGTGTCATTGGTGCGACGGAAACGCAGAATGTTGATATCAACCATCTTCCCTCCGGGTATGAAATCACCCCGAAGTTTAGCCGCAGTTGCTTTCGTAAGCATCAGAACACCTCCTTCTAAGTAAAGAACGAAAAAATCCCGTTCATAGTCCTCAAGGCAAAACCGGCATAAATGCCGGGTGGACGAAACACCTGAGGAGTATCCCAGCGCCAACACCGGAGTGTCGGACCAGAAAGTCCTTGGGGAAACGCCCGAAGCCGTCAAGCCTTGCCTAGAGGAGTATAAACAGGATCAAAAAACTGTGATAGAATCTTAGCATCGTCCTATTTTTATGTCAAGAGCACCCGATGCCTCCGCTCCCCTTCCTGCCGTACTTGATGCGGCACTCCGCCCGAGTCATTGGGACGAGTATGTAGGCCAAAAACAAATAAAAGCGAATGTGCGCATCGCTATCGATGCGGCAAAGAAGCGCGGGAGTATGCCAGAACACATTCTCTTCTATGGCCCTCCTGGCGTCGGCAAAACCACACTCGCTTATCTTGTCGCCACAACGCTCGAATCACCGCTTAAGAGCACGTCAGGGGTTGCAATAGAGCGTGCGGGCGACCTCGCGGCAATACTCACGAACCTCGAACCAAACACGGTTCTCTTTATTGATGAAATTCATCGTCTCTCACACAAGATAGAGGAACTTCTTTACCCAGCTCTTGAGTCGGGCCATCTCGACATTATTCTTGGGAAAGGTCCTTCGGCTCGAACCGTCGAACTTGCATTACCACCCTTTACTCTTGTGGGCGCCACCACTCGTGTTGCCGAGCTCTCAGGACCACTGCGCTCACGTTTCGGCGGCGGCATCTTCCAGCTCGACTTCTATAGTGATGAAGATTTGCGTGACATTATTCGACGTTCAGCGAAACTTCTTGAACTCGATGCACCTGATGATGTTATTGAAAGTATTGCCGCGAGAAGCCGGGCAACGCCACGTGTTGCGAATTCTCTTTTGAAACGCGTGCGTGATTTTTCCGAAGTGCACGAACGCGCCCTCTCGCTCGAGCTCTGTGACGAGGCTTGCAAGCTATTCGGTATCGACGCTCTTGGTCTTACGAAAGATGACCGTCGCTATCTCAATGCTCTTAAAGAAAGTTTCCATGGTGGTCCTGCCGGGGTTCGTGCGCTTGCCGCATCGCTTCATGAAGAGCCCGACACGATCGAGAGTGTGTATGAGCCGTATCTCCTTCGTCTCGGCTTCATCGAACGCTCTCCGCGCGGTCGTATGCTCTCCGACAAGGGCCGTAGCTATCTCGAGAATAAAACTTCAAAAAATGCGTAGCCTCCAGCCCTCTCTCTACGACCGCTACTCTTTCCTCTTACTCCGTTTGCGCGATGTCCTTTTATTTTTCGTAGCGAAGCGATACATCCTTTTCTTAAATGCATTTCGTCTGCTGTCGCCTGAGTATCTCGATTGGACGAGCAGAGTACGGGCGAAGCGGTTGTTTTATTATGCGGCCCGAAGTGTTCCCGCATATCGTGATTTTATTTCTGATACAGACATACGAAGTTGGGGGGATATTCCTTGCACGGATAAAGCGAATTATATAAAGAAATACTCGACCGAGGAGCGGTGTGTTGGCGGCAAGATTCCGGATACTAATGTCGCTATCGATGAGTCCTCCGGAAGCACCGGAACCCCCTATGATTGGGTCCGCAGCATCCAAGAGAGGAAGGACTCTCATGCAGCGGTCAGTTATTTCGCCTCGTTCTGTTTCGGCGAGAAACCATTGCTCATCATCAATGCTTTTTCTATGGGCGCCTGGGCCACTGAGTAAACATGGGCATAGCACTCCAAAGGAACGGTATTGTGAAGAATACCGGTCCTGATATCGGGAAAATATTGCACACCCTCAAGTTTTTCGGCCCTACCTACGAATATCTCATAACGGGCTACCCTCCTTTCGTGAAGCAGCTTCGTGACTATGCGAAAGAGCAGCGATTCCCTTGGGGGGAATACACTGTCTCCGCCCTGCTCGGAGGAGAGGGTATGTCAGAAGGACTACGCGATTATTTGCAAAGCGACTTCAAAAAAATCTACAGCGGGTACGGCGCGACTGATCTGGAAATCGGAATCGCCGGAGAGACTCCCGTTTCTGTCGCCCTCCGCAGACTCTCGAGAGAGAATTCTTCCGTACGTAAAGCGCTCTTCGGAGAAGATTCGCGCTTGCCAATGATTTTCCAATACAATCCAGTCATGCATTATATTGAAGTGAACACTGATAATGAGCTCATATTCACCATTACGAGAGAGTCTATTTTATCTCCTCGGATTAAATACAACATTCATGACGAGGGTGGTGTGTGCCGTTACGATCAGATGGAAGCGAAGCTTCGTGAGCTCGGCTTCTCTCTCGATGCTCTGACAGAAAACGAAGAGAACGGTAATCTCAAGTTCCCCTTCCTTTGGATATATGGCAGGAGAGACTTCACCATCAGCATCATGGGGGCGAATATCTATCCTGAGGACATCGAGCAGTGCGTGTATGCTGACGCCAAAATGGCGAAGATAGTGCGTTCATTCTGCCAAGCAGTACTCGAAAGCGGCAACGCCCAAGTTCGACCTGCTTTCTATTTCGAAATCACCGAGCCGCCGACGGAAGAACTGCGGAAGTATTTCGCCGAGAAGATTTTGGAAAAACTTCTCGAGATAAATGCGGACTTCAAGGCTGCGTGGCATGAATATGCGGATACCCTGAAACCGGAGGTGTCCCTCTTCGGAGTTGGGGAAGGACCTTTTAATGCTGACGCCACTAAAATTAAACAGATAAGGTTGCTTCACCCATAGGTTTTCAAACGGTGCTCTTTTGGTATACTTGAGCCTATGTCAGGGCATAACAAATGGTCTCAAATTAAGCGACAGAAGGGTGTGGCTGATGCTGCAAAGAGCCGTGTCTTCTCGCGCTATGCACTTCTTATCGCTATGGAGTCGAAGAAAGCGAACGGAATCCTCACCGCCCCAGGCCTCGCCTCCGCTATCGCCCGTGCCAAGGCCGAGAGTATGCCGAAAGAGAATATCGAGAGGGCTATCACAAAAGGTGCCTCGAAGGACTCCGGCAATCTCGAACAGGTATTGTATGAGGCGTACGGCCCAGCTGGCGTCGCCATCATGGTTGAAGCGCTCACTGACAATAAGAACCGCACAACGCCGGAGATAAAACATCTCTTCTCAAAACAAGGACTTGAGGTAGCTGCCCCAGGTGCCGCTAGTTGGGCATTTACGAAAGTCGGTCATATTTTTGTTCCGAATGAGCCGCTTACAGAAATAGAGGGTGCTGATGAAGAGAAGCTCACTGCCCTTCTCGAAGTTCTCGAAGAACACCCTGATGTGCAGCAGATTTTCACCAACGCCCGAGGATACGAGAACATTAACGATGAGGATTCTGGCGATTGATCCGGGATACGACCGTCTTGGTATCGCAGTCTTAGAGGGAAACGCCTCAAAGCCAACCCTTGTTTGGAGTGATTGTGTTCTTCCCGCAAAAGGTCTAGCTGAAGAAAGACTCGCTGAAGTTTCAAATGCTGTTGCAAGAGCAATACAGGAATACACACCTGACGCTCTTGGTATCGAGACGCTTTTTTTCAGTATCAATAAGAAGACAGCTCTCGGGGTCGCCGAGGCTCGCGGGGCGGTGCTCGCTGCTGCTGGTATTAACAACATCCCCGTCATAGAATGCACTCCAAATCAGGTAAAGCTCGCGGTGACCGGATATGGTGGTGCCGACAAGAAGGCCGTCGCACACATGCTCCCGCAACTCCTCACCCTACCCAAAAAGAAGCGTCTTGATGATGAGCTTGATGCCATTGCTATTGGAATTACTGCTCTTTCAAAAGGTCTCCCACGGACTTAATCCACACCTTGTTCTAAAAAAGCTTGCATTTAAAATTAATTTTGCTCAAATAGAGCAATCCCTACCCAGGGGTTAACCTATAACGTAGTAATGTATATGGACGAAGATCTTGATGATAAGGATGTTGTGATTGGCGAAGATGAGCTTGACGAGGAAAACGAGGAGAGTCTTCTTCGCCACGGATTTCATGAAGAAGGTGGTGCCGAACCAGAAACTGATTTCTAAAAGGCAAAAATATTGTACGCGCATTCGTCAGCTGACGAATGCGCGTACTGTGTTAGCATACACAAGATGAGGTCTCACCGTACTGTTTCCTGGCGCCATACTCTTATCGCCTCTGCCCTCGTCCTTCTTGGACTTGTTTTCATTGTGGCAGGTGGAATATTCCTTTTAGTCACATTAACTCCTGTGCCTGATATTAATTCTTTTGTGAATCGTCAAGTTGATCAGTCGACAAAGATTTATGATCGTACTGGCCAGGTTCTTCTGTATGATTATAATCGCGACGCGAAACGCAATGTAGTTCCTTTGGCAGTTATCTCCCCAAATGCAATACAGGCCACTATTGCGATAGAGGACTCTAGTTTTTATGAGCATGGTGGAATTCGCTTCACCTCCATTATTCGTGCAATGCTCGCGGACGCACTCGGTGGCGCTCTTGCCCAAGGAGGATCAACCATTACTCAACAGGTCGTAAAAAATACTCTTCTTACGAATGAGAAAAGTATTGTTCGTAAAATTCATGAGTGGATGCTTGCTATCAAACTTGAACAAATATACTCAAAAGATCAGATTCTTGAGGTGTATCTTAATAACATCCCCTATGGCGGAACTCTCTACGGCATCGAAGCCGCTTCTGAAGCTTATTTTGGTGTTCCTGCGAAAGACCTTTCTATAGCGGAGTCCGCATACCTCGCGGCCATGATCCAAGCTCCCTCTTACTATTCTCCTTCTGGTCCACACAAAACCGAACTTACTGCGCGCAAAAATATTGTTATCGACAGAATGCATACCCTTGGTTTTATAGACGAGGAGACGAGTGTACGTGCGAAAGCCGAGCAGGTAGAATTCTCCCCGACCGGACACAGCTCTATTATTGCCCCGCATTTCGTTTTTTATATTCTCAATCAACTTGAGACCATGTATAGCCAAAAAGCTCTTACCTCCGGACTGAAAGTGACCACAACTCTCGATGCAGAACTACAAGTGAAAGCTGAGTCGATTGTAAATAAATATGCTCTTGAGAATGTTAAAAAATTTAAGGCCACTAACGCCTCTCTTATCGCCATAGACCCTGCTACGGGCCAGATTCTCTCTATGGTGGGCTCGCGAGACTTTTTTGATACAACCATTGATGGTCAATACAACGCCACCCTAGCACTCAGACAGCCAGGCTCTACCATGAAGCCTTTTATTTATTCTCTTGCTCTTATGGACGGATATACGCGCGATACGGTCGTCTTTGATGTGCCAACACAGTTTTCAACAGCATGTAAGCCGTATGAGACCACAAACAATACGTCGCCCTGCTATGCTCCATCAAATTATGATGATGTCTTCAGGGGTCCGATGACTTTTGAAACAGCCATAGCGCAATCAATCAATATTCCTGCTATCAAGACTTTGTATTTGGTTGGTATTCAAAATGCTATAAATTTCGCAAAGTCATTTGGTCTTTCATCTCTTGGTGATGCCGCTCAGTACGGACTTACCGTCGTCCTTGGTGGTGGTGAGGTACGCCTTCTTGATCTCACAAATGCGTATGCCACATTTGCAAATGATGGTGTCGGTAATGTTCCTACCGGCCTCCTTGAGGTCGATGATGCACAAGGAAATGTTCTTACCCGCTATGAGTCGCAACAATCACAGGTGTTGCCAGCTAATATCGCTCGTGATATGTCGGCAATGCTTTCTGACGCTCCCGCACGCTTTCCGGAATATCAGCTCAATTCTCCGCTCTCATTCCCAGGATACGATGTCGCGGTCAAGACAGGAACGACTGACAATACTCGCGACGCATGGGCCATTGGATACACTCCTTCTATCGCCCTTGGTGTCTGGATAGGAAACAACGACAACAGTCCTATGGTGAAATTGGTTGCTGGACTCATTGCAGTACCTATGTGGCATGAGGCGATGGCTTATGCTATTTCAAAGTATCCGAAAGCATATTTTGGCGAGCCAGACCCAATATCTTCAAGTGTTCCTCCTATGCTCCAAGGGAATTGGTATGTACCCGATGCTTCAGGAAATATCGTTCCTCATTCTCTTTTGTATTGGACGAACAAAAACAATCCACAAGGACCGTCCCCAATGGGTACTCTACAAGACTCTCAACTCCCTTATTGGGAATATGGCATCTCGGCCTGGTACAATGCTCACCCTGAACTCTTCCGTGGCGGCCAGATGCTCCCAGTACCGCTCTCGTATTCAGCTCCAGCACCGACACCAGCTCAATAGTGTTTACTACCAAACGAAGCGAATGAAGAAGAAATTCTTACTACCAAACGCGTGAGAGAAATAATGAGATTCTTATTTTATTATTTCCGAACAAGTGAAGGGAGAAAGCTTTGCTTATTTCATTCTTCTGAGTGAGTGTAGGGAGGAGGTTTTTAGTAAAAACCTATTGATTCATTGGCGAAACTAGATAGAGGAGTGAGGTGTCACCGACGCCTTTTATGATGAGTGGGCGACCAATTCCTGCAGCAGTGATGGAGAAGCTTTCTGCGGAGGTGAGCGATAGGACGGAAGATAAATAGCGATGATTGAATGAGAGTTCGAGTGGGCTGCCTTCGATATGAGCTCCGAGTGTTTCTGATGCTTCTCCGATATCCGTATTCCGCGCGAAGAATGCGAATATATTCTTCTTTGGATCGAAACTTATGCGGACTTTTTGAAAAACATCTGAGAATATAGTGGTTCTTTTTAGTGCATTTTCAAAATCTTTTCGTAATACGGTCGCCTCAACGATTGATTCTTTGGGGATAATCTGGCGATAGTCAGGGTACACCGCATTGGTGAGTCGAGAAACGAGCATACCAGCTTCACTTACAAATGCACATTGGTGTTCGTCAAAAGACATAATAATATCCCCATCAGGAAGAGCTTGAGCTATATCGAGTGCATTTTTTGCAGGAATGAGGAGTTTACCTTGCGTTCCTTTATTTGAAAGTGGAACTTTTTTTTCTGCTAGCCTGAAAGAGTCTGTTGCAACAGCAGTGAGAACCCCTCCCTCTATAACTATATATATACTTGCTAGTTCTGGACGAACGGTTGAAGTAGACGCACAGGATGCAACTGCTATAAAAAGATTTTTAAGAAGAATTCCAGGAAGAATTATTCTGTTTTTAGGATTTTCTGGGAATGGTATTGATGGAAAGTCGTCATACGGGACTGTTTTTATGGAACTTTTCCCTGTACTACTCGTAACAAATAAAATGTCTCCCGTGTGTTCCAGTACTATTTTCCCTTCTTGAGTAAATGATCCTGCGATTTGTTGCAATATGGCTGCAGGAATTGCAACCACTCCGTCTGAAACAATTTCGCCAGGAAGTTTCAAATCAATGCCTGTTTCTAGGTTTGTTGCTCGAAGTTTAATACCCTCGTCCCCTGCAATAATCAGAATTGATGATAGAACAGGAAGTGTTCCGCTCTTTCTTTCTGCAAAACGGGCTACTTTATGCACAGCCTCAGAGAATTCTTTTTTTTCAATTGAAATATTCATACTATTCTTATTAGGGGTGTGGATAATGTGGATAGGTCAAAAAGACTATATACCAATTGTATATCCTGCAATTTATTAAAACCAGAAGATGTTGATAAGTGTCTCATATATCCTACACAAGAAGAGTACGGATACTCTGAATATCTTTTAAAAGCTCACTATCAACAATTATTTCACGCTTTATCTTTTCACAAGAGTGAATAACAGTAGTGTGGTCTCTACCACCAAGTTTAGTTCCTATTGTGGGATAGGAAATATTAAAATCCTCTCGCAAAAGATACATAATAATCTGTCGAGGACGCACCACCTCTCTCCTTCTTGTTTTCTCATAAATACTATCTTCATCAATACCATAAAACTCAGCAACCTTATCAACAACATTCTTCACTGAGATGTTTTTCTGAGGACGGGTGAAGGATCTTAAGGATTGTCGTACCTCAGCAATATCGGGGGCAGAACCCTTCACTTGAGCGTTACACACAATACTATTTACCATTCCCTCGAGCTCACGAATAGAACCGGAAAGAGTCATTGCAACGTATTCAATGACCTCATTAGAAAGCATAATTCCATGAATAGCGGCCTTTTTCTGTACTATAGCCATACGTGACTCAGGGTCAGGCTCACTAATATCAACAGTCATACCGCTCGCCAAACGCCCCTTAAGACGCTCAGCTATATCAGGAATTGCCGCTGGAGATCGATCAGAGGAAAAGACAATCTGTTTATTAGTATCATACAGAGCGTTAAAAAGATGAAAAAGCTCCTCCTGAGTCTTGTCTTTTTTTGATAGAAACTGGACATCGTCCATAATAAGAAGATCGTACTGCCGATATTTGTCTTTAAATCGGTTTGCCGTTCCTGCCTGCACCGAATCAGTGTAATCAATGGCGAATTTCTCCGAAGTTAAATAAAAAACCTTGCGCCCTTGATACTGCTTCTTAAATTGATTTCCAATTGCTTGGATAAGGTGTGTCTTCCCTCTTCCGGTATCACCATAAATAAAGAGAGGATTATAAGTAATTCCCGGACGATTTAATGCGGCCTGAGCAGCGACATACGCAAGATTATTAAAAGAACCAATAACGAAAGTTTCAAAGGTGTACCGGGGATTCAAATTGTCGCTCTTGTTGATATAGAACTCTTCAAGAGGAAGCTCGAGCGCTCCACGCACGTTTTTATTTTCTCTTGGAATTTTACGGTGTTCATCTTTCACAATAAGATACTCAATATTACGAAACTCATAAGAAACATCACGAATAATCTTAAGAAGAAGAGAATGGAATTTCTTTAAATACCAGTCTTTAAAAAATTGACTGGGCACGCCGACGTACACCACTCCATCCTCGCCTATTTTTACAATAAAACTATTCCTAAACCACGTATTGAAATTTGCAGATGATATAGACAGCTCGACCTGAGTGAGGACATGCTCCCAAAGTTCTTTCGGATTCTTTTTGTCCATACGTACCTCGGAGTATACGCTCATTAAGAATCGCTCGCACACTGGCGTTTCAGAGAGAACCTGTTATTATGATGCGTACAACCTAATTCAACTCTGTTATGGCCACAAAAAGAACGTATCAACCAAAGAAGAAGAAACGTGCAACTACACACGGGTTTCTCGCCCGCACCGCAACCGCTTCTGGGAGGAAGATCCTCCAAGCGCGTCGTCGTAAGGGCCGCGCGAGCCTCGCAGTCTAATTTTCCGTGTTCTCCCGCCGAGAACGACTCTCGAGAGCGGACTTCCCCGCCGCCCTTCGGGCTAAGAAAAGGCTTTCTTCAGCCAATTTCCTCATCATTATTCCGGAGGGAGTGCGGGGGTATGCAGTCGTAATTCCAAAGAAGGTTGTGCGTCTCTCCGCTACAAGGCATCGCCTCAAGCGGCAAGTACTGGAAATCCTACGGACACTTCCGCTTCCTCCCGCACTTGTCATATTTCCGCGTTCTGGAGCAAGTAGTGTAAACTACGGAGACATGCAGATAGAGCTGAGCAGTCTTCTTCCAAAAATTAATTAACATCAAACGTGATATCGAACTTTTTCCACGCCGCTTTCTATAATCCAATCTACAACGCTCTCGTTGCGCTTGTTGCGCTTGTACCAGGGTCTGATGTGGGTGTTGCGGTCATCATCCTCACCATTATTATTCGTTTGATTCTCCTTCCTTTCTCGCTCTCCGCCGCGCGCACACAGCACGCGATGAAGACGCTCGAGCCGAAGATCAAGTCGCTTAAGGAAGTACATAAGGGCGACAAAGAGAAGGAAGCGCTCGAAACACTAGCTCTCTACAAAGAGGCGAATGTAAATCCTTTTGCGAGCATCGGAATCGCACTTATCCAGATTCCCATCTTACTCGCACTCTATTGGGTCTTCACTTCAGAGCCGTTCCCTGCGGTGAATTTGGCGCGGCTCTATGCCTTCACCCCGATTCCGCACACTGCCTCGCTCGAGTTTCTAGGTATTATTTCCGTGGCGAGCAAGAGCATGTTTCTCGCAGTGTTGGCAGGCGCTACACAATTCCTGCAGGCCCATATGGCACTCAAGGGCTCAATGAAGCCATCACAAGGTACCGGCATGCAAGGGGATTTCCAGAAAATCATAGGGATGCAATTGAAATACGTCTTTCCTTTCCTTATTGCAACCATCTCCTACACAACTTCCGGTGCAGTAGCCCTCTATTTCATCACAACGAACATCGCAGGGTCGGTGCAAGAGTGGCACGTACGTCGCACAATAGTCTCAGAAAACCGAAATTAGAGCGAGTAGCTCCAGAGCGAACCATCGTTTTTGTTTACAAACACAAGTGTTGTGAGAGATGGGTCTATAGCGAGAGAGACAGCATCAAGAGCTCCTTTGTTAGCTTGTGAGAAATCAAGAACGAGCTGTGCATAGCGGCCAGTAACGTCTATCTTCCATATACGATCAGAGAACTGCGCGGCGCCCTGATACCAGTCGTCAGGGTAGGAAGACGAAGATCCAGGATTTACCGGAACCCCGCAATAAATATACAAATCATTATTCGCCCACACACACTTGTCAGCGATAGTTGCAAGAGGAAGAGTTATAGACGCGTTTGTAACCGGATTGATGAGTTCCGTCTGCATCGCGCCATTCAGAACATAGCTCACCAGCACCCATTTTCCTCCCGGGCTCGCGAGGGCGACGAGACCATCAAGAGGTCCGGCTATGCGAGAGAAACGCCCAAGAGCATTCACCAGAAAAGCATCACCAGAGAGCGACGCTGAGGGTTTTGAGAATGCGAGATACTGATTCTTCCCAGCGAAAGAGACCCGAAGGGCCGTCAGAGGGGTGGAGAAGACAGTCACCGGCTTGGTTCCGTCGGGGTGTGAAAGCGAAGCGATAGAGCCATTCACTCCTGAAGCGAGCGTAAGAACGCTCGTAGAAGAGACGGCAATATCAGAGAGGTTCTGAGGCAAGAAGAACCCGCTTGAGCTTGCCGCGGAAAGAGCGTAGGTATTCACCGTGGAGAAATCAGCCCCCGAGAGGTAGCGTACGAAAACAGTGGACGCATCAGGGAGCCACGAGGCAGTCTGGATACCAGGAAGAGTCTTATTGTTTATTCGGGTGAGCGTTTTCGTAGTGGGACTAAAGGTAAAAACATTTCCGCTTTCTCGTTCAATATAGTTGACGACAACCGTAGGGGAAGAACTCGCATTTACTGCTTTTATATTGATAACAGCCTCACCGGGCACGACAGGCCCTTGGCTTATTTGCACAAGACGAGAAGTAACAGCTACAGGAGTATTTGGAACTGCGCTGGTGCCGCCCTGAGAGCCGCCAGAACCAGTGGCTCCAGAACCGGTCGGAGTTGGGATTTGTCCTGCCACCGGTAAACTTGAGCTCCCATCTGGAGCAACCGTGACGCTTGGGGAGCTAGTAAAGAATAGGAAGTACGCAGTGCCCCCGAGAGCAAGGACGGCTAGTAGGATTAAGGAGATGAGCGTGGTGCGGTTCATAGTGGTATTAAGAATCAAATACATTGCCCAGTTTCCGTAAGGACACACGTGGGTGTTGGAGTCATATCACACTCTCCAATATAGTTTCCCCCACTGCCCATCACTACATTTGAACACGTTCCTTTTCCAGGACAGGCACTCTTGAAAGTTTGACAAGGAGCCTCCTTGTCTGGTGGACAGGATATTTTCGTTATGGGAGCTGAGGCAGTAAGGTTACACCCTGCAGCCGCCGCCGTAGCAGCAGCATTGCTAACTATAGTCGCTGGATCTTGCGGCACACTCCCAGGTACAACAGGAATATCGAGCTTAATCGGGGGAAGATTGAGCGAGAGATTAATGATGCTTGGGTTGATGATGGAGAAGACGAGCACCGGAGAGAGGACGAGCACGAGACCGAAGATGGCTTGTGTAATACGCTCTTTTCCGTCGCTCTGTTTGCTCACTGAGTCTTTCGTTGAAATCTCAAGTCCGCCCCAAACAATTTCAATAACCGCGAGTGTTGCCGCGAGGCCGATGAGGTATTTGTAGAGATTATTAAAGAAAGTTGTAAGAGTATTTTGGTCAATAGTAGTAGTCGGTGAGATATTAGTGAGTCCTGGTATAGGGGCAAGCGGAACGAACTGCGCGAGCGCGTGCGGCGCGAAGCTCGCGAGAGCGAGCAGACTCAAGAGAAGCAGTTGTTTTGTTTTCATAGGCCGAAGAAGTTAGTGCTTGGTTTTGATCCGAAAGAAACCGTTATGTTTGCGGTTGTCTGAGAAGAGGATTCTGCTCCTGCGGTGAGCGAGAGAGCGGCAGTTCCCTGCCCACTTCCCGAAGGCCGAAGAGTTATGAGATTGCCAGTTTGGGCGGCAGTACCACCCAGGAACCACTGGATAAAGGGAGCGCCATTTATAAGTGGCAGCGAAAATGGCGCAGCGTAGAGACTCACTTCAGACCCGCTTATCGCGTAGGAGTCGGAGAGAGCGCGGTCGAAACGGATACCAAGCAAAGGATCGTTTTCATAGAGACGAACAGAGGGCTCCTGGGGTGAGAGAGAAAGGGTTGCACCGCCGACAAGACTCCCCGCCTGGCTTTGGACGACAACCGAGACGGTACGTTCACGATACTGGAGCGGTGACGCGACGATAACTGCGGTCTTACCAATACCGGAAGAGTTCGCTATACGTGTATCGTCGACGGTCCATGAGTATGAAAGTGTTGCGGGATCGAGAATTTTTCCAGCGGCATCTGCCATGTTCGCCACTACAACCACGCGGGTGTTCCCCTCAAGAGGAACGAGAGGTTTCCCTGGGTAGAGCACTGGAGCGGAAGAAAGTGGCTCAGCGATAAGTACGACGTCTTCGGACTGAATTACTACGGTCTGGGTATATGTATTTCCTGCAGAGGTTACCGTTACTAGTACCGAAGTAACACTCCCCGCTTTCCCAAGCATAACGGGTACGGGCTGAACACTTCCTTTATAAATCTGCTTACCACCAATAGAGACTGCTATCGTTGCATTGGTGAGGTCGAGAGTTGAAGAAAGAAAAGAGAGAACCGCGGGGTTTAAAGGGGCTGGATATTGAGGAAGAACTGAAATGGTAAACGGGTCGGTATTCCCGACAGAGCCGTCAAGGGATTGGGCAAAGCCAAATAGAGGAAGAAGAAGCCCGACGGCAATAGTAGTAAAAATTCCGAAACGCATGAGTATAGTATATAACCTTCGCGAGGGGATTACATCGCTTCACGCACCTCTTCGGGGATTTCACTACTGCTTTCTTTCGGATGAGGGGTGAACGTGAGATTTACTCCAACGCCGCTATAAATATCCTGCAACTCCTTGAGTTTCTCATCAGTATCAAGAGTAATATTTTGGCCAGAAATCAGTTTAATCTTTGAAACAAAATCACTCATACTTGGTTTCTCAGGAATTTGAGGCGTCTGTTTACTCTTTGGAACAAAATCAACCACACTTGGTTTCTCTGAAACTTGAGGCTTCTGTTTTGCAGAGCGAAGAATTTTTGGATCACCAACAAGTTCTGCTTTCCATACTCCCGTAGGGTCAACTACAATCGTCCCGGGACGATGGCTGGTTACTTCACCACCTTCCCTATCGCCAGTTACCATATCCGTCATGTCACTAACGCTTGGAGGCGTAGCGAGCGGAACAGTTTCTTTTTGTATTTGCGAAGCCTGACTCGTATCATGAGAAACGCCTTGGGATGGGCGAATATGCACGATATCGAAATGGTCGACAGTTTCATCTTCCGCAATACTCTTAATGAATTTTCCAGAAGTTGAATCTCCGGCAGGGACTGCTTTATTTTCATTTTCAGGAACTTTGAGCCACGAGCTTGTTCCGTCTTTCTTCACCACAAATACCTCCGTATGTTCACTCCCCGCAGAGAGAACATCTTTCCGCAGCCTCTCTATCCCCTGTTCATAAGTCTGCAGGGCAGGTTTAGGGGCGCTGCTTTCTTTTGTTTTTATAACTGAAGGAGGTGCTGCATAAGCACCAATTGCTGAACCTCCAGCGAGAGCCGCAGTCTTTTTGATGAAATCTCTTCGTGGAATGCTCACGGGCTCTACTTTTCTACTTGCGGAAGAGACACTGCGTACCGCAGGAGGTTTTTGGGATGAGGACAGAGGGGTTTCGTTTGTTCCCGTGTAATCTGGAACAGTCGCGAGTCGTGGGATAGCCCGAGTAGGAGCTGTCTCATATTTTTCCTCCTCATAACTTGGCGCTTTTTGAGGTTCTTTTTCCGGCTCATTTTTGGCAGAGATTTCATCATTTGTCACTTGCTGTTGTTCGGCCTGCTTGGCTTCGGCAGCCCGATTTTGTTCGGCTGCATACTGTGCGGCTCGTTCCTGGCGCTGTTGAACTTGCTCAGCCGCATGAGTTTTTTCCCATTTTTTATATGCTGCCTTCTCGAGTTTTATTTGTCGCCGATATAATTTATAGAGGGTAATAGAGAAAGTAGGTATAGCCCCAATGAGCGGCAGGGCGGCAACGCCGAAGCTCGCTCCAATTTGCATTATGGCCGTCTGGGTGGTCTTGATGATGCGAGAATTGGTTTTGAGGACTAAGATGATGAGAATAAGATACCCCAAAA
>OCZT010004040.1_pt1 | contig 14890 bp, 9 predicted proteins | sample 1539031 | NCBI WGS metagenome assembly OCZT01 (sample SAMEA3539308, study PRJEB22396) | soil metagenome | biome: tundra; feature: field; material: soil | place: USA | collected 2010-05 | depth 0.15 m
GGATGCTGCTGCGGCGTTATGGAATTGTGATTCGCGATCTGCTGGCGCGGGAGTCGAACCTGGCACCCTGGCGTGAGTTGCTGATGGGATTCCGGCGGCTGGAAGATCGCGGGGAGATTCGTGGAGGGCGGTTTGTGGATGGGTTCATGGGCGAGCAGTTCGCTCTGCCGGTGGCCGTCGAATCGGTGCGGGCCATGCGGGGTCTGCCGTTAAGCGGGGAGACGGTGACGTTGTCGGCGGCCGATCCGCTGAATCTGATTGGGATTCTCGTGCCGGGGGAGAGGGTGCCGGCGATTTCCGGCAAGACTGTCAGCTACCGGGATGGGATTGCGGTTTCGGCGTCGGATCAGGGTGCGCCGAGCGAGGCTGCGGCGAGCTAGCCGCGACTGCAGCGATTCTCAGTGTGGCACCGATGAGACGAGGTACCTTCAGGGCTAAAGCCCTGGGAGAAAAGAAGGGCTTTATCGCAGCGCTGAAAGCGCTGCGCCACCCAAAGGCGCTGGCGCCACCTGAAAGCATGGGCGCCACCTAAAAACGCTGCACCAGTTGAAAGCGCTGCACCAGTTGAAAACGCTGCACCAGTTGAAAACGCTGCGCCACCCAAACCCGCTGTGCCACCTGAGAGCACAAAAAAGTCAGAAGCTCGATGAGGGGGTCTCCCGAGCTTCTGACTGGCGATCTCGGCTAGAACTGCTCGAAAGCGCTTCCCCCGTCGCTTTTTGCCGAGCATCCGCGCTGAGCTAGGTTGCATGCGGAATTCCAATCCCCGGGGCGGTGCAGGTCAATCCCTACAGAGCGGCATAATCATTGTGTTTGCAGTCTTTTAGCGCCATCCTAGATCTGCGCGAGCGAGCCACACGCGCGGCGAGCGGGAGCGCTAAACGCTATCTGATCGGATAGTCGAACTAGCCGTTCGGATATTGGAAAAGGTTCACGCTGGACATGCATTTCTGCCCGCGCTGTGATAAGAAGTTCTGCACGGAATGGGAGACCCCGGATTGCGCCCTAGACTCTTGGTGATAGCTGGACCCTCGAAAGACTCAACCATTCCGTTGCCCGACGGAGAAGCCACACTGGGCCGCGATCCGACGAATGCGGTGGCGGTGGCCGACGCGTCGGTTTCGCGAAAACACTGCCTGCTGCGGAGGGACGAAGACGACCGTTTTCAGATCAAGGATCTGGACAGCCGCAACGGGACGATGGTGAACGGCCTGGCGGTGAAGGAACAGTGGTTGCGACACGGAGACGAGATCGCGACGGGCGACTCGGTGTTTTTGTTTCTGTTAGAAGACGCGGACCAGGCGATTCCTGCCAGCCGGGTGGAGTTTGATGACAGCCTTCCCACGGCTGAGACCAAACTGATTCATCCCAGAGACGTTGTGTACCTGCATCCGGACCGGCTGCTGCGGGAACTGCCGCCGACGTCGCAGGTGGCGCGCAATTTGAACGCGCTGCTCAAGATCAGCCGCGTGGTGCACGCGATCCGCGATCTGGAGGAGTTGCAGGCGCAGTTGCTGGACCTGATTTTTGAAGTGGTGCCTGCGGGCCGGGGCGCGATTCTTTTGGCGGAGGGAGCAGAGCTGGAGTTCAACTGTCTCTATGCCCGGACGCGGCAGGCGGGACAGCCGCAACTGGTGCGGGTCAGCCGCACTATTGCGCGCCAGGTGATGAAGGAAAACGTCGCGATTCTGGGAATGGACATTCCCGCCAGCGGCAAGCTGCGTGACGTGGAGAGCCTGGTAGCTTCCGAGGTGCGATCGCTGCTGTGCGTGCCTCTGGCTCTGTTTCAGCGAGTGATTGGGTGCATCTACCTCGACAGCACCAACGCTGCGAGCCGGTTTCAGGAAGACCACCTGCAACTGATGGCGGCGATTGCTGGAATTTCCGCGGTGGCGCTGGACAACGCACGGCGGCTGCAATGGCTCGAGCAGGAGAACCAGCGGCTCACTACGGAAGTCAGGCAGGAACAGAGCCTGGTGGGTGAAGGCACGCGGATGAAGGAAATCTTCCAGTTTCTGGCCAGGGTCGCGCCCACCGAATCGACTGTGCTGATCGAAGGCGAGAGCGGAACGGGCAAGGAACTGGCGGCACGGGCGCTGTATCGCAACAGCCACCGGGCTAATAAGCAATTTGTGGCAATCAACTGCGCGGCAATTCCCGAGACCTTGCTGGAGAGCGATTTGTTTGGGCATGAGCGCGGTGCATTCACGGGTGCAGCCGTGCTGAAGAAGGGGAGGTTGGAGGTAGCCGATGGCGGCGTGGTTTTTCTCGACGAGATCGGAGAGTTGGCGCCGGCTCTGCAGGTGAAGCTGCTGCGCGTGTTGCAGGAGCGCGAATTCGAACGCGTGGGCGGGACCCATCCCATCAAGGTCGACATCCGGTTGATCGCTGCCACCAATCGCGACTTGAACGAAGCCGTGCGCACCGGGGAGTTCCGCCAGGATTTGTACTACCGGCTGGCGGTGGTCAAGCTGACCATGCCTCCGCTGCGCGAGCACCGGGAAGACATCCCCATGCTGACGCGGCATTTCGTGCAGAAGTACGCCAAGCGGAGCAAAGTGAAGGCGAAGCCGGTATCGCGCGAAGCGATGGCAGCTCTGGTGAACTACGAGTGGCCGGGCAATGTGCGGGAATTGGAGAACGCCATTGAGCGGGCGCTGGTCATGGGATCGTCGGACATGGTGCTGCCGGAGGATTTGCCGGAATCGCTGCTGGAGCAGGAATCGGCGGCGGAGATGCACGAGGGGAAATATCACGCCAGCGTGAAGGAATTGAAAAAGCAATTGATTTTCGACGCGGTGGAGCAGACGCGGGGAAATTACGTAGAAGCGGCGGGGATTCTGGGGGTACATCCGAATTACCTGCACCGGCTGATCCGCAATTTGGGATTGAAAGAGGGTTTGCAGGACATGTTGCGGGGGCGGAGGTTTTCGGCGTAGCGGGGTGCGCGGATGCTGTTGTCAATTCAGGCGCTAAAGCGCGTAAATCCAAAGTGACATTTTTTCCGCAGAGATGAAGTGGATGCGAGAGAACTGTTCTTTCGCCCCGCTGGGGCTCGCTCATCCCCCTTACCCACCCACGGCTTGCGCCGTGGGCTGCAATCTTGCGCCGCTTCGCGGCTAAGACCTGGAGCATTGTCGAAACTCCAGTTGTCACAAACGCGCGGAAGCGCTGCGCCCGTTGAAAACAAACCGTACGGATTCGAACTGCGATTCTTCAGGGAAGGGGTAACTGCAGGAGGCGGGCGGGGTCGAGATACGTACCTTGCCAGCGAACGGCGACATGGAGATGAGGGCCGGTGGCTCGGCCTGTGCCGCCACTCAGGCCGATCTCCTGGCCGCGCTTCACGGGGTCTCCTTCTTTCACTTTGAATTCGGAGAGATGGAAGTAGAGGGTGAGGAGTCCCTGGCCGTGGTCGATGACGACGCAATTGCCTTCAAAATACAGGAAGCGCGCCAGCAGCACCGTGCCTTGATTCATGGCCGCGACGGGGGTTCCCGCGGGGACGCGGAAGTCGAGGCCGAAATGCGGGCGCTGCGCCTGGCCGTTGAAGATTCGTTGTGAACCGTAGATGTCGGAGATGGCGGCCTCGGCGGGGGCGGTGAACTTGCCATCCCACTCACGGGCTGGAGTCACACGGCCCAGGTAGTCCTGCTTGATCTTCACGCCTTCTGCGATTTGCTCTTGCTGCTCAGGGGAGGGCTCGGTGAATTTCTTTTCGACAGTGAGGGGCACTTTAATCTGAGGATAGTGCGCGCGGGCGACGAGGAATGTACGCGTGAAAGTAAATGGAGTTTTGCTTGCGGCGCGTTGGGCGGTGAGTTCGAGTGGGTAGTGGCCCGGGGTTGTCTCGAAGTTTACTCCCGCCAGAGTGAACCATGTCTTTGTGGAAGGGTCGTAACTGAAAGTGAGTTGGTGGGTAAGCCAGGTGCCGGTGAGGGATGCTAGTTTGGCGGGGGGCTTCACCTGAAACAAGACGGGAGCACCGTTGACCAGGCGGGTGGGCTGGGCGCGGACCGTCCAGTCGGCAGCGGAGGCTGGGAGCACGGGACACGAACAGATGAGGGCACAGATTAGTACGACTTGGACAGAGCTTGTGCCGATCCGCCGAGCTTCGCTCTGGCGGGACAGCCGAGGCGGCTGTCTCCACATGATTGTTTTGCGTTTTCGGAACCTCACCTCAACAGCGTAGCACTTCGCGGAATTGCGCCCCTATAATCGCGGGCATGCGCATCCGGGTTCTCACTGGCTTGGGGGTTTGGTTGCTGTGCGGGGTGGTGCTGGCGCAGACGGCGGCCAAGCCGCGGCATGCGGACCGGGTGGTGGTCCTCAAGAAAGAGCGGACGCTGCAACTGCTGAGGCAGGGCAAAGTGATGAAGACGTACAAGGTCGCGTTGGGCGGAGATCCGGTCGGGGCGAAGACGCGGCAGGGCGATCACAAGACTCCCGAAGGACTTTACGTTCTCGATTCCCGCAATGCACATAGCCAGTTCTACAAGTCGATCCACATTTCGTATCCCAGCGCACGCGACCGCGCGGCGGCGCGGCGGGCGGGCGTCTCTCCCGGCGGGGACGTGTTCGTGCATGGGCTGCCGACCGGCTACGGGTGGGTGGGAGCGTCGCACCGAGCGAAGGATTGGACGGATGGATGCATCGCGGTCACCGATCAAGAGATTGACGAGATCTGGCTGGCGGTGTCAGATGGGACTCCGATTGAGATCCGGCCCTAGTCTAGCAAGCTGCTGAAAGCCTCCTTTCCTTGCCGATGGCGCTCCGCAGCGGCTGAAGAGGCTGCGGAAAGACTCGCATTCCGCGCTGCAGCGCCTGAAGGCGTGATTGATTAGCCAGCACTTACGCTATGCCTGAAGGCATAGCCTGATACGAATCGTGAGTTTTTCCGCAGCCTGTGAAGCGATGCCCTGATACGAATCGTGAGTTTTTCTGCAAACTGCCAGGGGCGGACCACCGATTGAAAATCCCCGGTCTCCGTTCTCTTCTTACTTTCGCGAATACTAACAACTGCAGAGACAATCCAAATCACTTCTTGCGGGCGGACTTGAGGCCGAAGATTTGCAGTTGCGCGTGGCTGGCGACGAAGACCTCACCGTTGGCGACGACCGGAACCAGGTTGGAGTTGCCTCCGGTGTTGGGCCAGCTGCCGGCATGGGTCTTGACGATTTGCTGCATGGTAGTGCCGACCAGCGATTCAGGATTAAAGGCGTAGAGATAAATCGGACTTCCGGAAGCAATGGTGGGATGCGACAACGCCCAGATGATGGGATTGGCCGTTCCGTTGGACGAGATGCTGGTGAAGAAGCCTGGAAATTGCGTGCCGGCGACATAGGGAGATGAGGACACCTTGATCAGGGCGGCTTTGGGGGATGTCTGAATCTTGTAGACCTGCACGGTGTGGCCGCCACTGGTGACCACGCGGCCAACTCCGTCGGAGGGGTCGACAAAGTACGACGGGCCGCACCAGCAGTTGCCAACGCTGTATGCTCCGAGGACATTGTTCGTCTTGGTCGAGTATCCACCGAGGTGATCTTCGTTCATGAGAAAAAGGGTTCCGACTTTGCCGACGGCGACGGCCATATGTGGGGTGGAACCGGGCTGGTCGGGCAGGACCAGCGCTCCACCGGAACCGAAGTCGGCGTCGGCTTGATCGAGAGTGGACTGGTTCTTCGGGGTGAACAGGTCGAGCACCGTCGACAGGTTCGACGACACTTTCACCACGCTCTCCTGAATGTTGGTGACCCCGTCATAGGTGGTGCCGGAGTAATCGGAGTTTCCCGTGACGAAGAGAATGTTGCCGGAGTCGTCGGCAGCGAGGCCGTAACCGGACATCCAGATCGAAGAGAGGAAGAAGCTGTTGGGCGAGGTGACCTGGGTATCGAAAATTTGGTTGGCAGGGAGCGGGGTCAGCGAGCCTGTGGACCAGCCCAGCAGCCAGCCGCGGGAAACATTGGCGGCAAAGTCGCAGAAGCTGCCGAAACCGGCATAGACGTTGCCATTGGCAAGCAGGAGACCAGGACGCTGGCGCTGATAGGTGGCGTTGAAATTGAAGGTAGAGCCGTCGAGCAAGGTGTGCGATGCCACGACCAACTGCGGGGTGATCTTGTCGGTCAGGCTGCCGAGATCAAGGGCATGAATGCGGTAGGCCGGTCCAGAGGAATCCTGCGTGTAAATCAGGACATAGAGGGTGTTGCTGGTCAAATCGATGACCGGGGTGGAGTTGATGCCGACATTCGGTCCGTTGTTGGTGCAACCCAGGGGAGAGCCGACGGGCTTCCCGAAGTTGGGGTTGAGGAGCACGGTGCCAGCTTCTGCGTCGATGGCATAGATGGTGTTGCCTTCCGTGGCCACGTACACCACATCATGCTGGCCCTGATGAGTTCCGGCGGTGATGGTCACGCCGGGAACAAACAGCGGCTGGCCGTCGACCTGATCGTCGAGCGCGACGGTTTTCAATAGCCCGAACGAGGAACTGCCGACATTGGCTGGCGTCAGCACAGTCTCGTGGGAGTTCCAACCGGTGCGGTTGTTGTCGACGTGATACGTCGTAATGGCGGTCTGTCCGGTGGCCAGAGTCGCGGTGATCAGAATCAGGGTAAGCACAAGAGTGACGGGGACGAGGGAATTCTGGGAGCGAAGTGGCATGGCTTGAAGTTCCTTTGGACTGTGGTTCCAGGGGATGCATGGCCCGGCTGCTTGGGGGAAGCAGCGCAAGAGCTTGCCGAGCTTACGTCATTGAGGGTCGGTGTGTAAACCGGAAAATCATATCGAAATCCAACTCTAATTTTGAGTGGCAAGAGCTTGAAGGAAATTCGTGCGGCTGATGGAAACAACGCAGCAATTATGCAAGTTCTTGCAACATTGTCCTGGAAAGCGTTGGAGAAACCGTCGGCTGCAAGCGATTTGCAAAGTGTTGTCGCCAGGACAAGGGTTTTCGCCTTGACAACGAAGCCGGGTGCGCTCAGACTTCCGCGAGTTTCAGTTCGGCGCGGTACCTATTCCCCCTGCGGTTCCGGTTCGACAAGTGTGCAGCTGAAACACTCGGCGGCTGACTCGCAGCGCTCGCTCGTGAAATGCCTGCGCCCAAGATCACACCAGAAATGGACTGACGATTTGTTAAGGGAGACGAGATGAGATATTTGCTTGCTTTGCTGTTGTTCTCAGCCAACGTGTTTGCCGTGACGACGCGGATCGAGATCATCGTCGTTACACCACCGGAGATCCTGCTGTCCCCGGGGCGGACGCAGCAAATGCATGCGTATGGCTACTATTCGGATGGGACCGTGACGGATTTGACGAGTCAAGTGGTATGGTCCAGCATCGAGTCGTCGATCGCGACAGTATCGACGACGGGGTTGGTGACGATGAAGAGTGCCGGGACGGCTCTCATCAAGGCGACGTACTCGGGCTATAAGGGCTATGGGACGGTTTGGAATAAGTTCACGCCATTCATCAAGGTTCGGCCAAGCACCGCATCCTTAGGGAAGGTTGAGCACATCGTTTTCATCATGAAAGAAAACCGCAGCTTCGACTCCTATTTTGGAACGTTTCCGGGGGCGAACGGCGCAACCACAGCCACGCTCAGTACTGGTCAGGTGATCAGTCTTGGTCATCTTCCCGATCCACCGAAGCACGATATGGGTCACGAGTGGACGGACAGTCATGACGACGTGGATGGCGGCCGGATGGATCGCTTCGACCAGGGGCTTACCTGCTCGGTCAACGGGGACTTGCAATGCATGGCGCAGTTGTACCAAGCAGACATTCCGAATTACTGGGCGTATGCGCAAAACTACGCGTTGGCGGATGAAGCTTTCAGCAGCGTTGGGTCGGGATCGTATCCGGCACACCTGGCGATGGTGTCAGGCAGCGTACAGAGGGTTCTGGACAATCCGCGCAGTTCGCAGGTAGCGCAATGGGGATGTGACGCAGTCGCCGGCACCAACGTGCCGTACATGCAAACGAATGAAGTCGTGTCGAGCGAGTTTCCATGCTTTAACGCCACCACGATCGGGGACCTGGCGGATTCCGCCGGAGTGTCATGGAAGGCGTACACGATTCTGGTTGGAGGGAGCGGTTATATCTACAATCCGTTTCGCAGCTTTAGTTCGATTTTCTACGGCAGCGATTGGAATACTAAAGTCGTCGACCAGTCCGAGTTCATCCCCGACGCGCTGGCGGGAAATTTGCCTGCCCTCAGTTTTGTTACGCCGCCGAGCATCGACACGGATCATCCACCAGACAGCGCCTGCGTAGGGGAGAACTGGACGGTGCAGCAGATCAACGCCGTGATGCAGGGGCCGCAGGCGCAATGGAACAATACCGTCATCATCCTGACCTGGGATGATTTTGGTGGGCTGTACGACCACGCTGCGCCTCCTTATCGCGATCAATTCGGACTCGGCATCCGAGTGCCGTTTTTGATTATCAGCCCCTGGGCAATTCAAGGGGTGTATCACACGGAAATCGAGTTTGCGAGCGTGCTTCGGTTCATGGAGGAAACATTCGGACTGCCGAACCTGGGGGGAGCGGATAAGTTCGCCAACGACATGCAGGATGCGTTCAACTATTCGCAGTCGCCCTTGCCGCCGCTGGTGTTGACGCAGCGGACGTGCCCGGCGGCGTCCGCGGATACACCCGCTTACGACCCGGATGATTTGGAGGATTAGGAGTCAAGGCGAGAAGGCTTGGCATGCGTCCGGTTGGTTTTTTGCCTTGACAACTCATCCGGGCTGGCTCAAATTATCGCGAGTTTCATGTTGGCTAGGTAACTCCCGTCCCCCGCTGTTCTGGTTGCACAGTTGTACAAACGAAGTGCCCGCCGTCTGACATCGCAGCGCGGTGCTGGCGATGAACCAGGGCGTAGGTTTCGATGAAACGCACGATCGCCGATCGTCCCGCTATCGGCAGTGCAGGAGGCGTTATGAGAAATTTGCTTGCTTTGGTGTTGCTTTCCATCTGGCTATTCGCCGGAACGTCGGCGGCACAATTGATCATCGTCACTCCGCCACAGGTCGTCCTGGCCCGGGGGCATAAAGTGCAAATGCAAGCGTATCAATACCAGCAGAGTGGCGTTGCAAAACTGGTCACGAATACTGCGGTGTGGACCAGCCTAGAGCCGTCGGTGGCGACTGTGTCGAAGACGGGGTTGGTGACCATGAAAGGGACCGGGTCCGCGATGATCGTGGCCACGTACAAAAACTCCCCCGGCTACGGAACAGTGTGGGGACAGTTCACGCCGTTCATCAGCGTTCCGCCCAGTAATACTTCCTTCGGCAAGATTGAGCACATCGTTTTCATCGTCAAAGAAAACCGCAGCTTCGACGAGTATTTTGGGACGTTTCCGGGGGCGAACGGCGCGACCACAGCCACGCTCAGCACGGGGCAGGTCATCACGCTCGGTCATACTCCCGATAAAGGGAAGCATGACATGGGCCACGAATGGACCGACAGCCATAGCGACATTGACGGCGGCCGAATGGACCGATTCGACCTGGAGACGATGTGCTCGGTCAATGGAGATAATCTGTGCTTGACCCAGATGTATCAATCGGACATCCCGAATTACTGGGCGTACGCGCAGAACTATGCCTTGGCAGATGAAACGTTCAGCAGCGTTGAGTCGGGATCGTATCCGGCGCACCTGATGTTGGTGTCGGGCAGCAGCCAGACCACGATTGACAATCCGCGCAGTTCGATCCAGGCACAATGGGGATGTGACGCGGTTGCCGGCACAAACGTGCCGGCCATGGACTCCAATAACGTCGTTTCGAGCGTATTTCCGTGTTTTAGTGCGACGACGTTGGGAGGTCTGGCAGATTCGGCCGGAGTATCGTGGAAAGCCTACACGTCCGTGAACGGAGAGAGCGGGTACGTCTACAACCCGTATCGCAGCTTTAGCACGATTTTTAACAGCAGTGATTGGACCACGAAGGTCGTCACCGAATCCGATTTCATAACGGATGCCCTGGCGGGAAATTTGCCGGCCCTCAGCTGGGTTACGCCGCCGAGCATCGACACCGATCATCCACCCGATAGCGCATGCGTGGGAGAAAACTGGACAGTGCAGCAGATCAACGCCGTGATGCAAGGGCCGGCGTCGCAATGGAACAACACGGTGATCTTTCTGGTGTGGGATGATTTTGGTGGACTTTACGATCACGTTGCACCTCCTTTTCGTGATCAATACGGACTCGGCATACGGGTGCCGATGATGATCATCAGCCCCTGGGCAATTCAAGGGGTGTATCACACGGAAGTGGAGTTTGCGAGCGTGCTGAGATTTATGGAGGAAACATTCGCGCTGCCGAACCTGGGGGGCGCGGACATGATCGCCAACGACCTGCAGGATGCGTTCAACTACACGCAATCGCCGCTGCCTCCCTTAGTGTTGACGCAGCGGACGTGTCCGGTGGCGTCCGACGATACACCGGCTTACGACCCGGATGATTTGGAGGACTAGGAGTCCGGGCAAGACCAGGCTTGGCGCGCGTCCAGACGGAGTGTTTCGGCAAGAAGGGGAGTTAAGGAGCGAAGGTTTGTTCCACGTTCTCCACCGTTTCCTGTGCGGCCGGCTCGTACCTCCAATTCATGACCGCGCTGGAAAGGGCGTCGGCCAGTACAGGATTTCCCCCAAGCACTTTTACTTGTTTCACTGTTCCATCCCGCCGCACGACGGCCTCGAGGCGTACGGTTCCCCTGATATTCATACGGCGTGCAAGTTCGGGATAGGGCGGCGGCTCGCTCACCCGGAGTTGCCGTGTTCCTCCGGTAGCGGTTTTTGGTGGACTGTCGTTCGCTTTGGCTAACTGAAGCAGGGCAGGACTCAGGCGGATTGCCGCGCGATCCAAAGTCTGCCGATTCACCTCAAAACGGATCCTGCCATCCTGGAGAAAAAGGTTGATCATCCCACCCTGCCGTAAGAAAGAGGCGTCTTCTCCAACCAGGAGTACGGGCGCCGACTGCAAACTCGCAATCGCAGAGGGCACAAGTCTTCTCTCGCTGTCGTGGAAAAACACGAGCTGACAGGATCGCATCTCGCTCTCGGAGATGACTGCCTTGGCCTTCACGGGATGAGACCCTACCGTCCTGCCACCGATCGTGGTGCGCAGCCTGTCGAGAAATTCTGCGTCCCCTCCGACCACCCCAATCACGAACGGAGCGTCGTCGGCAGGCAGGCTCGCACTCGGCCATTGTGCGGAGTGGGCAAAGTTATATAAATAAGCGGCTTTGACCTCGTATTCGCTCGCGGGCTGGCTTTGGCCTACTGTAAGACCAACCAAGCCCAAGCAGAATAGAACTGCCAGCAACGGTGCTTTCACAAACACACTCACGCGAGCATGCGTTTGTCCGGGGCTCTCAACCCCAGTTGGCTCCGAATGATGGTTTCCGAGTTTCATTTTTCTTGTTGCGCCTCGTGGAGCTTCCACCCTATCCGGCGACTGCAATCTGTCTCGGATGGCCCTTCAAAACCTCACCGTGACCTTCGCCCGTAAGCTTCTGCCATCCTGCTGAATTTGATCTTGGGTGAAACCGACCGGGGCCGGATCATAGTATTTCTTGTCGAGCAGGTTGTAAGCGCTGAAAGACAGGTCCATGTGCCCGCTCAGGAGATGTGCCAGCAAGGTGGCGTTGAAAACCTGATAGCTGGCGGCGGTGCGTTCCGCCAGGGTTGGACGCGAACCGTTGTACTGGCCTTCCAGGCCCGCAAATAGTTTTTGTCGAACGAGGGGCACAATTACGTTCGCTTTGGCCAAGTGCTGAGGAGAATAAGTCTGCAGCGGACCCTCATTTTGGTTGCCGGTTGTGTTGTAGCTGTAGCTCACTCTGCCCTCTAGCCCGCCGCTGAAGCGGCCGTCCACTTCGGATTCAATTCCGGTAGCGTGGGCGCTGCTGGTGTTTTGAAACACCAGAAAACCTTTGGAATCGGTCACCTCCGTGATCAGATCGTCAATCTGGTTGCGGAACACCGATCCGGTCACATGGAAGTGCTGTCCGAGTGCATGTTCCACCGCCAGTTCGTAGCTCTTGATGGTCTCTGGTCTCAGGTCGAGACTGGTATTGTAGCCCGGGGCGTAGTAGTACAACTCATAGGCGCTAGGCGCCCGAAACGCGCTACCGTAGAGCAGTTTCACGGCAGTGCGCGAAAAGGGATGGTAGATGAGCCCCAACCGGGGATTGGCCGTTCCGCCGAAAGTAGTGTAGTGGTCGTAGCGCAGGCCAGCGCTCAAGGAAAGTTTGTGGGTGAGGGTCAGTTCATCCTGTCCATAGAGCGCCCAGATCGCGGAACGAGGGGGCTGGCTGGCGACATAGCTGACCCGGGGCAGGATGTCGTAGTTTCCCTGGTCCTGCTGCAAGTTCTCCTGGAACTCAGTACCGAAAGCCAGGTTATTGCGTTCCCAACTGCGGTGCAGTTTCACCTCGCCGCTCCACCAAGTCCCACGAGTGAAGTCATAGTTCACGACATTAGAGCCCCCGGAATCAGCCCCGGCATAGACGTAGAGCCCGTCATACAGGTCGCGGGCCACGGCGGTGCGCGCCGCCACGTCCCAGCCCCGTCCCAGAGTGCGCTGGTAGCCGAGATCGATGTGTCGTTGGCCGTCGAAGGTGTAAGTATGCGGGTCGTCGAAGAGATCGCCGTATGAGGCAGTGGGAATTCCTTTTTTGCGGCCGCCGTAAATCCCCTCCAGCGTAAAGCCCCGAAAGCTGATTTTGGCCAAGAAATGTTGATAACTGTCGTAATCGGCATTGCGGGCAATGCCGTTATTGGTGCTGGGATCGTTGAACTCGGGATAGAACAAAGTTTGTCCCTGGCTGTCGTAGAAGTCCCCGGAGAGGAGCACTCCGATCCCTTTTAGCTTGTTGCCATAAGAGACCCGCCCGTTGTAGGTTCCGAAACTGGCAGGCTCGAATGAGAGTTCGCCGCCGTGCAAGTCTTCGGGAGTGCGCGTAATGACGTTAATCACTGCGAAGAAAGCGCTGGCCCCGTACAGCGATGAACTGGGGCCGCGGATGACTTCCACTCGTTCAATCAGGTCGACGTCCAGGGGAAACTCGGTTCCGAGCAATCCTTGTTCATAGACGTTGTTGTTGATGCGATGGCCGTCAATCAGGATGAGCACGCGGCTGTTGAAAACGTCGGGGAGGTTGACGCCACGCACTCCCGCATAGGTGTAATCACGATCGTAGGTGATATCGAAGCCACGCACGCTGCGCAGAATGTCGGCTAGCGTGCGGTAACCGTATTTCTGAATTTCATCGCGAGTGATGACCGTGACCGATGATGGCGCCTCATTCTCACTCTGCATGTGCCGCGATGCGCTGTAGACCCGGACGTTGCCCAGTTCCTCCAGGCTTAGGTCGCCAAGGTCTCGGGAACCTTGTTGTGCCACCGCGCTTTGCCCGTGCAACAAACCTCCGACCGGGCCTCCGACCAGGCTCAGCATCAACACGATGGTGCGCGCTACGCTGTCAGCCTTCAACATGTTCCTCCGGGAGCAAGCGCCAGGGCGCTCCAGTCCCCCCCCGATTTCCAGATCGGCGATGCGGGGAAAAACTTCACAGAGATTGAACTGGAGACTTCGTAACTGGATTGCATGCAGGCCCAGAGCGAGGTGCGGGCCGCCCACATCTCAAGTGGCAACGGACGTAAGAACCCCGTAAAAGTCTCGCAGCGAGACGAGACATTCCCTTTCGGGCGATAAGGTGTACTGGAGGATTAGGAATCCGCAAGAAAAGGGCTGGCATGCGCCCGGTTGGAGGTGTGAGAAAGTTGGTGGACCTGGCCGGGATTGAACCGGCGACCTCTTCCGTGCCATGGAATGACAAAAACCGTCACTTGCTGACGGCAAAGACTTTAATAGTTGGATGAGTCGGCAAAAACCGCTAAAATCGGCGCATTTTGCTACCAAAATGCTGCGGGGCGAGGGTAAATTGCCTCAGGCGGAATCCCAACTCGCTCGTGCGTCAGAGATTGTACGTAAAGAAAAAGAGCCCGATTACGATCAGTTTATATTGAAACCCTACGATCCTCGGCTGATGGGGTGCTATCCCGTAAGCACTCGGATCAATCATGTGGCTAACGACGACGAAGACTGCTCCCGATCAGAAGTTGGCGTAAACATCGAGCGTGAATTGTTCCGGGGCCTTCTGTTTCACACTCGTGTTCAGTGACCGGCCGGGCTTCGGACCGCTATGAGCGATACCTGCTCCAGATCGGGGTAGTGGTCTTCTTTGTCGGGTTTGCGCACCGCGGGCGCAATTTGCTGGATGGTGGTTCGTGCGGGCAGCACATGGCCAAAATACTGGGCGTACACCTCGTCCAACGCCTGCATGTCCGACAAGTCGTCTAAGTACACATTTGTGGCCACAACCTGGTCGAAATTCATTTCAGCCTCTTCCAGGTTGTCGAGCAGATTACGCATGGTTTGCCTCAGTTGATGTTGCGTGGTCGAGGCATAGACGCCGCCGTGCGGTCCCGGGATGAAGCCGCTCTTGGCGGAGCAATACAAAGTGTCACCGGCAAAAACACACGGGCTGGCGGTGGGGCTGGGCGGCATGTTCTTCGGACGCACGGCTCTCCGCTGCTTGAGATCACGTACGGCCACGCCGGTGTACTCGATGTGGGCGCCACCGGGCAGACTTGCCACTTCGATTGTGGCTCGCGCGGGGGTGTTGCCGAACTCAAACCGCCTGGCGTAACGCTCGTTCATTATCCGCATCGGAATCTCGCCAGTCAGGTAAGGATTGACGAAAACCATGTGGCTGAGCTCGAGGCCGGCTGCCTTCACGACTGCCTCCAGGCGGTCGAGCGCCAGATCGACTTGCGCTGCCGGATCATCCGGAACCTTGCCACTCACAGGATCGGCACCGGGCATGC
>OCZT010004041.1_pt1 | contig 14889 bp, 13 predicted proteins | sample 1539031 | NCBI WGS metagenome assembly OCZT01 (sample SAMEA3539308, study PRJEB22396) | soil metagenome | biome: tundra; feature: field; material: soil | place: USA | collected 2010-05 | depth 0.15 m
TCCCCTCGGCCGTAGCTTTGTCTCCCCTGACTCCCGATCGTCGAGGGGAGCAACCGATCCTCAAACAAATCCCATCGATATACCGGAAAGAGAGCAGCCGCGCGCGAAGCGCCCGGCGATGAGAGGGAACCATCCGGGTTCCCTCTCATACCCCTACAGGGGAATGTTTCCGTGCTTGCGCGGGGGGCGTTCGACCGTCTTGCGTAGGCACAGCTGCAGGCCGCGGACCAGCTCGCGCCGCGTCTGGCTTGGTTCGATGACGTCATCGATGTACCCGCGCTCAGCCGCCACGTAAGGGTTGGCGAACCGGCTGGTGTACTCCGCGACGAGCTCCTTGCGCCGCGCGGCGGGATCCGAAGCTGCGGTCAGGTCCCGCCTGTAGATGATGTTCACGGCTGCCTCAGGACCCATGACTGCGATCTCGGCTGTGGGCCACGCGAGGTTCAGATCCGCGCCCATCTGCTTGGGCGACATCACGCAGTACGCTCCGCCGTAATCCTTGCGCGTGATCACCGTCAGCTTCGGGACGGTCGCCTCCGCGTATGCGTAGAGCAATTTGGCTCCGTGGCGGATGATACCGCCGTGCTCCTGGTCGCGGCCTGGCAGGTAGCCCGGCACGTCCACGAAGGACACGATCGGGATGCCGAAGGCGTCGCAGAAACGGATGAAGCGGGCCGCCTTCACCGACGCGTTGATGTCGATGGCACCGGCCAGCACCTTGGGCTGGTTGCCAACGATGCCCACCGAGTGGCCGCCCAGGCGGCCGAGCCCGACGATCATGTTGGGAGCGAAGAAGGCCTGGACCTCGAAAAACTCGCGGTCGTCCAGCACGCGCGCGACGACCTGACGCATGTCGTACGGCTTGTTGGGGGCCTCGGGCACGATCGTTTGCAGTTCGGGGTCCGCCCTTTCGGGGTCGTCGTTGGTCGGCACGTAGGGCGGGCGCTCGCCGTTGCTAGAGGGAAGGTATGACAGCAGCTTGCGAACCCCTGCGGCGCACGCCTCCTCGGTTCGCGGCAGGAAGTGCGCCACGCCCGAGGTCGCGTTATGGACGTCACCGCCGCCCAGCTCGTCGAAGGTGACCTTCTCTCCGGTCACGACTCGAATCACCTCGGGGCCCGTGATGAACATGTAGCCCTGGCCGGCGACGATGAAGATGAAGTCGGTGATGGCGGGGGAGTAGACCGCGCCTCCGGTGCAGGGGCCCGCGATCACGCTGATTTGTGGAATGACGCCCGACGAGCGCACGTTGCGAAAGAAGATGTCGGCGTAGCCCGCGAGGGCGACCACGCCTTCCTGGATGCGCGCGCCACCGGAGTCGTTGATCCCGATGATCGGAACGCGGTTGCGTAGCGCCAGCTCCTGGACCTTGACGATCTTCTCGGCCGTGACCTCACCCAGCGAGCCGCCGTAAACGGTGGCGTCGTATGCGTAGACGGCCACGGCGCGGCGATCGATCTCACCGAACCCGGCGACCACGCCGTCCCCGGCGATCCGGCGGTCCTCCATGCCAAAGCCGTGGGCGCGGTGGGTTGCGAACACGTCGAGCTCCACGAACGAGCCCTCATCGAGAAGCATCTCGATGCGTTCGCGCGCGGTCGCCTTGCCGGTGGCGCGCCGCTTGTTGGCGGCCGCGTTCTCAGAGTGCAATGCCTCATAGCGCCGCTTGCGGTACTGGTTGATCTTCTGCTCGGAGATCGTGGTCGCCACTCGTTCGGGCGCCTCGATGCCCTCCATCGCCGGAGCGGTGCGGCGCACGGGCGTGAGGCTTTTTGGTCTGCGGGCGGCCATACCGCATATCGTAGGCGCGTGCCCAAGCACGGCCCTCCGCCTGAAGCACCGCGCCTGGGCACCAGCGGTTGCCGTCAACCGCTCTGCGATTGATTCTTCGACTCAGAAAGGCGGCTGCCGATCTCCTTTCGCTGCCGGCTCTGTACTGGGCGCTCGCCGGCGTGTTCTGGCTTCGCGTCGTGGTGCTGTCCGCGCTCGTACCACGGCGACCGGACGCCGAGGGCATGTGGGAGGGCGCACACGCTTTCCTGACCGATCCGTCGCACATGTACGACGCGGCGGCTGCCTACCTCGCCCAGAACCACGTCATCGCCCCACCTGGGGTGCTGGCCGCCTTCGTCAGCCCGCCTCCGGTCGCCGCCCTCGCGATACCGGTCGCTCTGCTGCCCAGGAGCGTTGGCGTCGAGGTATGGACCGTGATCGACGCCCTCGCCTTGGTGGGCGGCCTGCTGTTCCTGTACCGAACGCTGGCGATCAAGCATCGCATCGCGAAGCCGGCATTCTGGCTTGTCGCCGCCTACTTCCCGCCCCTATTTGCCGACGTCAGCGCCGGACAGCGCGGCGGGGTGCTCCTGCTCGGAGCCATGGCCTCGATATGGCTGGAATCGCGCCGGCCGTCGCTGGCAGGCGCGGTCGGCGGGCTCGCAGCCGCACTCAAGTACTACCCCGCGGCGATGTTCATCGGCACCCGGCCCGCACACCGCATCCGGTACGCAGCCGCGCTCGCCGCGGTCGTGGTGCTGGTCACGGCGGTCACCTTCATTCCGCTCGGTGTCGGCGGCGCCGTCTTCTACTACCAGCACGTCCTACTACCGTCACTGGCCTCGAACAACCCGGACTGCGCCTACGACTCGGTGCGCACCCTGTTCACCCGCACAATCGGAGGTGAGCCCTTCCTTCAGCCGACCGGGGCGGGCGTTGTGATGGTCGAATCGCCACTGCACCTGGGCGCCCTCGCGCTGCTCCTCTCCTACCTGAGCGCCGTACTGTTCGCGGGTGGCGCGGCCTGGGCCGCCTGGCGGAGCGGGTGGAACCCGGCGTATGGGATGGCTGTCGCTTTTGCCCTTGGCGCCCTGATCCCGAACGAGGTCTGGCCGTACCAGTGGCTGCCGCTGCTCCCGCTGATCCTCCTGGTGGCGATCCGAGCGATTGAGCGGCGGCGCAAGCTGACCCTCGGGATCCTCGGCGTTTGCCTTCTCGGTTTCTACCGCCAGCCGTGCGACCTGATCTTCCCGAACCTGTGGACTGTTGCAGCAATCGGAGTCTTCCTGTTGGCGCTATGGGAAAATCACCTTTTCCGTTTTGAGGTCGGATCGACCTCGCAGTCTGAGGAAGGAGGAATCGCGGATGGCGCTGAACGCTGAGGTCAGCTTCACGTGGCTCGGCCACGGCACCTGGAGAGTCAGGAGTGCGAAATGGAAGGAGATCATCATCGACCCCTGGGTCATGAACAACCCCGTCACGCCAGAGAAGCTGAAGAAGGTCGACAAGTGCGACCTGATGCTCATCACCCACGGTCATTTCGACCACGTCTATGACGCGCTGGAGATCGCGAAGGCGCACAAGCCCAAGATCGTCACCAACTTCGAGATCGGCCAGTGGCTCGAGTCGAAGGGAGTTGTCGCAGCGACCATCACCGGCGCCAACACTGGCGGGACCGTTGAGGTGGAGGGCATCAAGGTGACGCTGGTCCACGCCGAGCACTCGTGTGGCATCAGCGAGGGCGGCCAGATCCTCTACGGCGGCAATGCCTCCGGGTTGGTGATCGAGTTCGAAAATGGATTCACCATCTATTTCGCGGGTGACACCGACGTGTTCGGCGACATGGCGTTGATTGCCGAGCTGAACCACTTCGACGTCGCCTTTCTGCCGATCGGCGACCTGTTCACCATGGGTCCCAAGCGGGCCGCCAAGGCGGTTTCACTCCTGGGCGTGAAGACGGTCGTGCCGATGCACTTCGGCACATTCCCGCCGCTGGTCGGCCGCCCGTCGGCACTCCAAGAGCTGGTCGGCTCGGGGGTGCAGGTGCTCGACATCAAGCCCGGCGACATGGTCTGAGATGGCCCGGAAACGGCGTCGAAGGAAGAACGTAATCGGGGCCTCGGCCACGTGGTTGGCGAAGGCCATCAGGACCGGACGGATCTCGTCCGAAGAGGTCGTCAGCGCGCACATAGAGCAGATCGGAGCGATGAATCCGCACCTGAACGCGGTGGTACGAACCGAAGGTCACAAAGCGTTGATTCAAGCTCGCGCCGCCGATCGCCACACAACCCGCGGCGCCAAGCTCGGACCCCTCCACGGCGTCCCGTTCACGGTCAAGGACATCTTCGACACGGCCGGCGTCGTCACGACCGCGGGCTTGTTGAAGCTCAAGGCCAACATCCCCACAAAAGACGCGACCGTGGTGGCGCGAATGAAAGCGGCCGGCGCAATCCTGATCGGCAAGACCAACTGCCCGCCGGGCGGCATCGGGGACGACAGCGCGAACTCCGTGCACGGGGGCACGCGCAACCCGTACGACCTCCAGCGATCGCCGGGCGGCAGCAGCAGTGGCGAGGCCGCGATCATCGCCGCGGGCGGATCGCCCTTCGGGATCGGCAGCGATTCCGGGGGCAGCATGCGGCTGCCCGCCCACTACTGCGGGATCGCCGCCCTGAAGCCGACGACCGGCCGCGTGCCGAGCACCGGCGGGTATGCGCTCGTCGGTGGGCTCACAGACCCTCGCAGCCAGGTGGGGCCGATGGCGCGTTACGTCGATGACCTGTGGCTCTTGCTGCCCATTCTCTGCGGGCCGGACGGCATCGACTCAGGTGTTATTCCCATGCCGCTGGCCAAGCGTCTGGGAACTCCCAAGGGCCTCAAGGTGGCCTGGTACACAGACGACGGCATCACCAAGCCGACCAGGGCGACCGCCGCCGCGGTTCGTGCGGCTGCCAACGCTCTGCGCAAGGCGGGCTGCCGGATCACCGAGGCGACGCCACCCGGCCTCGAGGAGGCGCGCGAGGTTACCCTCGGCTACTGGGGACGCAGGCACATCACCACGGAGCGGCTGTTCCTCCGCTGGGACGGCTTCAGGAGCGGCCTGCTGGCATTCATGTCGGAGTACGACTTGATCCTGAGCCCCGCGGCCGCCGGTCCCGCGCCTGAATACGGAGCCAAGTCCAGACTCGAAAACCAGTTCAGCTACACGATTCCGTACAGCCTCGGAGGCAACCCATGCGCGGTCGTTCGCGCGGGAACGTCACCGGAGGGCTTACCGATCGGGGTGCAGATCGTGGCGCGCAACTGGTGCGACGACGTCGCCCTCACCGCTGCTCGAAGTATCGAAAAAGCGCTTGGCGGTTGGAGGCCTGCTAGCGTGATCCCGTGAAGTTCCGGTACTCGCGTTGGGATGGCTCCCAACGGCTGGACGACCTGGACGCCGGGGACGTGCTCGACGCGCTCTCCGACGACCTGATGAACTACGGCGACCTCAACGCCGCCCTCCAACGGCTCCTTCGGTGGGGGTCGCCGAACATGCCGGGCCTGGAGCAGCTCCTCAAGCAGCTGCGAGAGGCGCGAGAGCGCGAGCTTGGGCGCTACAACCTCGACTCGACGGTGGAGCAGCTGCGCGAAAAGGTGCAGGACGTGATCGACACGGAGAAGCGTGGGATCGAGCGCCGGCAGAGCGAGTCGGCGACGCCTGAGGCCAAGAAGCTGCTGGACCGGATCGCCCGCGCGCACAACGAGCAGCTCGAGCGCCTGCCGGACGACCTTGGTGGCCGGGTCAAGGGACTGCGCGATTACGAGTTTGTCGACGACGAGGCGCGCCAGAAGTTCGATGAGCTGATGCAGGGACTGCAGAAGCAGATGGTCGACCAGATGTTCCAGGGCATGAAGGGCTCGATCCAGCAGATGCAGGGCGAGGACCTGTCTCGCGTCCGCGACATGGTGCGTGAGCTGAACACGATGCTCGAGGAACGCATGGAGGGAAGGACGCCGGACTTCAACGGCTTCATGGAGCGGTACGGCGACATGTTCCCGCCAGGCATCAACAGCCTGGACGAGCTGCTCGAGCACCTGCAGCGCCAGATGGCGCAGATGCAGTCCCTCCTTCAGAGCATGAGCCCGGAGGCACGGGAAGAGTTGCGCCAGATGATGGACTCACTCCTCCAGGACGATTCGCTGCGGCTCGAGCTCGCCAGGCTGTCGGGCTTCATGCAGGCGATGATGCCGCCCTCGGAACTGAGCGAGCGGTATCCATTCTTTGGTGAGGATCCCCTGTCGATGGGCGAGGCGATGGGCCTGATGGAGCGCCTTCAGCAGATGGACCGCCTGGAGTCGCAGCTCGAGCGAGGCAGCTTCCGGCCCGATGACGTCGACCGGTCGCTTGCTCAGGAGCTGCTCGGCGACGAGGCGAGGCAGGCGATCGATCAGCTCCGCAAGCTCACCGACGTGCTCGAGAAAGCGGGCTACGTGGAACGGAAGGGCCGGCGTATGGAACTCACCCCGAGGGGGATGCGTCGGATCGGCCAGTCAGCCCTCCGCGACATCTTCGACCAGCTCAAGAAGGCGCGCATGGGCCAGCATCAGCTGGCGCGCGGGGGTCTGGGCAACGATGCGTCCGACGAGCTCAAGGATTACGAGTACGGCGACCCGTTCCACCTGGACCTCAAGGAAACGCTGTTCAACTCGCTGGTGCGGGAGGGGCCGAACGTCCCCGTAAAGATGTCCGCGAAGGATTTCGTCGTCCACCGCACGGAGCACGTGACCCAGGCATCGACCGTGCTCATGATCGACATGAGCCGATCCATGTTCCTGCGCGGGTGTTTCCTCGCGGCCAAGAAGGTGGCCATCGCGCTCGACTCGTTGATTCGCAGCCAGTACCCGCGCGACTCGCTCTACGTGGTGGGTTTCTCCAACTATGCGGTCGAGCTCAAGCCGCAGACGCTGCCCCAGCTCGCGCTCAACGACTACGTTTACGGGACGAACATGCAGCACGGTTTCCAGCTCGCGCGCTCATTGCTGGCGAAACACCGCGGCAACCGTCAGATCATCATGATCACGGACGGCGAGCCGACCGCACATCTCGAGGACAACGGCCGAGCCTATTTCGCATACCCGCCGTCGTTCAAGACGATCCAGCAGACGCTGCGGGAGGTGAGGCGGTGCACCCGGGATCGCGTGGTCATCAACACCTTCATGCTCGAGCGAGGTCCATACCTGACCGAGTTCATCAACCAGATGACCCGCATCAACAAGGGCAGGGCGTTCTTCGTATCGCCGGACCGGCTGGGCGAATACGTCTTGGTCGACTACGTGAGTGGCAAGCAGCGCCGCCGAGCAAGCTCCAGGCGCAGAAGCGCCTAGCGGCTTATGAGGGAAAACCCGGATGGTTTTTCCTCATCGCCGGGCGCTTCGCGCGCGGCTGCGCCCATTCCGGTATATCGATGGGATCTATTGAGGATTAGTTACTCATGGCGACGCTAGTTGTGCCCAGGAACAAAGTCATGGCCGGGGGGACTCCGCCCAGCCCGGCAACGCCGGTGGCTTGAGTTACGGACCGGCTACAGGACGGCGAGGTTATGGGCCCGTTCCTTATGATCAACTCAGTGCCCGCCAGGGATAGACCCGCGCCTGAACGCCGCAACCTGAGCCCGGCTGCTCTCTACGAGCACGCGATCCGGCGCGACGAGGCTGTGGTCGTCTCCTCAGGCGCGCTGACCGCCGAGACCGGCCACCACACAGGGCGCTCCCCGAAGGACAAGTTCTTCGTCAAGGAACTCACCAGCGAGGCGGCGATCTGGTGGCATGCCGGGAACCAGCCCATCTCGACGGCCAAGTTCGACGGGCTGCTGCAGCGTATGGACGAGTTCTGCGAAAACCACCAGGTCTTCACCCAGGACGTTTTCGCGTGCGCGGACACGCGGCACCGGCTCCGGGTGAGGGTCGTGACCGAGCTCGCCTGGCACAGCCTGTTCGCACGCAACCTGTTCATCCGGCCCACCGCCGACGAGCTCCTCACTTTCGAGCCCGACTTCACCGTGATGTCGTTGCCGTCGGTGAAGGCCGATCCGAAGACCAATGGCACCCGAAGCGAGACCTTCATCCTGGTCAACCTCGGACGCGGCATTGTGATCATCGGCGGCACCGAGTACGCGGGCGAGATCAAGAAGTCGATCTTCACTGCGCTCAACTACCTGCTGCCAGCGAAGGGCGTCTTCCCGATGCACTGCTCTGCGAACGTCAGCAGCGGCGGCTCCGACGTCGCCCTTTTCTTCGGCCTGAGCGGGACCGGCAAGACCACCCTTTCCGCCGACCCGTCACGCCGCCTGATCGGCGACGACGAGCACGGCTGGAGCGACTATGGCGTGTTCAACTTCGAGGGCGGCTGTTACGCGAAGACGATCCGGATCCGCAAGGAATCGGAGCCTGAGATCTTCGCGGCCACCGAGAGCTTCGGCACGATTTTGGAGAACGTGGTCTACGACCCGCGCACGCGCGTCCCCGACTACGACTCCGAGGAGCTGACCGAAAACACGCGGGCGGCCTATCCGGTCGACCTGATCCCGAACGCCGTCCTGTCAGGGACCGGCAAGCACCCGAGCAACGTGATCTTCCTCTCGGCGGACGCATACGGCGTGCTGCCGCCGGTGGCCCGCCTCGATGAGAAGCAGATCCGCCACTACTTCCTCTCGGGCTACACGGCCAAGGTGGCCGGCACCGAGCGGGGCGTGACCGAGCCCGAGCCGATCTTCAGCACGTGTTTTGCTTCGCCATTCCTGGTCCTTCCCCCCGACCGCTACGCGGACATGCTGATCGAGCGGGTCAACCGGCACCATGCCGAGGTCTGGATGCTGAACACCGGATGGGTCGGCGGGCCCTATGGGGTCGGTCAGCGAATGTCGATCGCCCACACCCGTGCGATCGTGCGTGCAGTGGTCCAGGGGAAGCTGCACGACCAGCCGACTCACGTCGACAGCGTGTTCGGGCTGCAGATCCCGGACCACGTGCCGGACGTGCCTCGAGAGGTCCTGGATCCGCGCAGCAGCTGGCCCGACCCCGACGACTACGATCGGCAGGCCAGGAAGCTGCGCGGCATGTTCGAGAACAACCTCCACACCATCGGCAAGAACGCTTCCACGGCCGGCTGACCGAGCTCTTGAACCAACCGCTCTCTGCCCTCGACATCCTCGACCTTGTTCTGCCTGGCGACGTGCAGGTCTCTCCGGACGGCTCGAAGTGCGCCTTCGTGCTGGTGAGGATGGACCGCGACGAGAACGTGCAGAAGGCGAGCGTCTGGATCGTCCCGACCGATGGCTCCGCTGCGGCTCGCCGGCTGACCTACGGGCCCCGGCGCGACTCGATGCCGCGCTGGTCGCCGGATGGTCGGTGGCTGGCGTTCTTGTCGAACCGCGATGCGGACTGGCGCGCGGACCTTTATGTCGTCGACCTGCGAGGTTCCGAGCCGCGCAGGGTGGCGCAGCTGCCGCGCGGCATCGAAGCCTATGCGTGGGCGCCTGACTCAAGCCGGTTCGCGCTCCTGGGGCGTCCCGACTATCCAGTCGATCCCGACCGCGATCTCCCCAAGGACGCCGAGGACGCTCGCAAGCGCTACGAGGAGCGAGTGCGGCACGTGAGCCGTTTCCGCTATCGCCTCGACGGGAGCGGCCTGCTGGATGACGAGCCGCGCCGGATCTGGATCTGCTCTCGAGAGGGCGGCGACGAGGCTAAGGGTGGCCCGACACCGATCACCGACGGCCCGTGGGAAGTCCTGCGGCCGCGATGGACCCCGGACGGCAGGATCGCGTTCACGTCCAATCGCAATGACGATCACGAGAGCTCGGACCAGGAGGATCTCTGGGTGATGTCGCCGGACGGCGGCGAGCCCACCAAGCTCACAACGGAGCCGGGCTCGATCGCATCCTACTCATTCGGTCCGCAGGGCCAGTGCGCGCTCATCGCGGCCTTCGAGGACGATGCCTTCGGCAGCGCTCGGAACATGCGGGTCTTCGTGGACTACAAGCTGCGCACGGCCGGCTTCGACCGGACCGCCATCGACACCGTGCTGTCCGACACGGTGGCCCCTTCGGAACCGCACGACCCCGTGTGGTCGCCCGACGGCAGCCTGCTCCACTTCCTGGTCTCGGATGCCGGCTCTGTCGGCATCCACCGCATGGCCGCGGAAGGCGAACCGGCCCTCTTCGCAGGTGGTCATCGGGTCATCCCGTCCTTCTCCATCGGCGGGAGGACAGTCGCATTCATCCCCCCCAGCCACGACGATCCGGGAACCATCCGCGCGGTCGATCCGGACGGTTCATCCGAGCGAGTGCTCCATGACCCCAACCCATGGGTCAAGGAGCGTGCCCTCGGCAGCCTCCGTGAGCTCCCCGTCGAGGTCGACGGCACCAAGATGGACGGGTGGGCGCTCCTGCCTCCCGGCCATGCGGACGGGACGAAAGCGCCGACGCTCCTGTACATACACGGTGGGCCGCATGCCGCCTACGGATGGAGTTTCTCGCTGGCCTTCCAGGTCCTGGCCGGAGCTGGCTATGCGGTCGTCTACTGCAATCCGCCCGGCAGCCAGGCTTACGGGGAGCGCTTCGCGCGCGCTGTGATCGGCCGCTGGGGCGAAGCCGACTTCCCGTTCTTCATGAAGCTCGTAGACCGGGCGCTCGAGTCGGGGTTCGCCGACCCGGAGCGACTCGGAGTGGGGGGGGCGAGCTACGGCGGCTATTCGACGCTGTGGGTCGTGACGCACACAGACCGCTTCAAGGCGGCGGTGTCCGCGCGGCCGGTCTCCCTGCTGGAGTCCTTCTACGGCTCGAGCGACATCGGCTGGGGGTTCGGCGCCCGAGAGATGGGAGCCGAGCCGTGGGACGACCCGGATCAGTACCGCCGCCTCTCGCCGGCGCTGAAGCTGCAGCGTGTGACGACTCCGCTCCGATTGATCGCCTGCCTCGCCGACCACCGCACGCCGCCCGAGCAGGCGGAGCAGGTCTTCATCCGGCTCAAGAAGATGGGCAAGGAGACCGACCTGGTGCTGTTCCACGGCGAGCCGCACGGCGTTGTCATCGTCGGCAAGCCGTGGAATCGTGTTCGCCACATGCGTGCGATTTTGGAGTGGTTCGACCGCTTCCTCAAACCCGACCAGTAGCATGAAGGTGGCCATCGTCGGGAGCCGGCACTTCTCCGAGCCCGACCGCGTGGGGGACTACGTCAATGCGCTACCCCATGGCGCCTCGGTCATCACCGGGAGCTCCAGTGGTGTCGATGCAGCAGCGACCAAGGCGGCGCGCGCCAAGGGCATCCCGGTCCAGGTCATACCGGCCTCATTCGACGAGCTCGCCGACGCGGCGAAATCCGCCGCGCGCAACCAGCGCCTGATCGATGCGTGCGACGTGCTGGTCGCGTTCTGGGACGGCACCTCGAAGGGCACCCGTAACACAGTGGAGAGGGCGCTCGACTCGGGGAAGGAGATTCACCTCTTCGTTGGTGGGGGAGTCAGGCCTCCCCCGCCGGCCCCCCCAACCAGTTCCAGCCCGCAAAGGGATAGCGGCGCCACGCACCTATAAGTTGTGGGCGCTCGGGACGGCCGAGATGAACTCGGCCTGCGCGTGACGCGTGTGACTAGGATGGATTGATGGCGGTCGCGATCGCGGTGCGTGCGCGGCTGTTCGCCCGATTGCGCGAGCAGGCCGGAACGGACACCGAGAGCTTAGAGCTGCCGGCCGGTTCGACTGTGTCCGACGTCTACGACGCCGTCAAGAGGCTGCATCCCGGGCTCGAGGCCGACCGCAACGCCTTGCGGGCAGCGCTCAACCAGGAGTTCGCGGAGTGGGACACCGCCGTTGCGGCCGGCGATGAGGTCGCTTTCATCCCTCCGGTGAGTGGTGGCGCGCACGGGACGGGCGTCCTGTTCGAGCTCACCTCAAGGCCGCTCGACGCGCGTCGCATGGAGACGGCCGTTGCCCATAAGGGGGCGGGTGCGATCTGCACTTTCACCGGCGTCGTCCGCGACAGCTCGCGCGGCCGCTCGGTGACCCACCTCGAGTACGAGGCTTACGCAGAGATGGCCAGCGCCCAGATGCGGAGGATCGCCGACGAGATCGCAGAGCGATGGCCGGAAGCGCGCGTGGCCATGGCCCACCGCACGGGGCGCCTAGAGATCGGCGAGCCGTCGGTCGTCGTCTCGGTGTCGAGCCCGCACCGCGCCGAGGCGATCGCGGCATGCAAGTGGGGGATCGACCGCCTCAAGGAGACGGTGCCGATCTGGAAGAAGGAGCACGCGACGGACGGCTCGTATTGGATCGAAGGAGACGAAGCCCGGCCGGTCAGTCCCTGACTGGGGTATGAGAGGGAACCCCGATGGTTCCCTCTCATCGGCGGGCGCTGCGCGCGCGCCTGCTCTCTTTCCGGTATATCGATGGGCTTGTTTAAGCATTAGTTTCTCCACGCCACGCCTGGGGGGTGAGAAACAAGGTCATGGCCGGGGGGACCCCGGCCAACCCTGCAACGCTAGCCGGCTGAATTGACGCCCGTCAGTCCTTGACCCTCGCTACGGAGAGGCCGTCTCGGATTGGGATCACCACGCTCTCAAGGCGTGGGTGCTTGGCGACTAGCTGGTTGTAGAGCGCGACGTTGCGTGCCTGCTGGTTCTTGGGTTTTACCACCTCGCCCTTGCGAAGCGCGTTGTCGGCCATCAGCAATGCCCCGCCATCGAGGTGTTCGATACACAGCTCGACCACGCGGCGGGTCACATCCTCCGACGGGAACGAGTTGAGCAGGTCGATGAAGCACGCATCAAACCGACCCTGCAGCTTCTCCAGGCCTCCCACAGCGTCCTGCTCGAGGACCACGGCTCGATCTCCGAAGCCTGCCTCCGCAAAGTTGGCGCGCGCCCGCGCGGCGCGCTTGCCGTCCACCTCAAAGCTGGTCAGCAACCCGCCCTCCGTGCCGCGCAGAAGCCAGATGCCGCTGTAGCCGGTGGCGGTGCCGAGCTCGAGCAGTCGCTTCGCGCCCGCGAGCCGGACCAGTAGGCTCAGGAGGGCGCCCTCGTGGGCGTCCACGATGGGAATGCCTTCGCGGCCAGCCTCATCCTCCATGCGCGCGAGCACCTTGTCTCGTTTTGGCAGGAGGCCCTCCATGTAGGCCTCCAGCGCTTCGGTGATCTCGACCGGCTTCATCGAGCGACGCTCCTGGCTGCCAAGACATCAATCACGCGATCGACCTCCTCTTCGGTGTTGTAGAAGTGCGGTGAGAGGCGCACGAAGTCGCGATGTGTGCGCGCGATCACATGCGCCGCGCTCAGATCTCTCAGCACCTCCTTGGCTCCCCCACCAGGTTTGCGGAACGAGACGATCCCCGACGACTCGGAGCGTGCGCGCGGCGATGGCTCGACCAGCTCGTAGCCGGCGCCGGCCAGCCCGCTTGCAAGGCGGGCGGACAGATCGAGCACCCGGCTCTCGATCACGTCGGGGCCCACTTCAAGGAGGAGCCCGAGCGAGGCTCCGAATGCCGCAGTGTCGAAAAGCGAGACCACGGACTCCTCGAACCGCCGGGCGGTGGGTGCGAACGTGAGGTCGTACTCGAAGTACTTGTCGTAGCCGACCACGGAGCACGTGCCGACCACCACCGGGCGCAGCCGCTCGAGCAGTGCCGGCACGACATAGCAGAAGCCGATGCCGGGAGGGCCCATCAGCCACTTGCCGGCGCCCGCCGCGCAGAAGTCGATCGGCATGCGGCCCACATCGACGCGCAGCGCGCCCGCGCTCTGCATCACGTCGATCGCGAAGATGATCCCGCGGCGCCGGCACTCCGAACCGATCGCCTCGATGTCGAGACGGAATCCGTTCCAGAACTCGACGTGGGACACGGCGACCACCCGTGTGCGAGCGTCGACCAGCGATAAGACCGACTCGACGGTGATGCGCCCATCAACCGCCCTTGCCTGCCGGAATTCGACGCCGCGCACAGCCAGCGCCATCCATGGATAGACATTCGCCGGGTATTCGCCCTCGGCTCCGACCACGTTGTCGCCCGCCTTCCATTCCAGGCCCTGCGCCAAAAGCGAGATGCCGTGCGCGGTGCTGCGCGTGAGCGCTACGAAGTCCGGAGCTCCATTGATCAGCTGAGCCACGAGGTCGCGCACCCGGTCGGCCTCGTCCTGGGCCCAGTGGTCCCGGTATGGATCGTGCAACGACGCCTCAACGACCTGCTCGATGGCGGCGCGCCCACGTTCGGACATCGGCGAGACGCCCGCGTGGTTCATATGGATGTAGTGGTCGGTAAGCGGTATGAGGTTGCGGGCTTCAAGTGGATCCATTCGCTTCTAGCTCCTCAGGAACTGCACCATCAAAGGTTCGAGTGTCGTGATGTATGCGCACAGACGCTCGCTGGAGTCCTCGAGCACCGTTTCGTCGAGCTGCGGTGCGGCCAGCGTCTCATAGAGGCGCGACCAACCGCGGTCCCAGGGTTCCAGTTCAGCGCGCGGCAGGCGTGCCTTGATCTCCACCATGCGGCCTCGGAAGAAACCAAATGCGCGCTGGTTTGCCTCAGCGGAGCCTTCGAAATGAAGGCCGACCTCGAAGCGCCCGGCGCCCGTATGGTGCCAGGCCTCGTAATGAAATTCGGGATGGCCGTAGTGAAGCTTGAGCAGCCGTCCGTGACCTCGGCTGGTTTCATACATGCGGAGCTCCTGCGGAAGCGTTGCCTTGAGGGCCTTGCGCAGTCCGCTGAAGAAGTCGACGGGAGTGAGCAGTCCGGCAGACTGCTGTGCGGTCGCGCGTATCAACCAGCCGAATATATCTCGTAAGCTCCTGTCGATGGCATACATCCCGACCGTCACCGAGAACGAGGGCGGCAACCGCGAGCGGACCTTCGACATCTACTCGCGTCTGCTCAAGGACCGGATCATCCTTATCGGCCGCCCGATCGACGACGTCGTCGCCAATCTGGTCGTGGCGCAGCTCATCTACCTGTCGGCCGACGACCCCGAGAAGGAGATCCAGATCTACGTCAACTCGGCGGGCGGCGCGGTCACCGCCGGCTTCGCCATATACGACACGATGCAGTAGATCGGAAGAGCGTCGTGTAGGGAAAGAGTGTAGATCTCGGTGG
>OCZT010004042.1_pt1 | contig 14888 bp, 18 predicted proteins | sample 1539031 | NCBI WGS metagenome assembly OCZT01 (sample SAMEA3539308, study PRJEB22396) | soil metagenome | biome: tundra; feature: field; material: soil | place: USA | collected 2010-05 | depth 0.15 m
CCAGGCCCGTCCGCGCCGCAAGCCCGGCCGCCACGCCGCCGGCCAGCCGGTCTTCCTGCTCGCGCCGCAATGGCCCGGCGCTTCTCGGCCCTGGCCCCCACAGGCCGGGCCGGTGCCGCCGGAAGCGCCGGCGGCGCGGCCAGCGTTCCTGCTCCGCCGCGTCGCCGGTATCTGGCCAGCGCTGCCAGGATCCGCCTGAGCGGCGGGCGGCGTGCCAGTGCCACGCGGAGCCGGTTGGTTTCTCCACGTGTCCATCATCGCGCCATCAGCGTTCGCCCGGCTATCCGGGCGAACCCTGATCCTGGCGGCGCGGCATCAGGGTCGGATGGGGGGCTTTCCCGATGGCCTGGCCGGGTTCCCGCCCGCACGCTGGAGTCATGAACACCACCGCTGCGAATACAGAAGCCGTCGATCAGACCACCACGAACCCGGAATCCGTCAACCAGGGCGGCCCGCCGCCGCTGTGCCGCCCCTTCCACGACCGGATGCTGGCAGGAGTCGCCTCCGGCGTCGCCCGCTACCTCGACATAGACGTCACCGTCGTCCGGATCGTCCTCGCCGTGCTTGCCGTGGTCGGCGGCGTCGGCGTGCCCATCTACCTGGCCGGCTGGCTGCTGATCCCGGACGAGGGCGCCGAGCAGTCCATCGCGGCCGGATTCATCCAGTCCCTGCAGTCCCGATCGCACTGACCAAGGCAGCACCGACCAAGGCAGCACCGACCAAGGCAGCACTGACCCAGGAGGTCGCATCAGCATGCCAGCGCTGTTCAGCCCGCCGTGGATGCGCGAGTCCGCATCCCGCCGCCGCGCCAGCTTCGTCACCGCAGCCAGCTCCGTCAGCCCCAGCATGCGGGTCTCCGACGCCGAGCGCGGCGAGGTCGCCGACCGCCTGTCCAAGCACTACGGCGACGGCCGGCTCGACCAGGCCGAGTTCAACGAGCGTCTCGATCAGGCGATGAGAGCCAAAACCCGGCAGGACCTGAACGGGTTGTTCACCGACCTGCCAGACGGCGAGCCAGCCGGGAACGCGGTGCCCGGCCAGCCCGGCCAGGCACCGCACGGTCACCCGCAGTACGGGCATCCTCAGTACGGGCGGGCGCACCACCGCGTTCTGTTCCTCGTCCTCGTCCTCGCGCTCACCGCGGCCGGCGGCCAGGCGCTGGTGCGGTCTTACATCCCCTGGTTCCTGATCGGGCTGCTGGTGGCCCTCTGGCTGCGCTACGGCCCCTGGCCGGACCGCCGCCGGGACCACGGCCGGGACTACCGCCGCCGGTAGTCCCGGCCGTGGTCTGGCCTCTGGCCGTGCTCTGGCCTCTGGCCGGGCACCGTCGCCGGTGAGTTGCGACGCGCGATCGCCCGGCGGCTGGCGCAGGATGCCAGCGGGACATAAGCAGCGAAGGCCCGTCCCGCAGGACGGACCCTCGCTAGCTATTTCTCGCTGGGTGCCCGGGTTAACCCCGGGCCCGGGACATCGCCCTTAGGCGGGCTCGGCAATTCCCAGGTCGAGGTTCTCCTGGTGGGCGTCGGAGACGGCCTCCAGGACATTGGCGTTGACCCGCTCCGGGCCGAGGCGGGAGTTGATGGCGAAGTAGAAGACGATCAGGCTGTACAGGGCGATCGCGCCGATGTCCCACCAGAACGGCATGTGGGCGCCGATGTGGATGCCGAAGACCGACGGGTAACCCCCGACTTAACTACCACCGAAGATTGAGAAGATCGTCAGGCCGACGATCCAGGGTATGCAGAACGCCCCGGCCTTGAAGTCGATCGGCGCCTGGGTCGGGTCGACCCTGCGGGCGATGAAGTAGAGGATCAGGAAGAATATTACAGCCAGGTCAAGCTTGACGACGTTCGCGGTCCCGCTCCAGTAAATGATCAGCCCGGAGACGATGAAGCTGAACGGGGCGATGATGGCGAGCCCGGGAACTCTGTAGGGGCGCTCGCGGTCCGGGTCGCTCCTGCGCAGCGAGACCGCCGCTACCGGCGCGAAGCTGTACATGAACGACGAGGCGGCGGTGATGGCCCCGACCAGCTTGGCCCAGCTGCCGAACGGCAGGAACAGGAAGCAGCCGAAGACGCCGCCGAAGACGATGCTGAACCACGGGACGCCGCGCCGGTCGATGTTGCCGAAGACCGGCGGCAGGAACCGTAGGCTGGGCCTGTGAGCCGATCAGATCAGTCTCTGCCGAGCCTGGGGGCAATTATCCGCAAGCAGCGCGAGCTGGCGGCGTTGCCGATGCGCCAGTTCGCAGCCGCGGTAGGGATCTCCAACCCGTACCTTTCGCAGATAGAGCGCGGCCTGCGCGCTCCGTCCGACGCCGTTCTCAACGCGATCGCCGAGTCGCTGAAGACGACGGCAGACTCCCTTTACGCCGAGGCGGGATTCGTGGAGCCCGACGACGGCGCTTCCCCTGATGCCGGGGTGCTTGACGCGATCGAAGCCGCCGAGGAGCTGACGACCTCGCAGCGGCGAGCCCTCGCGGAGATTTACCGCGCCTTCGTCGATGCCAACACCGTTCGGCGGACCCGCTCGGCCGCCCGATCCTGAGCCGGGCGACGTACCCGGTGATAACACGGCGGGCGACTGGCGGGCGATGTCCGCGAAGATGGCGGCCCAGTGGCCGCGCAGGGATTCGTGGCCCATGAATAGCCCAAGGTGCCCCCCGGAGGTCGTCGCCCGGGTGATCTCCTCCGCCGGCGTCGAGGCGAAGTGGGCCAGGGCAAAGACCTGCGGCGGCGGGGTGATGTGGTCCTTCGCGCCGGCCAGCAGGTAGAGCGGGCAGCGGATATCGGCGAGGTCGACGCGCCGGCCGTGCGCCTCGAGTTCCCCGGAGACGAGTTCGTTGCGCATGAAGAGATGCTCGACGATCCATAGGTAGAACGCGCCCGGGATGGCCTGGGTGTGCTGGAACCAGTCCTCGAACACGCGGTACCGCTCGGCATGCTCGGCCTCGCCGATATGCGCGAGCAGCTGGAGCTGGCGGCCCGTCTCTGCCTCGGGCTGCATGAGTTTGAAGCCGGCCAGCAGTGCGTCGCCGGGGAGGACCCCGCCGTTGGCGGCCACCAGCGCCCGGTAGAAGTCCATCTGGCCGGCCGGGGACAGCAGCCGGATCCAGTCGTGGATCAGCGGCTCGCCAGCGTGGAAGTCGACCGGCGCGCCGGCGATCGTCAGCGTGGTCACGGTGTCGGGGTACAGGGCTGCGTAGATAACGGCGAGCCAGCCGCCCTGGCAGTCGCCGACGAGGTTGACCCGGCCGCCCGCGTGCTCGACCGACTCGGCGACGACGTCGAGGTAGGCCTCCGCGCTGGCGTCCTTGGTCGCCGCAGTGGCCGGACGCCAGTCGAGGGAGAATATCCGGGCGATCCCGGCGTCCAGGGCCGTCTGCACCTGGGACTGCCCCGGCGCGTGGTCGACGATGCAGGAGTCATGGCCGGCCTGCGGCGGGAGCAGCAGGAGCGGGTCCTGCCCTGCCCCGGCGGGCGCGGCGGGCACGCTGAAATCGCGCAGCCGTGCGACTGGCCACTCGGCGACAATCTCGTGCGGCGTCGTCCACGTGGGGGGATTACGCCCGGTGACGGCGGCCGTCCACGCCAGGATGTCGGCCGTGACATCGAGTGGCGTGGCGCTGCGGGCGAGCAGCGCGCTGTAGTAGTCCGCGGCGCCGCGCATGAACGAGCCGTATATCTCGAAGAGGGAGCCGATGCCAGCGTCGACGACGCCGGGCGGACAGGTTCCCGCCGACAGGCGCGGACGCACCGCCGGGGTGGCCTTGGGTGTCATCATCGTGCCGTCCATCCCTGGTCCATGGGGATCGCGACCCCCGTGATCGACGCGCCGTCCGGCCCGACCAGAAAGGCCGCCATCGCGGCGACCTCCGCGGGCTCGACCAGGCGCTTGACCGCATGCGGGGCGAGGATGACCTCGTGAAGCACGCGGTCGGCGGGCATGTCGTGCGCCGCGGCCTGCGCGGCGATCTGCGCTTCCACCAAGGGCGTCCGCACGTAGCCCGGGCACAGGGCAGTGGCGGTGATGCCCGTCCCGGCACCCTCCAGCGCGAGCGTCTTCACCAGGCCGATCACCCCGTGCTTGGCCGACACGTAACCCGCCTTGAACGGCGAGGCGACCAGGCCGTGCGCAGATGCTACGGCGACGAAACGGCCCGAGCCGGCGTCGACGAGCGCGGGCCAGGCGTACTTGGCGAGCAGGAACGGGCTCGTCAGCAGGATCGAGATGAGCGCGTCCCAGCGGTCCTCGGGGAAATCGGCGATGGGCGAGACGTGCTGGAATCCGGCATTGGCAATGACGACGTCGAGCCGGCCGAAGCGCTCAAGCGCCGCATCGACCGCGGCCCGGTTGCCCTCGCGGGTCGTCAGGTCCGCCGTGAACGCGGTACCAGGGCCGCCCATTGCAGGCTGCAGGTCGACGGCGAGTACGTCGAGTCCGTCGGCCTCCAGCCGGGTGGCGATCGCCGCCCCGATGCCGCTCGCGGCCCCGGTCACTAGGGCCGTGCGGCGCTGTCCTGCCATGTCGCGTCCCTTCCTGTCCCGGCGGAGGGAGCTTGCCGTCCCGGCGGAGGGAGATGCTGCGTCGAACGGATCTGCAGTGACGGACGGCGGGACGGTGGCTGCCCACCGTCCCGCCTCTTGCCGCCGTGCGGGCGTCCCGCCGTCCGGCCGTCCGTGTCGGCTCAGCTGAGCAGGTCGCGCGCTGCCTTCGTGTAGGCGCCGCTGACGTCCTGCACGAATGTCGCGTACGTCGAGGCGAGCGCGGAGACCCAGTCGAGCTGGCTGGCGCCGGCCACCTTCTGCTCGAAGTCTGCGAGGCTCTTGAGCGCCTTCTCGTAGGCGTCGAGGGTGGTGAGCCCGGCGGCCTTGGAGCTCTCGATGATGCGCTCGTTAAGGTCGCGGATACGCTCAGCGGCGTCCTCGTAGCCGCGGGGGTCGATGCCGAAGGGGGCGTCAGTGGGGGGAGTGCTCTTCGTGGCCATGGTGGTCTCCGTACGTCGTGGCGGCTTCAGGCCGGGTGTGCCGGCCGGAGTTCTCCGAGGGCACGTTATCCATATTAGCACCTAATCTGCTAACTCTGCTAAAAGTAGTGGGCTGCATCACAGGATGCCGCGTCACGGGGTGCACGGGCTGTGTCGCATGGTGGGTGAGCTGGCGACGGATGACGGGTGAGCTGCGACGCATGGTGCGAAGGCTGCGTCACATATCTAGGCCCCCGTTGACCCCCCATACCTGGCCGGTGATGTACCCGGCGGCGTCGGCGGCGAGGAAGTGGACGACGCGCGCGACCTCCTCAGGCTGGGCGAGACGGCCCATGGGGATCTGGGCCTTGATCTTCTCGAGTAGTTTGTCCGGCACTTCCTGGAGCATCTCCGTGGCGACGAAGCCCGGCGTCACCGTGTTGACCGTGACGCCGACGCTGTGGTCGCTGAGCTTGCCCGAGCGGGCGAGCTGGAACAATGCTTCGCGTGCGAGGGTCTTCGTCAGGCCGAAGAGACCCGACTTCGACGCCGCGTAGTTCGCCTGGCCGATGTTGCCGGTCTCCCCGATGACGGACGAGACGTTGATGATACGGCCGGTGCCCCGCTCCAGCATGTGCGCCAATGCGGCCTGGGAGAGGTAGAAGGCGCCGGATAGATTGACGGACAGGACCTTGTTCCAGTCGTCGTCGGTCATCTTAGCGACCGTCTTGTCGATCGTGATGCCCGCGTTGTTAACGAGAATGTCCAGCCGCCCGTGCTGCTCGATGACCTCGGCGACCGCGCGCCGGCAGTCGTCACCGGAGCCGATGTTGCCCCGGTGCAGCGTGACCTTGACGCCGTCGTCGGCGTGCGTGAAGCGGAATTCCTCGGCGAAGGCCTCTGCCCTGGTTACGTTGCCGGCGTACCCGGCGGCGATCGCCGCGCCCTGGCGGGCCAGGCTCTGGGAGATCGCGGCGCCGATGCCCCGCGTGCCTCCCGTGACGAAGGCGACCCGGCCGATGAGCTTGCCATCGGGGTTCTGTGTCGGCAGGGTGTCGGTGGTGGTCATCTGCGTGCTCCTGTCCTGAAGCGTAGGGGTATGGAGAGGGGAGGGGCGCCGGGATAGCGGTGCCTCCCAGCTCGGTGCGGCGGCGTCAGGCCGCGGAGCGCCTGGCCATCCAGGCCGCGATATCCGGCCAGATCTGGGTGCGGGCCTTCGACCCGGCCATCAAGGCCGATGTGACCGCCAGGACGGTCGAGATACGTGAGGTCGTCGGTCGTGACTATGTTGAGAAAGGGCAGCGTTCCCTCGCGGGGCGCAATGTGGTCTGCCGCCGCCGTGACAACGAGCACGCTCTGGCGGGGGATCGCCGCGTAGTCGACGAGCCGCCCGCGCAGGCGCAGGGTGCCCTTCGCCAGCCGGTTCTCCTTGTACACCCAGGTAATCCAGTCGCTGAACGCCGCGGCCGGGAAACGCGGGTTATCGCCGACCCATTTGGCCATCGACTGGTACGCGACCCGATTCGCCGTCCCGGCGCTTGCCGACTCGAAGAGCTTGCGCCGGGTCGTCACGTAATTTGTCACGGGCTTCATGAACTTGTTCGCCCGGTCGACGAGATTCCCCGGGACACCCTCGTATGCGTTCGCCACCTTCTTGACATCGAAGGCCTCCCGTCCCACCCACGAGCTGTAGAGGCTCCCGTGGGTGTCGTGCGGCATCGTCAGCACCGCGAGATTGCGCACGGGGCCGTCCGGGTGCAGTGCGGTGTATATCGCGGCCAGCGCTGCCCCGATGCACCAGCCGGCCATCGTCAGGCTCGCCTGCCCGCTAGCCCGCAGGGTCTCGCGGACCGCCCAGTGCAGCTCGTCGCACACGTAGTCAGCGACCCCGAGGTCGGCGTCCTCCTCGCCGGGCACGCCCCAGGTCGCGCCCGCGAGATCACGGCCGATGGTCAGCGGGCTGATCATGATGTCCGCCGCCTCGCGGGCGCGGACTTGGCGCGGGCGCGGGTACGGGCGGTGCCCGACGGGGCGGCCCCAGCCTCGAGGCGGCCTTCGAGCTCCTCGACGAGCTGCAGCATCCGCTCGAGCTTGTCCTCCGTGCGCGCGAGCTGGCGGGCCAGGTCCGTGACGTCCGAGCGGCCAGCCACCCGCAGCGCCCGGACCCCGCGGTCGATGCCGCCGTTCGCGAGCCGGGCGAGCGCCATCGCGTTCGATGCGGACGTCGCGAGCAGCTCGCCGAAGACATTGCTCCCCACGAGGGACTCCAGCGCCGAGGCGGCGCGCGTCTCGGCCGCGACGTAGAGCTGATGGACCTGGGCCAGCGGACCCTGCTGGTCAGCCATCGCCAGTGACCCGCTCGAAGATCGCGGCGATGCCCTGGCCGCCGCCAATGCACATGGTGACGAGCCCGTAGCGCCCGCCGGTGCGGGCGAGCTCGTAGAGCATCTTGACGGTGAGGATCGCTCCGGTCGCGCCGATCGGGTGGCCCAGGCCTACGCCGCTGCCGTTCGGGTTCGTCTTCTCCGCGGGCAGGCCGAGGTCGCGGGCGACGGCGAGCGCCTGGGCGGCGAAGGCCTCGTTGACCTCGAACACGTCGATGTCGGACAGCGCGAGCCCGGCCTTGGCGAGGATCGAACGCACGGCCGGCACAGGTCCGATGCCCATGTACCGTGGTTCGACGCCGACGTGGCTGTAGGCGACGAGGCGGCCGAGCGGCGTGAGGCCCTTCGCCCTTGCCGTGGCACCGTCGGCGAGGACCACCGCTGCGGCGGCGTCGTTGACGCCCGAGGCGTTGCCCGCCGTCACGCTGCCCTCTTCGGCGAACGCGGGGCGCAGCCTGGCGAGGTCCTCGAGCGTGATGCCCGCGCGCACGTGCTCGTCCTGCGCGAAGATCGTCGTGCCCTTACGGCCCTTTATCTCCACGGGCAGGATCTGGTCGGTGAAACGGCCGCCGGAGATCGCCGCCGCCGCGCGGTGGTGGCTCTCCATCGCGAGGGCGTCCTGGTCCTCGCGCGTGATCGACCACTTCGCGGCGATGTTTTCTGCGGTGACGCCCATGTGGCAGTCGTCAAAGGGGTCGGTGAGCGCGGCGACCATGGCGTCGATGACACCGCCGTCGCCCATCCGCTGGCCCCAGCGCAATCCGGGCAACCAGTACTGTGCCCGGCTCATGGACTCGGCGCCGCCGGCCACGGCGACATCCGCCTCGCCGAGCGCGATCGTCTGCGCTGCGGAGATGATCGCCTGAAGCCCGCTGCCGCACAGCCGGTTCACCGTGAGAGCGGGGGTCTCCACCGGCAGGCCGGCGTTGATCGCCGCCGCGCGCGCCAGGTACATGTCGCGCTGCTCGGTGTGGATGACGTGGCCGAAGACGACATGCCCGACGTCACTCGCGTCGATGCCGGACCTGGTGACCGCCTCGCGGGTCACTTGCGCCGCGAGGTCTGCGGGCGGGACGTCCTTGAGGCCGCCGCCGTACTTGCCGATCGCAGTCCGGACCCCGGCGAGGACGACAACCTCGCGGGGCGAAGCGGGTGCGTTGGCGGACTGGATTACCATGCGTTGCCTCCTGGGTTGGTTCGACTCTCCGGCGGCGTTCATGTCTTAACCAGAGTCCATGGTCCCGACGGTGGTACGCAGTAGTCAAGGCTGGCCGTTGCACGCGGCGAGATGTTCGCCCGGCTGCGCCATTGTGTTTCAGGGGATTGTTGTGTGCGCGATCTGGCAGCACTTTCGCTCAGCGGCACCTTGCACCTGAGCTTTGACGATCAGGAGGCGGTATGACCCGGCTGCGGACCCTGCTGATGATCCGGCACGGCGAGAAACCTTCGCACGGCGATAAGGGCGTTGATGCGCAGGGTGACGCTAATCCTGACGGGCTGATTCCGAGAGGATGGGAGCGGGCGGGGGCGCTTGTCACGCTGTTTGCCCCGAACGCGGTGACGGTGAGTTCCGCGCTGCCCGTGCCGGGCGCGCTGGTCTCGCCCAGGTATTCCTATCCGGTGCATCGCCCTGGCCTGACGCTGCTGCCGCTGTCGCAGCGGCTGGGCCTGGCGATCTTGTCCGGGCACCCCGCCGACGGCCGTCCGGCGAAGATCGTGAGGTCCTTGCTCGCGATCGAGGCGGGGGTCGTGCTCATGTGCTGGGAACACGATCACCTGGTCAATATCGCTGATGCCGTGGCGGCCGCCGTGCCGGTCGCCAACCCGGCGGACGTGCCCACGTCCTGGCCCGGTGACCGGTTCGATGTGATCTGGCGCTTCGACCTGGACGAGCAGGCGGGGATATGGACGTTCGGCTCACTGGATCAGCAACTGCTCGCCGGGGACGTTAACCCCGCCCCACCTGATTGATGATCGCGAGGGCGGCCGGGCTCGCCTGCCCGATGCCGTTGCCTGGCCGCAGGACCCGGTGACAGCCGCCGATCTCCACGTAGGCCCGGGCCTGGAGGACCGCGAACTGCCGGTGCGGCCGCGGGCACCCTGCGACCGCACGGCCCGCCATGGTGCCGCGCAGCAAAGTGGCCTCGGCAGCACCGCTGACATGGCCGCCCCGGACGAAGCGGGTCTCGAACGGGCTGGCGCCCACGCGGTACACGCAGACCTGGACTGACGACGGCCGGGCTCGCAGCAGCGGCCCGCCGTGGGATGTAGCGCATCCTGGCCGCCCAGCACGCTGATCATGTCCTTCCAGGCCGGGCTGCAGCCGGAAACGACCTCAGCCTGGGTCTCCAGCTGCTGTTCCGGCCGTCGCGAGACCGTGACCCACGGCAGTCCCCGCAAGGCGGCGAACGTCTGCTGCTGCGGCTGCCTGCATTCGTCGGTAGGCACCCTCGGCAGGATTACCTGCCCGTCGCGGTCGGCCAGCACGAACAAGGGGGGCGGCACGGCCGCCGTCGCGCACAAAACGTCGGCCGGCTGCCGGGCATCCGGGCGCCGCAGCGCCGCGAGGAGCCGACCGAACCCGTGGCTGGCCACCTGCCTGACCTGGACTTCCCACTGCCCGCGGCCAGCACGCCGCCGGATGCTGTCAGTGCACCGGACCGCCGCGACGGGGGCGAAACCGGCCGGCAACGGCACGCTCGCCTGATGATGGGCCGACGTCGGGCACGCCGCGTCCCGCACCGCCCGGGGAGTCCCGGCGTCGCGGCGGACCCCGGGGCAGACGGCGCATCCGGGGCAGACGGCGCATCCGGGGCTGACGGCGCATCCGGGGCTGACGGCGCATCCGGGGCTGACGGCGCACGCGGGCCGGCCTGGCCGGCCGAATGCGCCGTGCCGCAGCCGGCTACCGCAACCGCAACCGCGGTGAGCAAGGCCAGGTGGCGTCGTCGGGCCATGGCGAGCCTCGGTTTCTCTCAGTACCACTGCGACGCATCCGGCGGCTCACCAGTTCCCGGGCGGGCAGCTGGATTCCCAGGCGGCCAGCTATCAGAGCACGTCGAACTCGTTTCCCTCGGGGTCGGCCATCACGATGTGATCTCCCCTGCCCTGCATTATGTCCGTTCGGATCACTGTCGCGCCCGCGGCGACCAGCCGCTCCGCCGCCGCGAGCACGCGCGGCCACCGGACTTCCCACTCAGTGTCGTCGCGGCCACCGCCGACCTGCACGTCCAGGTGCAGCCGGTTCTTCACCACCTTAGGCTCCGGCACCTTCAGGAAGGACAGGCTGGGGGCTGCCCCGGCCGGATCGGCCAGGTAGGCGCCGTCATCCCATTCCTCCGCCGGGACGCCGTGATGGGTGAGCCAGTCCGCCCAGCTCCCGAACCCCGCCGGGGCGGGCGGCTGCACATATCCCAGGGCCAGTGCCCAGAACTCGGCGAGCTTCGCCGGGCAGGCGCAGTCGATTGTCAAACTCCACTGGGTGGCCATGGATTCTCCTGTATCAAGGATGGGGGACGCTCCCGGCTGCGCCGGGTACGCGGCCAGATCACCCGCGGGCGCTGCCGGCTCGTGCATGGCAGCGGAAAGCCCCGGCGGCCACCGGGTGATCGCGTGATCATGACAGAGCGTCCTGATATCTGCCGAATGTTCCGATATCTGCCCGCGCCGCGGCATGCGCTGCCCGGGCCCGCCTGGCCGGTGCCTGCCTGGCCCGTGCCGTCCGGCTCACGGCCAGCGGGAACGCAGTCCGGTGCCGTGCCAGCGCTGTCCTTCCCCGTCACGCGACAGCCCGGCCAGCCGGATCCTGCGGCTCGCCCCGCGATGGATCCTGCGGTCCGCCCTGCCACCCGCCCGGTGCACGGGCGAGGGACCGTCCGCTCGCCGAAGGTGTCTGGCAGCCCGCCATGGGAACCGGCGTCCAGGCCACCGGACGGGGAGTGAGCGGCACCGCGAGTGAGCGGCGCCGGAGTGGGTCGCGCCGGAGTGGGTCGCGCCGGAGTGAGCGGCGCCTCGCGGCTAGGAGAGCACGCGGCGCCGGAAATTGCGCAGCCCGATAGCCAGGAACCCGACGCCGAACGCGAACACCACGGGATAGATGACGTAAAGGTGCATGTGCGGTGCCGCGGTGAACGCCGCCCGCATCCCCTCGTTCACGTAGATCAGCGGGTTGATCAGCACGATCGTCTGCAGCCAGTGCCAGCCGCCGACGGTCACCGGCGCGAGCCTCGTCCACGAGTAGTACGTGCCGCCGAGGAAGGTAATCGGCAGGATGATGAAGCCGAACATCAGCCCGATGTTCCGCGGCTCGAAACTGGTGCCCAGGACAAGCCCGAGGCCCGCCATCGCGACGCAGGCGAGTGGCACCAGCGTCACGATGATCCACCAGTGCAGGTTCAGGTGGGCGTGCACCCCGGGCGCGTGCACGATCGAGGCCATCGGCAGCACGATGATCGCCGACAGCACTCCCTGCGCCGCGCCGGAGAGCACCTTGGCCATGGCCACCAGCCAGATGGGGCAGGGCGCCTGGACCCGGTCCTCGATCTCGCGGGTGAAGCCGAACTCCTGGGCCATCGCCAGGGCGATGGACTGCACGCCCTGGAACATGATCGAGATCCCGACCACCCCCGGCACCAGGACGGTCGCGAAGCCGGACTCGGCTGCCGTACCGTGCCCGCCGATGCCCTGCCCGATCTTCGGGAAGACGAAGAGGAAGACGAAGCAGAGCAGGAACGGCTGGATGATCGTGCGCAGCACGAATTCCCAGAGGTGCTTGCGCAGCACCACCAGGTCGCGCAGCATCAGCGCGCCCAGCGCGGTCCAGCTCGCGGCGGCCACCGAGCGGGTCGGGCCGCCGCCGATCCGCCGGGCCGGTGCCTGCGCTTGCGAAGTCACTGACGTGGCCATCAGTCCCGCAGCTCCTTGCCCGTGAGGTTGATGAAGACCGTCTCCAGGCTGGGCTCGGAGATCGACAGGTCGACCAGATCGAACCCGCCGCGCTCCGCGGACAGCACGATGCGCGGGACGAGCCGGTCATTGCCCTGCATGTGCAGCTCGACCCCGCCGTCCACCTTGCGGGTCCGGGTCACGCCTGCCACGTCACGGGTAAGCAGCTCGGCGAGCTGGCCCGCATCGCCGGTGGTCTTCACGGTGACGACGGTGTCGGCGCCGACGCTCTGCTTGAGCGCCGCCGGGGTGTCCAGGGCGAGGATCTTGCCGTGGTCCATGATGGCGACCCGCTCGCAGAGCTGATCGGCCTCTTCCATGTAATGGGTGGTGAGCAGGATGGTCTGGCCGTCCCGGTGCAGCTCGCCGAGGAGGTCCCACAGCGCGAGCCGGCTCTGCGGATCAAGCCCCGCCGTCGGCTCGTCAAGAAAGAGCACCGACGGCCGGTGGAAGATGGCCCGTGCCACCATCAGCCGCTGCGCCATCCCGCCGGACAGCGCGTACACCGATGCCTTGGCCCACTTGGACAGCTGGAATTGCTCCAGCAGCTCATCGGCGGTCTGCCGGGATGCCTTCGCCCCGATGCCGAACAGCCTGCCGTGGAAGTAGAGGTTCTCCCAGACGGTGAGCTGACGGTCCAGGGTGTTCTGCTGCGAGACGATCCCGCTCAGCTGCTTCGCCAGCGCCGGATGCGCCGCGACGTCGATCCCGGCCAGGAACGCCCGCCCGGATGTCGGCACCACGCGCGTGGTCAGCATCCCGGCGGTGGTGGTCTTCCCGGCGCCGTTGGGCCCGAGCAAGCCGAAAATCTCGCCGGCCTGGACGTCGAGGCTGAGCTTGTCGACCGCGGCGAAGTCCGTCCCCGGATAGACCTTGCTCAGGTCCTCGGTATGGATGATCGCATCCGGCTGGGCGCCGGGCAGGCCGGTAGCGGTCGGGTGCGCTTGTGCGGTGCTCATGTCCCGCACATCGTATCGCCGGCCATGTCCCGCGGATGGCGGCGCCGGCCCGGCCCGCGCCGGTGGCCTGCCGTTCTGGCGGCGGTTGACGGGGACCGGCTGCTGCGTTATAAATACTAGTTGGTTGTACAACTCAGTGGTTGTTAAAGGACGGAATCATGATCAGGGACTCGATCGCCGCGGAGCGCCGGGAACTGGCGGCCATGCTGGCCGGGCTCAGCGCGGAGCAGTGGGACGCGCCGACTCTGTGCGACGGCTGGACCGTCCGGCATGTGGTGGCCCACCTCACGATGCCGTTCCGGTACTCCGCGCCGGTGTTCGTGCTCAAGCTCGCGCTGGCGGGCGGCCGGTTCCGGCGGATGTCCGATGCCGTCGCCCGCCGGGACGCGGCGATGCCGCCCGCGGACCTGATCGCGGCGGTGCGCGACAACGCTGAGCATCCGTGGAAGCCGCCGGGCGGGGGCTACGAAGGCGCCCTGGTCCATGACGTGATCCACACCCTCGACATCACCAGCCCGCTGCGGATCGAGCATCCTTTCCCGGCCGGGTCCCTGCGGACGGTACTCGACGCGGTGTCCGCGCCGAAGACCCGGCGGTTCTTCGGGGCTCGCGCCGACGGGGTCGAGCTGCGGGCCACTGACCTTGACTGGACAAACGGGCACGGCGCGCCGCTGCTCGGGCAGGCCCGCGACCTCGCGCTGCTGCTCACCGGGCGCCGCGTCCCGCCGGGCGCGCTCAGCGGGGAAGGCGCCGCCCGCATCGCGGGATACGCAAGCCGGTGACGGTCACCGACGACCGGCTGAGCTCCACCTTCGCGGCGCTGGCCGACCCGACCAGGCGGGCGATCCTGGCCCGGCTGGCCGGCGGCGAGGCGACGGTCAGCCAGCTGACCGAGCCCTTCGCCCTCACCCAGCAGGCGATTTCCAAGCACCTCAAGGTCCTGGAGCGGGCCGGCCTGATCTCCCGCTCCGCCGCCGCCCAGTCCCGGCCCTGCCGGCTGGAACCAGCGCAGCTGGACACCGCCGCCGAATGGATCGGCCGCCACCGGCAGGTCTGGGCAGCGCGGTCCGACCGGCTTGACGACCACCTCACCGCCCTCGGCCAGGCGCCCGCCCGGCCGCAGAGCCCGCCCGGCAGCCCGCCCAGCAGGGAGACAACGACATGAGCGACAGCACCGGCGAGATGACCTACCGGCGGATCCACGCGGCGCCCAGGGAGCTGCTCTTCGACTGCATGACCCAGCCGGAGCACCTGACGCACTTCTGGGGCCCGGCCGGGACCACCACGCCGATCGGCGGGATTACCGTCGACCTGCGGCCGGGCGGGGTGTTCGAGACGGCCATGATCAGCGACGACGGCGGCGGCGAGTACACCATGCGGGCCGTCTACGTGGAGGTGGACCGGCCCGGCAGGCTGGTGTGGACCGAGCCCGGCGTCGAAGGCGGCATGACCACCACGATCACGTTCGCCGATCTGGGTGACGGCCGCACCGAGGTCACCACCCACCAGGCGAACCTCCCCGCCATGTTCCGCTCGCCGGAAGCCCAGGCGGGCTTCACGACCAGCCTGGACCGCTTCGGCGCCTACGTCGGCGCGCTGGCCGCCCAGTCCTGAACAGCCGGTGCCCGCGCCCCC
>OCZT010004044.1_pt1 | contig 14881 bp, 13 predicted proteins | sample 1539031 | NCBI WGS metagenome assembly OCZT01 (sample SAMEA3539308, study PRJEB22396) | soil metagenome | biome: tundra; feature: field; material: soil | place: USA | collected 2010-05 | depth 0.15 m
TCAGGGCCACTCAGAAAATGGTGTAGATGAACGGAGCGACGGCGGAACTCTGAGTGAGCACCACCAGGGCGCCGAACAACAGAGTCAGGATCACCAGCGGAATCAGCCAGAATTTTTTTCTCGACCGGAGAAATCGGAGCAATTCCAACACGAGAGACATACGGAGTACACCGGCAACACCGCGGTTTAAACCACAGAAGCTCATTGTACACTACGGCGCCGCCGGAGTGACCAACGATACGTCCTCGATCCACAGAGAAGTGGCCACCCCGCTCGATGCCATACTGCGGAAAATCAGACATTCGGCGCGGTTCGGCGCCACCACTGGTATGAAGATATCCTTGACGCCGGGCTCGGGATCGACCACGGTTTCCGACTGAAAACCCTGAGTCTCGCGATCGAGCAATCCGATGCCGATTCTGCCCTGCACAACGCGGGCGCGAACCAGCGCGTATAATGGCGCCTTGGCGTCGGCCGGCACGTGAACGGGAAGACGGGCCGCATATTGCCATTGGTCCTTTCGCGTAGTCAGCTTGAGTGGATGGCCGCGTTCCAGAACGCCCCCTTGGTATTCCAGCCGGATTTCCTCCAGCGAAAGCCCTCCCGGAACCGCTGTGAGTGGGCCGGTGGGGGCTTCGCAGCCGGTTGACATCTCGGTGGGGGTTATCCGCAGCGGCGGGGGCAGCGGGCTCGACGCCGGCGGGCGGGGTAACTGGTGGGAATCCAGAAGCGGGCGGAGCAACCGGACGAGGTGCTGGAAGAAGATCCAGGCACGAAGGCGGTCGCCGGCCTCGGTCATATGAATTCCATCGGCAAACAGATCGGGATCGTCCGGCACGGCTGCCGCAATGTTCTCAAACCCGATTCCGCGCGCGAAGGCGTAGTTGCGAAAAAACCGGTTCTGGAAGTCGGCCAGGCGGTGGATGTCGGAATAGCGGAGCGGCCACAGGTAGGTATTCAGATGTTTGTAGATGTATTCGTGCCGCGTGGGTGAGAACCCGGCGCCGTCATTCGCGAGCCACTTGAAAGAACAGACAACCAGCCGCGCGCCGGCGGAATTCAGGTCGTGGTGTATCGAATCCAGATCCTTGGCGATCTGCGGCAGGTCGAGGGGTAGATGCGGGCTGTCCGGGTCCGGGTTTCTCTCATCTACGTCCTGCGGCCATACCAGACGGTACGCGGGTTTCACGGGTTCGCCAACTCTTTCGGCGCCGACCAGCGCGCGATCCAACAAACTGGCAGTCGCAAAGTGTGCGATCAACCATGCCGGAAGCTTGTGCTGGACAATCCGATCACGCGGATCGATTTCCGCCCGCGGCGGAATATGGGGAGACAGCAGCAGAGTGGCGGACGAGAACTGGTTGGAACCCTCATAGTAGACCGCGAGGTCCGGATCGAGCGCCAGCACCTCGTTGTGCACGATGGCGGCCATGTCCGTAGACGAAATACCCTCCCGGCCGGTGTTCAGCGTTTCAAACCGCGCGTCATAGTGGTTGGCCGCGGCGAAGCGGTTCAGCCAGTGTTCGACCAACTCGGGGTAGGAAAAGGCGAACTCGTGGAAGCCGACAGTGGTGGAGGCGCCGATGAACGCGATGCGAATGGTCTTCGGCGGTTTGGCCAAGGTGATGGGGTGACCCCGGAATCCGAATGCGTTGGTCACCAGTTTCGAAGGCAGCGAAGCGTTGGAAGGGAACCAATAGCGAGGATGGCTGTCAATTGTGGAAGGCGTGAAGACCAACACTTTTCCCGGAAAACTCCGCAAAAACCCGTTGGGATTGCATCGTTCCCGTTCGACAAAGTAGCGATTCCACACATATTCGGACTGTGGCGCGTAGAGCCCGCGGCGCTGGAAGTCCTTAAATCGGGCGATGCGGTTCGCGGAAGGCTGCGTGCTGTTTGGCAGGGGAGGGGGGTCCTCGGAAAACCATTGCCGGTCCGTCCCAGGCGCCAACGGAATGCCGCGGACGTATTCCATCACGGACGAGGTTGCGCGCGCCTCGCTGGATTGGCGTGTGTCCTGCACGAACCAGCGCATGCCGGCTTCTCCCAACGCCAAACCGAACAGCGTCGACACTAACAGCACCAGCAGGCTCTTTCGATCTTTCATGCTCGTGGGCAACAGGCCGTTACGGCATTTTAGCTCGTATTCATACCCGTTTTCCAAACTAAGGCGATCACGCCCACGGGACGAGGCTAAAACCCGAGGATTGGAACCCGCGCTTGCCAGAGCGCATATAATTATGTTTGGCTTCCGAAGAACTTTTGCCGGCCGCGGCCGATGCTGTGAGCATTGTCATTCCGGCCTACAACGAAGAGTCGAACGTCCGCGCGATCTTCGAGCGAATCGAGCGGTGTTTGCCGCCGCGCGAATGGCTGGAGATGATCTTCGTGGATGACGGCTCGTCCGACGGTACGGCACGCTGCGTACGGGAATTGCGCGCCGAATCGCACAAAATTCGGCTGGTTCGGTTCGGACGCAATTTCGGTCATCAAGCCGCGCTGCTGGCGGGCCTGGAAGCGGCGCGCGGAGCGGCAGTGATTACTCTCGACTGCGACCTTCAGCACCCGCCGGAGTTCCTGCCGCGAATGGTGCAGGCGTGGCGGAGCGGAGCGCCCGTGGTGCAGATGGTCCGGCTGCAAACTCAGGGTGCGGGGCCGTTGAAGCGAATCACCTCGCGCCTGTTCTACCGGTTTATCAATTTGCTGAGCGAAGCGCCGGTGGTGAACGGGGCGGCGGACTATCAACTGCTGGATCGCCGCGTGGTCGCCGGCCTGCTTCAGTTCCGCGACCGCCAGCCGTTTCTGCGCGGACTGGTGGCGTGGCTGGGGTTCCCGTCCGTGCAACTGGAATACGCGGCGCCGCCCAGATCCGGCGGGAAGAGCGGCTACAGCCTCCGCAAAATGGTGCGTCTTGCGGCCCAGGCCATCACAGGGGTTTCCTCCGCGCCGCTGCGACTCTCCTTCTGGATGGGGCTGGTCACGGCCTGTGGCTGCCTGGCATTTAGCGTCTATGCGGTGGCGCAGTTCGTCCTCGGCCGGACAGTGCAGGGCTGGACTTCGGTAATGGTGATCCTGACCTTTCTGGGCGCGGTGCAATTGGTGTCGGTGGGAGTGCTTGGCGAATACATCGGCCGCATCTTTGAGCAAACTCGCGGCATGCCGCGCTTTGTGGTAGTGGAGAGCGACGAACCGTTACCTGGCGGGGACGAGGCTGCTTCGATTCATCCGCCGGCGTGTTTGCATGAGAACCCAGACGACTAGCGTTCCGCACTGCAGGACGGGCGAAGGGGCGGTCTATCTGGTCCTGACGGCCGTTTCTCTGGTGGCTAACTTCCTTCACTTCGCCTCGTTCGGTCTCTACGAAGATGACTGGCACTACATTGCGAAGGACTGGCTGCTGCCGCCGGAACGTTGGTTCGAGGATATGTGGGGCCCGGTGCGCAGTTTCTATATCGGAAGGCCGGTGCAGGAGTTTCTTCTCTGGGCATTCGGCTGTCTGGGCAGCGCCTTTCACAGCCTGGAACTGCTATATGTCCTCGCCGCTCTAATGCATGCTGCCTCCGTGCTGATGTTCTTCCGGGTGCTGCGGCTCCGCTACACCGCGACCCTGGCTGCTCTGGCCGCGCTCCTGTTCGCCATATCGCCCCTCTCCACCATTCGCCCATACCTGGACGGTACGCTGTGGTCGGCGCCGGGCCTGATGTTCCTCTTTGCGGCCATTCTGGTGTACGCACGCCCCCGTTATGCCGCCGGTTCTTATCTCTTGGCGATTCTAGGCCTGCTGACTTACGAACCGCTGTTCATCGTGTTCTTCGCGGCGCCGTTCTTTCGCCGCCGACGCAAGACGTGGCGTCAGAGGGCGATTCACGTCGCGATTTGCAGCCTCATCCTGGTGGCGTACCTCGTGGGGCGGAGGCATGCCTCCGAATCGCGGCTGATGACGGCCACGGCGGAGACTCCACTACGCGTGGCTGGAGAGGTGCTGCTGTTCGCGGTCTACAGCGCATTCATGTCGTTCCGATCCTATGTCTATGCCGTTTTTCTGGCGGTCCGTGAGACCAGCCTGGAGAGCCTGGTCTGGGGCCTGTTGCTAGCGCTCGCGGCGGTCGCGTGTCTCCTTCGTTTGCCGTCGGCCGGGATGCGGCGTACGGCTCGAATCGCCTCGCCCCGAACACGCTGGTGGTTCGCACGCGTTCTGGCGCCCGGCCTCGGGATGATACTCCTCGGCTACGCGCTTTCGTACTTCAGCAACGGCCACCGTCTGTTCTACCCCCTGGCCGGGCGGGACACCAGGTTCTCGCTGGCGGCTATCCCCGGCAGCAGCCTGGTGGTGGCGGGAATGCTGTGGTATCCGTTGGCGAATTGCCGGCGCCGCTGGACGCGCCGGCTAGCCGCGGCCGCAGCGGCTGCGTTCTGCCTGCTTCTCCTCCTGTACTCGTTCGTGATTCAAGAAGACTACCGGCGGGAGTGGCTCCACATGAGCCAGTTGTTTACCCAGATCATGCAACTCACCCCGGATGCCGGCGCGGATACTCTGCTGGTGATCCGCCGGCCGTGGTTTGACGAAACCCCCCTGTTCCTCTCCGGAGCGCGCCGCCCATCCATCAACTTTCAGATCCAAGGATTGCAGACCGGCTTCTCGCGGATCTTTGAGGATTATCGCGGACCGGAGGTCTTCGTAGTGTACGGCGATCAGTGGCGAAGCCACCTGGGCTTGCATGCGGACGGCAAGCTGTACTGGACCGATCCCGATTTTGGCGGTTCTCAGCCGAACATGGCGGCACCCGTGGAACACATCATTCTGCTGGTGGAACAGCCTGATGGCACTCTCAAGCGAGTGGACGCTCCGTTTTCAGTGGAGGGCCGCCAGTTGATCCGGGCGCGCGCGCCGGGCACGGACGGGCCGTCGAAATGGTCGGGCCTGCGGCGGTCCGGCCTATGGCCGGTCGTGTTTCCGCCTTCTAAGTTTTGACAAACCGTCACCTGGCGGGGGCGAACAGATAGACCATGACGTCTTCGATCGTAAATGAAGACGGCCGATCCTTAGAGTTGGAATTGGCAATCCGCAAGATGACTGAATCGCCCTGGTTGAGATCCAGAGCAAAGGCCGCTTCCTGGCCGTGCTTCCCCCAGGTGCGCCGGGACTGAACGACGGCCAGCCAGCGCGATTCATCCGCGGGAAAGGCTCCGAAGGCGAACTGGCCGGATCGCGGCGAGTACCGCAAGACGAAGCGGTAACGTCCGGTTGTGGGCATCACCAGAGATGGATAAGTCATGGCGTAGGCGGTGCCGCCGCGAGGTGTCTGGACTTCGATTCCCTCGAACGTGACCGACTGCAAGGTGCCCGGGCTGGGATACCAGAGGTCCAAAGGCAAGGGATCGTCTTGAGTGGCGTTCGGCGACAACTGTAGAACCCCCTTTCTCGGCGATAGCCCAAAACTAACGCTCAGCGGACGCAGCACGGAGTAGTCGGCTTCCGCACTTAGCAGGCTGATGACGTATGGATGGGGCCCTTGACTGCCCACGAAGGTGTCAGTGATGACCGCCTTCAGGCCGGTGCCGCTCCAGCAACGGTCCAATGCGCTTTGCGCGATTTTCGCCGCGCCCTCCATCCACGAGCTGACCACCACCATGGTCCCCTTGTCGGCGCGCTCCGGGCAACCCGAGGGAAAGTGTTCGCTGATCCGGGCGAACTCGGCCATGTACGAGGCGTTCAGCGCGAAATACTCGTGAAACGCAGGCTCCTCCTTGTCGTACCAGAACAAGATGGGGGAGTCGCCGCGCCGTTTCTCAATACGCTGGCGGGCATCCATCACGCGTTGATATTCCGCGCGCGTGGCATGCAGACGGCCCGACTGGTTGGAGCCATTGTAAGTGGCGAACATCAGAACCACGAAACCGGCGATCCCAAAAAAAACGCCGGCCGGCCATTTGCGCAGCGCCAGGGACGCCGCCAACGCGCCGAAGGCGGCGGCGATCAGCCACGCCAGTCTGCCCGGAGCGGGATGGCTGGCGGGGTCGTACCAGGCCGCGGCCGCCAGGACCAGCACCGCGGCACATGCCACCAGATACGTGCGGGCCTGCATCTTCTTCGCCGCCCGCCAAAACGAGTGGCCGATGACCAGAAATGCGAAGGGAAACAGGTAGCAGGCGTAGTAGTAGTGTCCCAGCAATGTAACGCCCTGCACTTGCATGGCCGCCATGAACGCAAAAGCGAGAAGGAGTTGGACCGAGACCATCAGGCCGGCGATATCTCGATGCTTCACGACGCCGCGCCAGCGGCAGAAGGAGACCACGGCCACCGCGGCGGATGCGATCGGGAGCCAGAGCCAAGGGACCAACCGGTGTTCGCGCCAGATACTCTCGGGCCAGATGTAGCTATGCATCACGAAGGAGGCGGTGCGGAAGGAGGGCGACCAGAACCAGAAATTCCCGTCGATCAGGAAGCCGTTGATGGCGCAGAGCGGGACGGTCAACACCAGGAATCCCGCCGCCAGCCAGAGGGCCGCACGGATGAAGGTTGGCTTCAGGGGAGCTCGGCGCGCCCACACCATGCCGGCGTAGTAGAGAAGCACCAGGGGAACGAAAGCCGCCAGAAACAGGTGAGCGATCACGGCCCCGGTCAGGCTCATGCCGGCCAGCGTCGGAAGCCATCCGCGCGAAGGCATCTCCGCGGCCGCGGCCAGGCAGGCCATGCCCAGCAGGAGATACGCGATCGCGGCGCCGGTGACGTGATCCCAGCCGGTGGCGCACCAGAACCAGGGGTGGGTGGAAAAAAGGATGGCGGTCAGGAATGCTGCGCGAACGCCGGCGGTGGACCGGAGAATCCAGAACAGGGATACGGTGGCGACGGTATGGACGCCCAGGTGCAATACGGCATTGGCGAATAACGGCGGGAGTATCCGGTGGGCGACCCAGCCGGGCAGGATCCACGACAACCTGCTCCCGTAGTAGAAGCCGGGGAACAAGTCCCGCGTGAAGTTCACCAAATCGCGGAAATAGCCCAGATAAAACCATGGATCGGATTGCCAGAGAGGGCTGAACAACGGATCGTCATGGCGCCACAACGCAACCAGCGGCAGCAGTAAAATGGCGGCCGCATAGTAAGTGAGCCTGGGTCTCGAGCGCGGTGTCATGCGGAACATTGATTATATCCGGGTGCGCGACGATGGCTCAGGAAAACAAAGGGCAAGCTAAAGCATGCCCCACCTTGGTGGGGCATGCTTTAGCTTGCCCTTTCCACCAGGAACTGAGCGCCTGTCCCTTTCAAGTCGCGCACCCCGCGGACCAGACCTGGTTGACAGACACATGCGATACTTTCGAATGGTGCGATTTGGCGCCAGGATTCATACCACTGAGCACCGTGCGCGTCCATTCGGTGTTGCATGAAGCACAAGCGCAAGCGTCGAACACGCTGGCCTAGAAACCACGCGTCGCATTCGCCGATGGCGACCGGGTCCCTCGAACCGGCGCTGGCGTGTCCGTCCCCCCCCAAAAAGCCCCTTATAGAACGCCTCCGGAAGCCCGGTTGGTACGTGCTCTCGTGCTTGATTTTCCTGTTTTACCTGTGGACGGCCACCTCCAGCAACCGGCCGTTCCACCTGCGCGATACCTCGAACGAATTCTACAACCAGCTCACCGACAGCCTCATGCAAGGCCATACCTACCTCCCCACCAAGCCGTCACCTCAGTTGCTGGCGCTGCCGGATCCTTACGACCCCGCGGCCAACGAACGCTTCCGGCTGCATGACGCTTCCTTGTACCGGGGGCGATATTACATGTATTTCGGAGTGGCACCGGCGGTGACCCTGTATCTGCCATGGCGGGTGTTGACGGGCAAGAGGTTGTCCGACGATATGGCGGTGACTCTCTTCTCGATGGGCGGTTACGTGTTTTCGTGCCTGCTTCTGTTCATGCTTCTCGAAGCATCGCAGATGCGGGTCCCCTGGTTTCTGGAGTTGGCCGCCGTCCTGGCCCTGGGACTGGGCCAGGTGGCCCCGATCGTTCTGCGCCGCCCGCGAGTCTACGAAGTGGCGCTCTCGGCAGGTTACTGCTTTCTCCTCGGAGGCCTGTATTTTCTGGCGCTGCGAGTGGTGCGGCCGAACGCCAGGCGGTGGCTCCCGGCTCTGGCAGCGGTCCTGCTCGGCCTGGCTGCCGCATCCCGGCCGCCTTGCGCCATCGTCGCTCTGCTTGTCGCCATTCTCTACGGCTTCTACCTCATCCGAGTCCGCGGTTTGAGCCGCCGGCCCTGGTTGGTGGAGTTTGCGCGTCTGGCGCTTCCCCTGGCGGCTGCCGGTGCGCTGATTGGTTGGTACAACTTCAGCCGCTTCGACAATCTGCTGGAGTTCGGCGTCCGCTATCAAGTGGGAGCTCTTAGCTACAAAACGGCCGGCATGCCCCTGGCGGCCAGGTTGCGGTGCATCTTTGCTTCCATCTACTACTTGCTGGTTTGCCCGCCCAACTTCATGCCTCGCTTTCCCTTCTTCGAATTGAGCGGCGCGGCACAACCCTTCGGCGATCCCGACCTTTTCCCGAAGGGCTACTTCCAGGAGCCGGTGGGCGGCGCCTGGCTGATCTCGCCCTTGTGTCTCGCCGGATTCGCGCTTCCGTTCCTGCTCTGGAAGCGGAAGCAGTTCCATGCGGACGTCCGGGCCATTCTCGCCGGGCTGGTGGTTTGCGGGTTCGGGATGTTCGCGGCGGTGTGCTTCATACGCGGGGCGTCGGGCCGGTACGGGTTGGATTTTGTCCAGGTCCTTCTCATCGTTGGGCTCTTTCTCTGTCTCTGGCTGAGCGCACATCTGCCATCCCGCTGGATGCGGGGCGCCGCTGTGGCGCTCACCGTTGCCGGCTGCGTTTGGGCAGGCGCGGTGAACATGGCGGTGAGCGTGAACAGCTACGGATATCCGCTGGAACAGCCATACTCTCCGCTCTTCCGTTCGATCGCGACCTTCTTCGGCGCCGGGCCGGACGCATTCATGCAGGATGTGGAGACGCTCCACCTCGATGCGACGGTAGTCTTTCCGCGCGCCAAACCGGAGGTGCGGGAAACCCTCCTCGCGTCGGGAATATACGAGCGGTGGGACCTGGTCTTCCTGCAGTACAGGCCCGGCGGCAAGGCCATTTTCGCCTATGTGCATAGTGGGGTGTGCGACACACAGACCCCGGAGATTCCGATCTCGCCTGGCACACCGCACCGCCTGATCGTGGATTATTCCGCGGCGGCCAAGAGGTTGGTGATTCGCTTGGATGACAAGGCCGTGCTCGACTTTCCGACTACCTTCTTCCCCACCTCGCGCGACCGGGTAACGGTGGGCCGGATACGCGTCGGCAGGTTCGGCCAGCGCGATTTCTCCGGGCGAATGGATGTCGCTCCAGGCGGTCTCGTCTTCGTCGGGTGTCATTAGCGTGGCGCTCATCCGGCCATGATGCCGGGGCACGAACGCTCAAAACTGCTCGACCATGCTTTCCGGTTTCGGTCCAGGAGGGTCCCGCTCAATCCAGTAGCTGGCCGCGCCCGGGTCGCGCCGCAACCGCAACAGGTCCTTTCCGGCCATCCTGAGAATCAGCGCAAAAGGCGTGAATACAAGGAAAAACAGCAGGGACGTCACCACCGGGCTGATGATCCGGTTCAGCAGGGTTCCGAAGCGGAACCAGATGAGATTCGGGATGCGCAGAACGGAGGGTCGAACCAGACCCGCCAGAAACACGAGGAGCGCGACGCCCAGCCCCCACCAGCGCACCGGCCTGCCGCGCCACACCGGCCAGAGCGCCAGAACCGCAAAGAACGCCGTGAAGACCCACGCGAAGGAACGTTCCGAAGGCGGATGCGCCGCCGCGTTTCGCTCGAAGCTCTCATGTGTTCCCATGGTTGAGCGAGTCCCCAAGGCCAATTGTCTATTGTACCTGCCCGGCGCGTCCTTGGTTCAGTACAATGGGGCTTCACGGCCAGGCGGAGATGACAGGTTCGGATATGCAACATCACGAAGTGTTCTCGCGTTTTCGGCGGTACGGCGGCGAGATTCCTCACGGCTACGAGGTGGATTTCCTCGGTACTTAGACGAGCCACGAATTCATCTCCGGGCTGCACGGTGGTGAGCCTTCCCGGCAGAGCGTGACGGCCGAAGGCTTTCCCTATCCGCCGGTCGACGAGGAGTACCTGGAATGGACAGATCTTCTGGAATCGGTGGTGGCCGCCAAGGGATCTTATACCATGATCGATCTCGACGCGGGCTACGCACGGTGGGCCCTGCGGGCGGTGTATGCGGCGCGGCAGTACGACCCGAAGTTGCGCTGTCACGTGATCGCCGTCGAGGCGGAACCCACCGTCTTTGGTTGGATGAAGAAGCATTTCCGGCACAACGGCATCAAGCCGCGCCGGCATACCCTGCTCCATGCCGCGGTGACCGACGAGCCAGGGGAAGTCGGGTTCTGTATTGGAGGGCCTCGCGGCGGCCCGTATGACCGCCCGCCGAGTGCCTGGTACGGCCAGTTCCTGACCAAGGGCAACGAAGCATTCGGCGAATCCCGGCCCGATGGCAAGTACTGCGGATTCAAGGTTCTGCTTCACACCAGCGGATGGCGGTCGATTCGCATCCCGGACGTCAGCCTGGGGGCGATTTTGAGGAAGCTCGACCGTGTCGATCTGATCGATCTGGACATTGAAGGGCAGGAACTCGCTTCGCTGACTTCTGTCGCGGCCGAGCTCGATGCCAAGGTGAAACGCTTGCACATCGGAACCCACGGTAAGGAGATCGAAGCCGGGCTGCGACAGTTATTGTCGGCTCACGGGTGGCAATGTCACGCCGACTATTCCCTGTTCTCGACATCCGAGACCCCCTGGGGACCGATCCATTTTGAAAACGGCCTGCAAAGTTGGGTAAACCCGAGGCCTTGATTCAGCGGGCCGGCGCCGTCACCAACGCGACGTCCTCGATGACGATTTGCGATGCCACGGCGCCCTTGGCGGTGTTGCGGACCATCACGGAACTGGCTGTCTCGGGAAGCGGCACCGGCAGGTAGATGTCCGTCATCTCCGGCCCGGCGTCGATGAACTTCTCAACCTGGTAGCCCTTGAGCTCACGGTCCAAAACTCCAACCCCGACTTGTCCATTCAGCACCCGGGCTCGTATCAGGACAAAAAGGTCGCCGGGCCGCCCGGACGGGATGTGCAGCGGAATGGTCGCCCCGCTGGACCACTGCTGCGGAACCATGGTGATCCTGGTGGGGCGCCCTCGTTCGATCGAGACCCCGGCCAGAGCCTGTTCGATGGCCTCCAGGGAAAGACCTCCGTCGATGCGTTCTCCCGGCCCCGCCGGGACGGGGCAGTGCATCGACATTTCGGCGACGGCCATCGACATGGGCCGCGGCAGATTTGCGGCGTCGCTGTGATGCGGAAGCTGGCCGGACTCAATCAGGCGGCGGATGACCGGCACAAGCTGTTGAAAGACGATCCATGCCTTTACGCGCTCCCCTACTTCGGTCATGTGAATGGCGTCGACGAACAGATTGGGGTCTTGTGGAATCTCGTCGGCGACGTCCAGGAACGGAATTTTGCGGGAGGCGGCATAGTTTCGGAAGACGCGGTTTTGGAAATCGCTCAAACGGCGAATGTCGGCATAGCGCAGCGGCCACAAGACGGTATTCAACTGTTCGTAGATGAACTCGTGCCGGGTGGGGGAAAGCGACGCGCCGATTGGAGTGAGCCATTCGAACGAGCACACCGCCAGAGACCCGCCGATCGAACCCAGGTCCGCGCGAATCGCGTCGAGATCCTTCATGATCGCGGGCAACTCGAGCGGCAAGTACGGGCTGTCGGGATTCGGGTTATCTTTGTCCACCTCGCCCGGCCATTGCAGACGATAGGAGGGCTTACGCGGTTCGCCCACGGTACGGAACCCGTTCAGGGCGCGGTCCAGCAGGTCGCCGATGGCGAAGTGTGTGCGCAGGAACTCGGGCAGCTTATGCTGCACCACCGGATCGTGCGGGTCGATGGCAGCCCGGGGAGGAATGATCGGCCGCACCAGCAGATTCGCCGAAGTGAATTGGTTCGCTCCTTCGTAGTACACGGCCAGATCGGGATCGAGGGGCAGCAGTTCTTCCCGCAGAATGGCGGCGATATCGTTCGAGTTCACGCCTTCGCGTCCGCCATTCAGCGCCTCGAAACGGACGTCGTAGCGGTTGGCCTCCGCGAAGCGGTTCAACCAGTGTTCCACGTACTCCGGATAAGAGAATGCGAACTGGTGGAAACTGCCTGTGGTGGAAGCGCCTAGAAAGGCAATCCGAATGGCCTTGGCCGGTTTGACCAGAGAGATCGGATGGCCACGCAGGCCGAACTGGTTGGTCACCAACCCCGATTGAAGCGTCTGATTGGCGGGAAAACGAATACCCGGATGGATGGATACGGAATCGGGAGTAAAAGCCAGCAGCGTATCGGGGAAGTTTCGCAACAAGCCGGCGGGATTGCACCGTTCTCGCTTCACCAGATAGCTGTTCCAGACATATTCCGCCTGAGAGCCGAAGATGCCGCGGCGCTCGAAATCCCGATAGCGGGCGATAATGGCGGGGCTGGGCGACGTCCGGTTCGGCAAGGGCGGAGGATCCTCGGCAAACCAGCGCTGGTCCACGCCGCCGGCCCCGGCAAACCGGCGGATGTAACGCGCGGCATCGGCCACGTTCGGGGGCTTGGCGGGCACGCTCGCCGGCTGCGCCGCGTCGTGAGGACCGTAGCCGGTGAGCAACCGCAGCCCGGCTTCCCAAAGCAGCAACCCCACCAAAGTGGAAACGAGAACGACGAGCAGGTCTTTGGCGCGCATAGGCTTCGGGGAACGGACCGTTGGCGGGCCGTTCGAATCTCTCAGTTTCGCATTTCGCGGGTGTCCCGTCTTGGGGGATCGACGACCAACGAGTACCGCGACCGTCTGATTTGTTCCTCGGCGTCTTGGGCCGCGGGGTGCCCTCTGGGCCGTCCGGCCCCTACACCGCACCCTTGTAGGGGCGAGGCATTGCCTCGCCCTCGCGCCGCTCGCGGCCTTTTCAGGCGAGAGGTCATAATTCAGGTTGGTTCGTGGCAGGCACGCCACGAAAGCCCGCGTACAAGACGATGAAATCACGGCCATCCACGCCGGTAATTGTTTTCGCCTGTTTGGTCGCGGTGTTGGTTCTGATTTCGGCGTACGGTACGGACCGGAATGCCCAAAGGACAGGTCGCTCCTCAGCAGAACCAAGTCCATCGCTGCTTCGGCCGAACCACAAACAGTGGTGCTCCGCACACCCGATCTCGGTCACACAACCGATATCGCGGTGTTCAACGAAGGCTACACCACATCCGAGGTGGATATCTTCGAAGCCGGCGTTCTGGTGCGGGGGGCTGCGGGACGGCGCACAAACAACGAGGGCAGACAGGCCGGGGCCGGTAAGCCTGGCGCTACCTTACGCCGCTTAGACATGGATGGAAGCACCTCCGTCGATCACCAGGGTCTGGCCCTGGACCAGGGCAGGCGGCACCGCCTGCCCCACCACTAAGGTAGCGGCGGAAGGTCCGGATTGGGCCGGTCGTAGCGGCCGGGGATGTAAGGGAACTTGTCGGCGATTCCCGGCTTGAGTTCCATGCCGAACCCAGGTTTGTTGTGCAGGTCCATGTACCCTTTTCGGACGACGAGGGGGTCCTTGAATATCTCCTCTTTAAACGGGTTGTAGGTCTGGTTCAGTTCCAGCATGTGGCGGTTGGGGATGGCGGCCACGAGCGCGGCGTTGGCCATGGTGGTGAGGCCGCCATGCCAGTTGTGCGGGCAGCAGTACTTCCGGCGGAGGTTCGCCAGGCGGGCGATATGCCACGCTTCGGTGAGCCCGGTGACGTTGCAGTCGGGCTGCACGATGTCGTAGGCGTTGCGGTCGATCCACTCCTTGAATTCGAAGCGGTTGGTGCGGCTCTCGCCGCCCGACACCATGACGTGCGGACAGGCGGCCCGGACTTTGAGATAACCCTCCAGGGAGTTCGGCCGGCCGGTGCCGATGGGCTCCTCAAACCAATGGAATTTGAGATCTTCGAGAACCGGCGCCAGTTCCAGGCACTGCTCCAGGCTGAGCCGCATGTTGGCCTCTTGCATCAGGTCGAAACCGGAGCCCACGGCGGCGCACGTACGGGATGTACTTCGGGCCTGCAATGCCATCTTCATTGAGGCGCATTGTTGTACACTGGCGTGCACGGGATCGTAAGAAGACTGGCAGGTACGGATTATGAACGCAGACGGATGCGCAAACTTCAAACTGACCCGCCGGAGAGCGCTGAATGCCGGAATCGCCGCGCTGGCGGCGGCCTGTCCGGCTTGGCCCATTCCGCAGCGGCAAATAGGCCCCGGATCGGGCAAGGTGACGACGGACGACCCGCCATTTAAGACCCCCGCGGAGCCGCCGAACACGCCGATGGGCGTGGGGAAAGGCATCCACCCCGGCAGGGTTGCGTGGGCCCACGAGCCCAAAGTAGCGAACTGGGATGGCAAGACGGGCAACTGGTGGGACGACGCCAACACGGACCCGCGCATCGTGGATGCCATGGTGTCCGGAAGCCTGCGTTCGCTGACCGGCGAGAGAACGGACAAGGAGACGTGGCACGCCCTGTTCGGAAGCTTCAAGCAGACCCGGAAGCTGGGCGGGGGCGGATACCGGGCGGGCGAGAAGATCGCCATCAAGGTGAATTCCAACCAGGACCGTCCGGGCGCGTGGCGTTTCGGCGCGGGAATGCCCAGCCCCCAGGTGCTGTATTCGCTGGTCCATCAACTTATCACGGTGGCGGGCGTGCCCGGGCATGATATCACGCTGTACGACGCTTCGCGGTACATTGGCGATCCCATTTACGACCGGATCCGGGCCAACCGGGACCCGA
>OCZT010004045.1_pt1 | contig 14880 bp, 13 predicted proteins | sample 1539031 | NCBI WGS metagenome assembly OCZT01 (sample SAMEA3539308, study PRJEB22396) | soil metagenome | biome: tundra; feature: field; material: soil | place: USA | collected 2010-05 | depth 0.15 m
AAGTAAAGAACCACGAAAGCGGTTGGGCAGACCATGTTTTTGGTCCAATCAATGAGTTTCTAACTCACTCCGTAGTGTAGTTTTTTCTTCTAAAAAATTCCTTTTTTATGGTTTCTGATAGTAAAGTATTATCAGAAGGGTAGTTTCTTATAACTAAACTTTACTAATCAAAAATTGAATGAAATCCTTATCAATCTACCTGTCAATCCTAATTTGTGTCATCTTAAGTTCCTGTGCATCTCTCATTAAACCCTCCGATAATTTTGAATCTTATACCCCTCCTCCAAAACCTGATTATTCAAATGAAAACAATTGGGCATCTCTCCCCTCAAAAAAGGATAAAGCAGATTTAGTCCCATCGAATTCGGGGCTGAAAGAAAATGAAGACAGCGCCCTGGTCGATGTTTTCTTCGTTCATCCAACCACCTATTACAGTTCTTTTTCATGGAATGCTTATATGGATAATGAGCGTCTCAATAATTTTACCGATAAAACAACCATCATGCACCAGGCAAGCGTGTTTAATGGTAGTTGCAAAATATATGCTCCCCGCTATCGGCAGGCAACTTTATATTCTTTCATGGATAAAGGAGATAACGGTCAAAAGGCTTTGGAACTGGCATATTCAGATGTAAAAGAGGCGTTCAATTATTATCTCACTCATTATAATAAGGGGCGTCCGTTTATCATTGCCTCCCATAGTCAAGGGTCGCGGCATACCATCAGATTGCTTCATGATATTATCGAAAAAGATACCGTCTTTTATCATCGGATGGTTGCTGCCTATATAATAGGGTATAAATTTCAGGAGAATGATTTAACTATTATCCAGCCATGCCATTCTGCCATCGAAACCAATTGCTTTATTACATGGAACTCAGTAAAAAAGGGCGGCAAAGTTCCTTTTTTCCAAAGTTGTGTTTGTACCAATCCATTAACCTGGACTACGGATACCACTTATCAGAGTGCGGATAAAAACCTTGGTGGCATTCCTTCTTCTTTCGATGAAATTGATAAAGGAGTTACCGATGCACAAATCGTTAATGGACTTTTGATGGTTACCAAACCCAAGTTCAGAGGATACCCTAAGGTTTATGGCGCAAGTTACCATTTGGTGGATTATAATCTGTTTTATATGAATATCCGCAAAAATGTTGAGGATAGGGTTAAGGCTTATCTCGAAAAGCAATGAAAAATAATGGAAATAAGTATGAAATAATCCCGAATTGTCATTAACGAAAAAATAACAACCATTGGATTACTGAATGTAATGGTTGTTTTTTTATCTATCACCCAAAAAGACATTTTTCTTCTGTTAATACATATTAGTATCTATACAAATACATATTTTCATCATACAAATACATATTAGTATAGCTACAAATATATATAAACAACATACAAATACACATTATACTCATGCAAATACATATTAGTATCACTACAAATATATATAATCAACATACAAATACATATTTTCCTCATACAAATACATATTTTCATCATATTTATACATATTAGTACCACAATTATGTCTACTTAGATTTATTGTTTCAGGTTGATTTTATCGTTTTCCCCGTCGAAAAGCAGGTTTTTAAGTAAAAAAAGTGGAAAGCTCCACTCCTTATATATAGGGCAACATTTTCCTAATTCTTTGGCAAACCACCTTTTGGGATGATAAAACTCTTCGCCTTCCCCTTTAATTTAACTTCCGGCTTAAAGTCATTATACATTTCCTCCGTAATAATTCCCTTTTTATACAGGATTCCTGACATCATTTTAAAGAAACCCAATCGGTCTTCCTTTAGTTTTCCATTTTCCTCAAAATCATATTGAAACCATTTTGGTGATGGAATGATGCTGGCTAAGAAAATACTTTCCGAAAGATTCAGTTTCGATGGTTTTACGTTGAAATAAAATTGGCTCGCCTCCCCGATTCCATAAATCCCAGGTCCCCATTCAATTATATTCAAATAAACTTCAAACATCCTGTCTTTTGAGCAAAGATGATTATTTTCAATCAGCCAGACAATTAAAGCCTCCTCAACTTTCCTCCCGACAGTTTTATTTTTGCTTAGATAAACATTTTTTACCAATTGCATGGTGATGGTACTTGCTCCGCGGGTAAATTTTCCGGTTTTATAATCATCGGCAATCGCTTTGGCAAACATCTCTTCATTAAATCCATTATCGAAATAAAATATCCCGTCTTCTGAACTCAGGACAGCATTTTTTAAATAAGGACTAATGTCATTAATTGGTGTGAAAGATGGATTTTCAGGACCCACAATAAATGATTGAACAGGCATTCCATAAGAATAAGCAGTATATTCAAATGGACCGCTCATCTTTGCTAAATTGGCTTTTCCGAATTGATTTATTTTGAAATTATTTGATTTCAAAGAAGAATGAAACTTCAAACTGTCCGGCTGCTTTGAGTTCATATAAAAATCTAAATGATAGCTAAAACTTCCATTTGCTTTTATCTGATTTGTAGCATCAAAAATTCCATCCGGAAGAGAAGAGAAAAAATCATTTGCAATAATTGAAGGCATATTTAATTTCAAGAAATATTCTTTTTCTTTATTTGATTTATGGATATAATTTAGATATGGATTCAGGATTATTTTGTTCAAAGTTATTGCCGATGAACTATCTAATGCAATATTATTTTTCCCTGCATTTATTTTAAAATCAAAACTGAAATTTTTTATAAAAGCATCGGTAGTAGTTAGTTTTGGATGATTGATTAATAAACTATCAGCCCGCAAATTCCCGATAATGATAGTATTATCTGATGAATTATCGAATTGTTTGATGCTCAGATTCAAAGAATGAAAAGCAAGTTTCAAATGTTTCCATTTCTCCAGAAAATCAAGATGTGTTTTTTTGGAATCCGATGAATTCAAGGTAAAAGAACCAGTCCTTTTATCAGTATTTAAACTTCCTTTCAAATTGAGATAAAGATTTTTCTTTCCTTCAATAATCAATATTGAATCAGCATTCAAAGAATCATTTGAAAAATTTAAATCAGGAATACTCAGATTAAAACCATCCGATTCTCTTCTAACTTTCATTTTGAAGTTTTTGAGTTTAAATGATGCAGGAATTTTATCATAAAATCTATCTGCTAATTCATTAATTCGATTTGAATAATTTCTCTCATCAGTTTTTAAAGAGTCTTTTTCTTTTTTGAAAAGAAATGAAAAATTATTCCCTCCCTTTGTTTTTTTGATAAGATTGATTTCAGCATCTTTCAGAAACAGATGATTCAGTTTTATCTTGCCAAATAATAATTTAAAAAGGTTTAATGAAGAACCAATCGAATCTATCTTTAGTAAGGTATCCCCGGCTTCCGGTTTAAATATTATATGTTTAAAGGAAACATTATTCAATCCGGAAAACTTAGCACCTTCAATAAAAAGGTCGGCATGATATTCCTTTTTTAATCTTTCTTGAATGGAACTTATTTTAGATTGAAGAATATTATTTCTTAATAAAAAGAAACTTAAAATAAGTAGAATGAACAGGGATGAAAAAATAATTAGTACCCACTTGAATTTTCTTTTTATTGCCATGAAAATATTTTATCAATTGTTAAATGATACAAGAATAAAATATTTGTAAAAAAGAAAAGTAGAAAAACTGAATCAGCTTATTTCAATTGGCTGCATCATTGAAATCACGGTTTACTATCGCAGGAATTTCCGGAACGACATCAATCATTCCATAACCTTGGTTAGTAAATAGCCCCAATCCGCAATTGCAAATGAATTCATGAACCTTTGGATGAGCATGCAAAGTAAACGGGAGTAAATACCCGATAATCTTTTGTTCATCCAGCGTTCTGTAAAGCCTGGCAATTCTCTTCTGATTTTCGATCACCTTTTTTAAATACTCAGGGTCGGGGATTGCTTCGAATGCTTCAAAATTGCGAAGTTCTTCCTCGGTGTATCCGGCAGCTTCCATTCTTGCAATAGTTGAATTGAATAGAATGTCAGAAAACTCCTGAGAAGATGGTTCAACAATTTCTTCAGCCCTGTTCGGCTCCTTTCCCGGGTCAATTATAATCACAGGCGAAATACAAACATATTTCATCATTGTTTTAAACTCAGGCATAACAACAACATTCTTTTGCTTTGGATAAAGTTCCATTTTTCCTATCCTGATGGTCATCTGACTGAAGATATTATCAACCATAGAACGAAGATATTCATCATTATTGCTGGAAATTACCAAAGATACTTTGGTTGACAGATAGCTGATATAACCATTTGCAACTGAGGAAGTTCCTTTAATGGTTGAAAAAGTTATTAAAGTTTTGTTGTCCGGCTTGCTCGGCATGTACTCATTTAAACATCTGTAAAGCGTGTTCTGATGATGAAGCGGAAGGGAATTACTGGACTTAAATGTACGCAGAAACGAAATTTTGATTCTCATAAGAAATAATTTTCATGTTAAGATGTGATGATTTTAGGTTACAAAGGTACAATAAAAATAAATTAGAAACTAAAATTGATAATTTATTTGCGTGAATTTTGACTATGCAATATTAGATAATTCAAATGAAACAAGGAAATTATTTCAATTAATTATTTTTGAGGGATAAATAAATTCAGGGATATTTCGGATTTATGCTTAAAAAAGCCAATAAATCAGTTATTTATAGAACTTTTTCTTCTTTGCGGTAAATTTCGTCCTATTAGACTTTTGTTTATCAATCAAACCCTTACCACTCTTCACAATCAACCCTTCATCTTCATAATCCATTCTTAATTTATCAATGATGCCATTAATGAAATGAGAACTGCTGTCGGTACTGTATTTCTTTGCTATATCAAGAAACTCATTAATGGTAACCTTTTCAGGTATTTCAGGGAAAGATATCAATTCCGCAAGTGCCATTTTCATTAATATAACATCCATCTGAGCAATTCTGTCCAAATCCCAGTTAATGGTCTTTTTAGATATCTTTTCCTCAAATTCTTTGTCGTTAATAATAGTTTTTCGGAAAAGTTCCGACATAAAGACTTTATCATCCTCCTCTTTAAACAAAGGCATTAAAGGAATGTTTTGAGAACTTTCAGTAATGTTTTTAATAGTTTTTAGAATCATCCCTTGAACTAATTCTGAATCATCAACCCAACAGATACTTTTTTCTTCCATAATATCCTGAAACAATTGAGAATTGAATAAAACATCTTTCAGAATAGTATAAATGAAATCTAAATCCTCATCAAAAGGGCTATTTGCCTTCCAGCAATATGAAATATAGGCTTTTGATTCCTTTATTTCATTAAATACCTTCTTAATGATGTCCGATTCAGGTTGCCAGTTGTTGAGTTTTCGTCTTTTACATAAATCCTCAAAAACTTTATCATTAATAATTAATTGCAGAATTCTGTTGTCATTAAACCTTGTATTGGTTTTTGGAGCCATAAAAACCTTAATGTGCTTTTCAGGTTTGTCCTCAGCATAAATTCTAGAGATTTCAGAAAGCTCTCCCAGGAATAAAAACAAAAGAAGATAGCTATCATATAGCTTTTCGACACTTTTATTCAGTTCTTTTTCGAAAGAAGCCATGTCTTTATCCTTACTTTGGAAGTATCCATACAAAGCCTGCATGACTTTTATTCGTAAATGTCTCCGGCTTATCATATTTGTATCAATTTATTAAAGAACGATTAAAAATTTTAATGAAAATAAAAAAAAATAAAAAGGAGGCAGGAGAATAATCTCCTTATCCTTAAACTGTTTGAGACTTAAGCTTGTCAGCTATTCTCTTCTCAGCGATTTGTTTTGCAGAATTTATTGTCGGAATCTTCTCTGCATCTGATTTTTTAAGAATTTCTAAGGTTACATCATATATTTTACGGGTAGCTTCCATCGCTTTTTCTCGGTTATATCCTTCTAATTCAGAATAAACATTAATTAATCCTCCAGCATTAATTAAGAAATCCGGTGCATATATAATTCCTTTTTCCATAACCATCATACCATGAATCGTTTCATCAGCCAATTGATTATTTGCTGAACCGGCAATGATGGAACACTTCAATCTATTCAACGTATCTGTATTAACTGAAGCTCCTAAGGCACAAGGAGCATAAATATCCATATTTACATCATAAATTCCATCTAAGGAAACCACCTCAGCACCATATTTAGTGGCAACATGCTTCAATTGTTCTTCGTTAATATCAGAAATAATGATTTTTGCATTCTCCTTAGCCAATAATTCTACAAGATATTCTCCAACATGACCTACACCCTGAACTCCAATTGTCTTTCCAGCCAAACTATCATTACCCCATTTATGTTTTGCAGAAGCTTTCATCCCCATATAAACACCATAAGCAGTTACCGGTGATGGATCTCCACTCTTTCCTTGCAAGCCGGAAACATTTTTTGTCTCTTTACTTACATATTCCATATCATTAACATTTGTCCCTACATCTTCAGCAGTAATATAGGTGCCACCTAAACGATTTACAAACTGACCATACTTCCTGAATAATGCTTCTGACTTATCTTTTTTAGAATCTCCGATGATTACTGCCTTTCCTCCTCCAAGATTTAATCCTGAAATGGCTGCCTTGTAGGTCATACCTCTGGATAATCTCAAAACATCTTTCAAAGCATCAGCTTCAGAGGCATATTTCCACATTCTCGTTCCTCCCAATGCAGGACCTAAGACTGTACTATGGACAGCAATTATTGATTTTAAACCGGTTTTCTCATCATAGCAAAAAACAACTTGCTCGTGTTTACTGAATGAGGGGTGAGAAAATATTGAATTGTCTGTTGTTTTTGTTTGTGAGTTGGTTCCTGTTACTTCTTTCACTTCTATCATAATCTTTATTTTATCAATTACTTTTTCCTACTTTTGAAGCCTTGAATAAATGGCATTTTATGTATGGGGGTGCAAATGTAGGGAAATTTTCTAAGTACAACAATTCAATAAAGATTAAATGAAGGCTCTTAAATATATAAATAAGTATTTTTTCAAGTACAAATGGCGCTTATTAACTGGTTTTGCCTTTGTTATCATCTCCAATCTATTTGCTATTTACCCTGCGCAGATTGTTAGAAATGTTATTGATCTTATCAGCAAAACTCAAAAAGAACATTTAAACAGTAATCCTGAAGATTTGATGGGTCTGATTGAAAAGGATTTATTCTATTTCTTCCTTACTCTGATTGCTTTTGCTATTTTGAAAGGGATTTTCCTCTTTTTCATGCGTCAGACTATAATTGTTATGTCCCGATTGATTGAAAGAGATCTTAAAAATGAAATCTTTGAGCATTATCAGGTACTGAGTTTATCTTTTTACAGAAGAAATAATACCGGTGACTTGATGAACAGAATCAGTGAGGATGTAAGTCGTGTCAGGATGTATATTGGTCCGTCAATTATGTACACCATTAATCTTATTGCCATGTTTATCATGGTAATTTCAAAGATGCTGATAGTAAATGTGCCGCTTACATTGTACGTTCTTGCTCCTTTGCCGATAATGGCTATAGCTATATATTATGTCAGTAACATTATTAATAAGCAAAGTGAAATAGTTCAGCATCAACAATCCACATTAACCACTTTTGTACAGGAGGCTTTTTCCGGAATCAGGGTTTTAAAATCTTTTGTCAGGGAGGAACAGTCTGCTGCTGATTTTGAAGTGGAGAATACTAATTATAAAAAGAAGTCCATCCGCCTGGCAACCATCAATGCTTTGTTTTTCCCTTTGATTCTTGTTTTGATTGGTTTGAGTACGTTGCTAACTATATATATAGGTGGCATTGATACGATGAAAGGAAACATCACGTATGGCAATATTGCCGAGTTCATCATTTATATTAACATGCTTACCTGGCCCTTTGCTGCGGTTGGTTGGATAACTGCCTTAGTAAATCGTGCGGCGGCATCACAACAGCGGATTAATGAATTTCTTAATACTCAATCTGAAATCCTTACTCCAAGAGGTGGAATTACTGATATTAAAGGTGAAATTATGTTTGATGATGTATCTTTTACCTATCCCGATTCAGGAATTAAGGCTTTGAAAAATGTTTCTTTTAGGGTTGATGAGGGACGCTCGTTGGCAATTTTAGGAAGAACAGGGTCTGGGAAATCTACTGTTGCCAATCTTTTGTCGAGGATGTATGATACAACCGGAGGGAGGGTTTTGATTGGTGGTCATGATATTCGTTTATTGGATTTAGGTGCGCTTCGATCTGATATTGGGGTTGTTCCGCAAGATGTTTTTCTTTTCTCGGATACTATTTCTAATAACATTGCTTTTGGATTGATGGATGATTTGAATGTTTCAAGTAATGGTTCATCCAAACAATCCTTGATTGAGAAAGCGGCAAAGGATGCGGCTATCTATTCTAATATCATTGAGTTCCCGGAAGGGTTTAATACTATTTTGGGAGAGCGGGGAATTACATTATCAGGCGGACAAAAGCAGCGGATTTCCATTGCCCGTGCCATTATTAAGCGCCCGAAGATATTGATTTTCGATGATTGCCTGTCGGCAGTAGATACTCAAACCGAAGAAGAAATCCTGAATAACCTGAAAGGGATTATGCATAATCGGACAACGATAATTATAAGCCACAGAGTTTCATCGGTTAAAAATGCTGACCATATTATCTTCCTCGAAAACGGAACTATTGTGGAGGAAGGAACTCATCATGAATTATTAGAGAAAAAAGGGTACTATTTTAACCTTTATGAGAAACAATTATTGGAAGAAGAGGAGGTTTAAGAGTTAGATATTAACTCAGCTTAATTTAATCCATAAAATAAAGGTATCTTTGCAAAGATGAAAACTAAAGAAGAGCACATTAATTATTGGATTAAGTCATCAAATGATGATTGGGAGGCGGTAGAATTTCTTTTAAAGGGAAAGAAAAATCTACAAGCACTGTTTTTTGCTCATCTTGTAATTGAGAAATTATGTAAAGCGGTATGGATAAAACACAATTCAACAAATGTCCCTCCCAAAATCCATAATTTAAACTATTTACTCTCACAAACTCCCTTAAAATTGAGCGAAACTGATAATGAACTTTTATTAAACTTAAACCGTTTTCAATTAGAAGGGCGTTATCCTGAATATATTTCAAAAATAAATGAAATTTGCACCGATGAGTTTACATCTGATTTATTGAATCAAACAAATAATCTGAAATCATGGTTGATAAAGCAACTGCAATAAAAACTGCAAAGGCATTCATTAGTGAATGCAAAGACAATGGACTGACTTTTTATAAGGTTTTGTTATTTGGTTCTTTTGCTAAGAATCAAATGAATGAGTGGTCGGATATTGATTTATTGCTTGTTTCGGATCAATTTGGTTCGAATGTATTTGAAAACCTGAAATTGTTTTCCAAGATAAATATTAAATACCCTATTATTGAAACTCATCCATATCCTACGGCTTATTTTTTAGAGGGTGATGATTTTCTTAATATGATAAAAAAGGAAAGCATCGAAATTTAAGAAAAAAGGGTACTATTTTAATCTTTATGAGAAGCAATTATTGGAAGAAGAGGAGGTTTAATCATCCAAAATCTACCCAATAATCTCTGAAATTCTCGCCCAAAAAACCTTAAAAAATCCTAAAAAACACTTACTTGACCTGATAAAGGAACGGGTTGGCATTAAAATCTATATGGTTGGATAGGATGCTATCCTTAGAGTATCAATCATCTACGATGTTAAATCGTCACCCTAAATTATTGTAATTATGCCTAATAATTTTGTTTTTACCCCTCGTTTTTTTGTGTCAAAAACGATTTTTTCTCCTGAAAAAGTCGTTTTTGATACAAGAATTTGGGCTATCGGCACAAAAAAAATCGCATCTGGCACAAGAATTTTTGCTGATGAATCAAAGATTATTTCATCTGACTCAAATATTCAGACGAAAATCTCAAAAACCTCTAACTTCAGACCTGAAATTTTAAACTAATTATGGACTACAACAATCCTTTTGGTCTCCGAAAGTTCTCCTGCCACAATATGACAGAAATAAACTCCGCTCGCCAGTTTTTTCGTATCAAACAGTATATTTTCTAATCCTCCTTCTTTTACACCATTATATAAGGTAGCGATTTCATTGCCTTTTATATCGAAAATCTTCATTTCCACGTGGGTTCTTTTTGGAAGATTGAAGGAGATATAGGTAAATTCATCGGCTGGATTTGGATAATTTCTCAATTGCAATGGCGATGTCAGCGTTTTCAGGGTATTGATGCCTGTTATCTGGGCAATATCGGTGATATTGGTGCTGAACATACCGTTTCCATGGGTTGCAACTACCACCAATCCATCAGATACTCGCGTATCAATCATATCTACAACGGCATTTCCGATAGTATTCCATCCTAATTGCACCCAGACATGATTTGCCGTATCTAATTTTACACTATCCATGTGGGCAGTGGCATATATTCCGGTACTAGTACCTACCAGGTAGGCAGTATCGCCATTTACAGGGAGGATGGAAGCCCATCTGCAGGACGGACCATTGCCGGTGCCACTCACAAATTGTTCTAAATTATTCGAAACATCTTTCCAGGTAGTACCCCCGTTGGAAGTGAAGAAAAGACTTTTTACAGAATAATTAGAAAACACTGCCAATACCCTATCGGCATTGGTAGGATCAACAGCAAGGCAACTGACGCTTGCACCATTAGTAAAATGCGTGCTGGTAATATCAACTTTAACAGGGTTGCCGGTATTTGCATTATCAACTCTGTATATCTTATTGTTAAGGGTGCCGAAATACATCCTGTTTGCAGGAACTGTGGAAACTGAAACTGCGGTTATCTGCCCGGCTCCGGTTGCTGAATCAATCACTTGCCAGTTGGTGCTTACCGTATCATAAAGATTATTGAAAGGAAAAACCGATAAATCAGTATTTCTCCAGATATGATTGCTATCGGCGAGATACATGATGTTGTTATTATTAGGATCAACAGCAAAAGGGGCAACAAATAAATAACCTGCGCCTCCAATCGGGTCAATGCGGGTGAAAGATAAAGGATTTCCCTGAGGGTCGAGATTAAATTTGAAAACTTTTGCTTGCTGTCTTGAGAAATAATAGGTATTATGACCATCTAAAACAAAGCAATATGCCCCATCGCCCTTCGAAGACCATGTCCAGGGAGAGGTGAAGTTGGTTGTATTGGTAAAGAAGGAACCGTTATCCTGCAATCCACCGATAATAATTTCATTATTGGGAGTTGCATGGTCAATGGAACAGGTATAAAACTGGGTGGTGACATATCCCCGGTTCATAGAAATCCATGAAATAGAATCGGTTTGAAGACAATTCATAGTTTTAAATATACCGCCATCAGCACATGAAAACATGATATTCGGGTTGGAGTGCGAAAACCTGATATTATGCTGGTCGGGATGCTGATTGGGATATAAATAGAAATCGGGAGCCGTAGTTCCCACAGCATAACCGCCTACATGCACCCAATTGTTCGGCGTTGTAAACCCATCCGTTGAGCGGAACATATCTGTGCCGCCAATAAACACAACATTGGAGTTTCCCGGCTTAACTTTTACGAACATATCATATCCTCCCTGGGCATAATAGTTGCCATATTCGCTTCCATTATAAGGAATATTTGCAGAAAGATTAACCCAGCTTCCACCTGCACTATCTCCGTTCCCGGATATATAAGTATATTTCCAAAGACTGTAATATTCTGTATCGGTTTGATAATTAATATTCATGGTTGATGGAAACCCTGCCCCGGGAGTTACAGCAAGAAAGTAAACATTGTTTTCATTATTGGGATCAATGCCAATAACGATCCTGTTATACACCGTCGGGAAGCTATCGGGTGTAATTTTTGTCCATGTATTTCCATCCACTGAACGTCGGATACCTCTTGCCGCCAAGGTTCCATCACTGCTCAAGGTTGCATACTTCACCCCGTTATTACCTATTGCAATGTCAGAAAAATAAGAATTATTATTAAATAAGGAATTAGTCCAGGTAAGACCTCCATTCACACTTTTTCTGATTCCTCCATACAACGCTGCGTAAACTATATCAGATGTATCAGGTGCCGTGGGGTCAGTGGCTATATCCCAGCAAATCTGGAAACCATTAACAAAAGATTGAGGTGCATTGGAAGCTGTTGAAGGGAGTGATGTCCAGGATAAACCATTATCCGTTGATTTAAAAACTCCGTTTCCTAATGGAAAAGCGCCATTAGCATAAGCAGATGCACCATATCCTTCACCGGTTCCATAATACCAGGTGTTTGTATGACCTGCCCGTTTATCTTGTTCGATACAAGTAACATTATGAAGCTGATTTGGATTTGAAACAGAGGTCCAGGAGCCTCCCTGGTCAGTGGAGCGCCACATATTACTTGAAACCCCACCAGCCAGAAGAATACTGTCGTTATTAATATCAACTCCTAATGCACGTGTTCTCCCTCCTATATTATATGGACCTCGACTTGCCCAAACGGGAGGCATAGTTTTTTCAGAATTAAGGTCAATATCTTTTGGCAATGATGCAGCAAATTCCAATTCACGGATTCGCATATTAAAAGGCATCATTCCTGTAGCCGGATCTTTAAGTCGGTTAAACTCATATTCAGCTGCAGCATTCGGATTTTCCTTTGTTCCTTCCGATAAGTCACCATCCCTGTCATGGACAGTCATTTTTGATGTTTTTCGTTCAGGCATCTTAGTAAATAGAACTGCCCATGCAGCAATCATAACCAGAATTGTAGCTAATGTTAAAGATTTTTTCATTTTAATTATTTATTATAGTAAATTTTATATTCGTGTAGTCATCATTGCGATGAAATCTGATTCAATATGTCGGTTTTTTTGACCGGTTTTATCAAGAAGATGGCTACCAGCTTCAGAATAAACAGTTAAACTGGTACTTGATTCGTCAATACTTTCAATAATTATTTTCAAATTTGCCGAAGCCTTGAACAAAGTTGATTTTCTTGTAGCCATCATTAGCCCTGGTTTGCTTTCATCTTCGGTTATGCTGTATCCTTTTTTCATTAAAGTATGTTTCGTCCGGCGATAAACCTTCTCAAAAGGCGAACGATATGATGTAGTTTCCATATTTATTTTAACAATATCATTTACAGGGCACAAATATACAACTAAGTTTTTTGATAGATGATAAAATCAACCTATTTATTGAAATTTCAATTCGGAACTTTCCCATTAATCAATAAAAGATATAGGTAAATAATACCGCACGCCCCTATTCGTAATAAAGAAGTGTGGCAAATGGTATCCGTTGCCCCAACTCCCAACAAAGAAGTGTGGCATCGGGTGTCCGTTGCCCCAACTCCCAACAAAGAAATGTGGCATCGGGTGTCCGTTGCCCCAACTCTCAACAAAGAAGTGTGGCAAATGATATCGGTTGCCCTTATTCGTAATAAAGAATAGTAATAATCAGATGGATTCTCCCAACTCTCAATTCTCCATTCTCAACTCTTTTCCTTAATATTGCACCCTTAATTTAAAAAATTACCAATCTGATTATGGAAATTGAAGCAACAGGAATTGAAGGTTTATTAATCCTCCACCCAAAAATATTTAAAGATGAGCGCGGATATTTCTATGAATCCTTTAATAAACCCGAGTTCCATCGTTTAGGATTAGATTTAGAGTTCGTTCAGGATAACCAATCTTTTTCAGTGAAGAATGTTTTGAGAGGATTGCATTTCCAAAATCCACCTTATGCCCAGGGAAAATTGGTTTCCGTAGTTTCGGGTTCAGTGTTAGATATAGCAGTTGATATCCGAAAGAACTCCCCTACCTATGGACAGAACTATTCAATAATACTTTCAGAGGAAAACAATACTATGTTCTGGATTCCGCCGGGATTCGCTCATGGTTTTATTACTTTAGAGGATGATACCCGATTTGTTTATAAATGCACCAATAATTATAATAAAGCCGCAGAAAGCGGAATCATCTGGAACGACCCCGATTTAAATATTAATTGGGGAATTGAGAACCCGCTGGTCTCCGAAAAAGATAAATTGTTACCTTTATTCAAAGACCTGATAACACTCTTTTAACATTATTATTTTATATTTGCTCCATGTTTGATAATAATCCCGTTTGTATTTTTACAATTGACTTTTTAAATTCATTCCCGAATTATTTCAGTCAATTGTCAATCCCATTTTCAAATTAAGATTTATGATGGAGGAAAGATATTCGTTGATAATATACGCCGCATTTTTTGCCAGCGCAATTTTCTTTTCATTCCTGATAAACAGTCTTCTCTATAAATTCTCCAGGACAATGGGCGTCCGTAATAAAGATGACGGAACAATCATACGATGGGGTTCCCAATCGAAACCCGCAGTAGGAGGAATTTCATTTTTCATAGTCTTCCTTCTTTCATTAACCCTTTATTCAGTATTATTTCCAACGGAGCATATCTTTGAAAAACGCCCGTTTATTGGTTTTTTATTAACGATAAACATGGGTTTTCTCATGGGACTTGCCGATGACGCCTTCAATACCCGACCTTATCTTAAATTATTCATTCAGATTCTCTGTGGACTGATATTAGTAATTTCAGGTGTATATATAAAGATATTTGCCGAAAACTATTTGAACTATGCAATCACCATTTTTTGGGTTGTCGGCATTATGAATTCGATAAACATGATAGATAATATGGATGCAATAGCCACCTGTGTTTGCATAATGATAATTGTTTCAGCAATAATGGTGATTCTTTTGCAAAGCGATTTTACTAACATATACTTTGTTGGCATGGCAGGAGTTTTAGCAGCCTTAATAGGATTTCTATTTCACAACTGGCATCCATCAAAAATATACATGGGTGATAC
>OCZT010004046.1_pt1 | contig 14879 bp, 32 predicted proteins | sample 1539031 | NCBI WGS metagenome assembly OCZT01 (sample SAMEA3539308, study PRJEB22396) | soil metagenome | biome: tundra; feature: field; material: soil | place: USA | collected 2010-05 | depth 0.15 m
GTCGCTAAAGCCCCTAACGATGACGCGGTTAGAGAGAGATGGATTCTAGCCGCGCAGGATTTAACAAGGGCAGTGTTTAAGATTCAGTTTATGAGCATGAAGAATTCTCCAGATAAAGAAGATCTGGAGCAGGCGGCGCTCCTTGAGTTTCATCGGGTTGCTGTTAAGCTTTCTGCTCTGACTGAAACGTACACACCTGATTCAATTTTTCGTGTTCTTTACAGTGTTGCAAAGTTCTCGATGTTGCGAGAACTAGCTAGACTTCGAAGGCATTCGCCGGGGGATTCTGAGGATACGGACTCTCCTAAGCGGGTAGAAGAACTTCCGCAAGAGAGCGACCCAGCATATCCGCAGCACCCGGGTCACTACGCCGAAATTGAGGAGCATTCTAGGGCTCGGTTTATGGCAAATTCTTTCCCTATACAGGTAGTTAATGAGGTCAATCGACTCAATCTTTACACTAAGACACAGTGGGGGCCGTCCATTAGGTTCTGTGCTTTTCAACGGCTTCGTGGAAAGTACGTTTCTTCTGAGTTTGTCAAAACGATGTGGAAACCGCCTGATCCAGATCTAGTTGTTACCTATTCAGACTTCCTCGCTCGGGCAGTAATTTTCAATGTTTCATTAGCTGGAGCACACATAGCACCTTGAAGTTTTCCCCGTCACTCAAAGTAATCGCTAAAGAGCTTGCACCTTTGGAATATATATCGAAAAAGAAGCTCCCTCCCGGAGTAACAGAGGCTGAAGCTCTTAGGCTTTTCATGGCGTTAACTTCTTCAACTTGTCCAATGCTGGTGCACCTAGTCGATTATGGTTTTGATCTTAAGTCTCTACGAGCTTTCCTTTCTACTTATGCTGGGTATCGGTTAGAGATCCCTTCGAGAAAAACAATTGCTAAGAACTGGGAAGATCTACAGCTTTGGCTTCATGTTGAACAAAGGTTGGCTGGTTTTCCGGACCTTCCTGGGGCCTTTAGGTTTACCGCAACTCGAATGGGAGTTCCTGAGAAGCGCGTCTTTCAAGCGTATGGAAGATTTACGGCTATGCGTGTGGCTCTACCACAAAAAGATAGTTCTTGACACTTCAAACTTGACGTGCTAATATCCTATTATGGTCACAAACCAGAAAGGAAAAGCAAGTGCCTAGGCCCACATTATTTTTCGATTCATGCAAAACAAAGCTCACTTGGTGGATGGACGATCCTGCAAAATGGGATATCACGGAGGAGCTTCTTAGGAAGGCTTCCTATTCGAATTACTTCCGAGCTATTCGAAACTTCCTAAAGACTAACGGATTCCTTCCGGTGGAGTGCGAGAAGGTAATCATGGAAAAAGGGAAAACCCGCCGTGGCTTTCCACCTGTCCCTCGTATGTATTCCGTTCAGCACTACGAAAAGGCGGGTACGATTGCTCCTCCGCTGCCTCTGCCATCTTCACCTCCCGTCATGGAGCGTCCTTCAGATAAGAAAATACTTGAGGGATTGATGGGCCGTCCTGCATTGAAGGAGATTCCAAAGGTAGCATTTCCTCCTGATACTGGGTTTATTGTTACACCAAAAGGCCTAGTAGGAATCGGAACAAAAGGAGCTGTTGTGACACCCGACAAGGACATACTCGAAGAGGTACGGACGAAACTCAACGCATTGAAGTCGGGTTTGGGCACCGCAGGGAACCTCTCGACTTCGACAACGGATTCTGCACCGCCTGTACCTCCGAAGCCAGTAGAAAATCCGTTCGATAGGTTGCGCCGTTCCCTTCTGACTCAGAGGGGGTTCTTCGTCGAAACGCCTCACACACTAGAGGCAAAGTAAATGTCGAAATGCTCTACACACAAAGAGCAGAATAGGTGGGATAATGGAACGTTTCCCAGTGACCCCGTTCGAAGAGCTATCTTGGGATCGCAAGCAAGAGTTTCGTATCGGCTTGACGAACGGGGGACTCCGGAGGGCGTCCCCAGCCCTTTATCCGGAGTCGGTTCTTACCGCATTGAAGGTGGGTGAAGTGATGATATGGATGCGGGAATCCGGCGTGGTTTGGATAGCCCGTATCCTTAGGCCCGAAGAACGCCTTCCGCACGCTGACCTAGAAGGCGTGCGAGTTTTCATAAGGAGTAGAAAAGGCTATGAAGAAATCTACGGATAAAGCTTGCCCTAGGTGCGGACACAATGCGCCCTTACCGGATGGCTCGGGTGCGTGTGGCTACTGTGACAGTGATGGACCTTGTACGTGTCCGGCTTGGCATCTTTCGTTTCCAAAAGTAAGAACGGAAGAGGAAGATAATAGTTCATACTCTCCCGCGCTTCCATCGTGGCCTCTTGCTGTAGTTGGAACACTTCCCGGAGGAATGGAGCCGCCAGAACCTGACTTTGTTCCCGGCGGTGGTAGCTTTGGTGGTGCTGGAGCAAGCGCTTCGTGGGAGCCCGCAACAACTGAGCCCTCTCCCTCCTATGAGCCTTCTGAACCCGCCTCTGAGCCTTCTGAACCCGACTCTGAACCAGAGTCGTCCTCTTCGTCTAGCGATTCTTCATCCTCTGACTCTGGGAGTTCGAGTGATGCGAGCTAGGGTAACGTTCCTTAGAATAAAAGGAGAGGTCCTTCTTGTTAAGGACCGCAAGAAATTAGAGGGTGAGTTTACGTTTGCAGAAGAGGGCGGAGCACAGGGCTGGGTTGCTTCTCTTTATGCTGGTATAGAGCCCACCAAGGTGCTGTTTCGTGCTTATTTGACCCGAGTAGACTTGACTGGTGTCATGAGCATCTCTGGGTTAGAGGGTAATCCTGAAGGTGGTCAAGGTCCGCTGTTCATGCAAGAGTGGCAAGTGGAGAATATTACGACAGCATTAAGTAAATCTCCCGAATCTCCCGCAGAGAAGTCCGTAAAATCAAAGATCTTGAAGCCTCTGGACCCAATGGAGGTCCCAGTTCCAATTCAGTAAGGAGACGAAATGAGTAACGTCGAAACAGCTAGTCTTCCCGGATATACCCGTAACCTTCAAAAGCGCGTCGATGCTTATGAGCAGGGCAAGATCTTCGTGAAGGCCCACCTCCGAGAGAATTGGCGGTGGCCAGAAATGTCTGCAAAGAAGCGAAACAAGTATTTCGTTTTCTATGCCCTGAAGCTTTCTGGCGGGAGTATCACGCTCGCGTCCAACCTGACCAAGTACCCTCGTAAAACGTTCACACAGATTCTCAAGAACAGGAAGTAGCATGTCATTCAAAACCTGGTCGAAACAGTTTTATCCGATTGCAGCAGATAGGACGAAAACAGGCCTACCCGCCATTGAGCACTCGCTTCGGAAGTGGGAAGGGCTCACTAAAGCTAGTCTGAAGAAGCACGGGCTTGTTCAGGATGATAGGTACATCCAAGAAAAAGACCGCGACTTCGTTGCGGAGGATAAAAACTTCCTTTGCGTCGATGAGTCGTCCTGTGCACTCTGCGTTCATTACTTCGACGAGGCGGAGGATTATTGGTCTACCTGCAATGACTGCCCTCTTTATAAGGTTAGAGGGACTGCTTGTGACCGTGCTCTTGACGAGGCGGGTGCGGTATCGGATTCTCCTTTTCGTTCTTGGACGTATTACGGCAATGCACAGCCGATGATCAATCTCATTAAGAAAGCTCGTATTGCTTTCATTGCGGTGGAGGCCGATAAGAAGCGCCTCAAGAAGAACGCTAAGAGGAAGGCCACTCTAAGATGAGCTTTTGGTGCTGGGTGCGCTGGGCGGGTAGGGCAATATGGTTGCCATACCCCTGCCAGAGGTGCAAAGATTGCGGTCGGTGTAGTTATCACGGAAAATCTTGTAGGTAGGGGAAAACAATGAGTAATGAAGAGATGTGCTTCGACTGTGGGCAACTTATAGAAGAGAACGCAGTTGTTTGGGCCGACCCAGTAACGGGACGAGCAACTACAAAGGAGGAAGGTAAACCATTCCATCCGGGATGTGTCCCTGACGAAGAATGAGCACAGCGAAGAAGAAACCAAAGAAAAGGGCGGAAAGAAAGGTTCATTACATTGATCTTTCTGGCTTTTCTGATGCTGAAAAGATGGGTGCTTTGAAGGTTTATAAGCAACTTCTTCAGCTGAGGACTTTCGAAAAATGAGCACAGTTAATCCTACTTCCATTAAGACGTATACTGGTACGTGGTTCGATATTTTGAACCCGAGTGTGGAGGCGGTCTTCATTGAAGACATCGCTCATGCCCTGGCGAACCAGGTTAGATTTAACGGCCACACTAACGTCCCGTATACGGTAGCCGAGCATTCCTGTTATGTATCTAAAATGGTGGCTGAGGGTGTTTGGGGCCCTGGAACAGAACTTCCGTATTCTGCCTTAGAAGGGCTACTTCACGATTCAGCCGAAGCTTATGTAGGGGATCTAGTAAATCCTCTTAAGCGGGCTCCTGGGATGGAGCGGTATATCGAAATTGAAGACAAAATCCTAGAAGTTATCGGTAAGAGATTCAACTGCGAACTTCATCCAATGCATCCAGCTATTCATGAAGCAGACAAGCGCCTTCTAGCTACCGAACAGAGGGATGTAATGGACGGTGAGATAACTGTTCAGTTTCAACCTTACGATTGGCATATAGAGTCTGTCGGCTCAATAGCGGCGGAAGTGAACTTCCTTGTTCTATTCGACTGCCTAGTAAGGGAAAAGAAATGAGTGCGGACTTACATATCCACATAATTTCTGGTAGGTGCACCGAAGAGCATGTCAAGGTATTTGAATCGAATTCCATGGGGGGCTTGTATGAGGGGTACAACCACCCAGAACTAAGTAAGCTGAGTAGATTTGGTGAAAATGGCTATGAAGATGGAAGCGAAAAGATTCCATTCAGTGAGAGCATTTGTGGGATAGTAGAAGAAACTCCAAATATCTGGATAGGTGAAGTCTCGTGGCTGAAGGCCGCATTCTTCGGGGAGAACGAGAAATACATCCCTGACCCAGTCCAAAAGATCTCCGATGCAGTAGGAGAAACCTTCCCAGTAATAGATGACTTCTTTATAGAAAGAATCAGGCAGATCTTCAAGACTGTCAAGAACACAACTCGCTACAAGGTAGCTAAGAGTCAAGACGTAATGAAGTTCCTCAACGAGCATCGGGGTAAGAAAGTATTCTGTATAAGCTGGTAAGGAGCACGCAGTGGACGGATTTGATAGAACCCCGGTAAGTGGCATGGCTTCAATCGGATACAAAGTCTATGACATTGAGAAGCACCGCTATCTCGGAGCCAGTAAGTTCGAGTACAAATTCTATTCGGCTAATAGGGCTAGATCTTACATCCGTAGCATACTGAAAGAGAGACCGGTCGGTTTTAAGCTTGAAATCCATAAAGTCGAGGAAATTACCCTAACAAAAGAGATTGAAGTGGTCCCATGAAGAACTTGTTCCAAGAATACGATGAGTGGTCAAGCCTGGAGTTCCCCATGATACGGATGGAGTACCCAGAGATAATTCCAACTTCAAAGTTGTCCTTTACTTTGGAGTATTTCGATCCAGATAGTTGCTTTGAAGCTAAGAATATAAGTTGGGTATGCCCAAGTTCTAAAGCTGGTTCTGGCATTATGACTGCAATACTTCGTTTGACTATGCCCTTCAACCCTAGAGCCATTGATGGTAGAGACGCCCTTATGTCTTGTATTTGTGAAGGGGAAGATATATACGCCCATGCCTTGAAGGGTCTTAGACCACAACGGTATGAAGTCACTTTTTGGGGAGAGGCTGAATGGGCAGCAGAGGCTAAAGTCAATTTCTCTTACGACTCAGCACTTAGAATGAAACGACCTTAGAGGAGTACTTATGGATAGAAGAAGGTTCATCAGCAATGTGTTCATCGGAGGAGTAGCTGTAGTTGCCGGTTCCTTGACATTAGAGGGTCTGGCGGCGCTTACCCCTGTTGCTTCACCTTCGGCACTTGCCCTAGTTAACCGCAGAAGACTGATGCTTTACATTCAATAGTCTATCAAGGAGATCATAGAGTATCAGGTAGGAAAGCCAAACGATGCAAATACTTGGCTGGATACGACAACAGCTATAATGGGGTTCATGGAGCCTCTGAGGAGTAGAGAGGTTATCTACGATTACAGAGTTACTTGTGATGAAACCACCAATACTCCAGAAACTATTGACAAAAACGAGCTGCATGGTAGCGTCATCTTCAAGCCCCTGAAGGGCACTGTTGATTTCGTAGAGGTCAACTTCACGTTGGGGCCTGACCCTGGTCTTTTCAAAGCGGAAGAAATCGACTTTACGGTAGTGGCCTAAACCAAAGCATGTTAACAGATAACCACCAGTCCAACACTTTCATCTTGGGAGGTTTAACTTGAAAAACACGAAAAAACCGGCTTTGAAGTCTAAGAAAAAGCCTCTTAAAAAGCTCTCCTACCTGGACGGAGAGTGGTGTCCCATAATGGGGTGCACACGAGAGGTTTACACAGGCGAGAAGTACTGTTCGCGTCACCGCCCCCGCACCAAGAAGTCTCCAACTAAATGGCCTTCAAGAACTAATGTCTTGAAGCGACGTGCACAGGATAATGCGGACGATTTGCGACTGCGGCTATCTGATCAAAGGTCTGCTCCTTACCCAGAGAAGGAGAACCTAAGCTATGAGGAGTTCCGACGTATCTATCCGCATACTTCTGCCGAGAAGAAGTGGAATACACCTTGGAGACCCCCGTTAGACCCTGTTGTCAAGATAACTCCGGCGGAGTTGGCTGCGGATGAGAAATTCGCTAAGACACTGGAAGAGAAGCACATTTTTGAAAAACTCGATGCAGGCCTTCCGCCTGACGCAAAAATTGCTGTTGAGGAGGCCAGGGAGCCGTTAGATACCGTAGAGAAAGATCATCAGGAGTGGGCGGTAAAGCAGTCGCAGGCTCTCGTGGATGCCGAGATTTCGCTAGAACTCTGTGCTGCTGCCGCTGCTAAACAGTCATTATACAGGGCGGTTGAACGGTCTAAAGGCTTCGCCTTCAAGAACGACCCTTCTTGGTGGAAGAATTTGCCGCTTGAGACGCCTAAAGAGTCTGAGAAGGCTAAACCTATTCGGCCAAGTATCCGGACACAATGTCCGGATTGCCTTGAAGAGCAGAGATCTGACGGTATCCCGTGTCATTTGATTAGTTGTTCTAAGGCAGGTCAGCCCTATGGAGTGTCTTCTCCAGAGTGTGCGCTTTGTGGCGGTCTTTGTTCTTTGTGCTCAAAAGAGGGGAAATATACTCCTAAGTATTGCCCCCACCACTATTCTCATGAATCTGAAGTTAAGCCTTTGCAGAAGGCTGCTGATAAATCTGCCGTATCTGCCCTCAGTACCTGTTGTAGATATCATAAGGCAGGTGGTAAGTCAACACGTTGTAGCTTCTCCGTTGAGTCCACCATAGAGGATGCCTTTAAGCCTTCTGCAAAGGCTGATGAGAACTCCTGGGATAAAGTAGTTGAAGACCTAGCTGATGGGTTTGAAGAAGAGTGTGACCCTTACATTTGTCGCTTGATGGGGCTTGACTTCGCTTTACTTGGCGTTGTTGAGCGGTTTGGGATGGCTCCAGTATTTCTCTACGACAAGACTTTAATTGTTCAGAGCTATATGGATGTCGGTATGACTGAGGAAGAGGGTGAAGAGTTCTTTGAATACAACGTCCTTGGTACTTGGATGGGGGAGGGCACACCAGTGTTCCTGACCCGAGGTAAAGTAGTTTGACACTTCAAAATTGACGTGTTAAGATTCAAGTGGAGGCCTTCATGGACCCTAAGTTTGCGTTGAGGTTTCTTAATCCGCATACGGACTACGAGAAGATGGAACCTACAAACTGTAACTGCGAGAACTGTAAGTTCTGTGCCTACAGAACTATGGCAGCGATTGTGAACTACACTGATTGGGCTGAAGAATTCATTGAGGAGACCGGTTCTGATTTTCAGGGGGAGCCTGAAGTAGTAGTAGAGAGGAAATCTTTGTGGGCGATTCTTTTGGATGGCTTAGCTTTCTGGAGGTAATATGTTCGAGGGTGTGGACTTAACAGGTGACGGTGGCGTGTACGGGGCTACTCAAATGGCCCTGCACAGCTATTGGGGCGAGACGGGTAGGAAGGCTAAGGCTCTTTTGCTTGGGTCTCAGGTCTACATTCAACTGACTTTCGAAGCCAGGACCATCTTGAAAGCCATTGGGCAACCCGAAGACACCGCCGTCGATAAGCTGATGGGTGTTGAGATATACAGCTCTAAGGTAATTCCAGAGGATTCCATAATTCCGCTGGGTGACCCTAATTACGATGCTTTCTATGACCGAAAGGGGGTGTAAATTCGTGAAGATAACTAAGACACCTCAAGAGCTGCACAACGATCTTCTCAATATCGTCAAATTTCTATTGGCTGGGCAGGACATGACCTCTGTTGATCTGAGCTTGTTAATGGAGGCAGCTTTTGGCTTAGAGGTTCTTGCGCTTTCTAGACCTAATGGGAGTGTTACGGAGTTATTTGCTGCCGTTCATAAAGATTCACAGGTTCCCGGTTCTGTCGATACCATTTTTGGACTTACTAATGAAGACATTGAAAAGGGCAGCAACGAGTTGAGAACCTTCCTTTCAAAGGCCTGCTTAGAGGGAAAGCTGGGGCCTGATATGCAGGGTGCTTTTCTTGCAGGTCTTAACATGGGGTCTGGGGCTGTAAATTGAGGGGGGAATATGGGAAGAGCAAGTAGGCTGAAATGGGTGCTTCGAAACACTCGCTTTGAGTTGGCTAAGTTAGAGCCTCCGAAGCCAGGGAAGAAGTGGACGTTTTGGCGTAGGCCCCCTGAATCTACGAAGAAGGACCCCTACCCATTTCCGGATTGTCAGCCGGGGAATTGATAAATGAGCTGTACCTGCGGTTGGGGCCCTTATAAGCACTTTCCTGAATGCAAAGAGTCCCTAAAGTGGAAAAAGCACTCTCTTTGGGAACGAATTGAAACCGTCCTATTCTGGGTTCTGTGGATAGTTTTTCTCTGCGGCTTCTTTGCGGTAGTTATTTTCTGGACCATTCCGCTAATTCATGACTTCAATGCTTACTGTTTGAATTATTGGAGACGGATAGGTTGATACTATATTGACGTAGGGAGAGCCGTAAGTGCTTAGGAAGTTAAGAGGAGTTGAAATGAATCGAATTTGGCGAGGAATCATAATCATAGGGCTTGCCCTTTTTGTAGGTGTCTCGGGACAACTGGTGGCGCAGACATGTGACGGTATTGACCAGCCGACCTGCACGCCGACTCCTACGGTTACTTCAACACCTACGCGTACCGAGACCCCAACGGGTACGTTGACTCCTACCGCAACACCTACCGCACTTCCTCCAACACCAACAGCTACGACCGTACCTACTTATCGTCCAACGATTACTAGAACTCCTACTAGAACTCCAACATCAACAAGAACTGCAACATCAACTCCTGTAGCTACACCTACTTGGCGTCCAACAAGAACCCCAACAGCTGTTAATACTAGAAGGCCAACAGCAGCCCCTACATCAACGCCTACTCCAGCAGCGACAAGAACAGCTACTTCAACCCGAACTTCTACAGCAGTTCCTCCAACAGCTACCGCAACAGCAGTTCCTCCAACCCCCACTGCAACATTTACGGCTACCGAAACTCCTACGGGTACGCTAACTCCAACTATTACGAATACCCCAACGGTGACTTCAACAGCTACAAGAACAGCAACACCTACCTGGCGTCCAACAAGAACCCCAACTCCTAAGGTGGTTCCTACAAGGCGTGCTACGGGTACGCCTACACCTACGGGAACAAGAACTCCAACAGCTACTATCGCAGCAACGAACACTCCAGTACGAACAGCCGCACCAACTCATCGGCCTACGATTACACCAACAAGAACCCCAACTCGGCGGGCTACGAATACGCCGACAGCAACTTTTACCCCTACGGCGACTAGAACTCTTACGCCGTCCCGTACACCTACAGCGGTTCCGCCGACGGCAACAGCCACGGCAACAGCCACGGCAACAGCCACAGCCACAGCAACGTTTACCGCTACTGAGACTCCTACGGGTACGTTGACTCCAACGGTTACGCCAACGGAGACACCGACAGCTTCGAACACTCCAACACCCACGGCTACAAGCACAGCGGTAGCAACTAACACGCCTACAGCTACAGGTACTCCAACTAGGACGCCGACGGTTACTCGGACGTTCACCCCTACTTACCGTCCGACGATTACGAGAACGCCTACTCCTACTAGGCGTGCTACCGGAACTCCGGCACCGACCCCGACGCATCCTTAAGGAGCTAACGTGAAATACACCTCGAAGCTAGCCGAGAAGGTTACTAACCAGACCATTCCGGATGTTGACGCTGATGAGGGCGGGCCGGGTTCTGGTCAGAAGGGCCATAGTGTTCCTCCTATGGGGTCGTTTGAAGACTATGACAAGCCTAAATCCGAAGAGCCACAAAGATTTTCTGCAAAAGATCGTGAGCATTTTAGAGCACAACACGCTCGTGCACGCTGGGGTGGTAGCGGTAAGGACGATCCTGTTGGAGTTGTCAAGAAATGAAGTACAAATCGAAACTAGCCGGTAGGGTTGTTGAGGATTATCCCCCTAAGTCTACTGATGCAAAAAATGCTCAAAAGAAATGCGCTAGTTGCGATGGTAAGGGCGGCATTCGGAGTCTACATGTTGGTTCCCAGGAGTGGGGTTGGGTAAAGTGCTCTGCATGCGGCGGAACTGGCAACGACCGAAAAAAGACTGAGAGTGCCCTGGAGATTCGAATAGCTGAACTTCTCCTAGAAGACGCTCCAGAAGAGCCTGTTGCTAGGGCTCTACAGCGGATGGATGACGCGTTCAAGCGCGGCGGTCTCAACGGGTTGGTTCGGGCTACGGAGATTCGTCTTAGGGCTACGAAAGAGCGCCAAAAGCTCATTGGCATGATGCATGCTATCGCTCAGGTCATTCAGTCGAAGCGGTACGGGGATGAGGCGGGCGCTATGTTGGGCCGGGTTCTGATCCCTCTCGGTGATGCTGCAATGGCTAAGGCAGCCTAATGAAGGTCAAACCTCCGCTTGATGACTATGGTTCTCCGTCTCCACCTCCGACTGCGGAGATTGAGGCGATGTATCTTTGGGGTGTCTTCGCGGACCTTTCTGGCAGCGGGTTTTACGTAAATAGGTATTTCAATGAGATGGGCTACCCCTCGATGGTTAAGGGTGGATTCAAGACTAAGGAAGAGGCCGAGAAGGTTCTCTCGGGTATGAAATGAATACAGGTTGGATTTGTTCAAGATGTAACGCGTCGGTAGCTCCAAGCTATTCGACGTGTCCTAACTGCCTTGTAATTGTTCCAAGTGTATTTCAACCTTATCAGCCTATCCCTGTTCCGGCTTACATTTGCTACCATGAGTACCCAACACAGCTTTACATTCCTGCGGAGGGTGGCTTTATTGCCTGCATGAAGTGTGGGATGCAGATCTGGGTGTACGGGGCGAGTTATACGACTTGGGGATACACGAGTGGTGACTTGATGGTAGGTTCTGTCGGAGGTCACGCTTCCCAATGAAATTCAAGACTTCTCTCTCTGAGAACCTCTTTGATGAAGCCTACGGTGCTGAGTACATTAGGCAGAAGTCTGCCGGTACTAACCCGACCGTATGCAGTCGGTGTAATGGTACGGGCAGCGGTGTGACTCAAAAGGGAAGGACGTCTGCTAGTGGTCGTGTTGGTCCTACATATCAGGGTCCATGCCCTCTATGCGGCGGTTCTGGTGTTCAGCCTACTCCTCGTGCGATCGGCCCTAAGTCTCGCTGGGCTACTTTCGGGTCTGATTCCGGTTAAGGAGAAATGCTATGAAATTCAGGACCCACCTTGCTGAAATTGGCCTCGTTAAGAATCCCGGAGTCTTGAAAGACGGCTGGGCTAAACCTGTAGACACTCGCTGCAAGAACTGCGGCTTTGAAACCTGTAGGTGCGTTGACTTGGGAGAGCACAACGATGTGGGCGGCCCTCAGCCCAAGGTTACTGATCTCAGCAAGTTCAGGCGTGTAGAATCGGAGAAGAAATGAAATACAAATCGAGATTAGCCGAGAAGGCCGCAGATCCCATAGTTGTGAAGGCTAAGGCAGATACGAAGCAGAAATGGGATGACAATGACACCTTGGAGAAGTATCTAGCAAAGAAGCTAAAGAAGTTTCCTAAGGACGACGAGAAGAAGGAAAGCATTACCGAAGGCCGGGATTTACCTTCTAGTCTTAGGCACGAGATTGATGATAGCTACCGGCACAACGAGACAAAGTGTGCTTACGGGCATCAAGACGCAGCTAAGCGGGTTGCTCGTGACCTTGCTGACCTTCCGTCTCTCAATCGGGATGTTCACAGTGTAGGTAACGAGTTTGATCTACGCCAAGAAGTTGAATCATATCTCGACGATGTTTGTAAGTTTATGGGTGAGAGCATCAAAGAATGGGGCCCTGAAGACGGCCCCAGCGCTTCTGACGCTGACGACGACGGCGAGCCCGATTGGAAGGGGCAGTCGATGATGTGCCGTAAGTGCGGCTCTAAGAAGAAAATCGTCAGCGCTTCCGTTGGCGGCGGGTCGGGCCCGACAGAGGTTTATAAGCTTGCTTGCGGCCATACTGAGATGTAGGAGGAGATCGATATGTCAAGAAAGAACAAGAAAAATCCCAAGACCGATCAGAGTGCTCCGGTTGCTCAAGAGAACCCCGTAGTGGTTGAAGTAAACCACGACACTCCGCATGTTTATGACGTCCAGATGCCTAAAACACCGGGGCATACACTGGGTCCAGGTAACGCGCCTAAGGACACTAATAAAAATTTGATTAGGCAAAATGGTGGGTCTGGGACTATAATAGGTGGCGAGTGAGTCATAAGTGTGCTGCTACGACCCCAAGGATCATTTTCGTCTGTGATACAGTCATTGAAGACCAGTTTCTCTTCTGCCCTAAGCACTGGCGGATGGTCCCTGAAGAGCTGAAGAAGACTTTGGGCCCGCGTAAAGCGGGTTCCTTTGAGATCTCAGAAGGTGATAAGGCTCTACATGAGTCAGCCCTTACTACCGCCCTAACGTTCATTCAGGAAAAGCAGATGGCTCGTATTGAAGTTAGGAAGCATCCAGAGAGGCCACTGATTCCTGAAATTGAACACCCTGGGATGGGTCCTCTACGTTGAGCTTGATTCTTGCCGTGATTCTTTTCGGTTTAGCTGTTGCGGTGGCTTTAGTTCTTCCTAATAGAAGCTACAGGCGTGGTATAATTCATAACGATGCGAGTTACGGGCGAGACCAGATTACGGGTTAGCGCGGCCTGGGCCTCCAAAAAGCTGGATTGTACTCTTAGAGGAGTACTCACTCGTTGTCATGGGAACTGCTGTAAGCTAAAGAAGTACTGGCCTCCACGGGTAGGCTGGCTAAAGGGTTTAGAAGGCTGTGAGCACCTTACAGAGAAGGGCTGCAAGTGGGACGAGGTGGACCGCCCCATAGACTGTCTTCTATATCCGTTCTACATTAACGACAACAACAACATTGTGGTGCACAATCGGGCTATGATGCCGAACTTCCCCTGCTATCCCAACAAGAACTTGGGGCCACCACTCATCATTGCTCTGGAGTCTAGCTTCGTTGCGCTATTCGGTCGTGCTCAGTACACTCGTGTGAAGCAGGATGTTCTAGCTGGCAAGGATAGCTTCTTCGATCTCTCGGAGAGCTTGACTCAGGCTAGGGCAGTAGAGATCATTATGACCCGCCTCAATATCGCTCCTATTCCTAGAACTTCCATAACTCCAGAGGTTTTGGAGAAGTATCAGAAGCTGCTCGACGAAACAGTACCCGCAACAGAACCTGGAGAAGAGGGTCAGAACAAAAAAGCTTGGTGGACCCCTTAGTTAGGAGCTACACATGAACGACATATTAAGTCTTCAGGCATTCGATGACAGTCTCAATGAGATCTATGAGGCGGGGTATCATGACGGAGTATTCTCTAAAGAGAAATCGTATAGTGACCAGTTCGAAAAGCTTAGAGAGACTCTTTTGAAGCATAATGCAGCTCTTATGGCCAGACTCACTCCAGAAGAACAGATTAAGTTAAGTTGAGATGAGAGTTATCTTTCTGGTTTTCTTGGTTATGGCACTCATTACAGGGTTCTTTCTGCGGAATACGGAAGAGGACTCAGAGTCGGAGCAGTTTTGGGGGGTTGGATTTCTCTTCTCCCTTTTCATGTCGGTACTCCTCACACTTATCAAGGTGTGGTACTATTAAATTGACACTTTAAACTTGACGTGCTAATATCCTAAGTATGAAGATCAACTTTGGTCTTGTTGCGGTTCTAAGAGAAGAGCTACTCAGCACCAGCCCTTCTATTACGGTTTGTCATTTTACGGGGTATGAGGCTGAACCTGGGTGGCCAGATTGGCAGTCTCTTTACTTAGAGCTGACAAAGGAAGAGGAATTTGGTCTTATAGGTAAAGACTTTGTTCTGCTTCCAGCCACGCAGGCGGTAGTAGAGATCTATCGAAAGAAGTATAAAGACGAGACGGTTGATAATTGAATGAAGGTGTCCGATGTTCGTTCCGTGTCGCGCTCGGAGAGCGGTTCCGGGGTTTCCCCTGCTGTTGTTGTGGCCAGTAGGTTTTTTTCCTGGAGACGTACTGCCGTCGGGGGGTTAAAATCCCTCAGCATCGGTCTTGATCATGAAAAAATGTAGCAAGTGTCGTGTTACAAAATCTCTGGTAGAGTTTCATAAAAAACAGTCTTGGTGCAAGATTTGTTATAGGGAATACAATCAAACCCCTAAAAGAAAGGCGGTTAGGGAAAAATACGACGAAAGCTCTGAAGGAAAAGCAGTTACTAAGCAGTACTCCCAAAGCCCCGGAGTAAAGGCATGG
>OCZT010004047.1_pt1 | contig 14879 bp, 10 predicted proteins | sample 1539031 | NCBI WGS metagenome assembly OCZT01 (sample SAMEA3539308, study PRJEB22396) | soil metagenome | biome: tundra; feature: field; material: soil | place: USA | collected 2010-05 | depth 0.15 m
GACGGCCAGCCATGCGTAGTTATAAATTTGATCGTGGTTGGCGTCCGGCAGATCCGCGACCCGCTTCGCGATCTCCAGCGACCTCTTCGCATCGCGGCGCGCCTCTACCGGCTTGCCGGTGTACAATTCTGCGCTTGCGACATAACTAAGCGTGTCGGCAAGCCTCAGCCTGTTCACCACGTTTTTCGGATCGGACTGGATCAGCGCATCCAGCAGCTCGACAGCGCGCCGGAAGCATTTCAGCGCCTCGGGCATGTTCTTGATCTGGTAATAATACACATCGCCCAGATTCTTGTAACCGACCATCAGATTGTATTGCGCTTTTCCGTTCGTCGGATCGGCGCGTAGAGCCTCCTCGGCCGGTATGATGCCCTGCCGGTAGCTTTCCAGCGCTCCTTTTCCGTCGCCGAGGAGGCTCTGCGCGTTGGCAATTTTGTCGAGCAGAATCGCGGCCAGATTTCGCGCGGAAGAGTCGGTTGGATTCGCGCGCGAAAGCTCCTGGGCCTCCGCGTAGATTTCCTTAAATGTCGGCAACGCGGGCGAAGGATCTTCATACGCTGTCAGGTCGGCGAGCTTCATTTCGAAGATGATCCGCCCGCGCGTGATCCGCGCCGCCAGCTTGTGATCCGGTGGAACGTCTGGCAAAACCTCGAGCCCGTGCCGGTAGGCCACGGCGGCCTCGTTCTTGCGGCCGAGGTTGATTGCCTGCGCGCCGCCGACTACGTCGCCCTGCGCTTCATAACCACGCGATAGATCGATCTTCGCCTGCACGTCATCCGGCCTGGCAGCCAGCACCTGCTGGTATAACCGTACAGCCTCATTTGCCTCATTCAGCGCTTCCGGTCCCTTCCCGACGAAGGGCAGAGTGCTCCCCAACTTTTCATGGACGCGCCCTAGTTCCCGAAGCGCGTCGATGTCTTTTGGTCTGCGCTGAAGCAGCGCTGTCGCCAGCGCGAGCGCTTTGCTATAGTTCTCTAGAGCCTTCGTGATGTCGCCCAGGTTGGAGACGAACGGATTGCCCTCGACGTCGCCGATCTTCACGTAGCCTTCGGCGAGCTCCTGTTCGAGCGAATCCTTCAAAGCCGAGTTGCTCATGGGAGCGGTGGCGAGCCTGTCGAGATATTCCGTGCCCGTCTTGACGATCAAGGAACGGGCTGGAGTAGAGCCAGACAGGTTCTGAATCGCGTCGTGAACGTCGAAAATAAACGTGTGCGCCAGTTTCCGCACGTCTTCGAACCGGCTCTCCGCCAGCGCCCGCTCGTTCCGCGCCTGCCGGAACTCAATCGTCGTCACGATCAACGCGGCCACCAGCGAAAGAACGGCGATGGCGCCTGCGGTCACCGGCACGATGTTTCGCCGGATGAACTTGTCCGCGCGATAGCGCAAGGAATCTTCGTGAGCCGACACCGGCAGATTTGCCAGGTGCCGGTGCAGATCCTCCGAAAATTGTTCCACCGACGAATAGCGGCGCTGCGGCTCCTTGCGCATCGCCTTAAGCAGGATGTTATCGAGGTCGCCCTTCAACCTACGCTCCAGCCGATCCGGCTCGGTCGACCGCTTGCGGCTCAACTCCTCGATCCTTGCAGGTTGCTGCGGAGTGCCTCGATCGGTCTTCGTGATCGCGGTGCTCGGCTTGTCCGGCTCTTCGTCGCAGATCACGCGCGCCAGCTCGTGCGCGGTGTTCGACTTCATGCGATACGGCCGGCGACCCGTAAACAGTTCGAACAGCACCACGCCCAGCGAGTAGACATCGCTGGCGGTGGTGATCGGTTCGCCGCGCACCTGCTCCGGACTCGCGTAGGCCGGCGTCATCACGCGATCCTCGGCGCGCGTCGCGTTGACCATAGTCGCCATCATCTCCGGCTTCAGGATCTTCGCGATTCCGAAATCGAGCAGCTTCGGCACTCCCTCCGCCGTCACCAAAATGTTGCTCGGCTTCAGGTCCCGATGGACGATCAGATTCTGGTGCACATACTGCACCGCGGAGCACACCTGCCGGAACAGCGTGATGCGCTCCGCGACCGAAAAGCTGTGGCTGTCGCAATACTGATCGATCGGCGTGCCCTCGACGTAATCCATGACGAAATACGGTTCGCCGTTGGGAGTGGAACCGCCGTCCAGCAGTCCGGCGATATTAGGATGGTCGAACGACGCTAAAATCCGGCGCTCGTGCCGGAAGCGGCTCAAAACCTCCTGCGCGTTGACGTCGGCGCGGAGGATTTTCAGTGCCACGCGCTTCTTGTACTGATCGTCCGCGCGAGCCGCCAGGTAAACCGCACCCATGCCTCCGCGCCCGATCTCGCGAATCACCTGATAGTTGCCGAACCGCTGCCCTTCGATATTGGGCGCCAGAACCGGAGGCGGCGGCGCGTAGTCCGAGGTTTCAGCGGACGCCTGCGAGTCGTGAACTGTGGGATCGTCGTCTTCAGGCAACTAGAAAACCTCAACCACGATCATTTCGAGTTTGCCCGGTCCCAGGTTGGTAGTCGCGTGCGTCACCGGCCCGCTCCACGATACATCGCCCGCGGCGACTTTGGGCAGCGCGCTGCTGGACCCGTCCGCGAGTTTAACCACCGCGTTGTTGTCGGTCAGAAACACTCCCACGCGGCCCGTGCCTGCGTGCTCATGCATCATCTCCGTGCCAGCTTTTTCGCGCCAACTTCGAAATACCCGCACCTGCGCGTTTTCAAATAGCAGGATATTGTGCTGCGGGTCGATCGCCACCGGATCGAGCTTCGGATCCCTGGGCGGCGACTTCGAGGCCGGTTTTTTCAGCTCGACCTCGATAATGTGCAGCGGGTGGGCTCCGACATTTTCGCTGATGTGAAGCCCGCCCGCAGGGCTCCAGGCTACCTGCCCCTCCTTCCAATGCTGTTCGTCGACCTGCCCGTCCCGATAGCGGACCGTAAGATCTCCGGCAGTGAGATAAATCATGACCCGGTTCACCTCGTGCCGGTGCAGGGCGGAGGGATTATGCGGCTGATCGATGACATTCAACACTCGCACAGCGTCGTTGTCGATCTTGACGCGGTCGTCGGCGGCCAATGCGAGCAGGAATCCGAACAGCGCCTGGATCATGAACTGAATTATAATGCGCAGATCGCCCGTGGAGAACTTCGGTACTCTCATCACGACACTGCCCGGCGGACAAAAACGCGAATACGCCCTCTCAAAAACGGAGGCGTCCATCGGCCGCGCCGCTACCAGCGACATCACCCTGCGCGATTCAAAAGTATCCCGAGCCCACACCCGCCTGGAATGCGGCCCGGAAGGATGCTGGGTAGTGGATCTCGGCTCGGCCAACGGTACCAAGCTCAATGGAGCGCCGGTTGAGCGGGCTCGCCTTTCGCCCGGCGATGTGATTACAGTAGGCGCGACCTCGCTTCGCTACGAAGACGCCTCCGAACCCGTCGAGGATCCCGAGCTTACCTGCATCGATACCGATGCGCAGCTCGAAACTACGTTGATGGAGACCGCGATTCCCAATGAGTTGACCGAAACGCGCATCCCCAGGCTCGCCATTCATTCGCGCACGAAGACCTGGGAGGTGGCTCTCGAAGGCGATGAAGTCACCATCGGCCGGCACGCCGATAACACCGTCGTCCTCGACTCGCAGCGCGCTTCGCGCCACCACGCGCGGACTGAGCAGACCGCCGCCGGCTTCATCCTTCACGATCTGGGCAGCGACAACGGCACCTGGGTCCGCGGCCAGAAGGTGACTCGCCAGAAGCTCGAAGACGGTGACACCATCCACATTGGCGGCATCCGCCTGTTGTTTAAGGCCGGATTTTCGGAGGACGACCTCACTGTCGTCGAGCCTCGCGCAGGCGCCAAGAGTCCCAAGCGGCCAGTGATCGTCATCCCCGGTTTCATGGGCTCGGAATTGTTTCTGGGCAGCGAAAAAGTCTGGCCGAACGCCCGCCAGATTTTCAAAAATCCTCAGTTGATGAAATTTACAGAGGGCAGTCCGTTGGTTCCCAACGGCCTGGTGGACGAAGTCGTCATCGTGCCCAACCTTATTAAACAGGAACAGTACGGACGTCTGATCAATTACCTGTGCGAGTCGCTCGGCTATGAAGTCGGCAAGGACCTTCTCGAATTTGCGTACGATTTTCGCCAGGACGTGCGCATCGCGGCGCGCCGGCTGGCTCAGGTTGTCGAGGACTGGGGCGTCTCCGGAGTGACGCTGATCGCGCACAGCATGGGATCGCTGGTCAGCCGCTATTACGTCGATCGGCTCGGCGGCGAGAAGCGCGTCGAACGATTGATCATGCTCGGCGGTCCGCATTTCGGCGCCCCGAAGTCGATCATCAATCTCGCCATCGATCCGAAAGTGTTGCCTTTCGGGCTGCTCGGCGCACGAATACGCGAAGTGCTGCTGACCTACCCGTCCGTCTATCAACTGCTGCCTGAATATCCCTGCGCGAAGGACCAGCATGGGAACGTAGTCGATTTTTTGCGCGATCCAAGCTGGCTTCCCGACGAGTACGCTCCCTACCTGAAGAACGCCGCGCAATTTCGCTCGGAGCTGAAACATCGCGTAGCCGTGCCTACGGTCTGTATTTTTGGATACGGCTTGAAAACTCTGATCGGCGTGCGCGTGGAACGAAACTCCGCGGGCGTTTGCACCAAGGTGGACATGAGCCACGAAGACGGCGGCGACAGCACCGTTCCGGAATCGAGCGCCACGCTGGAGGGCACCGAGATTCACCCGATCCGCCAGTATCACGGCACGCTTCACGTCGATAACGACGTTCGCAAGCGCCTCAAAATCGAGCTGACTCGCTGACGGTTTCGAAAGGAACGAAATGAAACGCGCTGGTTACCTTTTCTTCGCATCCCTGTCTTGTAACGCGCAGGTGCTGACCCTGAACGACGCTATCGCGCTCGCGGTGAAGGAAAATCCCAGCGTGCAGATCAGCGCGCTCGACGTCGCCAAAGCGAGCGAAGCGGTGGCCGAGACGAAGACCGCCCGCCTGCCGCAGTTCAACGCATACATTCTCGGCGGCGAAGCGCTCACCCCGATCGATTTCACCATTCCGCGCGGCGCGCTGGGAGTTTATCCTTCCACCGGCCCTATCCCCGCGCAAAACGCCACCATCAGCACGCCGCAGAATTTCAATGCCTTGATTTACGGATCGGCCGCGCAGCCGGTTACGCAACTTCGCAAGATCGGGCTCGCCATTCGCGAATCGCGCGTCGGTGAGGAACTGGCCGAGGAAAGCCTACGCCAGAAAAAACAGGATACCGCGCATCAGGTGAAGGAAGCGTACTACCAGATCGTGCAGACCCAGACGCAGATTTCAAGCGCGCAGGAATCGTTGAAATACCTCACGGAACTGGCCGCCCTCACCGAACGCAATCTTGCCGAGCGAACCGTTCTCAAATCGGACAGCCTCAACGTGAAGGCGAAGCTAAGCCAGCAGCGCTACCAGTTGCTCGTGCTGCAAGACACGCTCGCCTCGCAGAAAGAAGCCCTTAACCGGCTTCTCGGGCGCGACCTGGCAACAGATTTTTCAGTGGAGGAGCAGCCGCTGCCGACCCCCGAGGAGCTCGACCTCGCCGCTGCGCGCAAGGAAGCCAGCGAGAAGCGCTCCGAAATTCGCGAAGCTCGCTTGCAAACGAAAAAGACCGAACTCGACATCCGCCGTGAACACGCCGAATATCTGCCCGACATCAGCCTCCAGTTGTCGTACATCTCGCTTCCGAATATCAGCTTTGCCCCGAAGAATATTCTTTCCGCCGGATTCCTGCTGCAATGGCAGCCCTTCGATTGGGGACAGAAAAAACATAAGATCGAGGAACTGAAGAGCACGTCCAGGCAAGCGGCACTCTCCGCGCAGGACGCCGAACAGCAGGTCCTGCTGGACGTCAATCAGAAATTCCGCAAGCTGATGGAGACCCGCGCGCTACTCGACACCCAGGCCGCGGTGCAGGAGACCGAGCGCGAGAAACTTCGCGTGACGATAAATCGGCATCGGCAGAAATCGGCGCTGCTGGCGGACCTTCTGCAGGAACAGGCCTTGGTGGCGCAGGCCGACAATCGATATCAACAGGCGCTCGCCGGTTTCTGGACCGCGAAAGCCGGTTTCGATCATGCGGTGGGGAGAGACTAACGATGTTACGAGCAATCCTGATTGGCCTTCTCCTCCTTACAGCCGCGTGCAAGAAAGAGGTGACACCGGAGCCCCTTATCCAAACCGTTCGCGCCGGTACGGTGAATCAAATCTTGCCCGAAGCGTCCGAACGTTACTCCGCCACCATCTCGCCCGTCGAGAACATCGATCTGGCTTTTAAATCGGCGGGCTTGATCGATCATATTTACGAAATCCGCGGCGCCGACGGCCGCACGCGCGACGTGCAGGCAGGCGACCTGGTGACCAAGGGAACCGAACTCGCCATGGTCCGCACGGTCGATTACGAACAGCGCGTCCAGCAGGCGCAGGCGCAAGTCGCGCAGGCTGAAGCGCAGTTGGCGCAGGCGCAGGCCAACTTGCGCGAGGCTGAAATCGAGTACGCGCGCGCGAAAACCTTGTTCGAATCGGCCAGCCTGGTGAAGCCTCAATACGACCAGGCGAAGGGCCGCTACGAATCCGCGCAGGCCTCCGTCGCAGGCGCGCAGGCCGCCATCGCGAATGCGCGCACCGTGGTTGATCAGGGGAAGCTCTCCCTCGGCGATACTTCGTTGCATGCGCCCTTTACCGGATGGATTACCGCGCGTAACGTCGAGACCGGAAGCCTCGTGGGCAACAGCACCGTCGGCTTCAGCATGATGGATACACACCTGGTGAAAGCGGTCTTTGCCGTGCCCGACGTCAGCTTGAAAAGCGTGCGGCTGGGACAGCGCCAGAACGTCGTCTTGGACGCTGTTCCGCATCCCTTGCAGGGCGTCGTCACCTCGATCTCTCCGCAGGCCGATCCGAAGGGCCGCGTCTTTCTCGTCGAAGTCACCATCGACAATCCGAAAGAAGAAGTGCGACCCGGTATGATTGGAGCGCTGGTCCTCGGCGCGGTGAAGGATGCGTCACCCCGCCTCGTCGTGCCGCTCGGTGCGATTGTGCATTCGCCCACGCGCCCCGCAGGCTTCGCGGTGTTCCGAATCCGCGCTCGCGATGGAAAAACGTTCGCCGAAGCGCAGGATATTCAGATCGGCAACACCTACGGCAATTCGATTGAAGTGACCGCGGGCGTCGCCGCAGGGGAACGCATCGTCTCGCTCGGCGGCTCCCTGCTTCGCAATGGACAAGAGGTTCGGCTGCTGCCGTAGGAATCGATGGCACACATAACCGACGAAGATCGCATCCGGACGATTCACAATACCTCGCGCTATTTCGTCGAGCACCGGCAGATCGCCTGGGCCTCCCTCATCGGCGTCGTCATCTGGGGTTTTTATGGATATTTCTCCATGCCCCAGCGCAAGGATCCCGAGATTCCCGTGCGCGTCGCCGTCGCCGTCTGCCAGTGGGCGGGCGCATCGGCGCAAGAAGTCGAGCAGCTCATCACGCGCCCCATCGAACAGACCATCGCGCAGAATAAGACCATCCATCCGCCCAGCGCCGCCGATTACGGCATCCGTTCCATCTCTCTGCCCGGCACTTCGTTCGTCTATGTCCAGCTCTCCGCGGACACCAGAGACAGCCGCACGCAGTTCAGCGATATCAACCTGAAGCTCGCGGCGCTCAACGGCCGCCTTCCCTCCGGCGCAACGCCCGTGCAGTTTCAAAGCGACTTCGGTGATACCGCCGCGCTGATGATGACCGTCGCCAGTCCTCCCATCGACGACCTCGAAATTGAAATGCGCACCCGCTCCGTGGAGGACCTCATCGAGGCCGCGCGCGCCGCCGCGCCGAAAGGCTCCAAACTCCCTTCCGTCAGCATCGTTTACACCTACCCGCTCTCGCTATCTCAGGCCTCAATCGCCGCTGTCAACGAGGATTTTCGCCGCCACGCCGAACAAGCCGGCATTCTTGAACACTCGCGCCTCATCACGGGCCGCGGGTTCACCGGCGTCGACGGCGGCACGAAATATGACGACGCGCGCGTTGCTGAATTCCTGTCGAACTACATCGCCACCCGCTTGCAGTCCTCTGAATTCGACCCCGATGTCTCGCCGCCCGTCATCATCCGCGACGTCTCGGAAACCCGCGCCAAACTCGCTTCCGTTGCAGGTTCGAAATATTCCTACGCCCAGCTCGACGATTTCACGGATCTCATCGGCCGCACTCTTCTCGGCGTCACCGAGACCTCGCGCGTCGAGCGCAAAGGCGTTCTCCCGCAGGCCATTTATCTCGATTATTCGCAGGATCGCCTGGCCGCTTACGGCTTCCAAGCCGGCGATCTCAGCCGCCTCCTTAACGCCCGCAACATCACTCTGCCCGGAGGCTCGATCGAAGCCGGGGAACGCGACATTCAGATCGATCCCTCCGGCCAGTTCGACACCGCCCAATCCATCGGTAACGTAATCGTCGGCTCGGTCGGCCCCGGCGCGCCCGTTTATCTGCGCGATCTGGTGCAGATCAGCCGCGGCTATCAGACCCCCGCCACGTATTTGAATTATTATTCCTGGATCGACAAATCCGGCGCGTCGCACCGCAGCCGCGCCATCACTCTCGCCGTCTACATGCGCTCCGGCGAGCAGATTCGGAAGTTCGGCGCATCGGCCGATCAGAAACTGGAGCAGGTCCGCGCCACGCTCCCCCCCGACCTCATCATCGCCCGCACTTCCGACCAGCCTTTGCAAGTCCGCGAAAATATCGACCTGTTCATGGAAGCTCTCTATGAAGCGATCCTGTTGGTCGTTCTCATCGCGCTCGTCGGTTTCTGGGAGTGGCGCTCCGCGCTGCTCATGGCGATCTCCATGCCCATCACTCTCGCAATGACGTTCGGCATGGCGCACCTCGTCAATATCGACCTGCAACAGGTCTCCATCGCGACCCTGATCATCGCTCTCGGCCTTCTGGTGGACGATCCGGTCGTGGCCAACGACGCCATCAAGCGCGAGCTCGCCGCAGGCATTTCTCCGCTCAACGCCGCATGGCTCGGCCCCACGAAACTCGCCCGCGCGATTCTCTACGCCACCGCGACGAACATCATCGCGTATCTGCCGTTCCTGATGCTTACCGGAAGCACAGGCGACTTTTTGTATAGTCTCCCTGTCGTCATGACCGCGGCGCTGGTCTCCTCACGCCTCGCCTCCATGACGTTCATTCCCCTGCTCGGCTACTATCTCCTCCGCGCGCCGAAGAAAAAGCAGCCCACCATCGAAGAACGCCGCCAGAAAGGTTTTTATGGCGCTTATTACAAACTCGCGCAGACCGCCATCCGTTTCCGCTGGCTCGTGTTCGCGTTCTCGCTCTGCTTCCTGGTGGGCGGCGGACTCGTCGCCACGAAACTCAAGAGCCAGTTCTTTCCGGAGGACGTTCAGTATTGGTCCTATGTCGATGTCTGGCTCCCCAATGACGCTCCTCTCTCGCTCACCAACCAGACCGCGCAACAAGCCGAACAAATCATCCGCCGCGTGGTCGGCGAATTCGAGCGATCGCACCCCGCTAAACACGACCTGCTCACATCCGTCACCACCTTCGTCGGCGGAGGCGGCTCGCGCTTCTGGTTCTCCGTCTCTCCCGAACAGCAGCAGCGCAATTACTCCCAAATCCTCATCCAGTTAAGAGATAAAGAGGTCACGCCCGAGCTCATTGCGCCTCTTCAATCCGCGCTCTCCAAAGAAATTCCTGGCGCCTATCTCACCGTCCATCAGTTGCAAACAAATCCCGTCGAATTCCCCCTGAAGGTTCGCATCTCCGCCGTCTCGGACGTCGACCCGAAACAGGAACCGGAGGACAACAGCAACCTCCGCCGCCTCGCCGGCCAAGTGCAGGATATTCTCCGTGCCGCGCCCGGCGTCCAGGTCGTGCAGAACGACTGGTTCGAGGAAAGCCCCGAAGTGAAACTTAAAATCGATCCCGACCGCGCCAACCTGGCCGGCCTCACCAATCGCGATGTCGCCAATTCCACCACCGCCGCCATCAACGGCACCACCGTCACCGCGCTGCGCGAAGGAAACCAACAGATCCCGGTCATTGTCCGCCTGCGCTCGCAGGAGCGCGCGCAACTCTCCGAGGTCGAGAATCTCTACGTTTTCGGCTCGCAGAATCCTACCAAGCTTCCCCTTCGCGCGATCTCCTCCGTCCAACATGAAATGGAGACGGAGCGCATCCGCCGTCAGGAACACTTCCGCACCATCGGCGTACACGCTTACCCGCAGCCCGGCGTTCTTCCCTCTCAGCTGCTGAAAGAAGTGACGGCGCAGCTCGATGCCTTCGAGCACACTCTTCCTCCCGGCTACGTCATGTTGCTAGGCGGTGAAAGAGCCAAGCAGCGGGAAGGATTCGCGAATCTCGTCCGCGTGCTTCTCATCTCAACGATCGGCATTTACGCCGCTCTCCTGCTCCAGTTCAACAACGCCGTCAAGCCTCTGCTGGTTTTCGCCGCGACGCCATATGGTGTCGTTGGCGCCCTCCTCGCTCTCGCCATCATGGGATCACCCTTCGGATTCATGGCTTTCTTAGGAATCGCCAGCCTCATCGGCGTTATCGTCAGCCACGTTATCGTGCTCTTCGATTTCATCGAGGAAATGCACGAAGCGGGCGAGCCGTTCCAGCAAGCCATTTGCGACGCTGGAATCGAGCGTCTGCGCCCCGTCCTCATTACCGTCGGCGCAACGATTCTCGCTCTCTTCCTCCTCGCCCGCCACGGCGGACCGCTCTGGAAGCCTCTCTGCTACGCCCAAATCGGCGGACTGGCAGTTGCTACCTTCATCACGCTTCTTCTGGTCCCTGTCTTCTACAGCATCGCCGTCCTCGACCTGAAAGTCGTGAAGTGGGAAACGCCGCATGATGATTAGCGCGCTGCTCTTAGCGCTTCTCGCCGGCGACTTCCGCTTCGCAATCCTCGGAGACCGCACCGGCGAAGCCCAGCCCGGCATTTACGAACAAGTCTGGAAAGAAACCGACGCCGACCACCCTGCCTTTGTCGTCACCGTCGGCGACACCATTCAGGGTCTCAACGACGCCACCGCCGACCGCGAATGGCGCGAAGCGCAGCAAATTTTCATAAAAGGCATCCCGCTCTACCTGACCCCCGGCAATCACGACATCTGGTCGGATGTTTCAGAAAGCCTCTTCCGCAAGTACTCCGGTCACCCTCCGCATTACAGCTTTGACCACGAACAAGCGCACTTCACCATCCTCGATAACAGCCGCGACGAGCAGTTCTCCGCCGCCGAACTCGCCTGGCTCGAAGCCGATTTGCGCGCCCACGAAAAACAGCCCCTGAAATTCGTGTTCTCCCACCGCCCGTCCTGGCTCGTCGAGATTCTGCTAAAAAACCCGCAGTCCGCCTTCCACCACTTGGCGAAAAAATATAGAGTGCAATACGTCATCTCCGGTCACGTCCACCAGATAATCCACTCGAATTTTGAAGGCATCGAGTATTTCTCCATGCCCAGCGCCGGAGGCCATCTGCGGGCATCGATGAAGTACGAAGACGGCTGGTTCTTCGCTCATACGATGGTCGACGTCACGGGTTCAGAAGTCCATTTTCAAATTAAGGAAGTAAAGCCGTCCGCCCGCATCACCGTCGCGACCGATTGGGGAGCCTCCGGCCTGCTCCGTCATTAGCAATCTGATAACATCAACCACTTATGCTAATTCTCGCCGCGATCTTATCGATCCTCGTCTACGGCGTCATCGCCGCCATGCTCGGCACCGTCATGCCGACCTTTACAGACCTCTTCAATCTCTCCGGGGAGCAGAACGGCAACATTGCCCTCGCCCAGGCCGTCGGCCTTGTCATCGCCTCCATCTCCGTCGGCCCCCTCATCGACAAGCGCGGCAAGAAAACCGCTCTTCTCGGCGGACTCATTCTCATCACCGGCGCCCTCGCCGGTCTCCCGACCGACGGCGGCTATACGCAGCTCATGCTCCTCTATTTCGTCCTCGGACTCGGCGGAGGCATCATCGTCACCGGAGCCAACGCGCTCGCCAGCGACGTCAACGAATCTCGCCGCGCCTCCACGCTCAATTTCCTGAACCTGTTCTTCGGCCTCGGCGGACTGCTCACACCACTGCTCGCCGCCAATTTCTTCGAAGGAGATGCCTCAACCAAGCTCAAGCTCTGTTATCTTGGCGCGGGACTCGGCGTCGTCGCGCTCATCGCCAACCTGGTTGCGAAAATTCCCCCGCCCACCGGCGAGCGAAGTTTCAAAATGTCCGAAGTCGGCGGCATTGTCAGCCGACCCGTCCTCTATATGCTCGCCCTCTTCCTGTTCCTCTACGTGGCGTGTGAAGTAGGCGTCTGGAACTGGCTCGCCAGTTATCTCATCAGCCGCAATATCGACAAAGCGAAGGCGTTGAATATCCTTTCGCTCGGATTCGCCCTCGGTCTCCTCCTCGGCCGTGTCGTCGTCTCTCGCATCCTCATCAAAATCTCCTCGATGACGGTAACGCTCGCGGCCGCGGTCCTCATGGCCGCGACCACTTACATGATGCTTCAGTCCAGTGACGCCACCTACGCCTGGATCGCCGTCTTCTGCGCCGGACTCGCCATGGCCCCGGTTTTCCCCACGACCCTCGCCATGGTCGCCGACGCCTTCCCGCGCGGCACCGCCACCGCCATGGGAATCGTCATCACCTGCGGATGGCTCGGACTCGTCGTCAGTTCCCCCATCATCGGCGCAGTGGCCGGCCAGGGCAACGCGAACCTCGGCAAAGCCTTACTCCTGCTGCCGGCCTTCTCCATCGCGATGGTCCTGGTAAACCTCGCCCTCCGCCCGATGCTCGCCAAAAAGTAGCGTGCGGCAGGCTGGCAGCCTGCGGCCGATTGGCAATCGGCCTCCGCTTCCACTAAACCACTTCCAAAAAACTTCTCTCTTCCCGAACAATCATCCTCTTGCTCTGCGCCATCGCGAAATTTTTCCGAGCCTCAGGATCGGCCTTCAACCGTGCTCGATAAGCCTCATACGCCGCCAGGCTCTCGAACGAAATCAATCCCCACGCCACATAATTCGTGCCCTCGTGCGGCAGAAAATATCCGATCAAATGGCCGCCCAGACGCGGAATAATGCGTCCCCAATTCTCCGCGTACTTCTGAAACCCTTCCTTCTGAAACGGATCGATCTCGTAGCGAATAAAGCAAGTGATTTTCATAACAGGAGCCCTCCCGCAACCGGCAGCAAGCCCCGCCATGACTCCAATAGCCTCGCGCCGGTTCATACGAGGGAGTATGCCCCTTGTTCAACATCCACACTTCGTCTACCATCGAACTATAAATGTCGATCTCGCCGTCTCCCGCCTCGCCTCCGCCATCGGCGAGCCCGCCCGCGCCCGCATCCTCTACTCCCTCATGGACGGCCACGCCCGCACCAGCACCGAACTCGCCATCGTCGCCCGCGTCAGCCCCTCCACCGCCAGCGCCCACCTCGCCCGCCTCACCACTGAGCGCCTGATTAAGGTATTCATCCAGGGCAAGCATCGCTATTACAGCCTCGAAGGCCCACGAGTCGCACGCGCGCTCGAAGGCTTAAGCGTCCTCGCCGGCGCCAGATTCGTCCCCACGACTCCCATCCGCCTCCGCGCCACCCGCACCTGGGCGGAGCCCTCGGAGCCGCCCTCTTAACCGCCGCGCTGAAAAAGAATTGGCTCCTCCAGGACCTCGACAGCCGATCCCTAACGGTAACTCCCCAAGGCCGCCGCGAGTTTCAAAAGCAATGTGGTGCACGCTGGCATCCTGCGGCGGGTTGGTAACCCGCCTCGGCGCGTTACTTCGAGCGACGCGACAGGAATAATTAAAGAACTCACAAAGAAGTCGGCATGATTCATTGTCTATGGCAATGGCAACTTAGAAGCGAGCTCGCGCAGGTAATAAGCAAGCGCATAGTCGTCCCCATCTGCATAAGGCTTCTTGTCGTCTAGGATCGATCTAATAGTCCCGTCGGTGGGCTGAAGAGGTAGACGATCTAACAACTGATTCTTGAGATCAAGTGCCTTTAGCTCTGAGTGGCTCAAACTCTTTGGCATGGTGATCTGACATTGCAGCACGCTCATGATTATAGCTGGCTTTCTCCTCGTCGATCTGGCCTTTGATTGTGATCGTTCCGGGAGCTTTTCTATGCTGATTCTCCAACTCTCCTCTAGCCTGGGCATAATTTCTGGCAAGTAGGGAGAGTTTACCCGCGAGTTCTTCAGCAGACCGTTTAAGCTTTGTATTTGATAGCCTTATGGTCACCGGCCCTGGAGTCAGTGGGTGCGGCGGGGCAGCATCGCTTGTTGCGTTGGCTTGGGCTTTGGCTGCTGATTGAGCTAACAGAACATAAGTAGTTGCCAACTGCTTCAAGGATGGATCGGTAGTTCTCCTACCAAATTCCGTCAGCGCATTTGCCATAAGATTACTAAGTGAAGTTAGCTGCCCCTTCATGTCGCCTAATTCCCCTGCGCTCTTGATTGCCGCTTGAGTCGACTCTTTCTTTGCCTCCACCTGCTGCGCGGCGGCCCGCGCCGCCTGCAGGTACGTGAGCCCGCATAAGGTAAGCCCCAGGGAGGCAAAGATCGCGCGATAAATCCACTTAGCCTTTTTTGAAGTTGGAGGTGTATTGGCCATTTCTATGCCCACTCCCGATATCAGCACTGTTACAAGAATCAGCAATAGCGGGATAAGGAGATCTGGATTCATGTCGAGATACTATCATGTAAGCCATTGCCTTAAGTAAACAATCACGCTACTTCTTCACCGCCGCGCTCGCCGAAATATTCAACCCGAACGAAAATGTGTAATTCCCGCTCCCCACCACCACTCCTCCATACACCGGCCCCCATCCGACCCCC
>OCZT010004048.1_pt1 | contig 14878 bp, 10 predicted proteins | sample 1539031 | NCBI WGS metagenome assembly OCZT01 (sample SAMEA3539308, study PRJEB22396) | soil metagenome | biome: tundra; feature: field; material: soil | place: USA | collected 2010-05 | depth 0.15 m
AGCTAGAATTTCGGATGTGGCGGACTTGGTTTCTCTATGGGAAGCATACGAGCGGAAGGCGGAAAGAGCGGCATTAGCCCGATTGACAGGTTTATCTACCTGGTTAGCAACGCGCTCGTCAACGACCTGCCCATCCTGATGGGCGCAGTGTTGTTCTTCTCTGCTTGCTTCCGCCATCCCAAACCTCCAGTAAAGTGGCACATACGCTTGGTTGTCGGCGGCCTGGATTCTTGTTACTGTTTCTTGGCATCCGGCAGCTGATAGTTTCAAAGTAGCCCACTACCACAGACTGGGATGTTTTGACGCGACCTGCGCGAAAGCCTAGAATCTGAGCAGAAGCCCGCTATCGATTTGCCTGGGCGCAAAAAAGGGCTGTTTGACCGGAGGACTTATGTTTGGTGGAAAGCTTGGCTTGCCCGAGCTGCTGGTCATCGTAGCCATTGCCCTGCTCATCTTCGGTCCGAAAAAGCTGGGAGAACTGGGCAAAGGCTTGGGCGAAGGCATTCGCAACTTCAAGTCGTCGATGAGCGAGCATAACTCGACAACGGCAACGACGCCCCCGCCCCCGACGGAAGAGAAGAAGTCGTAGTTACGAAATTGTGCAGGGTTCCGCGCGATACGCGCGAAACTCTGGATTTTTCAATCACCCCCGTCGCGCGCTCCCGTTCGTTCCCTCAAAGTCCATCGGAGTAGTGCCCGGCTTCGTCACGACCTCTGCCGTCCCTACGGGACTCGATCTCATTTTCCACTTTACCCAGCACTCCGCCTGCGGCTGCGTGCTGGGCTAAACTGTTTCGCGCCTGTGGCGCTGGTTTTTGCGCGATCGTTCCACTCTGCTAACTCAACGCGAGTTCTCACGCTCTAAAGGCCCTTTCTCTCTACGGCTCATTGACCCGGCGCCACACCCGCACACGCAAAAGCGACGTGTACCGGGGACTCCGGTCTGAAGCGTCGTACTACCTGAAGTTTCCGCTCAGAGGACTTTTGCCGCAGCCTGTTCGGCGGCGCGCAACATGCGATACACCCGCGGCACGGGAAGACCCACCACGTTGAAGTAGCACCCCTCGATGCGTTCCACCCAGCGTGAAGCCATACCCTGGATGGCGTAGGCCCCCGCTTTGTCCATGGGCTCGCCGCTGTCGATGTAGGCAGCAATCTCGCGCTCCGAGAGCGGGCTGAAGACGACCTGCGTGATCTCGGCTTCGGTTTGCTCGAAATCGGGCGCCACCAGGCATACACCCGTGATCACCTGATGGGTTCGTCCGGAAAGCAGACGCAACATGCGCGCTGCATCAGCCTGGTCGCTGGGTTTCTCCAGCAGATGTTGGTCGACAACGACGACGGTGTCAGCGCCCAGCACCGCACTTTCAGGATGACGAGCGAACACCGCGCGCGCCTTATCGCGGGCCAGCCGTTGCGCATAGTCCACGGGCTTCTCGTGGGCAGCGGGCTGCTCGGGAACGTGGGCTGGTTCAATCGTGAACGGGATCGCCGCGTTACGCAATAGCTCGGAGCGGCGTGGTGAAGCGGAAGCCAGAATCAGAGGCATGTCATCCTGATTCTATCCAGCGAGCGCGATCGAAAGCATCCCATCGCCACCTACGCACGTCTGATATTGCGTGACCACCGCAAATCAGACTCTTTCCTACGGCGCTACGCGGCGCGGCGAGGAAGCCGAATTTCGCGTGTGGGCACCTATCCCAAACGAGATCACGCTTCGCCTGACGCGCGTCGGCGCAGAGCCGCAAGACATTCCGATGCGGCGCGATGGTAAAGATTTCGTTGCCGTCGCTACGGCGGCTGCTGGCGATCGGTACGCCTATGTACTCGGGGATAGCCTGCCGATTCCCGATCCTGTTTCACGCTTTCTGCCCGAGCGTGTGCATGGCCCATCCGAGATCGTCGACCCTGCGGCGTTCCACTGGAACGACGATGGATGGCGCGGGCTCGCCCTCCGCGATTACGTCATTTATGAACTGCACATTGGGAGCTTCACGCCGGAAGGCACGTTCGACGCCGCCATCGCGAAGCTCGAATACCTGAAGCAGTTGGGGATTACGGTGGTCGAGGTGATGCCGGTATCGGCTTTCCCAGGCGTGCGCGATTGGGGATACGACGGCGTGTCGCCCTATGCCGTGCAGGCGGGCTACGGAGATCCCGACGGGTTTAAGCGATTCATCGATGCCGCCCATCGGCACGGGCTGGCGGTAATTCTCGACGTGGTTTACAACCATCTCGGGCCAGAAGGTAATTACCTGCGCAAGTTCGGGCCCTACTTCACAGCGCACCACACCACGCCGTGGGGCGAGGCTGTGAACTACGACACTGCAGGCTGCGAGCATGTGCGTCGCTACGTCGTGGAGAACGCGCTGTACTGGATTCGCGAGTATCATCTCGACGGCTTACGGCTGGATGCGGTGCAGACCATCAAAGACGATTCGCCAAAACACATTCTCGCGGAGATCCAGGAGCGCGTGCAGGCGCAGGCCCGCGAATTGGGGCGCACGGTCAACGTGATCGCCGAGACCGACGAAAACGATTCCCGCTACACGAGAGCGCCGGAAGATGGCGGCTATGGATTGAACGCGGTGTGGAGCGACGACTTTCATCATGCGGTGCATGCATACTTCACCGGTGAGCGACAGGGGTATTACCAGGGCTTTGGTGAGGCCGAGCAGATCGCTCGCGCACTACGCGAAGGATACGTTTTCCAAGGGCAGCATTATCTTTTCTGGAATGCTCCACGCGGTACCAGCGCGAAGGATGTCCCGCTGCCGGCAAATGTCATCAGCTTGCAAAACCACGATCAGGTGGGCAATCGCGCTAAGGGCGAGCGCCTCAGCGCGCTCCTTCCGCGAGGGGCGCGAAAACTGGCGGCAGCGTTGCTGCTGTTGGCGCCGCACACTCCTCTGCTGTTTATGGGGCAGGAATATGACGAGAAGGCTCCCTTCCAGTTCTTCGCCGACTTCGAGGATGCGGAACTGAGGAAGGCGGTCAGCCAAGGCCGGCGTAGCGAGTTTAAGGACTTCGACTTCAGCGAAGTGCCCGACCCCGAAGATCCGGAGACGTTTCGGCGCTCGAAATTGACGTGGGCTGCCGGCCCGGAGAACCGGGAGATGTTGGAGTGGTATCGGCGCCTGCTGCAACTGCGCAAGCAGTATGTGACCGCTGGAGAAAGAACGGCGGATGCGCAATATGCGGGCGGTGTGCTGACCATGCAGGTTCCAGCGACGAATCCGAAGATCGTGGTGCAAGCGGCGCTGGAGGGCGGAAGGTCGTTGCCCGAACTTCCGGACGCCCGTTGGCGCGACGTGCTGGTCTCGGAGGAAGACGGCCATGCAGTGCGGGTGCGGGTTCGTTGATTCCGAATAGCGTTGTTGAAATTCGCCGAAATCAATTTTCACGCACACGCTGAAGCCCCTGCTGATGACAACGCCGCGACGCCGCGAGGGCAAGTCATGGAACAACGAACTGTCCCGCCCTAGCCAAAAGAGGGCTAGAACGGGGCACTCCAGATGCGCCTCTTCGTACTCCGCATGCGCCGTGAGGCGCTGTTTTCTCCTGTAGAATCAAGGTAGCGCTCAGCTATCTCGCATGGACCCATCGCTCATCCGAAACTTCGCGATCATTGCCCATATCGATCATGGGAAGAGCACGCTTGCGGACCGTCTGCTTGAGCTCACCGGCTCGCTGACCGCGCGGGAGATGCAGGCGCAGGTGCTGGACGCGATGGACTTGGAGCGCGAGCGCGGCATTACCATCAAGGCCCATTCGGTGCGCATGATGTATCCCGCGGCCGATGGAAATATCTATCAGCTCAATTTGATCGACACGCCGGGCCACGTGGACTTCAGCTACGAAGTGTCGCGCTCGCTGGCCTCTTGCGAAGGCGCTTTGCTGGTAGTGGATGCATCGCAGGGCGTGGAAGCGCAAACCCTGGCGAACGCCTACATCGCCATCAACAACGGGCTGGAGATCATCCCCGTCATCAACAAGATCGATTTGCCGAGCGCCGACATCGAGCGCACCAAGGAGATGATCGAGAGCGCGGTCGGCCTGGATGCCTCGCATGCGCTGGCCATCAGCGCCAAGACGGGCGTGGGAGTGCCCGAGGTGCTGGAGGCCGTGGTGCAGCGCATTCCTCCACCCAAGGGGCGGGCCAGCAATCAATTGCAGGCGCTCATCTTCGATTCCTGGTTCGATTCCTATCGCGGCGTGGTGGTGTTGGCGCGCGTCATCCAAGGCACGCTGTATAAGGGCCAGCGCATTCGTCTGATGTCGAACGGCCGCACCTTCGACGTGGAGACGCTCGGTGTTCTCACCCCAAAGCCGATTGAAGTGGAGCAGTTGACCGCCGGCGAAGTGGGTTTCCTAAGCGCTACGATCAAGACCGTTGCCGATTGCAAGATCGGTGACACCATCACCGACGATCATCATCCCGCCATCGAGCCGCTGCCGGGTTTCGAGGAATTGAAGCCCATGGTTTTCGCCGGGCTGTACACCGTGGATGCGCACGAACACACACTGTTGCGGGAAGCCCTGGAAAAACTGCGACTCAACGATTCGTCGTTCTTCTTCGAGCCGGAAAGCTCGGTGGCGCTGGGCTTTGGCTTTCGCTGCGGCTTCCTGGGGCTGCTGCACATGGAGATCATCCAGGAAAGACTGGAGCGCGAATACAATCTCAACCTGATCACCACCGCTCCCGGCGTGCGCTACAAGATTACGCTCACGGACGGCAGCATGGTCGAGGTGGATAATCCGGCGCGTTGGCCCGATCCCAGCGAAATCGCCAAGATCGAAGAGCCCGTGATCCTGGCCACCATCCTGACCAACGAGGAATACGTCGGGGGTATTTTGAGGCTGGTGGAAGACAAGCGCGGCAAACAAAAAGGCTTCGAATACGTCAGCTCGACGCGGGTAATGTTGAATTACGAATTGCCGCTGAACGAGATCGTACTCGACTTCTACGATCGGCTGAAGACCATTTCCCGTGGCTACGCTTCGCTGGATTATCACGTCACCGGGAGCTGGGAGTCGCCGATGGTGAAGCTCGACATTCTGGTTTCGGGCGATCCCGTAGATGCTCTTTCCATCATCGTGCATCGCGACTTTGCCTATGATCGGGGGCGAGCGCTGGTTTCCAAGATGAGGGAGTTGATTCCGCGGCAGATGTTTGAGGTGGCGATCCAGGCAGCTATCGGAGCCAAGGTGATCGCGCGCGAGACAGTTGCTGCCCTGCGTAAGAACGTTATCGCCAAGTGTTATGGCGGCGATATCAGCCGCAAGCGCAAACTGCTGGAAAAGCAGAAAGAAGGCAAGAAGCGCATGAAGCGGATAGGCCGCGTCGACATTCCGCAAGAGGCTTTTCTGGCCGTTCTCAGGGTTGGGGAAGACTAGGCAATGCGGGGACGGTAGCAGGGTTCGATTTCCCGAAATGGTGATTTCCGCCCGATTACTTCCTCTAAAATTGTGCACAACCTCTGACAGTTCGAAGAGTGAGCCCTGTTTCCGGAATTTACTCATAGAATATTTACATATGCGCTAACCCCTTGATTTTTCTGCTGGTTGAATGTGCATCAGAACGTGGGCAGAGCGGGCAAGTAGCTGAAAGAACACGGCCTCCGGCCGACGCTGCCTTGTCTTCCACAAGGTTTTCCACAGGTGTGAGGAATTCGTGGATGGCAGTGAAGTGAGAAACGGCTATAGAACGTAACCCAGAGCAGAGTACCGAGATGGCAAAGACGCATTGGGTTGCAAGTGGGGTCGTCGCTCTGCGGCTCTCGCCATGCGATGAGCGTCGCTGGGGCGCGGCTCCGTTCATGCGCGGGCTGGAAGCCGCTTCGTCGAAAATCATTTACCACCCTTGGGCTTCGCTCAGGGCAGGCTCCGACACAGCGGGCACGGAGTTTGCGGTTTCTATCGAATTTTCTCCGTGATCTCCGTGCCTCCGTGGTTAATTTTCATTCCTATGGGTGGGCCACAGGCCCATGTGGCACTCATGATAATAAACAAAGAGCTTAGCGCAGTACCCTAAAGATGCGCCCCCTCAAAGCACCGGCTGAAACCCACTTTTTCGCCAGCCTGCGAAACCGTTTTGGCGCAGCGCGACCTGGGTTAGCCGAACTCGAACGTCCGCGCTGCCCGATCCAATACAACAATGCCACTAATAAAGGCCGCTCTGTATGGAGCGGCCTTTGCTTTAGAAGCGAGGGAGACTACTGCGGCTTGGTGGCAGGCGCGACTGGCTTGGTCGCGGCCGGTGTCGTCCCGGCTGGCTTGGTTGCGGCCGGAGTCGTGGCGGGCGGCTTGCTCGCGGCGGTTCCGGCAGGCTTCGCAGATGGGGGAGGAGGAGCAACACCCGATTGCGCGTTGTAAGCGTCCACGATGGTCCTGGTCAGATCCACCGATTGCGTCGCCCAGAGGAGCGGCCCCTGCGGCCAGGGGTTCGAGGAATCGAGCAGAAGGGCGTAGCCGCTGGATTTCGCGTACTTGTCGATCACGGGCGCCATCTTCTGCAGGATGCGCTGCGCAATCTCGTTCTGCTGCGCCTGAAATTCGTTCTGGGCGTCTTCCGCCGAGCGCTGCAGACTCTTCTGTTTGGTCTCGATGGACTTCACGAGGGTGGCGCGGGCGTCATCGTTCATCTTGTCGCCTTGGGTGCTGAGCTGCTTTTTCAGGTTCTCTACCTCAGTGTTGAGGTTCTGCAGCTCGGTGCGGCGCGGTTCGAACTTCTTCTGTAAGGCTTCGAAATCACGCGCTCCTTCATTGGTGCCTACGATGGCCTGCTGAATGTCGATGATGCCCACCTTGACGCCACCGGATGGGGCCGTGGTTGCAGCGGGAGTGGGAGCGGCGGCGCCACCCGGAGTCGCCGCTCCGGTTTGGGCCAGTGCCGATATCGTCAGAACAATAGCAAGCACGGCGGTGCCTGCGAGCGTACGCTTCATTAGGTTGATGTAACTCCTTGAACTGCTCCGGGAATTCCTCAGATGTACCAGCGGCGAACGCGGTCCTGCTGCGCTCTGCTCTGGACAGCCGGAGACAAGCTCGCTGCTTAAAGTGCAGCTCGCCCAACTCCCCGACCGGAAGATTCGGCGGTGCGGATAGCTTAGATTATAGGGAACCCTGCTCCTCAGCGTCAAACCGACGGCGCAGTTCGTGGTAGTGGACACTTTGCCAGGTGCCGAGTGCCCCATCCTTTCGCCTCTTTCGCGAAAGGGTGGGAGACGAGAACCACATCACCCTTCTGCTGTCATCATCTGCGTAACCTGCGGCCCATCCATAGGAACGACGATGTAACCACGGAGGCACGGAGACCACGGAGAACTCTGTGGAAGCCAAAACTCCGTGGAAGCCAAACCTCCGTGTCCGCTGTGTCGGAGCCCGCCCTGAGCGAAGCCGAAGGGTGGTGCATGATTCTCGACGGAGGGCTGTACAGAATTTCTCTAGAACGTGGTCGCGACGGTGAAGCGAAACGTCTTGCGCGGCTCGCGCAGCAAATAGGACGGCTGATAGATCGAAACGGCTTGCGCATAAGTGTAATCGCCGGCGGCGCCCGCGGGGAACATGCTGCGCGTTATGGGCGTAGGCGAGCTAACAGTTTCGTTAATGCGCAAGGGGTTGTAGGCGTAATAGATGCGGAATGGCGCATTCACCACCGGCATGATGACTTGCAACTCCAGTCCGGTCGACATGCGCGGCTGGTAGTTGGTGCCTGAGACCGGCTTAAGTTCCGGCGTGAACGGGAGGGTGGACCCACCGGCACAAGTGAAACTGGGCGTTAAGGACGGGCAGCCGAAAACTGTGGTTTGCAGGGCAGTGACCTGGGGTCCCGCAATCCGCAGTTGCGATTGCTGCGAGATGGCGTCGATTCCTGTATCCACAAAAGCGGCAACCGTGACCGGTCCAATGATGGGAACGCGGTACTCGAGATTATTGACCAGATTGGTGTCGCCACCCGGAAAGATGAGCTGTTCCACCGGGATGGTGATGTTGTAAGCCCCACGCCGCGGATTCGCCGGATCCAGGGGAACGAAGCTTCCGTCGGGATTCTGCAGAGGAATGGCCACGGCGCTGGGGAAGAACGCAACCGGGGAGACGGCGCGAACGTCGAAGCCGCGAATGTCGGTATCGCCGCCCATATAGAAGCGGTCGAAGGGCGGAGCCACCTGGCTTCCATATCCCGAGATCCATGAGCCCAAAACCCGGAATCCAAAGGTGTTGCGGCCCTTGTTCACGGGGATAAACTTCTTATATTCGGCCAACGGCTTGATGTACTTCACGTTACCGCCGAGACCCGCAAATTCGGTGGCCACATACAAGCTCTGCCCCGAATGTGGGCGCTGTGGGTTGTCGATCCTGTTGTAGGAAAAATTGGGGATAACCTTGCTGGTGAGGATCCCGGTCAAGGAGTTCTGGCCGGAGATGCCGCGGAACGCCAGGGTCTGAAAATAGTCTGTCGACGCCTGGCTGAATGTTTGCACCGAGGAATCGTCGAACGAATAGGTGATGCCCACTCGTTTGAACGAGCGCTTGATGGGATAGCTCAAGGAGGTGGTTGCACCCGTGCTCGTCTGGGTAAAATTCTGCAGCAGCGCCTGGTAACTTGCCGGCAGCGCGATTTGCTGGTTCATCTGGATGGAAGTGAGCGCTGCCTGGTTATAGTTGTAGCTGGTGTGGTACACCGACCAGCCGAATTGCAGTGGCTTGTCAAACAGGTAAGGCTGGGTGAAAGAGAGACTCTCGTTTTTCTGGTACTGGCCGATCTGGAACTCCAGGGTCAAGCTCTCGCCTTTGCCGAACAGATTGTTGGTGGTGTAGTTGAGGCCGATGAAGCCTCCCGCCAGGCCGCTGACGCCGCCGGTTAGGCCGATGCTGTTCTTGCCCTTTTCCTTGACCTTCAAGGTGATGTCAACCGTGGAATCCTGCACGTTCTGTTTGATCTCGGAATCCTGCTCGGGCTTGAGCGCCTCGAAGTACTGTAACTGGTTCAGGCGCAGCAAACTTATCTCCCACAAATTGCCGTTGTAAACCTGGCCTTCTTCCAGCGCTAGTTCGCGGCGAATGACTTTGTCGCGCGTGGTCGTATTCCCCTGGAATTCGATTCGGCGGACAAAGAATTGCTTGCCTTCGTCAACGTCGATGCGCAGGCTGATGAGTTTCTTTTCATCGTCCGCTTCGGTGTTGGGGACAGGCGTGAAATTGATGTAGCCAAGTCCGGCGTAGGCCTTCCGCAGGCTCTCCAAACCTTTGCGGATGGCCTCCGTGTCGAAGACGTCACCATCTTTGATTTTGAAGAGCACGCGCAATCCGGCCGTGTTGGTCACCGCCTTATTGCCGCTGAACGTGATCTCCTTCAGACGGTAGCGTACGCCTTCTTCGACCGGCAGAGTGATATCCACGGCTTTGCCGGGCGTCGACTTGAACGGCCAATACCAACGGACGCCGCTGGTGTCGTGGATCTGCGTCTTGGGGTCGGCAACCAGCGCCTTGAAGTAGCCCTTGGTCTGGTAGTAGTAGCGGACGCGTTCCGCGTCCTCGCTCAGCTTGGTGGAATCGTAAGTGCGGGCAAATAGGTTTTCCAGGAAAATGGAGCGGGGAATACCGATGGGCTTCAGGTTCTTCATCGCGCTGCGCAGCTCGCGCGAACTGATTGCCTTGTTGCCTTCAAAGATTATCTTTCCCACCTTTACCTTGGGACCTTCCTTCACCACGAAGGTAAGGGCGACGGCCGCGGGAGGAATGGGGCGCACTTCCGAGCGGACGGTTGCGAACTGATGGCCGTGTGCGGCCAGCAATTCCTTGATGACCACTTCCGCCCGCTTCACTTTCGTCGGATCGTATTGGCTCTCCTGGGTAAGTCCAACCTTGCGTTCCTTGAATTTGTCGAGGACGTCGCTCTGGGAGACCGAACTCAAGCCCACGTACTTGATCTCGCGGATGGTCGGCTTTTCCTTGACGTAGACGTGGATGATCCAGCCTTTGGCCGATGGCTCCCGCTCGATGCGCAGATCGTCGAAGTAGCCCGTATTCCATAGGGAATTAAAATCGCGCTCCAAGGCCGCCTGGTCGTAAACGTCACCGGGCTTGGTGAACATTCGCGCCCGGATGGTTTCCGCTGGAATCCGGCGATTGCCTTGGATGACGATCTGCTCGATCACGCCCTGCTGCCCCGCGCATGTGCCTGCGAGAAGGATGAGAGCGAAAAAAAGACTGATCGCTGTGGCACAGTAGCGTGTCCCGCGGGCGAACGGAACCGCGGGTCTTACCTGAAGATGGCAAGAAATGACGAAACCTCAGTACAGGGTTAATGAAAGCGCAATTATACGGTACGGGTGCTCCGCTGCGGAAACCGATTGCCCGGTTTGTCTGCGACAGATGGCAATCCTAACCCTCGCTGTGGCAGGAAGTTTCGCGAACGCGCTCGACCTCAACCAGTGTCGAATAGAATGTAGCGCCACCACCCAGATCGGTGAGTCTGTCCGACGTCAACACATTGATGTTGAGGCCGCTGTCGGACAATTTTGCCCAACCTAACCGCGCGCCGACTACGCCGGTTGCAACTGCCCCATCGACCCGTGCACGTAGGAAAATCTCGCCGCGTTGGTTGTAGACACGAACCCGGTCGCCATCCGCTATGCCCCGGCGCTCCGCATCGCCACGGCTGATCTCCAGTTCATGCTGCCGCTCCATCTTCTGCAGGCTGGGCAGATTGACGAACGTGGAGTTCAGAAAATTGTCGGCCTTACGAGCCAGCAGCTCCAGGGGAAAGCTTTCCGTTCCCTGCCGGTGACGCGACTCCTCCGGCGGGACAAACGAGGCAACCGGGTCCATGCCGTGCGCGATCAATGCTGGATCGAAGAGTCGCGCCTTTCGGTTGGGCGTATGGAATCCGTTCGCGAACGGCAGCCACGGACGGTCGCTTTCGTCTCCGTGCAAGTTCAAACGCACGTAAGGGTCGCTCTCCAGGCGCTGCCGGGTAATTCCCTCCAGTTGCGGCACGCCCGACTGCAAAGCCGCGTCGATCATCGTGTCAACTGGGTCGCGGAAACACTGGTCCTCGAATCCCATGCGCAGAGCAAGTTCGCGGAAGAGCTCCACGTTGGATTTGCACTCGCCCAGCGGCTCAATCGCCGGTTGTGAGACTTGCAAATAATAGTGGCCATAAGCCTGGACGAGATCTTTGTGCTCGAAGAAAGTCGTGGCCGGCAGAACCAGATCGGCAAAGTCGGTCGTGTCGGTGAGGAACTGCTCGTGGACCACGGTAAACAGATCCTCGCGCTTCAGCCCGCGCCTGACCAGGTTCTGATCGGGGCAAACTGCGCCTGGGTTCGAGTTGTAAACCACCAAGGCTTTGATTGGAGGACTGTCGAGCTCGGTCAATGCCTTGCCGAGTTGCACCATGTTGACCGTGCGAGCTGGACGTCCCAGCGGACTCTTGAGCATCAGGTCATGCCGCTCCATGGCGGCGCGGTCGAGCTGAAAGCCGCCGCTGGTGGACAGTTGCAGGCCGCCGCCGACTTCCTTCCACGATCCCGTGATCACCGGCAGCATGCACACCGCGCGAACCGCAGCACCCCCATTTTGCGAACGCTGGATGCCATAGTTCAGACGGATCGCCGCGGGGCGCGTGGTGGCGTACTCGCGCGCCAAGCGCTCAATGTCCTCGCGGGAAACGCCGGTCCATTGTGCGACCCGCTCGGGTGTGTACTCTGGGAGCCGCTTCTCTAACTCGTCGAAGCCCTCGGCGTAACGCGCGACGTAATCGCGATCCTGCAAGCCATCGCGAACGATGACGTGCATCAGGCCCAGGGCGAGGGCAACGTCGGTACCGGGATTGATGGGGATGTGCCAATCGGCAAGGCAAGCGGTGCGCGTGCGGTAGGGATCGATCACCACCAGCTTGGCGCCATCGCGCCGCGCCTCTTCGATGAACGGCCAGAGATGAACGTTGTTGCCGTGAATGTTCGCGGCCCAGGCGACGATGTACTTGGAGTGGCGGAATTGTTCAGGCTCCGTCCCAATCTTGCGGCCGTAGATCGAGATAATGGCGTCGCCACCGGCCTGCGAGCAAATACTGCGGTGAAGCTGCGACGCTCCCAGGCGATGAAAGAAGCGCATATCCATCGACGCGCCGTTGAGAACTGCGATATTGCCGCCATAGGAATACGGCAGGATCGCCTCGGGACCGAATTCCGCGCTGATGCGGCCCAGACGCGTGACGATCTGGTCGAAGGCTTCGTCCCAGCCGACGCGCCGGAAAGCGCCGTCACCGTGAGTGCCCTTCGGCGCCGTCCTCCGCATGGGATAGAGAACTCGGTCGGGCGAATACACACGGTCAAGGTATTTTGCAACTTTCGCACAGAGGAAACCGCGGGTAATGGGATGCTCGGGATCGCCCTGGATCTTGGTGGCGCGTCCGTCCTCCACCGTGATGAGCACGGCGCAAGCGTCAGGACAATCGTGCGGACATGCGGCGTGGACCACTTGTTTCATGGCAAAAAACCGATTGAGAGATTATGTCACGAATGCCGGCATGGCCATTAGAGCGGGTGTGAGAAGTAAGTTGGTATTTGCCAGTGGAATTTGCTAGCTGAAAAACTCTGTGGGAGGCTTTTGGTGGAAGCCCCCTGCTTTAACAGGGGGAGCTGGACTTTAGTCCAGCAAAAAAGGAGTCGATTTTGAAATGGGCTTTAGCCCCGGGATTTCTCGATGCCTCGCGCTAAAGCGCTTGATCAAAGCCGAACTTTTCCCGGAGCGCTGAAGCGCTCCTCCCCCCGCATAAATGCGGGGGCTTCCACCCAAAAGTACACTCCATGGGTTTATGGCGGTCATCCCCAAGCCCAATTGGGACAAACCGCTGGTTGAACGGGACGAGTTGCAGCAGAGTTGGTTGACGAATTCAGTTCCCGCTTGCGTTAGCCACCCCCAACCGGAGTATGATTTCAACACCCATCTGGCCCACCCGAGCACTTCAAGGGGAGCAGGCATTATGGTACGCAAACTTTTGGCAGTTCTGATCGTCCTCACCAGCGCGGCATCGCTTCCATGCGCGGCCAAGATGCGCGGCCCTTCCACGCCAGAAGAACGGGCGCGCGCGGTTGAGTACGTGCGCAGTCTGGAAGAGAATCCGCTCGCCAAAGATAGCCTGGAAAAAAGAATGTGGCTGACCGAGTGGATCGTGGAGGTCCCGGATTTCACGGTCAGCGCCTGCTGCAAGGAATTGGAGTCGCTCGACAAGGTGAACAATACCTACTCCAACCAGTTGCGCATGCAGGTGGTTTATTCGCAGGCGGCATTCCTGTTGCAGCATCCCGAGGAAAAGAATGCGGCGACCATACAGGCGGCCGGTCTGGCGGGCACCTTGCGGGCCTACCGAGCCATCCAGCGCTTCGATCCCACGGCGAAGTATCCTTTGCTCGATAATCTGATCGCGCTGGAGAAAAAAGGCAAGCTGCAGCAGTACGTGCAGAAGAAAAAGTGCAAGGAGAATTAAGACGTCAGTTCGGTTTGCTGCCCAGGGCGCGCCAGTCGCGCCCTTCGTCGTGTTGGCGGTAATCGCGCCGGCTAGAGAGGCCCTATCATGCACTACGACTTCGTTGCCATTCCTTCGCAGGATATTCCCCGCGCCAGCGAGCCGCTCTTCCAGCATCTGCTGGACACCTACGCCAGCGAGACCGACAAGGTCATCTCCGTATGGCGTAGCTTCTCGCAGGAAGACATGGGATTCCGGCCCCATCCCAAGTCGTCAACCGTGGCCGACATCCTGAACCACGAACTGCTCTCCGAGCGCAGGTTTTTCGGCGAGTTTGTCGGCACGCCCGAACCGCCCGCCGCCGATGTGCTCCCGAAGACACAAGAGCTGAGCTTATACATGCAGCGCAAGGAGCAACTGGCGCGGCCGCGACTCGCGTTCTTCGCCACCCAGACCGCCGACTGGTGGATGCAGGACGTGCCTTTCTTCGGACTCACTCGCCAGCGCATCTGGGTATTCTGGCGCCGCGTACTGCACAGCGCCCATCACCGCACGCAACTCACGGTCTATCTGCGCCTCCTGAACAAACCCGTGCCTTCGGTTTATGGACCTACATCGGACCAGACGTGGGAGGGCGCCGATCCGACCACGTCGGTTGAAGCGGCGGGAAGGAAGTAAGAAGAAGTTTCGAGTTTCAAGATTACGATTTCAGCTTTTTGCGCAAAGACCCCGCCGCACGACCGGTATCCGGCTTTTTGTTCCGTGCCGCTTTGTCTTGAAACTTGAAACTCGAAACTGGAACCTTGAAACTGCCTTACCGCACCTTTGCATACAGAACCTGGTCCAGAATGACACCGTTCTTGTTGGCGCTACGCCGCATGATTCCTTCGCGTTCGAAGCCGGCTTTTTCCAGAACGCGTATCGATCCCACATTGTGGGAGAACACCATGGCAAAGATCCGCGTCAGTTTGTATTCGTCCAAGGCCCACTCGGAGGCAGCTCGTACCGCGCGGGTCATTAGACCCCGTCGCCAGAATGGCTCACCCAGCCAGTAGCCCATCTCCGCGGTAAGCCGGGCAATGTCCGTGCCCAGCTTGAATCCAATGCCGCCGACAGCCTCTCCGCCGTACTCCACCGCGAACGAGGTTGGGATGTCCATGGTCCGCACGAAGTTCAAGTAGTCGTTGGCATCGCGCCGTGTATAGGGATGCGGGAACTGATCGCGGAGATTGGATGCGATCTTCGGATTGTTGGCGTAGCGCAGCAGCGCGTCGAGATCGTCCTTGCGCCAGAGACGAACGCGGAGATCGCCAAGGTCGAGCAGCATCGAAGTATCGCCCCCGGCCACGCCGGCTAGATCGACATCACTTCCTTCTCTTTGCCCTGGGACAGTTCTTCCATCTT
>OCZT010004049.1_pt1 | contig 14873 bp, 13 predicted proteins | sample 1539031 | NCBI WGS metagenome assembly OCZT01 (sample SAMEA3539308, study PRJEB22396) | soil metagenome | biome: tundra; feature: field; material: soil | place: USA | collected 2010-05 | depth 0.15 m
AACCAATGCGAAGAAATTTGCTTCCCACCCTTCGCAAAAAGCGCGAAGGATGGGGGCACCCGCGTTCCAGTAACAGCGAAAACGCTTTAAGCGCTCACGGCTTGTGCTCGCCGAAGACGACCGCCGTGAACATGAAGATATCCGTATCCTCATCCTTCCAGCAGCCGGAGCGCATCCCCGCCTTGGCGCAGGTCTGCTCAAGGAACGTCTGCCGGTCCCATTTTTGTTCCACCGGGACCTGGGGAAGCAGCAGGCCCTCGCTGTCGCCGTTCTTCATCAGCAGTCCGTGCTGGCCAATCCTGATCTGTTCAACGTCCAGCATGCGCCGCAGAGGCGACAACACGGAGATTTCATAATCGAGGCGGGTCAACTCCGATGCCGATACCGGCTGGAAGCGGGGATCGCGCACCGCGGCGAACGTAGCCGTGTCCCGCACGGTGATGTAGAGCGGTTTGGTCGCGGAGGTGTAGCCAATGCATCCGCGCAGCGCTCCCGACTCGCGGAGTGTCACGAAGGCGCCGCGCTCCTGGTTCAGCGTTGCGCTTGCGCTTGCGGTTGGCTCATACGCATCACCCGCCTGAACCACATGCTCCACCGACTTGCGAGCCAGGGCGAGCAGTTCGCTCTTCTCCTGTTCACTCAGCGAGAACGGTGTCTCCACCGCCTTTCCGCCCGGAGCTTTCACAAAGATGTCCGCGCTGTATCCGACCACGCGCGAACGATCGCCGGTGACGTCGCCTGAATTCGCGTACTTGAGCACTCGCGCCTGGTTGGCTCCCATGCGCTCGGCGTAAATCATCGCGGCCACGATGGGCGCGCCGCCGCAGGCCTCCCATACCCGCGACTCGAAGTTGCGCGACATGCTGAAGTAGTCCCACGCCTCCAGCGCATTGAGCGTCTTGTGGTCGATCTTCACCGCTTCGTCGTAGGGGTGGTAGTGCGACAGATCGGAGCTGGCCAGAATCAGGGTATCGCCCAGCGTATCGCCGCCCTTGCCGTCGGCCTTGATCAGCTTTGCCAGGGCTACTCCCAGCGCGCGGCTGTTCTCGTAACTCTGGTCTCCCATGATGATGGGCACAAATTCAAAATCGCCCAGCACCCGTTGCAGCCACGGCAACTGCACCTCGATCGCATGTTCGCCGCCCGCCGGTGTGGGATCGTGTCCCTGGCTGGAAAGCCGCATGGTCGAACTCATCTTGACCAACTGTCGCGCGAAGGCCTTGTCCACCTGAACGGTTCCCAGCGGCGTTGCGTAGGCGTCGCCTTCATAGACGGAGGTGTAACCGAAGGACTCGTAGTGCGACGGCGCAATCACCACGACGCGCCTGTACTTGCGCCCCTTCAATGCGGCGTAGGTGTAGGCAGCCACGGGTCCGGAGTACTGATAGCCGGCGTGCGGCGCAACCACGGCAAGAATCGGATCGTTGATTTGCGGCCCGGACGCATGAGCCAGCAGGTCGTCAATCATCGCTGAAAGAATCTTCGGGTCGGCCGGATAGAAGCTGCCGGCGACAGCGGCCTGCCGCACCTTCTGCGGATCTCCCGCGTGAACGTGCTTGAGCGGCGTAAACACCAGCAGGGCGACGAGCGGCGCCGCCAGCCAAAAGGCGCTTGGATTTATGGCGATGTTCATGTGCGATACCTCCTCTGCTCCCTCATGCGTGCCAGATGCCGGGAATCGGCTGCTGGCAGAATGGGCAACGGTTTTTGCGGATCAGCATCTGGCTTGCGGTAAATCCCACGCGCTCCACCAGCATGCGCTTGCACTTGGGGCAATAGGTGTTTTGCGCCGGATGTCCCGGCACATTGCCGATGTAGACGTAGTGCAGCCCCTCGGCGTCGGCAATCGCCTTGGCGCGTTCCAGAGTGGGCACCGGCGTGATGGGCAGATTCTTCAGCAGGTACTCGGGATGAAACTGCGTGAAGTGCAGGGGCACATCCGCGCCAAGGTTCGCCTTGACCCATTGCGCCAGTCCGCGGAATTCCGTATCGCTGTCGTTGAGCGTGGGCAACACCAGGTAAACAATCTCCGTCCACTTGCCCAGCTTGCGCAGGGTGACCAGCGAATCAAGCACTGGCTTCAATTGGCCTGAGACGACCTGGCGGTAGTACGACTCGGAGAAGGATTTGAGATCAATTTTGACGGCGTCCATCTTTCCGTACGCCGTCTTCAACGCCTCCTCCTGGATGTAGCCGTTCGACACCACGATGCTGCGGATGCCGGCTTCATGCCCCGCATCGGCAGCATCCATCAGGTATTCGGCGAAGATCACCGGCTCGCTGTAGGTGTAGGCAATCGTGGGACAGCTGTATTGCTTCGCGAGTTCGGCGACGCGTTGCGGGGGAGCGTACTGGGCGGGAACCTGTTCGGGACGCGACTGGGAGATGTCCCAGTTCTGACAGAATTTGCAGTTGACGTTGCAGCCGGCCGTGCCCAGCGAGAAGGCGACCGTCCCCGGAAGATAGTGGAAGAGCGGCTTCTTCTCGACGGGGTCTACGTGGGCCGCGGCGACCCGCGAGTGGACCAGCGTGTAGTACGTGCCGCCGCGATTCTCGCGCACGCCGCAGTAGCCGCGCTCCTTGTCTCCCACCACACATTCGCGTGGACACAGCTTGCATTTGATCTTCTGATTCTGAAGTTTCTGGTAGAACTTCGCTTCGACGATGAATCGCGCATCGTCCTGCTTTTCCAGAGCGGCGCCGGAGGGAATCCCGACAGCAGGCTGCGCAACTCCGGTCATCCCCAGCGCCGCGCCCGACGCCAGGGCGCACTTCAAAAACGACCGGCGATCGAACGGGCGGCCGGCCGGCTGCATCGCGCCTTCCCGTACATCCAGTTCACAGAACATGTTGAACCTCCCCTTCGCGCACTCGGCTACACCTCGACAATCGAAATTCTCCTGGGGTCATTGGTGCCCAGACGGTGCTCGGCATCGGCCGCGGTGGCAATGTAGCGTGGCGCGCGGTCCTCGCCCTCCAGCGTCTTCAATCCCTTTTCGGCGCGCTTGCGCTCGATGATTTGCCAGCCCGTCGAGTCGAGCGCGACCGGATCCTGGGAAACGAGCAGGGCATTGGCATTCCAACTGTGTTCGGGCTTCCAGGCCGGCCCGCCTTCGTACATCGCGGTGGTCGCATCGCAGATGGTCAATCGCATCCTGCTTCGGATCTCCGGCAGCATGTTCAGGTCCGCGACGTAGGGATTGCAGCCGTTGGGGTGGTACTTGTTGGGGTTATGAATGACGCCGTACATATTCTTGAGGGCGATGGTTACGCCGGCGCCGTCGTGGTCTTTCAGCACGGGAACATTGATCAGCACGTTCGAGCGCTGGGTGAGGATCTTCGACAAGAGGCTGCCCACGCTGCCATAGGCAGCAAGCTCCTGCTCGTAGCCGACCCGGTCGGTGCCGAAGCACTGCACGCGGTTTCCGCCTGTTGCGATATGAAAGCCGGCGCGTTCCAGTTCGTCGCTGTCGCGGTCCCAAACCACGATGTCCCCGGCCTTGATTCCGGCCTCCTGCAATCGCTCGCAAATGGCTTCGACGAGCGGAACATTGCTGGAGATTCCGCGGCCTCCCAGGGTATTCACCTTCAGCCCCACCGTCTCTCCCGGACGGACCAGCTTTCTCCACGCCTCGACCGGATGGTCCCGGCCGAAAAGGGCCTGCATGGCGCGATCCAGCAGGGCCAGCATGCGGCGCGAATCGACGCTGGAGCCGGTGCCGCGCAGCAGGCCGTCGCGAGCGACGACAACCCTGGATTTCCCCGGCGACGCTCCCTGTTCTGCTGTTGCCAGCGGTCCCGCCGCGCCGCCCGCGCACAGCAACGCAGCGCCAGAGATGGACTTTTTCAGAAAATCCCGTCGGCCCTCGCTATGCACGGTGTTCATCGGTGTTCTCCGCTTAACCCGCGGTCCGCGGCAGGGTTCGGTCCAGGGAAGGGAGCAGCCTCGGCGGCTGAGAGCAAGAGGGGTCAAAGCAAGGCGGACATCCTCAAAACGCGCTCATCTCCATCGCGGGTTGCAAGCGCCTCACACAACGCCTACCGCAACCGGTGCGATTTTGCAGTGATAGCCGGTACTTGTCGCGTGCCTCCCATCGAAACCGGGGCCGCCGGGCAAGTGACAGGCTGGCCCCGTTATTCGGACCGGGCCGGAAACTCAAACAGAAGGGCAACCACGCTTCCCATTGCGGCGCGCGACAGCATCGAGCCATTTCTGGCATTGAAGCTCGGCATTTTGATCACCTTCAGCTCACAAAATATGAGCGTTTTATTCCTATTCTGTCATTGTAGACTAAAAAATGCGCACTGCGCCTCTACCTGATGGCGGGATATTGTCCGGAGCCCGGCTTTTCTGCTGCCAGCCTATACCGCGCACCTGCCGCGGCAGCATAAACTGCGCAAGAGGCCACTCCCGTGACAACCAACGCTGACGGTTCCGCCAACCTGCCTGCCGGTCTCTCCGCCAAGCGCGGCTACAACCTCTTTCTTTTGCTGGTGGCCGGCCTGGGCGGCCTGCTGTACGGCATCGATGTGGGCATCATCGGCGGCGCACTGCCCTACCTGGAAGCGACCTCGCACCTGACGGCCGCCGAACTGTCCGCCATCGTCGCGGCGGTGCTGCTGGGCAGCGTCATCTCCACCTTGTTTGCCGGGCTGCTTGCCGACTGGATGGGCCGCAAGCCGCTGATGGTTCTCTCCGGCGTCACGTTTGTCCTCAGCATCCCGGTCATCGCCCTCTCGCACGGATACTGGCCCCTGTTTTACGGCCGGCTCCTGCAGGGCATCAGCGGCGGGCTGATCGGCGTGGTGGTTCCGCTGTATCTCGCCGAGTGCCTGTCGGCCAACCATCGGGGCAAGGGAACGGGCATCTTTCAGTGGTTGCTCACGCTGGGCATCGTGGCGGCAGCCGCGGCCGGCATGTATTACAGCTATCGCGTGCAAGCGGTGGCCGGCGCCGCCGATGCCGCCACCCTGTTTGCCTTCAAGGACCAGGTCTGGCGGCGCATCTTCTGGGTTTCGCTTCCTCCGGGCGTGCTTTTTGTGCTGGGCAGCCTGCTGGTGGGCGAATCGCCCCGCTGGCTCTTCCGGCGCGGCAAACCGGCCAGCGCTTATGCCGCCCTGTTGCGCTCGCGGAGCGACGAGCAGGCTGCCTTGGAACTGCGTGAAATGGAAATGCGCGAGATGGAAGAGACAACCCGCTCCGCCCAGCCCACGCGCTCCACCGGGCAAAAGGTGTACGACTCTCTGCTGCGCCGCAAGTATGTCATTCCCTTCCTGCTGGCCTGCATCATTCTCTTCTGCAACACGGCCACCGGCGTCAACTCCATCATCGGCTTCAACACCAGCATCCTGCTGCAGAGCGGCCTCTCGGACCTCGAGGCGCACTGGGGCTATGTCGCCTTTACCACCGTCAACTTCCTCATGACCATGGTGGGCATGATGCTGGTCGATCGCAAGGGCCGCAAGTTCCTGCTGGTTCTGGGCACCACGGGGATCATCGTTTCCGTCGTCGGTGTCGGCATCCTGTTTCTCAAGACCGAGAAGCTGAGCCTGGACAGCCGCAGCGTCGTGCAGGCCCAGGTGGATGCCAACCAGGAGCTCACGCTGCGCTTCGATCGCGCCGAAGCCAACCGGCTGCTCGCCGCCCAGGGCACTGCCGCCAGCCCCATCGACAGCGGCCGCGCCTCGCTGGCCATCATCTACTCGTACGGAGACTTCACCGCGGCCACCAGCTTTGTGCGTTCCGACGATCCGGCTGCCGCTCCCATTCAGATCACCCGCGACCGTTGCCTTCCGGCCAACAAGGTCGAGGCGCTGTTCAAGAATCCCTTTGCCGACCTCGACGCCGCCCGAACCGCGCCGCTGCGCATCGACAAGGCCCTCATCGGCCAGGTGCCCGCTCCCGGCCATGGCTGGCTGGTGGCCATCGGCCTCTACATGTTCATGGCCTTCTATGCGGTCGGCCCCGGCGTGTGTGTGTGGCTGGCCCTGTCGGAGTTGATGCCCACCCGCATCCGCTCCAACGGCATGAGCATCGCACTGGTCATCAATCAGTTGGTTTCCACCACCCTGGCCGGCATCTTCCTGCCCTTCGTCAGCAAGCACGGCTACTCCTCGATGTTCTTCCTCTTCGCCGGCTTCACCGTCGTCTACTTCATCGTTGCGGCCTTCTTCCTGCCCGAGACCAAGGGCAAAACCCTGGAAGAGATCGAGGCTCATTTCGAAGGACAGGCAGTCAGTTGAGCAATTCCTGAACAGCGAGACCTGGGTTGCCTGCCAATGCGAATATAATCACGGCATCAGATGATGCTAAAATCGATGCGTGGGGGTTTTATGAGAACAACGCTTGCGCTCGACGACGATCTGGTACGCATTGCCCAGGAATTCACGGGTGTAGTTGAGAAAACGGCTCTGGTTCGGGAAGCTCTTAAATCCCTGATCGAGCGGGAAAGCTCTCGCCGGTTGGCGGCGCTGGGAGGCACGATGCCGGAATTGGAAGATATTCCACGCCGCAGGGTGAGCGAAGAGTGATTCTCGCCGACACATCGATTTGGATTGACCATTTCCGCTCAGGCAACGACGAACTTCGCAAGCAGCTCATCAGCCGGCGCATTGTGATGCATCCGTTCATCGTTGCGGAGTTGGCCCTGGGATCGCTGCGGGAGCGCACGAAAACGCTCGCATTTCTGGACCTGTTGCCACGGGTGCGGATGGCGCAACTCGACGAAGTGCGGCAAATGATTGAGATGCGCTCCTTGTATAGCCGGGGCATCGGCCTGACCGATGCGCACCTGATTGCCTCCATCTTCATCAATCCATCCACCCGGTTGTGGACGAAGGATAAGCGGCTTCGCGGCATAGCCGAGGCTCTCGGCATTCACGCAAATCTTCCCTGAATGGGGCGCATCGGCAGCCTGCCAGGCCGCGCCATTTTGAAAGCAATCCCCGACGCTCTACCGCTCCACCACCGCCTTGGAGAGATTTCTGGGCCGGTCCACGTCCACGCCGTGTTCCAGCGCCATGAAGTAGGCAAACAGTTGCAGGGGCACAACCTCGGCGATGGGCAGCAGGTACTCGGTCGCCGGTTCGACCGCGACGCAATCCGTCACCAGGCCCGCCACTTCCCGGTCCCCGGCGTTGGCAAGGCCAATCACCTTGGCCCCTTGCGCCTTCATGTCGCCGAGCAGTTGCAGCGTCTTCTCATAGCGCACTAACGAGGCTTCAAGGTTATGGTCTACGGTGGCCAGCACCACCAGCGGCACGCTGTCGCTGACCAGCGCATTCGGTCCGTGCTTCAACTCGCCCGCCGGGTAGCCCTCGGCATGAACGTAAGAGGCCTCCTTCAGCTTCAGAGCTCCCTCGCGCGCGATGGCGTAGTGAATGCCCCGGCCCAGGTAGAGAAAGGTGTTGGCGTGGCCGTACTTGTGCGCCAGGCCGGCCATCCGGTCGCGCCAGCCGTCGAGCTGCTCTTCGATGCTGGCTGGCAGGGCCTGCAACCGGGCGATATTGGCCGTCAGTTCCGCCGCATCCATCCGTCCCATGCGCCGCGCCTCATAGAGCCCCAGCAGAAACAGCACAGCCAACTGGCAGGTGAAGCTCTTGGTGGCCGGAATCGCCTTTTCGAGGCCCGCGGCCAGCGGCATGGAGACATCGGCCTCCCGCGCCATGGTGGACAAGGCTGCGTTGGTAATGGCCAGCGTCTTGTCGCCGCGCTGGCGCACCACCCTGAGGGCCGCCAGCGTGTCCGAGGTCTCGCCCGATTGGGAGATCACGAGCACCGCGGGACGGCGCAGATCGTACCTGCCACGACAACTGTACTCGCTCGAATACTCCACATCCACCGCAAGTCCGCACAGATCTTCGAGCAGAATCTCCCCGGCCAGGCCGCTGTGGCGGCTGGACCCCGAGGCCGCGATCAGCACCTCGCCCGCCGGGTTGGCCCAGCCCGTGAGCCGGTCTGCCACATCGCGGTTGAGTTTGTTGTTGTCCAGATACAACGCCAGGGTGCGGCGAAGCGCCGCCGGCTGCTCATAAATCTCGCGCAACATCTCGTGCGGAAAGTCCTGCATATCGCTCATTGTGGCGCAAATCCCTGTGGGCGTCCATTCGGCCCCGAATCTCGATCATAGGCAAATAAATTGGTTAAAGTATTGATTATAAAGGCGCTTCTGAGCTTTAGAGCATTTCCACAGAGAGTGTGCTGTGCTCGATCATCGTGCAAGGTCGTCGCTCCCTGTTGGTCGCGCCGACTCAGCCTCTGTGGCGCTCATTACGCCATCTGTGAAAATGCTATACCGGCCTGGATGCCGGCCGCGCAGCAATTTGATCGCCGCACGCACATCCGCCTCCAGAATGGCCGCTTCGCCGGCCTCCGCATCGCCATTGACAATCTCCCGGCCGCTCACCGCGCCTCTGCGGGTCAGCGAGCCGTGCAGCCAACGGACGCCGGTCCGCTTGAGAACCTCGGCCAGGTTCGCCAGCCTCAACCCGCCTCCGGCCATGATCTGAATGCGGTCTCCGGCCTGCCTGACCAGTTGCGCAATCTGCTCCGCGCCTGCCAGCACATCCGCCGCCCCGCCGGAAGTCAGCAGGCAATCGGCCCCCGTCTCGATCACCGCTTCCAGCGCCTCGCCCAAATCCGCCGTCTCGTCGAAGGCTCGGTGAAAGGTCGCCTTCATGGGACGGGCCAGCTCCACCAGTTGCCGGCTCCGGTCAATGTCAACACGGCCGTCCGCCAGCAGAACGCCCAATGCCACTCCGGCCACGCCAGCCTCCTTGACCCATTGCACCTGTTGACACATCCGGTCAAATTCCCCGGCCGAGCAGGCAAAGTTCCCGCCGCGCGGACGAATCAGCACATGAACGGGGATCGAAAGCGCCTGGACGATGTCCGCCGTCAGCCGTTCGCCGGGCGTAACCCCGCCGATATCGAGCACACTGCACAGCTCGATCCGGTCGGCGCCGCCCCGCTCGGCGGCCCGCGCGGACTTCAGGGTTTCCACGCACAACTCAAACTGAATCTTCATCGCGAGTGACTCGGTCAGGGCGGTTTGACGCGCCTGCTCTATCCGGTGAACTGCCACAAGGGATTCATCGGGCTTTTCGAGCGTAAACGCAGATCATCGCCCTTTTCGGGCCTCTGCCTCCGCCAGCCATCCACGGCGCAATCTCTCCGATGGGATGCTGGACAGGTAAGGCTTGATGTCGAGAATCGGGGTTCCGTCCAGCATGTCGACTCCGCGCACGTGCAGCGAGCCGTTTTCGCGGCGCAGCAGTTCGACGACAGTAAGGCCAATCGGGTTGGGGCGGCGCGGCGATCGGGTGGAGAATACGCCGTGCGGGCGGCTGTCGGAGGGCGGTGTGACGAGCAAGTCGAAGCCGTCGGAGCGGTCGAAGGCCCAGAGCACGATGAGATGAGAGTAGCCTTCGATGTCGGTGAGCCCGAGGTCGAAGGCAGGCAGGATATTGAGCACGCCCTCTGCCTCGTGTTTGGCGCCAAGACCCTTCGGAATCGCGGCTGTATCTTTGAAAGGGCTGGTGACGAATCCAATTGGCTGCGGCGTAAACATGGGCGCAAGTGCCTCCGTCCTCCATACTAACTCTAGCGGAAAGATGGCGGACGATCTCCCATTGCTTTGCCGCGCTGTTTGTCCGGCTCCCGATCCATGGTGAAGTCAAGCTGAGTGGCGCCGGGGGACAATTTCGCAAGCGGCAGCCAGGAGTTCGAGTAAGGTGCGCCGTTGAGCGAGATACTCTTCACATAGAAGCCGGTACCCTGGCGGCTGACAACGAGTTTCCTGCCGCCGGCAAGGTGCAACGTCGCCTTGTCGAACATGGGGCTGCCCAACACCAGGCCGCCGACTCCGGGCACGGCCGGATAGAAGCCCAGCGCATTCCACACATAGACTCCGGAGGTTGCACCCAGGTCGTCGTTCCCGGGAATGCCATCCGGCGTGGCCTTGAAGGTCTCTTTCGCGATGCGCGTCACAACTTCCTGGGTCTTCCACGGCTGGCCGGCGAAGGCGTAAGCGTAGGGAGTGACGAAGTCCGGTTCGTTTTCCATGTTGAAGCACGGTTCGCCCCAGCATCGCAGCTTCAGAAAGAACTTGTCGAGGCGCGGGGTGACCTTTTCGTCTCCGCCGATGGCGGCAAACAGGGTCGGGTAGTCGAAGGGAATCATGAAGGTGTACTGGTAGGTGTTGCCCTCTTCAAAGCCTTGCTGATCGGTGCCGTTGGCTTTGGGCAGCGAGAGTTCGGCATCGAATCCGGGCAGCCACGCGCCGTCGCTCTGGCGGGGGCGAATCCAGCCCGTGGATGGGTCGAGCAGGTTCTTCCAGCTCAGAGACTGCTTGAGGAACTCCTTGTACTCAGCCTGATGGCCGAGATTCTTTGCAAACTGCGCAATGGCAAAGTCGGCGTTGGCGTATTCGAGAGTGCGCGAGGCCGCGATGCGGTCTTTTTCCGAAGGAACATAACCGAGGCTGCGGTATTCCTCAAGGAAGGGCCGCTCGGCGGTGTCGTGCGGTCCCAGGCCGGGAACGGTACCGGCTTTTACCATGTACTTCAGGGCTGTTTCGACGTCGAAGTTGCGCGCTCCAAAGGCATAGGACGACGCCAGCAGAATCACGGGCGAATCGCCGCCCATCACATAGGTCACGTCGTTGGCCGCGGGCCAGCGCGGATACCAACCGCTTTCGACCGCGTCGTTGACCAGCGACTGCATCATGTCGCCTTCGCGCGCCGGCTCGAACAGCGCCTGCAATTGCACCGTGTTGCGATAGATGTCCCAGTCGGAGAAGTTGGCGTACTGCGCCATCTGCCCACGTCCGGGTTTTGACCCGATCAGAGAATGCACCTTGCCGTCGAAGCCCATATAGTTGCCGTCTTCATCGCTGAACAGATTGGGCGAGAGGAAGGAGTGATAGAGGCCGGTGTAGAAGATCCTGCGCTGATCCGCGGTGCCGCCTTCTACCGCGACGCGGCCAAGCAACTCGCTCCAGCCCTGGCGCGCCTTGGCATGAACCCGGTCGAAATCCCACCCAGGAATCTCCTTGTTGAGATTGGCGAGCGCGCCGGCTTCGCTCACAAACGAAATGCCCACCTTGAGAACCACCTCATGTTCGTTGCCGAAGTCGAGCCAGGCGCCGGTGTGCTTGCCCTCCGCAGACTTGCTGTCGCTGACGATCGAATCGTCCTGCCATAGCGCCGAATTCTTGTAAGGCTTGCTGAAGCGGCCTGCAACGTAGAGCTTGTACTGCGATTGAGACCCGCAGAACCCGCCTGCCGTGACCGCGCCGCCAAAGGAGTCGGCGGTCTTGAGTTCGATCCGGTTGCCGAAGAGGCCTTTGTCGCGCTGCGCTGCGGCCGGGCCGGCCTGGGAGTTGGCGCTCGATCCTGCGTTGACCAGCAGGCGTGAACTTGCACCCTCGGGAAAAATGAAACGGGCCATGCCGGCGCGCTCCGCAACGGTGATCTCTACCCGGATGCCGTTGGCCAGCGTTACCGCGTAGTAGCCGGGATGCGCTTCCTCTTTGCTGTGATCGAAGGCGGCGGCGTAGGGATCGAAACTCGTCCCAGGGCTGGCGGTCAATGGGCCGGTCGTGGGCAGCACGGCAAAGTCGCCGTAGAGCGGGCAGCCTGCGCCGCTGATGTGCGTCAGGCCAAAACCCTCGATCTGCCTGTCGTTGTAAAGGTACCAGGCATCGTGATTGGTGTCTGGGCTCCACTGCACCATGCCGAAGGGCAGCGATGCGCCGGGAAAGGTGTTGCCGCCCCCGGACGTGCCAATGATGGGATCGACTGCGTCGTAAGGAGCAGAAGCAGATTGCGCGTGGGCCGAAATGCCCGCGAGCAATGAGAGCAGAGCCAGGCCGAAGCGCAGTGCGGAAAGATGTCGCATGGAAGGTGTCCTTTCGCGGAGATGCTCCCAGCCGGAGCTACACACCTCCATCGGTGAAATCATACCTGACTTGCGCCGAATAGGAGCTGGCGCGGCAGTTCGGGGCGCCGGTGGTTGCGCCCCGGCCGGCGTTGGTTCCGCTGGCGCCTGGGCGGGTTCAACTCTCAGTGGGCGTGGGTTTCGGCGGTGGCGGCGGGAAGGGCGCTGTAAGAACAGCAAGTCAGCGGGACGGCCTTACTCGGCCGGCGGGGCGCCGGGTTTGGCGGGTGGGGTGAGGACGAAGCCTTTGCGGACCAGGGCGAAGCCTTGCTGCGGGAGTTCGGCCTGGAGGAGCTGGTTTTCGGGGCCGGAGAACAGATCCGTGACGGCGCCACCGATGGTGGCGACAAGATGGTGGACGACGATGGGCTTGCCGTCGCGGGCGCCCTGCTCGTCGGCGTAGGTGGCCAACTGAATGGGCTCGATGGAGCCGGCGTTTTTGGGGACGATGGCCCAGAGGTCGCGGTTGTTCTGGGCGACGGCGAGGGCCAGGAGGGTTTCAAGGGCGCCGGGGTCGAAGTCGGGGAGGAAGACGGCGGCGGCGTGCGGGGCCAGGCGGGTGGTGGAGGCGCGGCCATCGGCCGAAATGTTCAAGAGAATCTGGACGGCGTCGGGGGCCGCGGTGACGTGGACGGCCGAGTTGTTCACGGTGGCGCTCAACTGCACATGGCGGAGGCGGTTGGCGGGGGAAAGCAGTTCGGTCTTGGAGAGGGTGTAGTCGAGGCCCTGCATGGCGATGCGGACCAGCGCGGTGGAGTCGTAGCCGGTGGGGCTGGCGGTGAAGCTGAAGCTGGCGGTGCCGACGGGCTTGCCGTGCTGCGAGATGATGAAGCTGCCGGACTGGGCGGAAGCGACGGCCGGGACCAAGGCAAGAAGCCCCGCAAGCGGGAGGAGGGCCAGGTTGCGCGCGAGTGTCTGGATCATTGCTGTGGGATTAGACACGGGATTGGGGAAAGAGTTGTGGAAAGGCAGGGAATAGGGAACTACGGTTCTGCGGGCGGAATTGGGTTGTGGCTCCCCTTTCCGTCTGTGCGGGGAGGGGGAATCCCAGGTCTCGGAATCGAGACCTGGGATTCCAGCTTTGGGCATCGGCAACGGGGGGCGGGCGGTCTTCTGTTCCCTGTTCCCTGCTTTTAGCCCTTGGCGACGGCGAAGCGCTTGTTGACTTCGTGCCAGTTGATGACGTTCCACCAGGCGGCGAGGTAGTCGGGGCGGCGGTTCTGGTACTTGAGGTAGTAGGCGTGCTCCCAGACGTCGTTGCCGAGGACGGGATAGAGGCCCTGGGTGAGGGGCGAGTCCTGGTTGGGGGTGGAGAGGACCTTGAGCTTGCCGCCCTGGAAAACCAGCCAGCCCCATCCGGAGCCGAACTGCTTGGTGGCGGTCTCGTTGAAGGTCTTCTTGAGGGCTTCAAAGTTGCCGAAGTCGGCGGTGATCTGGTGGGCGATGGGGCCGGCCGGCGCGCCGCCGACGCCATCGGAGCCCACAGGGCCCATCAGGTGCCAGAAGGCGGTGTGGTTGGAGTGGCCGCCGCCGTTGTTGCGGACCGCGGTGCGAATCTCCTCGGGGACCTGGGCCAGGTTGCGCACCAGGTCGTCGACGGACTTGGCGGCCAGCTCGGGGTGGTTGGCCAGGGCGGCATTCAGGTTGTTGACGTAGGCCTGGTGGTGCTTGTCGTGGTGGATCTTCATCGTCTCGGTGTCGATGAACGGTTCCAGGGCGGCGTAGTCGTAAGGAAGCGGTGCGAGTTCGTAAGCCATAGGGGAATCTCCTCCATTGTGGATTGTACTGTTCTGAGCGGTTTTCCAATTCATGTGCCCTTGCCAGCGCCCTGCAAGGCGGCTTTTTCTTGAGGAAAAAGCCACTTGAAGGCGGCGGCTTCGGTTTGCGCCCATTGGAAAACCGCTGTGGGCAGTGTTCTGCGTTGAGCTGAAAAGGGCTAGGCATTTTGACAGCGGCGGGAGGAAACTCAATCTTCACACCTGCCGGCATGTCCCTATGTCTGGATGGATGCGGGAGAGGGCGGCGAGGATTCGGGAAAGTTGGCGCACCCAAATTGGCCGGCAGGGGCTCCGCCGCCTGAACTCGAGCGGCGGCCCGGGCTTGAGAGCGGTGGGCTATCATGGATTGTCCAATCTGCTGGAGCGGGAGCGCTGGCTTGGATACAATGCGGGAGTGGGGGTAGATTTCAAGTAAAGTGATTTACTTGAGTCTTCTGCACTCGACCGAAAGGATAACGCACACATCATGACTTCCAGCCTCGCGGAACCCTCTCTCGACCCCTTGGCTCTCGACCAACTGTCCATCGACACACTGCGGCTGCTGGCCGTGGACGCGGTGGAGAAGGCCAAGAGCGGCCACCCCGGCGCTCCGCTGGGCTGCGCGCCCATCGCCTATCTGCTCTTCCACAAGCTGATGAAGCACAATCCGGGGCACTCGAAGTGGGCGGATCGGGACCGGTTCGTGCTGTCGAACGGGCACGCCTCGGCGCTGCTCTACGGAACGCTGTTTCTGGCCGGCTACGACGTGACGCTGGACGACCTGAAGAGCTTCCGGCAGTGGCACTCGCGGACACCGGGCCACCCGGAGCGCGGCCACACGGACGGCGTGGAAGTGACTACCGGGCCGCTGGGCCAGGGCATCGCCATGGCCGTGGGCATGGCCATTGCGGAAAGGCACCTGGCCGCGGTGTACAACCGCCCCGGTTTTGAGGTTGTGGACCACCACACCTATGCGCTGCTGGGCGACGGCGACCTGATGGAAGGCGTCTCGCACGAGGCCGCCTCGCTGGCCGGAACGCTGGGGCTGGGCAAGCTGATTTTTCTTTACGACGACAATTTGGTCTCGCTGGACGGACCGACGAGCCTGAGTTATACCGAGGATGCGCTGGAGCGCTTCGAGGCCTACCACTGGCACGTGCAGCGGGTGGCCGACGGCA
>OCZT010004050.1_pt1 | contig 14865 bp, 13 predicted proteins | sample 1539031 | NCBI WGS metagenome assembly OCZT01 (sample SAMEA3539308, study PRJEB22396) | soil metagenome | biome: tundra; feature: field; material: soil | place: USA | collected 2010-05 | depth 0.15 m
GCACACTCCATCTCTCCTTTAAGATAAAGTGTTGCGTCGACCGGTTGAGACCACCGCACCAAAGCGGACGCCGCCAACGTCCACTGATTTATGAGTTTCACGCCCTAACTAACCCGCGGCGTCGATCGCCACGAAGGCGCCAGGCCCTCGCGCATGGCAATACGTCGAAGCGGTCCTAATGAGCCGATCAGATGCAGGCCGGCCGCGCGCAGCGATTGCATCGGCAAGAAATCGCTGAGCAAGGAACGGTTCGCCACATCGATGGCGAAGGTCCGGCTGGCGACATCGGCGCGCCGCGCCGAATCGTAACGTTTCAGCACCTGCGGCGAGCCGGGGTCTTCGCCTGAGAGCATCGCCTCCCGCACGATGTCGGCGATATCGGCGGCATCGCGCAGTCCCATGTTCAGGCCCTGCGCGCCGATCGGCGGCAGCACATGGGCGGCCTCGCCGACCAGCGCGACCCGATGCTGTGCGAATTTTCCGGGCTGTTCGATCGCAAGCGGAAACAGATGGCGTCCCGGTTCGACACTGATACGGCCGAGAATGGAATGCGATTGCGTTTCCGCAGCCGCGGAGAGTTCGTCATCGCTCAACGCGATCAGCCGTTCGGCTTCCTTCGGTGCCGCGACCCACACCACGCTGGAGCGGTCGCCGGGCAGCGGCACAAATACGCACGGACCTTGCGGGGTGTGAAACTCCGTGGAGATGTTCCGATGTGGCCGCGAATGGCTGATGTTGAAGGTAACCGCCGCCTGATTGAGTTCGCGGCGCCTGACCTCGATGCCGGCGGCCTCACGGCAGAGCGATTGCCGCCCGTCGGCTCCGACGACCTGACGCGCGGACAATGATTTGTCGTGGCCGATGCGAATGGCAACATCAGCCTCTTCCGGGCTGATCGCATCAGCCTCATCGTCGAACCGTGTCAGACCGGAGAGTTCGGCTGCGCGCTGCTCCAGCGCAGATATCAGCGCGCGGTTGTCGATATTGTAGCCAAACACATCGAGACCGATTTCGTCGCACGAGAACCGAACCTCGGGTGCACGGATCAGGCGGCCGGTATCGTCGACCAGGCGCATCACCTGCAACGGCGCCGCCTTGTCCTTGCAGCGTGGCCAGACGTCCAATTGTTCCAGAAAGCCGACGGAGCCGCCCAGCAGCGCCGTGGTGCGATTGTCGGCATAAGGCGCGCGGCGGGCGATCAGGGCCGTGTTCGCGCCGGTTTGCGCCAACGCGATCGCGGCCGCAAGTCCGGCAGGCCCGCCGCCGATCACAACGACGTCGAATGGTGCTGATGCATCGTTCATGTCAGGACAATTGACGTTCCCGGCGGCATTTTCAAGCCCGCATCACGACCCTGACATTTCCACTGAATTGCGCGGCGGAAAGCCGCAACCGCGGGTGTGCAAATCGAGGCGATTCCTGATAGCACTGCTGCGCAAATGGACCAGTTAAACCAGCAGAAATCTTCGTCAGCATCGCCGGGAATACGGGCCGCCGCATTTTCCGTGCATATCTTTACCGCAATGGGGGCGGGCATCGCCCTGATCGCGCTGCTTGAGGCCGTGCGCGAGCACTGGGCTGCGATGTTTGGGTGGCTCGGGGTCGCCCTGGTGATCGACGCGCTCGATGGCCCGATCGCGCGGCGGCTGGATGTCGCGCGCCTGCAGCCGAACTGGTCGGGCGACGTGCTCGACCTCGTGGTCGATTTCGTGACCTACGTCTTTGTGCCGGCCTATGCCATCACCGCAAGCGGCCTGCTGCTGCCGCTGGCGGCGCCGCTGCTGGGTGTGGGCATCGCCGTGTCAGGCGCGCTCTATTTCGGGGATCGCCGCATGAAGAGCGCGGATAATCATTTTCGCGGATTTCCGGGGCTGTGGAATGTCGCGGCGTTCTATCTGTTTCTGCTTCATCCGCGGCCGGCACTCTCGAGCCTCGGGGTCGCCATTCTGATTGCGCTGACGTTTGTTCCTTTTCACGTCGTCCACCCGATCCGCGTGGTGCGCCTGCGTGCGCTCACACTGTCCCTGATCGCCGTTTGGGCGGTGCTTGTGGTGACCACGCTGGCATACGATTTCGATGTGGGTACGCCGGTAACAACAGGACTTTGTGCGATCGCCGCCTATATCGTGGCAAGCGATGCAGCGATCCGGCTCGTGAGATCGCTCAAGGCATGATCAAGTTGTTGACCAGCCCGGAAGCATGGGCGGCACTGTTGACCCTGACGGCGCTGGAGATCGTTCTCGGCATCGACAATGTTATTTTTCTGTCGGTGATCGTCTCGCGCATCCCGCAGCAGCAGGCGAAGCGAGCGCGGCAGATCGGACTGGCACTGGCGCTGGTGTTCCGCATCCTGCTGCTCAGCCTGCTGGTGTGGCTGATCGGCATGACGCAAGCCCTCCTCACGGTGAAGGGCATGGCGTTTTCGTGGCGCGACATCATTCTGATCGGCGGCGGATTGTTTCTGATCGGCAAGGCGACCCACGAAATTCACGCCGAGGTCGAAGCGCGCGATGAGGAGAACGACGACGCTCCAAAGCCAAGTGCATTCTTCTGGGTGATCGTCCAGATCATCGTCATCGATATGATTTTCTCGCTGGATTCCATCATCACCGCGATTGGCATGGCGCAGGATCTCGAAATCATGATCGCAGCGGTCGTCATCGCCTGCCTCATCATGTATCTGTCGTCCGGTCCGGTTGCGAGATTCGTGGCGGAGCATCCGACCACCAAGATGCTGGCGCTGGCGTTTCTGGTGCTGATCGGCGTTGCGCTGGTCGCTGACGGATTCCAGTTTCATATTCCGCGCGGCTACATCTATTTTGCCATCGTGTTTTCGGCGGCGGTCGAATTCTTCAATGTGCTGGCCAAGCGCAACCGCAAAAAGGCCATTAACTAGGCAGCCGGAGACGTTCACGCGGTCATCGAGTTGACAACGCAGCCTCGATGGCTATCGCTTGATCCTAAGGAAATACGGGAGAACATGATATGATCAAGGCCGTGCGGGTGCACAAGGTGGGGGGTCCGGAAGCCCTGGTTTATGAAGCCGTTGATGTGCCCGCGCCGGGAGCCGGCGAGGTTCGCATCCGCCAGCATGCCGTCGGCCTGAACTTCATCGATGTGTACTATCGCACCGGCCTCTACAAGGCGCCGGGACTGCCGTTTATCGTCGGCAATGAGGCTGCGGGCGAGGTGCTGTCGGTTGGACCGGGCGTGACCAATTTTCACTCCGGCGACCGCGTCGCCTATTATTTCAACCTCGGCGGCTATGCCAGCGAACGGAACATTCCCGCGGAGAAACTGGTCAAGCTGCCCGACCATATCACCTACGAGCAGGGCGCGGTCCTGATGCTGAAGGGGCTGACGGTCTGGTACCTCCTGCACAAGACCTTCAAGGTCGAGCCGCACCATCGGGTGCTGATCCACGCCGCAGCCGGCGGCATCGGCTTGCTGGCGTGCCAGTGGGCGAGGGCGATGGGAGCGCATGTCATCGGCACCGTCGGCACCAAGGCGAAGGCCGATCTCGCGCTCGCCAACGGCTGCGATCACGTCATCCTCTACAACGACGAGGATTTCGTGGCGCGGGTGAAACAGATCAGCCGCAACGAGCTTTGCGACGTCGTCTACGATGGCGTCGGCAAGACCACATTTCCGGGCTCGCTGTCCTGCCTGAAGCCGCGTGGCTTGTTCGTGAGTTTCGGCAACGCGTCGGGTCCGGTGCCGCCATTCTCGATTGCCGAACTCAACAATCATGGTTCCCTGTTCGCGACCCGGCCAAAACTCAACGACTATATCGGCAAGCGCTCGGAACTGCTTGAAGGCGCCGATACCCTGTTTGCCGCCGTCATCAACGGCAAACTGCACGTTCCGATCAATCACGCCTACGCGCTGAAGGATGCGGCAAAGGCGCATATCGATCTGGAAAGCCGGGCCACGACCGGGGCGTCGATCCTGAAGCCGTAGCGAAGTGCATGGATAGACCTGATCAGTTCGAGACTGACCGGCTCGTACTACTCAGGCCTCGCCTTTCTCATGCTTGCGCACTTTTGCGATTCTTCGCCGACAGTGACGCAATGCGATATACTTTGACATTCAAGGATATTCGTGAGTGCCGGCGTCATATTGCAGGGCACGAATGTCAACGTCGGAAAAACGGATATGGGCCGTGGACCGTGGTTGAACGAAGCTCTGGGCAGATCATCGGCTTCGGTGGAATTTATGACGATCCGTTCGAACCAGGTTGGGGCATCGAGATTGGATATCATTTCGACCAATCGGCTTGGGGCAACGGTTATGCAACCGAACTCGTAAGATTTTGCCTTCAAATGGCGCGGAGACAGCACGGCGCTCGCGAACTTCAAGGCTTCGTACACCCCGATAATGCAGCATCCCGAAGAGTTCTTGAACGCACCGGTTTTGAACAACGGCAATTTGTGACGGAGCTAAACAGATACCGCTACATACGCCGGCTGGGATGATTTTTCCAGACTCTCTGCCACGCTGCTTCTCTTCATCACGCCTGCCACATCCGCTGCCACTTGTCGGCGAGCGTCCAGAAATCCTTCGGCATGATCTCGAAGCGTTCCGCGTCCTGCGAGTTGCTCCCACGGCTGGGCGCTGCGCATGTAGACGTGAGCGACCGGCCGCAGCCAGGAGGTGTCGTCGAGCGTTCCGGCGCGGACAGCCCTGATATCGGGGCGGGCGTCCCGTTCGCCGTAGACCCTGCCGCCGCAATCACCGCAGAACCAGTACGTGCTTTGCACGCCGCTGGCGCCGATCCGGCGCCAGGGCTTTGGCTCGCCGCGTACCACACGAAATGATTTCGAGGCGACCGGCATCGACATGCTGAACGCGCGGCCCGACCACCGCTGACACTCCGTGCAGTGACATGCATATATCAGCAGCGGCATCGCGCTGACTTCGAAGCGAACGGCTTCGCACGGACATTCGCCGGTAAGAGGCAATGCGGGCCGTTTCATTTCCATCATTGGACTGCTCCTTCCCTGTGCATCGCCGACCGGCTTTGCGCGACCGGCGTTACGCGACACGCCTCGCTGCGCCCATCTTGGTGAGGATCGCGTCCAGGCAATCGATCATCCCGGCGATTTCTGCCTTGGTGACGTTGAGCGCCGGCATGAAACGCAATGCATCGGGCCGCGGCGCGTTGAGCAGCACGCCGTCCTCGAACGCCTGGGCGACGATCGAGGCCGCGATCGGATGGCTGGTGTCGAGCGCCAGCAGCAGCCCGCGGCCGCGAACCTCGCCGAGACCATGCCGCGCGGATGTCCGCTGCAGCTCGCTTTCCAGATAGCGGCCGGTATCAACAACCGATCCAAGAAATTCCGGTTTTCCGACCTGCCCAAGAACGGCGAGCCCGGCCGCGCACATCAGCGGATTGCCGTTGAACGTGCCACCCTGGTCGCCATGTTCGAAACAGGAAGCCGCCTCGGTGGCCAGCAATGCGCCAAGCGGCACGCCTCCGCCGATGCCTTTTCCCAGCGTCATGATGTCAGGCTCGATTCCCGCATGCTCGTAATGGAACAGTTTTCCGGTGCGGCCGATGCCGGTCTGGATCTCGTCGAGGATCAGCAGCAGGCCGTGCGCTTTGGTCAGGTCGCGCAAATCGCGCAGGAACTGATCCGTGGCGGGCCAGACGCCGGCTTCACCCTGGATCGGCTCCAGCATCACGGCGATGGTCTTGTCAGTTATCAGCCGCTCCACCGAGGCGAGATCGTTCAGCCGTGCCTTGGGAAAGCCTGGCACCTTGGGCTCGAACAGCGGTTCGAAGGCTTTCTTGCCCGATGCCGACATCGTCGCCAGCGTCCGGCCGTGAAACGCGCCGTCGAAGGTGATGATCTCGTAAGCGCCATTGCGGTGTAGCGCGCCGTACCTGCGCGCAAGTTTTATAGCGCCCTCATTGGCTTCCGCGCCCGAATTGGTGAAGAACACCCGGTCGAAGCAACTGTGATCGACCAGGGCCTTTGCGAGCTTGAGGCTGGGTGCGTTGTAAAACGCGGGGCTCGGCGTCAGCAGCAGTCTTGCCTGCGCCGCGAGCGCCTCGACGACGACGGGCGGCGAATGGCCCAGGCAATTGACCGCCCAACCCTGCATGAAGTCGAGATAGCGCTTGCTGGTGTCATCCCATAGAAACGAGCCTTCGCCCCGGACAAAGACGACCGGCGGTCGGGCTGTAATATCCATCAGTGCATCAAACGGATGGGTGGCGATGTTCATGTCGAAACTCCTGCGGTTGAATGAAAAAAGGTGACAAAACGCAAGCAGGCCGCACTTTGCGGGTGCGGCCTTCTCGAAAACGTTGCTGATCTAGCTGTTCAGCGTTGTCGTCGGACACGGCGCGACCCATCATCGTCGAACGAGCGACGACGGAAAGTGGCGCGGAGTTGGGTCCGGTTCAAATTCATGACGCAGGCCCATACAGCCGAATGGCGGGAGATGTCAAGAGCGTGCGGTCAGAAGCCCGCGACGCTGCCATGCAGATCGTATTCATCCGCGCGCTCGATCTTGGCGGTGACGATCTCGCCTGTTCGCAGCGGACGACGGCTTGAGACGTAGACCGCGCCATCGATCTGCGGCGCGTCGGCTTTGGAGCGGCCCTTCGATACGGTAGGACCGGTTTCGTCGATGATGATCTGCTGCCGCGTTCCGACCTTGCGCTTCAGCCGGCGCGCGGAAATCTTTTGCTGCCGCGCCATCAGCGCATTCCAGCGCTCCTGTTTTATCTCATCGGCCACGGCATGGCCGAGCGCATTCGAGGACGCTCCCGCGACCGGCTCGTACTTGAAACAGCCGACCCGATCGATCTGGGCTTCTTCGAGCCAGTCGAGCAGATAGGCGAAGTCGGAATCGGTCTCGCCGGGAAAGCCGACGATGAAGGTGGAGCGCAGCGTCAGCTCGGGGCATTCCTCACGCCACTGCTTGATCCGCGCCAGCGTCTTGTCCTGCGCCGCCGGGCGTTTCATGGCTTTAAGGATTTCAGGGCTCGCGTGCTGGAAGGGAATATCGAGGTAGGGCAAGACCTTGCCCTGCCTCATTAATCCGATGACTTCATCGACATGCGGGTAGGGATAGACATATTGCAGCCGTACCCAGGCGCCGAATTCGCCGAGTTCTTTTGCGAGGTCAAAGAACTTGGCGCGGACCTCGCGATCCTTCCACTGGCTGGCGGCATATTTGATATCCACGCCATAGGCTGAGGTGTCCTGCGAAATGACCAGCAATTCCTTCACCCCGGCGGTGACCAGTTTCTCCGCCTCGCGCAGCACGTCGCCCGCCGGACGCGACACCAGGTCGCCGCGCAGCTTCGGGATGATGCAGAAGCTGCAGCGGTTGTTGCAGCCTTCGGAAATCTTCAGATAAGCGTAATGCCGCGGCGTCAGTTTGATGCCCTGCGGCGGCACCAGATCGAGGTGGGGATTATGGACCGGCGGCAGCGCCCGATGCACCGCATCGAGCACGCTTTCATATTGCTGCGGCCCGGTGATCGACAGCACGCCGGGATAGGCCGCCTCGATCTGCTCGGGTTCCGCGCCCATACAGCCGGTGACGATCACCTTGCCGTTCTCGGCCATCGCCTGGCCGATGGCTCCAAGCGATTCCTGTTTGGCGCTGTCGAGAAAGCCGCAGGTGTTGACAATGACCAGATCGGCGCCGTCATGCTTGCGCGCCAGTTCATAGCCTTCCGCACGCAGCCGCGTGATGATGCGCTCGGAATCCACCAGCGCCTTGGGGCATCCCAGCGAAACAAAGCTGACTTTGGGCGCGGCGGCCTGTTGCATGTTTGATCTGCCTCGTGTCCCGGCTCTAATATTCGCATCCCGTTGCGGCCGGCTCTTTGCGAATGTTAGAGCCAAAGGGACACGAGAAAAAATGACTCTAGTGCGGCCCTGGATTTGCCATTCGCGATGAGGAATCGCGGAGCCGGGGGGCGAATGTCAAATCCACCGCACTGGTTGATTGGCAGGAGCTAGTCCCAATTGCTCATAATTACAAGGCTTTGAGCCGGCTTGCGGCGTGCTATGGATGTTCTGCCGGAATGCGAGTGATCGATGGGCGCCGAGTCGTCTCCTAAAATTGTCATTGTTGACGAAAGCCCGATCCGTGCTGCGATCCTGGAGGAGGGGTTGCGGGAAGCGGGTTTTACCGGCGTGGTCCACATCAGCGAAATGCAGAGTTTGCTGACCCGGATCTACGCGCTCGATCCCGACGTCATTCTGATCGATCTGGAAAATCCCAGCCGCGACGTTCTGGAGCAGATGTTCCAGGTCAGCCGCGCCGTGCGCCGGCCGATCGCGATGTTCGTCGATCAGAGCGACGCGGCGTCGATCCAGGCCTCGGTCGATGCCGGCGTCTCGGCCTATATCGTCGACGGATTGAAGAAAGAACGCATCAAGCCGATTCTCGACCTCTGCATTTCGCGCTTCAACGCGTTCGCAAAGCTGCAGGATGAGCTCGATCGCGCCAAATCCGCGCTTGAAGACCGCAAGGTGATCGATCGCGCCAAGGGAATCCTGATGAAGCTGAAGGGCCTGACGGAAGATGAGGCCTACGTCCTGCTGCGCTCGACGGCGATGCGCGAGAAAAAGAAGATCGGGGAGATCGCACAGTCGATCCTGACGGCGTCGGAGTTGCTGAAATGACCAAACCGCTTTGCATAGGCTTCATTCCGCTGGTCGATGCCGCCGCCCTGATCGTCGCCGTCGACAAGGGATTTGCCGCTGCAGAAGGGCTCGATGTCACCCTGGTGCGCGAGGTGTCGTGGTCGAACGTCCGTGACAAGCTCAATATCGGCCTGTTCGACGCCGCCCACCTGCTGGCGCCGGTTGCGATCGCGTCGAGCCTCGGACTCGGACACGTCAAGGTGCCGATCGTGGCGCCGTTCAATCTCGGCCTCAACGGCAACGCGATTACGGTGTCGCCGGCGCTGCATGCGGCGATCATGGCGGAAATCGACGGCGACCGCTTCGATCCGATGGCCACGGCGCTGGCGCTCGCGCGCGTCGTCGCGAAGCGCCGCAAGAGCGGAGCCGAACCGCTGACCTTCGGCATGACTTTTCCGTTTTCGACCCACAATTATCAGCTGCGGTTCTGGATGGCGGCGGGCGGCGTGGATCCCGACGAGGACGTCCGTCTCGTGGTGCTGCCGCCGCCCTACATGGTGGACAGTCTCGCCAACGGTCAGGTCGACGCATTCTGCGTCGGCGCACCCTGGAATTCCGTCGCGGTCGATCTCGGGGTCGGCCATATCCTGCATTTCGTCTCGGACATTCTGGTGCGCGCGGCGGAGAAGGTCCTCGCCGTCAGGCAAAGCTGGTCGGAGAAGAACCCGGAGCTTGTTGCCGCACTGATCCGGGCCGCATTTCGCGCCGCCGAATTCATTGAGGATCCGCAAAATCGTACCGAGGCGGCGCGCATTCTGGCGCAGCCGGAACGCATCGGCGTCGATGCGGACGTTATCCAGCGGACGCTCGATGGCCGTCTGAAGATTTCGCCTGATGGTACGATGCGCGAAAGCAGCCGCTATCTGCTGGTGGGGCGGGAGGGCGCGCCGCGGCCCGATCCGGTGCAGGCTGTCTGGCTCTATGCGCAGATGCTCCGCTGGGGCCAGGCCGCGATCAGCCCTGACGCTCTCAAGATCGCGAGATCGGTATTCAGACCGGACCTTTACGATGCGGCGCTGGGACTGGGCGGGGAGGCGGTCCGCGGCGCGTTCGGTTCAGTCGGCGCGTTTGCCGGGCCCGCATTCGATCCAGCCGACGTCGCGGGATATCTGGCCTCGTTCAAGGTCTTTCGTCGGGCGCCGTGAGCCGGTAAAATAGCTTGGCTAATTAGTAGGCAAACTGATTCGCAGCTCAATCCTTGGGCTGATGCCTTCTTCAAGGGCATGAACCCAACCTATCTATCGCGATGGCGATATAGCTAAGCCACTGAATTCAAACAGACTTCATAAAATTGCTGCGGTGGCACACAACTTGAATAGGTGAGGGTGAGCCAGCCGCCGTAGATGCCCGCTGGCCGTTTTCCAAGATGGATTTCCGCAGCAACGAGGCTGATCGGATCGCTCTCAAACTTCCGATACGGCGCTGCCTTCCGAATCGAATTTCCGAGCGATCACACGCCCCTTTCCTCGTTGTGGCCACGCCTGTGCGTGGCAGCTGGAGCTTCGATATGGATTACGCAAAACCTGCCGACGTTGTCGACTCGATGATCGATGTCAGTTTGAAGAAGCTGGCGCTTGCCCCTCGCGACCTGCTCATCCGCGGCGCGCTTTCCGGTGCGCTGCTGGGTGCTGCCACCAGTCTTGCGTTTAGCGGCGCGGTGACGACCGGGCAGCCGCTGGTCGGCGCGATCATATTTCCCGTCAGCCTCATCATCATCGTGCTGCTCGGGCTCGAACTCGTGACCGGAAGTTTCGGGTTGCTGCCGCTCGCGCGCCTCGAGGGCAAGGCCAGCTGGAGCGCCATCGGCGTCAACTGGTCGTGGGTGTTCCTCGGAAATCTCCTTGGGAGCATAGGGTACGGCATCCTGCTCGCGATCGCCCTGACCAATATGGGAAAGATCGAACCGGCGGGCATCGCGGCGCGTATCGTCAGCATTGCCGAGGCCAAGACCGTTGCCAACGAAGCAATGGGGCTGGCCGGAATGGTCAGCGTTTTCGTCAAAGCCATCCTCTGCAACTGGCTGGTTTGTCTCGGCGTCGTCATGGCCATGACGACAAGCTCCACGATCGGAAAGATCGTCGCCACCTGGATGCCGATCTTCATGTTCTTCGCGCTGGGATTTGAGCACGCCGTCGTCAACATGTTCATCATTCCGACCGGCATGTTGCTCGGCGCAAAAGTCAGCGTTTACGAGTGGTGGGTGTGGAATCAGATTCCGGTAACGCTCGGCAATCTCGTCGGCGGCTTCGTCTTCACCGGTCTTGCGCTGTACTCGACCTTCAAGCCCGCGACACTGCTGACGCCGGCGGCGGCGCCGATCGCGGCGCAAGTCCCTGCAGAATAACGGCATCGCTGCGCATCATGAAGCTTGAAACAACAACAACAACCGATTTCAGCGACGAGCAGAAGCGCTATCTGGAAGGCTTCATGTCCGGTCTCCAGGTCGGGCGCGTCGGCCGAAGCGCCGGTCTCGCTGGCGCAGGCGCGGCGCCCGACAAAGCCGCGCCGGAACCGGTGGGCCCGGACGCCGCCGGCCTCAAGGCTCAGGACAGATTTCTCCAGGACGGCAAGAAGCTGTCCGATCCGGAGAAATTCAAGCGCGAGCAGCATCCCTTCGATGCCTATGCGCGCCTGAAAGAGCAGGCGAAACACAACGCGCCGCCGCCGCCGGCGGATAATTTCCGCTGGCGTTATTACGGCCTGTTTTATGTCGCGCCGACGCAGAATTCCTTCATGTGCCGCTTGCGGATTCCGAACGGCATTCTCAAGCATTGGCAATTCGCAGCCGTCGCCGATCTCGCCGAACGCTACGGTGGCGGCTATTCGCACATCACCACCCGTGCCAACATCCAGATCAGGGAAATCCTGCCGAAGCACACCGTGGCGTTGATCGAGGGGATCCAGGACATCGGCTTGTGCTCGCGCGGCTCGGGCGCCGACAATATCCGCAATGTCACGGGCACGCCGAGCGCGGGGATCGATCCGCAGGAATTGATCGACACCCGCGAATACGCCCGCGAATGGCACTACCACATTCTCAACGACCGCTCGCTGACGGGATTGCCGCGCAAGTTCAACGTCGGATTCGACGGCGCCGGCAAGATCGCGGTGCTTGAAGACACCAACGACATCGCCTTCGCCGCGGTCGAAGTGAAGGACGGTTTCGGCGTCGAGCCCGGCATCTGGTTTCGCCTGGGCGTAGGCGGCATTACCGGCCACAAGGATTTCGCCAGGGAAACCGGAATCATCGTCAAGCCGGAGGACGCCACCCAGGTCGCGGACGCCATCGTTCGTGTGTTCGTTGAGACCGGCGACCGCACCAACAGGCTGAAGTCGCGTCTCAAATACGTGCTCGACAGCATGGGCGTGGAAAAGTTCCTCGTCGCCGTCGAGGAGAAGCTTGGCCGCAAATTGGTGCGCGCTCCAGCCGACGCGATTGCGGCCCGTCCGCAGTTCGATCGGATGGCGCATATCGGGGTTCATGCCCAGAAGCAGCCGGGGCTGAACTGGATCGGCGTCGTTCTGCCGGTGGGCAAGCTGACCTGTGAACAGATGCGTGGCCTTGCCAAAATCGCACAGGACCTTGGTGACGGCGATATCCGCCTCACGGTCTGGCAAAATCTGCTGATATCGGGTGTGGGCGACGACAATTTGGCGCTGGCGACCGCTGCGATCGAGAAGCTCGGCCTTGCCGTCCAGGCATCGAGCATCCGCGCCGGGCTGGTTGCATGCACCGGCAATACCGGCTGCAAGTTCGCCGCATCCGACACCAAGCGCCATGCCGCTGACATCGGCGACTGGTGCGAAACGCGCGTGCAGATCGAAACGCCGCTCAACATCCATCTCACCGGCTGTCATCATTCCTGCGCCCAGCACTACATCAGCGATATCGGGTTGCTCGCGGCGAAGGTGCCGGGCGGGAGCGATGACGACACGGTGGAGGGTTATCACCTTTACGCCGGGGGCGGCTTCGGACCGGACGCCGATATCGGGCAGGAGGTCTATCGCGACGTCAAGGCAGAGGACGCACCAAAAACAGTGGAGCGGTTGCTCAGGGCCTATCTCGCCAACCGCGTCTCGACCGACGAGACGTTTCTCACCTTTTCACGCCGCCATGACGGCGAATCCCTTCGCAAGCTGGCCGACGCGGAAGCAATGCCATGAACCAGATCACCCCTCCGCCACGGCTTGAAATCATTCCGGCGACGGCGCCGTTCACCGAAGGACAGCGTTCGTGGCTGAACGGCTTTCTCGTCGGTATGCTGTCGCTCGACGGTTCGACGCCGCTAGCTCCCGTACAGAACGGCGCGGTGCTTGGCCCGGCGGGCGATGGCGACGACGGCGAAGCGCCCTGGCACGACCAGACCATGCCGATTGCCGACCGCATGAAGCTCGCGGAAGGCCGCCCCTTGCGCCGGCGCATGATGGCGGCGATGGCGCAGCAGGATTGCGGCCAGTGCGGCTACAACTGCAACGACTATTCGGACGCGATCGCGAGCAAGGCCGAAGCGCGTCTCAATCTGTGCGTACCCGGCGGCAAGGAAACCGCCCGGATGCTGAAGGCGCTGAACGAGGAACTGGAAAAAACGCCGGCAGCCTCGCCAAGCCCGTCGCTCGCGCCCGTCGTCGCGGCGCCGGCGATCGCGGTGGAGCCGGGGCGTTCGCGCGATAACCCGGTGCCGGCGACGTTCGTGTCGCGCCGCCTGCTGAACAAGGCCGGGTCGGAAAAGGAAACCTGGCACGTCGATTTCGACGTCAGCGGCTGCGGCCTCGACTCTGTCGTCGGCGATTCCTTCGGCATTTTTGCCCGCAACGATCTGGGCCATGTCGATCAAATCATTGCCTTGCTCGGCGCGTTGCATACCACTGACGTGAGGGGCAAGACGCTGCGCGAGGTATTGACCGATGATGTTTCGCTGGCGCCGGCGCCGGATTCGCTGTTCGAACTGATCTCGTTCATTACCGGCGGCGCGCAGCGCGAGAAAGCGCGCGCGCTGGCGCAAGGGGAGGATCCCGACGGCGATGCCGCGACCCTCGACGTGATGGCGGCGTTGCAGAAATTCTCCGGCGTTCGTCCGCACCCCGAAGCCTTCGTCGAAGCGCTGGAGCCGCTGCAACCGCGGCTCTATTCGATCTCGTCGTCGCATAACGCCACGCCCGGCAAGCTGTCGCTGACCGTGGACTGCGTGCGCTACGTGGTCGGCAAGCGCAAGCGCCTCGGACTGGCTTCGACATTCCTTGCCGAACGCATCAAGCCAGGCGATCAGGTCAAGGTCTATGTGCAGAAGGCCCACGGCTTCGCGCTGCCGCAGGATCCCCGAACGCCGATCATCATGATCGGACCGGGCACCGGCGTCGCCCCGTTCCGCGCCTTCCTGCTCGACCGCAAGGCGACCGGCGCACCCGGCAAGAACTGGCTGTTCTTCGGTCATCAGCGCAGCGATTGCGATTTCTTCTATTCGGAGGAACTGAATGCCATGAAAACGTCCGGTCTGCTGACGCGGATGTCGCTGGCGTGGTCGCGCGACGGCGACAAGAAATTCTATGTGCAGGATCGCATGCGCGAGGTCGGCCGTGAGTTGTGGACGTGGCTGGCCGAGGGCGCGAACGTATATATCTGCGGCGACGCCAAACGAATGGCGAAGGACGTCGAACGAGCACTGGTCGATATCGTCGCGCAGTTCGGCGCACGTACCACCGATGAGGCGGTCCTCTTTGTCGGGGAACTCAAGAAGAAGGGCCGGTTCCAGCAGGACGTGTACTGACGGAACTGGAACCGGTTCCAATCAGCTTCAATTATTAACGAATAAAATTCTCGTCCGAATCCATCGCAGAGAATTTTTGACTCCAATCGGAGCCTGTCGAAGCGTCCGCATCGCTATTTCCCTGGTCGTCTTGCATCCTGCCGCAAACGGCATTCCATTGTCGCCGATGCAGCGTTGGAGATCGACCATGCGCGAACTATCGGCCGAAGCCCGTCTGCACCTTTACGCGCGCTCGCTTTCGGATCGAACCGGCAAAGGCGTCCATGCGGCTGCGCTCTATGGCGCCTTCGCGGTCATCGCAGCCGTGGTTTTCGGCACGCTGTCGGTTCACCCGTTCTGAATTTGTGGATGGGCTATGCGAAAGCGAGCCCGCCGTAGTGCGGAATGATGGGCTGGTGGGCACGGCGCAAACGCGCCTTTGCCCA
>OCZT010004051.1_pt1 | contig 14864 bp, 8 predicted proteins | sample 1539031 | NCBI WGS metagenome assembly OCZT01 (sample SAMEA3539308, study PRJEB22396) | soil metagenome | biome: tundra; feature: field; material: soil | place: USA | collected 2010-05 | depth 0.15 m
CGAGAACCTGGAACGGGACATCGCCGAGTTGCTGCCGCGTCCGGTGGGACGGCCCGGTATCAGGCCCTTGGTCGGGTACAAGAGCTTTCTCTACCAGGCAGCGAGTTGGAACAAGGCCCGCCGGGTGGTGGCCAAGGTGGAGCATCACCAGGGCGAGCTGTTCCCGCGAGTGGGCTTCATCGTCACAAACCTGAGTCTGCCGAGTCGGGCAGTGGTGCGGTTCTACAACAAGCGTGGGACAGCGGAGCAATGGATCAAAGAAGGCAAGCAGGCCCACGGACGATCGCAAGCGGGTAATCAGACAGCGGGTAATCAGACACTACCGCAAGCGTCGCCAGGGACTTCGCAACCCGCAGCCAGGGCTCCTTGCACATCCGAGACGAGTGTGTAGGCTGTAAACGGCTGCCAACACGTTCTACAATCGCGGTGGAAGCCAGCGGTAATCAGAAATCGCACTCTGCTCTGTTTTTGCGGTTTTCCATCGGTTTTCCGGTAACCCTTTTGAGTCCTTGATGCCCTTTTAACATGCCATTTTGCAGGCGCTTCCGCGGCAATTTCATCCCGAGTAATGAAAGCGCAGGTTCCTCGGGCCGCACTGTCGCGCCGCGACCATATCCATCAAAACTGCCCGTTGCTGGTAGCTGGGATTGATGTGAAGGCAGACCCATCGAAACGCAAGCCGAGCACGGCCACGTTTCCTGACGATACCGAAAACTGCGCCAAGCCACGTTTCCCCACCATCCCGCTTAGTCCGGGGAGATTCCGAAGTGCGGCCTCCGTTTTGTTGCCTGGCGGCAGCGTAATCGAACTGGTTCCTATGGCGTTCCCGTTGCTGTCAATCACCGTAATAACCACCGTGGCGGCAGTTGAACCGGAGTTGACGATCGCCGCGGCGGTAGTGAAGTTCGTTTCGTCGAACGTGAGTGTGTTCAAGGTAGCGTTGGCCGCTGAGAACGGCACGACCGCCTCCTGATCCGGCAGTCCCGGAATGCTCTGCCGGAAGACTCCATAGCCGTACACTCCGCTTGGAGGTGTAAACTCCGCATAGCCCTCAAGCAGACTTCCTACGTTGGGGGCCTCAACGATGGCTGTGCCGTATGCCGCCAGACTCACCTGCGTAATGCGTCCCCCGATTGCCGGGACTGTTAGAGGCGTTCCTGCATCGCTCACAAAACCAACTGGAAACGAAACCTGTGCGCCAGTGAGGTTTGAAAAATACAGCGCCGAGTACCAGCCCCCGCCGAACACAAACTGCGGAAGAACGGTCGACGGCATTGGCACCGTAGTCGCACCCTGTGTGTAAACACGAATCTTGCCGTCCCCAACGCGTCGCTGGAAGCAGTGAAATTCGCGTTCGCGCTGTAGACTCCGGCAGGAAAAGTCGACGCAGCCGCCGGGTCTACGAAAAAGCTTTATATTCGCGGGGGTCACCGCGCTGGCGGGCGAAGCCGTCAGCCAGGTTGACGGCGCGCTGGATGTGAGCGCGATCGATACGCTGAAAGTAAGCGGGGATCCGGTACTGGTGACCGAAATAGACTGCGGCGAAGGTGGCTGACCCGGACTGCCTGTGAAGGAGACCGAACTCGTTGAAAGGCTCAAAGATCCGCCGGACGATGTTGGCGTGACTACCTGGACCGTGCCCTGTGCCGACTGCGAAGAGCAGGTGCTGCCGTTCCAATACGGAGCCACCACCGTAACCGTGGCTGTGGTCGGGCTCGCCAGCAGATTCGCGGGGACGGTAGCGTCGATCTCCGTAGGTGTAGCGCTGAGAACGGAGAGAGGCGTCGAATTCCAGGTAACGGTCCCGGCGGGGCAGAAAAACGAAGTCGTGCTTTCTAACGCCGAGCCGAGAATTCGCAGCGTCGTTGCCGGGCTGCCTGTGTTGATCGAATTGGGTGTGATCTGAGTGATGGCCGGAGGGGGAGCGCTGGCATTAATCTGGGCTCTCCAAATGGCATACCCGTCTGTATACCAGAGGGCCCCATCTGGTCCCGTGGTGATTGAATACGGAACTCCTCTCGCAGAGTTCGGCAATGGAAAAAACGCCATCACGCCAGCGGTTGTTACTCTCCCCAAGTAGGGCGATGCGTTGGCGTAGGACGTTGTGTTGGACTCTGCCCCGAACCACAGGTTCCCGTCAGGTCCGGTCGTGATGCTGGAGGAAAACCAGTAAACGGGGAGAGGAAACTCAGTGATGGCGCCACCAACGGTAATTCGCCCGATCGCGGAGTTCCCCTCGTCGGTAAACCACAGTGCTCCCGTCCGGTCCAACCGTCAGATCTACGATCAGGTTGGGAATAGGAAAGGACGTCACAACACCTGACGTCGTGATTCGTCCGATCCGCCCATTCACGTTATCCCAGAACCAGAGGGCGCCGTCAGGACCCCTGACGATGCCGGTCGGTCCGTTTAGCGTCGCTGGCAGGGGGAACTCTGTGATCGCTCCGCCAGTAGTGATTCGACCAATCTTATTCGCTACGACTTCCGTAAACCAGAGGGCTCCGTCCGGACCAGCCGCGATGCTAGAAGGGATCGCGCCCGAAGTCGGCACCGCATACTCCGTCACATTTCCTGCGGTTGTGACTCTCCCGATCTTATTAGCTGAGTCTTCCGCGAACCAAAGCGCCCCGTCTGGTCCCGCCACGATCGAACGGGGGCCGCTGAAGGGTGTCAACGTAGGGTACGAAGTCATCGTTCCGCTCGTCGTGATCCGAAAAATTTGGCTTTTCGTATAATCATTAAACCATAGAGCGCCATCTGGCCCGGCGACAATTGTCCCCGGCTCGCCGGGGCCGTTAGGCTCCACATACTGGGTGAAGGTGATTGATTGGGCGGAAATGCTCAGTCCCATCGCGAGTGGAATCAGCAAAGAAGCACTGCGAACGCGCAATAGGTTCAACGACAATGGACGCCGCATAAGGGGATTTGAGTATAAGGGCGATTAATTCAAAAGACAAGACCTTTATCCAGACCTTTATCCAGCCGGGGCCGGGAGCGTCGCATGGCGGTGCGGGTCCGATGAGGACGGAGTGACCTCGACGCGGGACCGTGCCCGACGTGCGAACTCGGGCTGCGGGAGGCCCATGGTCTATCCTAAACGCGCCGCCGCCACCTGTTCGCAACTGCGTCCCGCGCGTACCCTGCGGCTTCTCATCATTTATCCGGCACTGCTAGAATAATGGAACCCTAGAATTTGGACCGGGCGTGGACGGCTTCCCGTAACTCTATGCCAACGCGTATCGCGCAATACGAAATCGCCGAGGAGATCGGACGAGGTGGATTTGGCCGCGTTTACAAAGCCTACGATCCCAAGGTTGGCCGCGAAGTTGCGATCAAGACTCTGAACGATTCAGACGACCAGGAACTCATCAGCCGGTTTCGAGTCGAGGCCGCTGCGGCGGGCAATCTGCGTCATGCAAATATCGTCACGATTTACGAATTCGGCGAGTGGGAGGGCACGCACTACCTCGCCATGGAGTATCTTCCGGGCCGGGATCTGAATCGCCTCATCAAAGAAGGAAACAGCATTTCGGTGCTGGAGGCCGTGACGATCATGAATCAGGTGGCACAGGCCTTAAGCTTTGCCCACAACCACGGGGTGGTTCATCGCGACATTAAGCCGGCGAATATCATGGTCCTTCCGGACGGCGTCGTGAAGATCATGGATTTCGGGATCGCGCGCCTCACCTCCGATTCGCAGGCGCACTTGACGAAGAGCGGCTTCATCATTGGCACGCTTCTGTATCTGGCGCCCGAACAGTTTTCCGGGAAGCCCTTCGACAGCCTGTGCGACATCTGGGCGTTTGGGGTTGTTTACTATGAGCTGCTCACCGGTGGGAATCCTTTCAAGGCCAGTGACGATGCCGCGAGCATGTACCGGATCACGGCTGTGGATCCGGCGCCGATTCGCTCCGCCCGACCCGATTGCCCGGTTGAGCTGGAGCAACTGATCAATCGTCTCCTCCAGCGTAACAAGGAAGATCGTTATCAGTCACTCGAAGACGTCGTTTTCGACACGGAACCCATTTTACGGCAACTCCGGAAAGACCGTGCAAATAGTCTGCAAAAAGTTGTCGAAGGCATGATGCAGGACGAAAAGCTAGGGCCGGCGCAGGCCGTCGTGCGCCAGATGCTCGAACTGGATCCATCCAACACGCAAGCCCGGCAGTGGCGGGATCAGTTGCGGAAGCAGGTGCGCGACCAGGAAATCAGGCCGCGAGTGGAAGGCCTGGTTGCCTCGGCCGAATCGGAGCTGGAGCGGCGAAATTTCGCTGAGGCCACCCAGCTGTTGCAATCCGCATTGAGCCTCGATCCAGGAAACATCGCGGTGCAGAATCGTCTCGACGCCATTCGCCGCGAGCAGGAGCGGTACCGGCATGTGCAGACCCTGCTTGAACAAGCGAAGCAGGATCTCGAGGCGCAGAACGTGTCGAATGCGCTATTCCGCGCCTCCGAGGCCGCCGCGGCCGATCCCGGGAGCGAAGCTGCCAGGCTGCTGGTCCGGGAAATTCAGGAATACGCGGATCGGAGGGATAAGAAGCGGAAGACGGATTCTGCGCTTGCCGCCGCCAGGGACTTGATTCAGAGTCAAAGCTACGAGCAGGCTCTTCGCGTGCTGCAAGATCTTCGAAGCACGTTTTCGGACGAGCCGCGAATCGAGGAACTGATCGCCGAGATCGCAAAACGCCGCTCGCAGGACCAGTTGAATGAACGCCTCGCGCAAGGCATAGCCCGGGCGCGCGAGTTGCTTCAAGCCGATCGATTTACCGAGGCCGCCGCGCTGCTGGCGGAGTTGCAACGGGAGTTTCCCCAGGACCAGACCCTGCGCGAACTCCACGCCTTTGCCATCAAGCAAAACGAAGCGTACCGCGAGAAGACCGAGGCCGACAGAATCGGGCGTGAGGCCTGGGAACTGGCGAAAGGGTCGAACTTCGAAGCTGCGTTGAAAATGGTGGACGAAGGGCTGAGAAACTTTCCGGCAGAAGCGATCCTGGTGCGGGTCCGGGTTGCGATTCGCTCGGCGCAGGCGCGGCATGAGGAAGAGGTGGATGTGAGGACCATCCTCCAGCTGAGTCATGGACTTGTCGAACACCAGCAGTTGGACGAGGCCATTGCGGCCGTGCAGGGCGGGCTGCGCCGATTTCCGACACGGGCGGAACTGCTCGAATTGCTCGGGCACCTGCAACAACAACGCTGGCAACATGAGCGGGACGTGGAAGAGCAGACCCGCGCAGAACTGGAGCGCGCCTTCGCCCCCGAACCCACACTCCCTTGGGACGCAACGCCCCAGCCCGTTGCCGAAGTTGCGCCGCCAACGCCCGCTCCGCCAGTGGACGCTCGACGCCATCCGGCATTCGATCCCAGCCTCTCCGCGCCAATACTCGCGGGCACGGGACGGCAGGGAATCCCACGTAGAAAAAAGACCTGGTTGTGGGGCGTGGCAGCCGGTGTGGGTGCCGGCGTCCTGATTGCCGTGGTGATTTGGATGTCAAAACCCGCGTCGCATTCTGCCGAGGCCGAGCCGGGCAAGGCGCAACACGCAACCGTCGAACCTCAGAGGATGCCAAGCGAATCGCCGGCCCCGGCGGCGCCCGCGGTCAAGGCAGAGCCACCAGTAAACAAAACCGAGAAGAAAACGGGGCCTGAAACGAAGACCGGGGCAACGAAAACGGTCGCGCCCGTTTTCGCCAACAGTACGCAGAAAGATACGAAAGCGACGGAAAGTTCTGAGACCGCGAAGCAGCCCGTAGCACCGGTCAAGCCGCAGGAAGTGGCAAGCGTTCCGCCCAGCCAGAATCCATCAGGTCCGGTAATGATTCCCTCAACGACGGCGAATACTCCGGCGCCCGAACCGGTCAGCAAGAGGCCATGGCACGGAGACGACTCCGGCCAGATGCGCTGGCGTGGTTCACTTGCGCCCGGCGCCACCATTGACCTCGTTCGGACGGACCTCGAGGCTAGCAACAAGTTTCCCTGGCTGACGGAGACGAAGGTCCAGGTGAAGGTGGTCTCGCCTTCGAGCGTCTCGATCGAAGTGCAGCCTTCTCGTGCCAATCGCTGGAGTACGATTCGGCTCCGCAACAACGGCCCGCAGCCAGTTACGTTCGTCAGCCTTTCGTGGCAGATTGTCGAATAAGCCGGATTTGTTGGAGGTCGTTTCTTTAGCTATAGTAAACCTGTGCCGGTTCGCATCCTCGTCATCCTGATGTACTGTTCGATGGTAAGCTTCGGGCAAGAAGCGGCCAAGCCAGAACCGATTCGCTGCCGCGCTCTGCTGATTGGGAACGCCCGTTATAATAATGTCTCGGCTGTGGAATCCGCGGTCCCTGACGTGGACTTAGTTGCTTCCAAGCTCCGCGAAGTGGGCTGCCGGGAACAATCGATTGAGGTTCAGCGAAATCTGCAAATAGAGGAAATGCGCCAAGCGATTGAAGACAGGTTTTTCCCATCCATTCAGCCTGGCGAGATCGCCGTCTTTTATTTCGCCGGACACGCGGTTCAGGCGGACCAGGAGAACTATTTGCTTGGCGTGGATTTCAATCCTCACACCAAAGACGAAATGCGCGATGCAGCCTACCTCCTGAATCGCTTCAGCAAGCGCGTAGAAGACCACAAACCGGCCTTGTTTCTGATGCTGCTCGACGCCGCCTACGATGACCAGGTGCTCGCGGCGATTCCGAATTACGTGCCCGGGCTTGCCGAGTATCCCAGCAGCATCCTGAACGGAATTGTCATCTATTCGACCGCGAAGGATCACCCGGTTTCGCATGCTCCCGGCGATGGTCCCAGTGTCTTCGCGCAGGCCCTGGCGATGCAGATGCTTCGCCCCGGCCAGACCGTGACGGAACTCGCGAGCGAAATCCATAGGTTTGTCGACAGCGAAACGAGCGGCGCCCAGCGTCCGTACCTGCTGCTCGGCTACACGGGTCGTTTCCGTTTCGTGGCTCCGCCTCCCGAAGTGGCGAAGGTCGAGGTGAAAACACAGGTAGTCAGCCGCCGCCAGCACCAGGACGACCGTGAATATTATGTGTTGATTCCTGCGGGAAAGTTCAAAATGGGTTGTGTTCCCGGTCCCGCTGAGTGCGAAGCAAACGAAAAACCACAGCACACCGTTGAAATCACTCATCCGTTCTGGATGGGGGAGAATGAAGTGCGTGTGGTCAGTTACCGGCGTTGGACCACCTTCACCCATCAGAAGATGCATCGCGCGCCACCAGGTTTTGAAGACTGGAAAAATGATTCCCTGCCGATCTCGATGGTCCCTTGGGAGAAGGCGAATGAGTATTGCGGATGGGTGGGAGGGCGTCTTCCTACCGAAGCGGAGTGGGAGTACGCTGCCCGAGCCGGAAATGACCAGCCGTATCCGATGTCCGATTTCAGTAAAGCTCGCGAAGCAGCGAACTTCAAGGGCAGGAGCGAGAAGGATCCCTACGACTTTGTCGCTCCCGTTCAGCAATTCAACAAGAACGATTGGAGTCTCTATGACCTTTCCGGGAACGTGTGGGAGTGGGTGGCGGATTGGTACAGCCCCACAATCTACCAGGAGCTTTCCTCCCAGCCGGTCTTAAAGGACCCGGCCGGCCCTTCGACCGGCAAGGAGAAAGTCATCCGCGGTGGATCGTTTGACAGCGATCCGCTGAAGCACCTGCGGCTTTCCTATCGGGAAAAATCGGGCGGCGCACAAAACAAGATCGGCTTCCGCTGCGTACTCCCCGACACCTCCGAAACGCGCGCCAAGTTCCGTTGAAGTTCCCTTTAACGAAAACTATTGCAATGCGCGTGATAAGTGAGATATGCTCATTGGACAATGGAAGCCATCAAAAAGAACATTTCTGGTCGGAGCATTGTCAAAATCTGTTTCGTCTCATGTTTATTTGCGCTGCTTTCCATTGAAACGGCATCGGCGCAAGCACCGTATCTGGCCAAAGGGAACCAGGAACTGAACGTATTCGGAGGCCTCAGCTATGGGCTCGATCACTGGCGTGGGAGCTATGGCGGGAACTACGCCTACGCATTTAACAAGGTTGTCATGGCCTATGGTGAATACAGCTATTTCCCGGGTGTCGCTCGGAATTCGTCTGAAACGTTCCCTAATTCCCCCATCACACTTCCGGAGCAAATCAGTCTCCGGTTCAATGATGTTCATGCCGGCGTTCATATACGGCTTCCGATTTTCCCCGAGAAGCGCATCGTGCCGTATGTCGCTGCGGGAATGGGCTGGTTACGGTCTGACGTGTCCGGCTCCGTGTATGTCAATAATGTGCCGTACCCTCTTGAACTGGCCAAGCACAACGGCTTGGCGATTAACGGCGGAGGCGGGCTTCGGCTTTATCTTTCGGGCGACGGCCGATTCGGATTGCGGCTGGAAGCGAAGGCCTATAAGCCGGTCAGCGGGCCGACAACGGCATCGTTTGGCAAGGTTTCCTTGGGCATTTTCTATCAGTTCAAGTAAGGTTCGCCTATCGCGGGAGGAGACCACGAGTGCAGGGAGATCATACAAATGCGTAGCGCGTGTCGTTCTTATCGCTCTGTACTTATTCTCACGGCGGGCGCGCTGGCATGCGCCGCGCAGTCCCACTCGGCTCTTCCCCTTGGCCGGTTCCACCTCTCTGGCAATCCTGTGCTGCCCCTCGATGCGGGTGTTCCGAAGGCTCGACGGACAGAGCCATTGCCGCCGCGGTTTCTGAATCTTCCGCTGTACTTCGAACCAGGCTCCGCGGGCACTTCGCTCTACCGGTCGCAGGGTCTCGGATACCGGATGGATTTCAATAATCGGGGAGCCGTGCTGCAATTCGGAGCCGAGGCTAGCGGCGAGCCCCTGGCGCTCACCTTCGAGCGCCCCAATCGCGGGGTTTCCATCGGGGGCGAAGATCCGCTCGACTCGCGCAGCAACTACCTGGTCGGAAGCGATCCTTCCCTTTGGCGGACGGACGTCGCGAACTACGGCCATCTGCGCTACCGCGAGGTGTGGCCGGGCGTCGACCTCGTATTCTACGGAAGTCAGCAGACTTTGGAGTACGACGTCCAGGTTGCTCCGGGCGCGGATCTCGACAAGATCCGCTTCCGGCTGGACGGCGCGAAGAAAATCGCTATCGAAAAGGACGGATCGATGACCGTCGAAACGCGGAATGGCGTTTTTCGCCAGCGGCCTCCCATCGTTTATCAGGAATCGAATGGCGCTCGCCGGAGCCTCAGCGGCCGGTACGTGCTTCTTTCGAGGAATCGAATCGGGTTCAAGGTGGATGGCTTCGACAAGTCCCGCCGCCTGGTGATCGATCCCGTCATCGACTATTCAACATATTTGGGCGGCTCCCAGACCGATGCGGCCTACGGCATCGCCGTCGATTCGACAGGCGCGGTCTACATTACGGGTCTCACCAGTTCATCCGGCATCGCCATGTCTGGTGCTTACCAGTCTACGATCGCGCCTGGCGCAACCAACGCGTTTGTCGTGAAACTGGATCCATCCGGAACACACCGAATTTACTCCACCTACGTGGGTGGTTCGGGCTCGGATATCGCCTGGAGCATCGCCGTAGACTCGGCGGGAGAGGCGCATATTGTCGGGCAAACAACCTCTTCGAACTTTCCAATCGTCACCCAGGATTCGAATGACGTTTCCTGGACGCGCGCGGCTAGCAGTTCAGGAACCCGCGGCTTCGTGGCAAAGGTAAATGCCAACGGCAACGGCCTGATTTACGCCTATAAAATAGGAGGGACCGGCAACAATAATATCAATAGCTCGTTCGTACCCGAAGCCGCCTGGCAGGTCGCTTTGGACAGCTCCGGCAACGCGTATGTAGTCGGAGTCACAGTTTCGCAGGATTTCCAGACCCGCAACGCTTTTCAGTCATTCCTTAGCTCACCCCAGAACGGATTTCTGGCCAAACTCAGTCCGAGTGGAGACCGCTTTTATTCATCGTATGTGGGCCTCCAAGACCAATTTGGTGACCTTGGGGAGGTCAGTGGTTATGCCGTCACGATCGACCCCTCCGGGAACGCTTATATGGCTGGCGTCGCGGCCTTTACCGCGCAATATTCGTTTGTTTATTACCTCCAGGTAAATACGAACGGCCAAGTCGGCTACATTAATTCCGTTGGTGGCTCTGCGTATCAGGAACCATGGCGCCTGGCAGCCGACGCAAACAGCAACTTGTACCTCTGCGGATACACTACTTCAACGGATTTCCCGGTCACCCCGCAAGCGTTCCAGAGGAGTTATGGGGGAGGCTTGTGGGATGCCTTCGTCGCGCGATTCGACCAGAACGGCAACACCGTCTTCTCCACGTTCCTGGGGGGCAGCGGCGGTGACGATGCGTTCAGCCTTCGCTTGAATTCAGCCGGCAATATCGTCATCGCGGGACGCACCAATTCCCACGATTTCCCCATTCAGCCGGGCGCCGTTCAGCAAACGTTCGCCGGAGGGCTGTTTGACGGCTTTATCGTAACGATGGCCGCCAATGGCGCAAGTCTGCTCAACAGTACCTTCCTGGGCGGAAGCAACGACGACGAGATCGCGGATGTGGCCGTCGGGCCGAACGGCTCTTTGTACGTGGCGGGCTACACGACGTCACTCAATTATCCGACGACTCCGGGAGCTTTCTTAAACGCGATCCCCGGCGTTTTCAGCAGTTTCGTCACCAAATTGGACGATCCCAGCGTCTGTAACGTCTCTATCTCATCCGGTGAGATTGATCTAAGTCAGAATTCCTCGGGAGGCAGCGTAGCTGTTCTGGCCGCGCCAAGTTCCTGTAACTGGGCCGCCGTGACGGACGCGACCTGGATTACTCTGGGTCAGACTTCCGGTACCGGGTCCGTTTCCGTCCCGTTTACCGCCGCGCCGAATCAGACCAACACCGCGCGCTCCGGGACCATCAAGGTGAACGCGAGTAGCGTCAAGGTCTTTCAGTTTCCTCAGAGTTGTAACTTCGTAATCGCCCCCAACTCCGTTCTTGTCAATAGCTCCGGGGGCGCGCAGGACATCTATTTGCTGACGCCGCTGGGCAGCACCTGCGGCTGGAATGCGTCGACCGATTCCCCGGCCTGGATCACGATCCTGAATCCGAATGGTCAAGGCGCCGGCGTGCTGCACTTGACTATTGCTCCCAATACCGGCACGTCGCCTCAAACCGGCAATGTCACTGTCGGCGGCCAGACTCTACCCATCTACCAGAATCCTTCGACGTGCGTTTATTCCCTCTCCGGAAGCGTTTTCCCCTTCGATACGAACGGTGGAAGCGGTGTCATCAATGTGATCACGTCGGGTCCCACCTGTAAGTGGGCGGCTTCCGATCCATCCGATTCCTGGATTCAGGTAATTGACAAAGCTGGTCAGGGCAACGGCCAGGTCCGTTTCAATGTCGCGCCCCAGGGGACTCTTACGAACCCGGCCAGTTCCCTCCGGATCAGCTCCAGCTTTGTCGTCGCTGGACAGACCTTTACCGTGATTCAAGGATATGTTTATGACGATCCGCGCGGTGGCGCCGGGACGACGGGCAGTGTATCCGCGCCCCTGGTGGTGCGGCGCCCCGGGGCCGGCCACTTGCCCTCCAGCGTCCATCCTCTCTCTTCCAGCATCTGCACTTTCACGGGATTCTCCGGCGGTGTGACCACCTTGACCTTCAATCCTGGGGATCCTCCGGCGCAAGTCACGTTGAATTACACCGGCACTTGCGCGGAGATAGCTCCGTACCTGACAGATCCCAGCAACTGGAAGGCAAGTGGGACGCCTCCTACCTTCACCATCACTCCGCCCACCAGCCAACCCGGTAACACGATCAGCTCTACGATTCATTTCCTCAATCTGCCTATCGGCGCCCAGGCTGATATCCCGCTCAGCGTCACCCGCAACGGCAACGTCTGCACAGTCCAGCCGCCGCAAGCACCGGCCATCGTCCCCGCCACCGGCGCCTCGACCTCAGTATCCGTGGCGGTCGCGCCAAGCAGCCCCGCCTGCGGCATCAGCGCGACAGCAACCACAAGCGACGGCTCCAATTGGCTGACTTTCCCGAACGGCTCTACCCAGAATCCCGGCACTTACGTCGGCCAGGCTTCGGGCGGAGCCGGCCAGATTCCGTTTACCGCAGCCTCCAACACTTTACCGACCCAGCGTACCGCGACGATGAACGTCAACGGCACCTCGATCACCGTGGTGCAAGCGGGAGTCACGCCTGCCTGCAATGTCAGCATAGGTTCGGGCGCCCCAATCACGGCCGATAACACCGCTCAGACGCTGCCTGTCCCGGTCACGGTCAGCGCCGACTCGTGCGCCTGGAATACTTCGACATCCGGAACGGGTATCTCCGGAACGTCCAACGGAACGGGAAACGGCGACGCGACGGTCACTCTCACGGCAAACACGGGAAGCGGTTCGCGCACGGGAACGGTCACCGTGAACACCACCGGATCGAACAGCGCGTCGGTCACCATCGTGCAAAACGGCGTGCCAGTGGTGTCGTGCAACTACTCCGTTTCGCCGGCCTCCGCGCCCTCGATTATTCCCGCGGCAGGTGGTGGCGGTTCGTTCACCGTGAGCACCACTTCCGGCTGCTCCTGGACGCCCACGGATCCTGATTCCTGGGTCATCGTTGCGCCGGCGTCCACACAATCTGGTTCCGGACAGGTCACCTATACCGTTACCGCTAACACGGGAGGGCAGAGGAGCAGCACTATCACTATCGCCAGCGGAGTAGTATTCTCGTTGACCCAGGCTCAGGGCGGTAACCCGGGAGTGACGTTCACGCTAACACCGAATCCCATCCAGGTATGCGACGGATCGGGTCTGGGCCAGGGAACCGTCACCTGGAACGTGCCAGGCGCCACTTCTATCGCAGTACGTTTCGCTGATGGTACGACGTGGGTTACTGGCGGAGCCTCCGGATCGAGCCAGAGTGGGAAATGGGTTTCCAACGGTCTCCAGTTCCTTTTATTCGATACCTCGAGTAGCTCGACCGGAGTGCAGGTCGGATCGATCACGGCATCCCTGACGACTACAGGGTGCCCACCACCACCATCCGGCTCATTTACGCTGACGCCGAATCCGATTCAGGTATGCGACGGATCGGGTCTGGGCCAGGGGACCATCGCCTGGAATGTTCCCGGAGCAACCAGCGTCGCCATTCGTTTCGGTAACGGCACAGCCTGGATCACCGGCGGAGCCTCCGGATCGAGCCAGACGGGGAAATGGGTTTCCAATGGTCTCCAGTTCCTGCTATTCGATACATCGAATAGCACGGCTGGAGTGCAGGTCGGATTGATAACGGCATCCTTGACCACCACAGGGTGCCCACCGCCGCCATCCCTCACATTTACGCTGACGCCGAATCCCATTCAGGTGTGCGATGGATCGGGACTCGGCCAGGCGACCGTTGCCTGGAGTATCCCCGGAGCTGCCAGCGTCGCGATTCGGTTCGGCAACGGCTCGCCGTGGATTACCGGCGGAGCCTCCGGATCGAGCCAGACGGGGAAATGGGTCTCCGATGGTCTACAGTTTTTGTTGTTCGATACATCGAATAGCGCGGCCGGAATACAGGTCGGATCGATCACGGCGGCTTTGACGACCATGGGCTGCTCCCAGCCGCCGCCGACGTGTACCTACTCCGTGTCGCCCACGTCGGCGTCGGTGTCCGCGGCGGCGAGCACCGGAACCTTTACCGTGAACGCTCCCTCGGGATGCCCTTGGGCGGTCAGTTGGGCCGTTTCGTGGCTCTCGGCGACACCGCTGACAGGGTCCGGTACTCAGGCGGTTACCTACACCGTCGCTGCGAACACCGGACCTGCGCGCTCTGGTAGCATTACCACTCTCGCGACCGCTGGCGCCACGGCGGATGTGGTCTTTTCTTTGACGCAAGCGGTCGCTGCTGGCAATGTTGGTGGTGCGCCGCCCGCGCAACTGATCAACAACAATGGAGGAGACTGGGCGTACCGCGCCTCCCTCGGTTCATCTAACGTGAACTTTACCGGCGCACAAGTCGCGAGCGACACTCTGGCAATAATTTCGACTACGGGCGATAGCGGCTATTTCCTCTATCCTTCGAGCACTTCAGCGGTCCAGGTGCTGTGGGATATTCGGAACTATCAAACGCTGAACCTGTCGATCGCGGCGATTCTCTCTTCGACGCAGGGAATTCAGATCGCCCCGGGCACGCCTTCCGTCATCTTGACATCCGCAAACGGGCAGATGACCATCACGCCGGTGACCAGTTCGCAGCCAGCCGCCACGATCTTTTACAACTACCAGGTACCGCTCAATGGCGCTCCAGGCTGGGTGGCGGTGCCGACCGGTTCGTTCAATCCCGCGGCGGTGACTTCGGTTCAAGTGGGTTTCCGCGTCCTGAACCAGGGATTTATTTTCTACCTCGCTGACGTGAGCTTTGCGCCTTAGGGGAATGCTGGAGGTTGCTACCAACGAGGGCTTATGGGCTGTCAAAGAATGAAGACGGCACCGCGTGCCTGCCGGTTCCTCCGGTTAGCACAGGTGTAGGGGAGGGTTCGTGGGCTCAGGTCCGCTGCGAGGCACCATGCGTTGTTCATGGGTAATTTTTTCGGCGCTTGCTGCTGGTTTTTGCGCAAAGAGATTGCCCGGTAATTCGTAGAAAGTAGCGACTCTCACACCGGCGGCCATAATAGGCCGACGGTTAGTTTTCTGCCAAGAAAAAAGGAGAGAGTCGCTATGAAGAGACAATACCAGATCGAACAGCAACGAGCCGTGCAGCAGTTCCGCCGGATCGCCACCGAACAGGTCACCCCAGTCCGCTTCGTGCGGGCATGTCGGCGAGGCCATCTCGGCGACATCGACTGGCCGGCATTTGTGCATGGGCAAAATCCGCCGTGTGGGCGGGAACTGTACTTCGACGAACGGGGCA
>OCZT010004052.1_pt1 | contig 14862 bp, 12 predicted proteins | sample 1539031 | NCBI WGS metagenome assembly OCZT01 (sample SAMEA3539308, study PRJEB22396) | soil metagenome | biome: tundra; feature: field; material: soil | place: USA | collected 2010-05 | depth 0.15 m
ATGGCGAGGCCGTCGGGGGAACGGGTGTCGACGACGGGCGTGTCGACGGCGAGGCTGTCGGGGGCGCGGATCTCGACGGCGAGGCTGTCGGGGGCGCGGATCTCGACGGCGAGGCTGTCGGGCCGCCGCCGCCGCAGGCGATGCCGTTCAACGCAAAGGCTGTGGGCTTGACGTTCGCCCCGCTATAGGTGGCGTTGAAGCCAATGCCGACCGTCCCGCCTGCCCCAATCGTTCCGTTGAAGCCTGCGTTCTTAACCGAGACGACATTTCCGGTCTGCGTGAACGTTCCATTCCACCCGGTGCTGATGATCTGGTTGCCGGGGAATGTCCAGTTGAGCGTCCAGCCGTTGACGGCCGTTGAGCTGCCGATGGTCACATTGGCCGTGAAGCCGGTCCCCCAGTCATTGGCGTTCACGTAGGTCACCGTGCAAGTGCTTGCGGCAGCCTGCGCCGGCGCCGTGCCCACAAGGGACACACCGATCACAGCAACAGCCGCGCCCAGCGCGACGGCGGCACGAATTGGCGAGATGCGCACTCCGCCAAACCTCTTCAGCTGGTGCATCCGAACGTCCTCCCTCGTTGCAGCGACCGCAGATCGGTATGGGACATTCTTGTGCTATCTCACTCATGGATCAATACGTCGGGGTGCCTAAGCAGTCGTACGACGGAGGGAGCACCTCGCCGACCACTCGATCGAGCATCGTGTCCAGGTCAGGGCCGCCCCTTGAGCGCTGCCAGGAGCGCGGCCCCGGGTAATGACTGGCACACCTACCGAGTTGAGGCCCGCGGAAACACCATTACGCTCGTGGTGGACGGAACCAGGCTCGCTCAACTTGTGGATAACCGCTTTCTGTCGCCTGGACAGGTGGGCATATGGTCGAGTGACTATGGCCGTCCTGCCAACCATTGCGGCCGTTGCCATCGCATTGGCGGATCATGGGCCAGGGAGTTCGAGCAAGTAGACCGACGCTAAGCATGGACCCGCCCTGCAAACAATCGCTCACGCCGCCGCAGCCAGGGCCTCAGCTATCCAGCTGGGTACGACGATGCGGCATGTGGGAATCGCCGGTTCAAATCCTCTCGCCTCGACCTAGCGTTCGGTGAGTCGTGCCCGGCAGGAGATGGACAAATCATGCGCAGCAGTGCAATCTTGCAGATGTCTGCACTATGTGGTATGGTCGGGCCATGCACGAGACGGCCGGCCTCCGCGAACGCAAGAAGGCGGAAACGCGTTCCGCCCTCGGTCGGGCCGCGCTGCGCCTCGCTCTCGAGCGCGGCGTGGACGGCGTCTCTGCCGACGAGATCGCGGCGGCCGCGAACGTCTCCGTGCGGACGTTCCACAACTACTTCAACAGCAAGGACTCGGCGGTCATCGCAGGGTTCGACGACCACATCGGGACCTACGTCGACGAGCTCAGGGGTCGGCCCTCGAGAGAGCCGATCTGGGAGTCGCTCGAGGTGGTCATGGCCTCAGTCATCGTGACCGTCGGCGAGCTCGCGACGCGGGGCCCGGCGCAGATCGAGTCCCTCTGGACGAGCCCGGCGCTGGCGGCCTACCGGTCCGTCCTGCTCGACGAGATGAGGCAGGTGCTGGTCGAGACCATCGCGTCCCGGACCGGCTCTGACCTCGAAACCGACCTCTACCCTCACCTGGTGGCCGCTGCCGCCGGCAGCGCCTTCCTCACCGCGCTCGAGTTCCCGGGCCCGGGGCCCGACGAACCAGACCGACGCCGCCTGCTCCACGAGTGCTTTGCGCTCGTTCGGGCCGGGCTACCCGAACCCGTGCCGAGTCGCCACTGATCAACTCGTCCCGGTCCTCCTGACTCGCTCCCACACCCATGCTGCTCTCATCCGCCGTCGCGCAGCAGTGCGCGGTTCAGCGCCCCGCGGAAGACCCTCTCTCCAAGGAGATCCTCATGGCTTCGTTGCTCTACCGGCTCGGGCGGAGCGCCTTCCAGCACCGCCGCCCAGTGACCATCGCCTGGGTCGCGTTCTTCGCGGCCATGGTCTTCGGCGCGCTCACGTTGGCCCAGCCGACCGTCAACTCCTTCACCGTCCCCGGCACCGAGTCGCAACAGGCCCTCGGGGTGCTCGAAGAGGACTTCCCAGCGCTTGGCGCGGGGGGGGCCAGCGCCCGCGTGGTCGTCCAAGCGCCCGCCGGGCAGACCTTGACGACACCGGCGAACCAGGCGGCCGTGGAGTCGCTCATGGCGAAGCTGAAGGGCGCGCCTCAGGTCGCCGCGGTGCTCGACCCGTTCCAGGTCGGCGCCGTGAACCCGACCGGGACGACGGCCTACATCCAGGTTTCCTACTCGGTGTCCGCGAGCAATGTATCGGGAGATGCGCGGACGGCGCTGACCGACATCGTCGCCACGGGCCGCGATGCGGGGCTTACGGTGGAAGTCGGCGGCACCGCCCTGCACACGATCGCGATCGGCGAGATCGGCGAGGTCATCGGGGTGCTAGTCGCCGCGGTGGTCCTCGTACTGATCCTCGGCTCCCTCGTCGCCGCCGGCCTGCCTCTCGTGGGTGCGCTCTTCGGCATCGCAATCGGGCTCTCGGGCATCGGCATCGCGACGCACTTCGTCGAGCTCGCCTCGTTCACCTCGACGCTTGCCCTGATGCTCGGGCTCGCGGTCGCGATCGACTACTCGCTGTTCATCGTCTCCCGCTACCGCCACGAGCTCGCGACCGGCCTGGACCCGGAGGATGCCGCCGGCCGCGCGATCGCCACGGCGGGGTCCGCCGTCGTCTTCGCGGGCAGCACGGTCGTGATCGCGCTCGCCGCGCTCTCGGTCGTCGGCATCCCGCTGCTGACCCAGATGGGCCTGGGCGCGGCGTTCACTGTCGCCGCCTCGGTCCTGATCGCGATCACGCTGCTACCGGCGCTCCTCGGCTTCGCCGGCCGCCGGCTCCACCCCGCGTCCGGCGCCGGCGATCCCGAGGCGAACGCCGCGTCGGGCTTCGGGGCCCGCTGGGCGCGCTTCATCACGACCCGCCCGGTCCCGGTCGTCGTCGTCGCGGTGCTCGCCCTCCTCGTACTCGCGACGCCGGTGCTGGACCTGCGGCTCGGCCTCCCCGACGACAGCAGCTCGCCGGTGTCGAGCACCCAGCACAAGGCCTACGACCTGCTCGCCGAGAACTTCGGTCCGGGCGTCAACGGCCCGCTCCTCGTCGTCCTCGACGCCTCGAAGGCCGGGGATCCGCAGGCCGCCGCGACGGCGGCGACGGCCGCCATCGGCAAGCTCCCGGACGTGGTCGTCGTCACCCCGGCGATGTTCGACCAGGCCGGGACGACCGGGATCCTCCAGGTGATCCCCGCGAGCGGCCCGCAGAGCGGGGCCACCGAGGCGCTCGTCGGCGCCATCCGCGCCGCGAGCTCGGGGCTCGCCTCGTCGACCGGCGCGACGATGGCGGTCACCGGCCAGACCGCGCTCAACATCGACACGACCACACGGATGCGCGACGCCCTCCTGCCCTACCTGCTGGTCGTCGTCGGGCTCGCGCTGCTGCTGCTCGCGATCGTCTTCCGCTCGATCCTTGTGCCCGTCAAGGCGGCCGCTGGGTTCCTCCTCTCGATCGGGGCAACCTTCGGCATTCTCGTCGCAGTCTTCCAGTGGGGCTGGCTGGGCAGCGTCCTCGGCGTCGCCCAGACGGGCCCTGTGATCAGCCTGCTGCCGATCATAATCATTGGCATCGTATTCGGCCTCGGGATGGACTACGAGGTGTTCCTCGTGACTCGAATGCGCGAGGAGCACGCCCTGGGCGCCGAGCCCCGGGCGGCAGTCGTAACGGGCTTCGCCCACGGCGGTCGGGTCGTCGGGGCCGCGGCGATCATCATGATCGGCGTCTTCGGGGGGTTCGTTCTCACCCCGGACCCGACCATCAAGTCGATCGCCTTCGCCCTCGCGGCCGCCGTGTTCCTCGACGCCTTCGTCGTGCGAATGACGATCGTCCCGGCGGTCATGTCGATCGCCGGCAAGGCGGCCTGGTGGCTGCCCGGCTGGCTCGATCGGCTCCTGCCAACGATGGACGTCGAGGGCGTTGGCATGAGGCCGACGGTCGAAATCGACGCCGGGACCGTAGCCGGCCAGCTCGTGCCCGAGCCGGTCGCCGGAGAAAAGACCGACCGCCGCTGACCCCACAGCCGGGGGCCCGAACTGTCCGGGCTCCCGGCACAAGGCCCTCCGCCGTGATCTGGCGGGTAAATGGATACCCGGATCGGGTGCGATGAGGTGTCTCGGCGGGCCTCACTCCTCATCGAGTTCCGACTCCAACGCCGCGGACGCTGACCAAGCCAGAGGAAACGCGCCGTTCGCAGACGCCCGCAGGCGTCGATGCCATGAGTTCACCTGGCGCCCGAGCCTCACGCTCTACCCGTACAGTGTCGGCCCGACGCCTCTCGGCCCGCTCCACAAGGACCTCCTTCTGGAGCGGACGCCGAGATAGCTGGCGTGAGCGTGAAATGGCCGGCTTCTGCGCGGCACCATTTCGGCGCGCTCTGTTGGCCGATGGTCAACTAGTGCCCAGGTGGGTGCGGTAGGTTCGGCTGTCTCTCTGCGGACCATGTGGTCCGATCTATGATGGGCTCCTGAGTAGCGGCCGCACTCCGGGTTGCCGGGAGGGGGCAAGGCCATGTCGCTGACCTCGCACATCAAAGACTCTAGTAGCCCAATCCGGGCGTGGCTCGACTCGAGCTTTCCTACTTTGGTGGAAGCCCTGAACGCGCTCCGCGCAGACATGCCGTCTGACCTGGATGCCCGGACAATCCGGCCGGTTGCGGGGGTCCCGCTGAGTACGATCGGGATCGCGATCGACTATCGGATCCGGTACCACTTGGCGGTGACCCCAACTGAGGATCTCGTGGCCGGCCACGGCGCCACGATTCTTCTCGAACAACACCTCAATGAGTTCGAACCGGAGAACCCTGCTCTCTGGCGGGACACTCGAACCGGGCCCGACGGGATGCAAGTGTCAGGACGTCCGCTTCTTGCCGACCCGGCGGTCGCGCACCTGGCTCCGGCTGCCGTCTTTCAGGCGATCGATCGGCTCGTAGCCGACACGCAACCCGTCGGTCGCACTTTGGATGCGGATACTGAGCAGCGCCTCGACCGCGCCTGCGCTGTCCTCGCGCTGTACGAGGAAGTCTTTCGCACGAAGGTTGTGGCGCCGACCTCGCCTTTGGCGGCAATCTCGATGGAAGCGTCGGCAGATGCGGTCTTTGCGAGAATCCCTCGGAGTTGGATTGACGACATCGCGGCTGTCTGCGGTCGTCTACTCGCGACGGTAGCTTTGACGGGGGAGGCGATTCTCAACCCAACTTTCGCACTGAGTCGGGACGTCGGGGGCGCCGATGCCGACCTCGTACTCGGCGGCTGCCTCATCGACGTGAAGTCGACGCTGAACCCGAGACTGGATCCGGTATGGCTGCGACAGCTTCTCGGATACGCTCTTCTCGACTCGGACAACGTCTGCCACATCGACTCGTTGGGCGTCCTCCTTGCCCGACAGGCGGTCATGACACGTTGGCCACTCGAGGCTCTACTTGACGCGGCAGCCGGATCCTCCCGGCCATCGTTCGAAACGATGCGCGCCGACTTCGCCGGTGTCGTCTCAACGCTTGGCGGCCGCCCGGGAAAAGGTCCCTCCGGGCCACGGACGGCGTCCAGCGGTACCAGGCCGATGATCATGCGGATCAAGTTTCCGGCGTGGATCACAGGGGGATCGGGACCGACTCAGCCCACTCTCTTGGGGCCGCATCCGTCAACCCTCGACGTCATCGGCTTGGCCGAGGCCGAGGAGTTGACCGGGCGATCCCGCTCCGTGATCAGACGCGTGATTGCGAACGGTCGCCTTGCTGCCATCCCGCCGCGTTCGGATCATCCGGCGGGGTACGGATCTGGTTTCCGGATTTCGCGTGCCGACGTTGAGGCGCTATTTCCGCCGAAGCCACGGCCCGAGCCTCACGAGTGCGGGGGCGAATGTGCCAAGGGCCTGCACGTCACCTACCTTGCTGCGCAAATGGCCGATCGGGAATCTGCGCAGGCCTTCCTTCGTCACGCCTTCTGGATGGGTGCGCTAACGGTCAGGAGATGCGTGCCATCGGACGTCGCGACTGAGGGACTGCTGCAAATGGCAGTAGAAAGGTATGTTGAATATGGTCATGTCGTGATCCCCCCGGGCTCCCCCTGGACATCTTGGCGCGTGGTATGGCGAGACCGGTTTGCGGCGCGACCGAAGGCTTGATCGCGGGGTCCGGTAGAAGCGGCCGGTAGCGGGGGCCACATCCTCCTAGAACCGCATTCCGCCAGGATTCGTGTGTCGAATGGCCCGGTAGCAACGGCCGGTAGCACCAGGAGCGAACGGAGCCGGCCGCGACCCTCGTCGTGACGCCGATTCGTGCACGATTCCCTCATCGGCGAACGTCGGCGAACGCCGGGGCCGAGACTTGAAAACCGCTGATCGAGAGATCCGTGGGTTCGCGCTCGTCGCGTCCACTTCTCTTGCGTGGTTGATCCCGGCGTCGGCGGCTAGCTTGTTATCTCGGCCTCAAGTCCTCTCCCCGACCATTCAGGTAGTTGCGACCTACCCGTGCAGTCAGGCCGCGCCTTCCTTCCAGCTGGCGGAACTATCGCCCTGAACTAGCGGTCATCCCCAACTAGCGGCCCGGTGAGGTAGCGCTGCAGCGTGGGGCCATACCAGGAGGCCAGTGTGTCGAGATCGGCGCTGGCGATGGGTTCGACGCGGATGACGAAGCGGGCGAGGGCAAGGCCGAACAGCTCCGACCCGAGCAGAGCCGCCCGGGCCTCTGGCTGTGGCACATCGAGAGCCTTGAGCAGTCGGAATAGCCCGCCACCTGTCAACCCCTGGCGAAGCATGGCCGCGGCGTCCTCGTTCGCGGTCGCCACACGAAGCAGACCCACGAGCGACGCCCACGCCGCTCGATAGAACGGGGTTTCGAACGCCGCGAAGATGGCCCGCACGAGTCTCTCGCCGAGCTGAGTCGGGTCACCCTCGAGGAGCCGCGGGATCGCGTTCTCGACCGACAGCTCACCCGCTCCGATCTCCTGAAGCGACGCAAGCAAGAGCCGATCCTTGGTCCCGAAGTAATGGTGGATCAAGGCCGGGTCAACGCCGGCGGCGGCGGCAATGCCTCGGATCGTGGCGTCGTAACCGTGCGTGATGAATCCCTGGCGCGCAGCCGAGAGGATTGCTTCTCGATTATGCGAAGGACCAACCGGCCGCCCCCGGCGGGGTTTGCTCAGGAGATCGCTGGCAGCCACGCCGCTGAGTCTACCAAATTCAACACCGTTGACATATCCGTCAGCAGGCTGCTAAATTCAACGGTGATGACTTCTTACGCATGCCCATTCCCTTCGTGATGGACAGGGCATACGCCAAGGCAATCTGAAGGCTGACGCTCTACCAACGAGACTTTGGCCGCGCGCGCTTCGAGAATTCGCGGATCGCATCCGGGCCGCGGGCGCCCATGAAGCCAACCCTACCCCGCTACCCCTCGTGCCCTACGGATAAGCGCGTGTGCGGCCGGGCTGATCGGGCCTTCCGTGCGCCAGGCAAGGGCTACTTTGCCGCGCATCCGCGGATCCGTGACTTCGATGGCATGCAGGCCCGCCGTCGCCGCGGCCACCGATTCGGGCAGGATCGCCACTCCCAGGCCGAGACTCGCAAGTCGCGCCAGGATCCCGAGGTTGCTGGCTTCCAGGGCGATGCGCGGCTGCAGGCCAATCCTGGCGCACGCATCGTCGAAAATGGACCGGATGCCAGTCCCGCGCGGCAGGCTCAAGAGCGTGCGATCCGCCAGCGCCCCGAGCGGCAAGGTCGGACATGTCGCCAGCGCGTCATCCATGCTGACGCCAGCGACAAGCGCCTCGTCGGCGATCTCGAGGAGATCCAGGCCGGCAGGCGCGGTTCCACCGAGAGCGATGTAGGCGAGGTCCAGCTGACCGGATTGAAGTCGAGCGATCAGCTCGTCCGAGTTGGCTTCCGATAGCGTGATCTCCACCGCCGGGTAGTCGCGATGGAAACCCGCGAGCAGATCGGCAAGGTCAAAGGACGAGCAGGCGATAACCATCCCGACCGCCACGCGGCCCCGGATGAGCCCGGTGAATTCGTCGACCGCTAGCCGTGCCCCGGAAGCCGCGCCGAGAGCCTCACGAGCATAACCGAGCACGGCCGCCCCGACGTCGGTGACGCGAACAGTTCGGCCCGAACGGTCGAAGAGCTCCTGCCCGAGTTCACGCTCAAGCTGGCGAATCTGCGCGCTGACGCCAGGTTGAGCGACGTGAAGCTTCTCGGCTGCCCTGGTGAAACTGGCTTCGTCCGCCACCGCGACGAAGTACTCGAGCTGTCTGAGTTCCATAAGCAGGCATTCTAGCACCGAGCACAACTATGTCTTGGACTTATGGCTGTCGGTGCCGCACAGTGAACTCAGACGTCGAGACGGACGCGACACTCGACGTGACAGAGGAGACATCAAATGGCAACCGACTCCAAGCGGGCCCTCAAGCCCGAAGACCTGACCAGGCTCTTCGTCGAATTCGGCAACGCCGGCGACGCCGAGGGTCTGGCAAGCCTCTACGAGCGCGACGCGACCGTGGCGTTCCCGCCCGGCAAGCTGACCGTCGGCCACGACGCGATCAAGGCTCTGTACGAACATATGCTCGCCGCAAAGCCCCACTTCCGATTGGAGACGCCACTCCCTACCCTGGTCATGGGCGACATCGGCCTGACCGCGACGCCAGCCCTCGACGAGGCCGGCGCGAGGGCTCAGGTGGTCCGCCGCCAGCCCGACGGGACGTGGCTGCGGGTTCTCGATCGACCGGACTTCCGGGGCTGAACGGCCGGGACCACATCGAACCATCTGAGGAGGAAACGACCGATGGCGACTTGGGCCGAATTCGAGACTTCGAATCCCACTCTGGCAGCCGCGGGACGGCGCCTCCTCTATCGCACCGAAACGGGTGAAGCCTTGCTGGCGACGGTGCGGGGCGACGATCCGCCCCGCATCCACCCGATCTGGGTTGGGATCGTCGGCGGGCGCCTGTACGCATTCATTCTCAAGTCGGCGAAGCGGATAGATCTTGAGCGCGACGGCCGGTACGCGCTTCACAGCCACATCGACCCGCCTGTGCCGAGCGAGTTCTCGATCCGAGGACGCGCCCGGCTGATCGACGACGTGGCGGCCCGCGCGGAGGTCGGAGGCAGCTGGTACTTCGAAGTCGACGAGACCTACGAGCTATTCGACTTCGACATCGAAACGGCCATCTTGGGCCTCAGAGACAACGCCGACGAATGGCCTCCGCGCTACCAGAGCTGGGCCACGGAATAGAGCACGTCGAGGAACGGATCCACGTGCCGCCGGAAGTGGACCCTTTGCCGTGCATAAGGGGCAATTCCGGGATACCTCCTGGAGTCCATCATCGCGAGAGCAGGCCATCACGACCGTCACCCCGTGACTATCCACCTGAGCACCGCGAGTGCGCGACCCGGATGGTCTTCGACACGATCGAGCGGACCAGTGAGAGCCTGGCCCGTCACCACCATCGCGCGCTCGCAACACTACGGCTTGAGTGTCACGCTGGCCTGGTCCCGGCGGCTTGGCTCTTACTATGGCTGAATAGCGGGGCCAGCTGCGATGACGCGCTCTTCCCGGGGCGAACGTGCCTGGGAATCACACCTTGGGAGCCTCGGGTGTCACGTTCTTCAGTGGTCGGCTGGCCCCGAAGGCCGAGGCGTCCAGCACTTCGGCAGGCCGACCGATGTGACGACGGAGAACCCTGTGCGTCACCCATGTCGCCGCCCAACCCACTGGGAGATATCGAATTGGCAGAAACATGAGGCCGGCGCTCGCAAGTTCCCGGGCGGCCGGGTGTCGGGCGGCACTGCGAACCAAGTCTCGAGCGTTCGCAGGATTGCTCAGGTCTCGCACGAGGGCGCCTCGATCGTGGACGGCGCGCTGACCGATGTCGCGAAGGGTCTCCGAATGGGCGGCCGCGACGATCAGGCCACGAGTCTCGGGCAAGGTAACGATGCGGACGAGTCGGGCAAGCCTGGTCACTGAAGACATTCGGACTGTTCCGCGGGGCGGATCTGGACTTCGAGCCAAATACTGCAGCAGGTCCGGCTCGATGGCGTCGGACGTGCCGCCCCGTCATGACAGCCCGTGATCTCGGCGGGCATCACAAAGGGGCTGGCGTGACGATCCGGGTCCTTCGTTCGGCCCCTGCCGAGTCGGGGGTCGCCGCTCGATTCTTCGGTTGACAACTAGATGACGTGGACCAGCCAGAGGATCACCAGCACGATAATGATCACGCCGACGATTCCGACGCCACCGCCTCTGGAGTTCATTTCGATCTCCCGTTCAGCAACCAGTAAGGCCAGTTTTCGGCTGATGCTTAGTGGTTGCACTCTCCGTAATGGTCATAAGTTCGCATGCCGTTCTGTGAGTCTGGGCTGGATCTAGCACCAGCCGCGAGGATGAGAACCCTCCCGCTCGATGAAGTCGAGGCGCTCACGAGCAGAGCTTCGTGAGCGTCGCACGTTTGCTGGTAGGCGGCTCGCGCCACGGAGCACGGCTTTATCCCACCCTATGGCTGCATCATGCATGCTGCTCGAGGAGACGGCGCGCTAATCCCCCTCGACCCAGCCGGTCCGCCCAACAGGTCGCGGGACGCTAGTCTTCGGCCATGCGAATGGTCGTTGAGATTCTCGCGCCTGGCCTCGTTCTCGAGCCATGGACTGGAACGGCGACGAAGTTCGAGGCGGCCAACTTCACCGACCCAAAGGGACACTCTGTGCGAGGGTTCCGGGCCCAACTCACTGCCAGCGTGCGCGGTGGCTCGAGTGACCGGTTACGGGATCGCGCGGTCGTCGTCGCGCAAGCACTGCTCGATCTCCTCCTTCGATGGCCGCTCGCAGAGCCGCAGATAAGCGTGACTGTCGACGGCAAGCCCATCCGGCGGACGCATGACATCTCGAGGCTGCAGACCTACGAGATGGGCGCGCTCCTCTCAGGCGAGCCGGGTCTGCCCCGCACGCAGCTGAGCGTGGGCCCACAGACTCCACCGCGGATCGAACTCCTTTGGTTAAGGGCGATGGGTCTGCCAGACGCTGAGCTTGATCGTCTGTTGGGGCCGCTTGCTCAGGTGTCCGTGGGTGCAGCGGCCCAGCATCCTTTCGATCGAGTCGCGCCCCTATGGAGCGCTATGGAACTCCTGTATCCCCGACCGCGGGGTGACTTGGCGCGAATCGACGCGATAGTCTCTTCTGACGCTACCCTCGCCGCGGTCGAAACGGCTCGAGGCCGTCCCGTACTGGCGGGGCTGCTTCGGTTTCGAGGCCGACTCGCCAGCGACCCGTGGCTCCACGAGCCCGTCCGCCGCCGATTGCAGTCGTCCTCGAGGTCCCGTGCCGATCGGGTCGCCATGGCAACAGTCCTCGCCTACGCCATTCGCAGCGAGATCGTTCATGGGCAATGGCCGAGGTTCCGCGACGACCGTAGGCTCGAGGCCGGGGCCGCTGAGGGTTGGCTATGGCAGCTTGTCGAGCGCGAGATCGAGATGCGACTAGCCGGCCAGCGACTTGATGTCGTGAGGGCGGTCGGAGCTGGGACGATCAGCATCTAGGAAGTTCACCCCTCCACGATGACCTGATCGTGGGCGTACCGGATTCTCCCCGTGACTGGCTACCTGGCAACCAGGGCGCGACTCAGTCGGTCGAGCCGAGCCTGCGGAGGGCAGGATCGAGTTCCGGCCACACCTCGTCATGGATTTCGTCGTTGGCATAGCCGACGTATCCGCAGTCAGTTCCGGTGTCCAAGGGGTAGTGAAGGGGCTTGCCGTCCAGGTCGGTAACGACGGCACCGCTTTCCTCGGCTAGGAGCGCCGGACCCGCCAGATCATACGGATGGGCACTCAGCGGGCGCCGTCCTGCCGCCAGCAAAGGCCGCGCGTCCACAACAAGACGGTACTTGCCTGAAGCTAGCAAATAGAGCTGACCGCCAGTCGAGAGGTAGCTGTCCTCGAATGCTCCTGCTTTGCCTGGCTCCACGGGGCCAAGAACCGCAGCCAGCACCTCGTCGGCGAGCCGTCCGATGGGCGCATGAGTTCCCGGGAAGTAGTGAACGAATGTGGCAAACCCGCCGCGAATCGTCGTTGCTTGACTTGTGTGCAAACGCCTCTCCTCACCTACCGGGCTCGTCGCATCGAGGTCCCATAGCTGCTCGTACGCGCCTTGGCCTCGCACCGCCCATGCCTGTACGCCCCGCGATTGCGTCGACGGCGGAAGCTCAGTAACTAGACCAAGAACAACGTCGCTCAGATCCGGAGCGTCCCCCCGTACAAGAGCGATGCCCGAGAGGATGAAGGCTGACCGCTTCTGGTACATGAGTTCGCGGCTGCCGTCGACCGGATCGACGATCAGGCAGACTCGAGCGGCCGCAGCGTCTGCGCCCTCCGGAAACACTTGGGTGCCTATGCCCTCAGCCACGACAAGGATCGGCTCGGGCGCCTCGGATGCCACCTTACGAACGAGGTCTTCGGCAGGAACGTCAATCCCGAAAGACACGTCCCCCGCGCCGACATGGACCTCGGCGCTGAGATCGGACGCCGTCGAGGTGGCAAGCTGGGCCCGGACGGCGGAACGGATGCTGTTGTGCAACCTGAACAATAGGGCTATCGCCCAGGGCGGAACCGCGTGCGCTTCGGACGCCAGTTTCTCAGCATGCTCGGACACGATTACCTCTGCTTGCTTTGGTGCCAACTCGGGTCTGGCGACATCAATTGGTCCCGCCACTGCCAGGCCAGAGCCAGGCACGCCGCACCGGCGGGGAGGGTCTTGTGGACGCCGCAAGTGAACGTCTCAACGTTCTTGAGGTCAAACGGAATCCCTCTGAAATCGTGGCCCGTGAGGAGCGTGCCCTCGGCGTTGGATGCCTTCGCACGGAGTGCCTTCCTGAAGATCTTGTCAAAAACATCGGCCTTGAATACGCATACCGTCAGGACCTCTGCCTTCAAGCTTAGGGGGTCGACACCAAGGCCAAGAAAGCGGACCCAGCATCCTTTGGTCTTTCGCGCCTTGTTGATGCGGCTGTACGGCTCGTCCTTGTCGTAGTCGATGGTTGCGCCCGACCTCCCCGCTGCTTCGGGATGCTGCAAGAACTCCTCGGCGTACTCTCGGACGATCGTGCGCCATATGTCGGCTTCTTTGGCGAAGTTGGTCGGGTCGATGCCGGCAGGCTGAAATTCGCCAGCCGGCGCGACATGGTTCGTACCCATGGCGGTCGCGACAGAGTCGGGCTCGGCTACCGAAATCTGGCGGTAATGCATGAAGAAACCCGTATCGGCTCCGTCGCTCCTTATGGTCAGCGTGTTGATGCCGGGTACGACACATCGCCGCTCTAACTCGAACGGACCACCTGCCGCTCTTCGAGGCGACGAAAGCCTCGTTATGTTCTTCGCGGCGCGTGGGGCTTTCCGCCTATCTATTGACGATGCGGCGAACTCGAACCCGACGGCCTCACAGCTGTTCAGCATGTCGAAGTAATGGGTCTTGGTGACGTGCAAGCGCCAGGCCGTATCTCCCGGTTCGACCGAGGTTAGTCGGTAACAGGCTCGGTTCGCGAACTCCGAAGGCCGGTCCAGATCCTCGACCGCGTCGGCGTAGCTCACGTAGCGCGTATGTGCCGCCGTGTACGGAAGGGAACGCCCCAGACCAATCAAAGGCGCACAGTCCCGCTCAAACGCGTCGGCCGAGACAACCACGGATTCAAGGCCGAGCGGCCTGCGTGGCAGCCAGCCAGTCTCGAACAGCAGGGGGAGGTTCCTGGGCGGAACAAATGGGTACAGACGGCCGGCGGCACTCGACAGCGGAACGCGGGAGTCCCTCAAGAGTTTCCGGGCTTCGCGGAAGCGCCTTTGGCTGCGCTTAACCCACCAGTCCAGCAACACCGGACGTCCCACGACCAGCGCCAGGATGGCCACCACGACCCCGACGACCCCGACCGCCAAAGTGAGCAAACCGATCGCGAGCGCGTTGTCCATATCTGCCCCGAGTTGATGACGGCGACTCCGACGAGGGTCCCATCAACAATCATTCTGATGTGCCGGGAGTCTGTCTGCCAGGCTCGCAAGGCAGGCCAGGCACGGTTGTTCCCCAGATCCTGGCGTCAAAGACCGCCTCGCCTCGCCTCGCCTCGGCTAGTGCCCCAGCATCGGACGTGACTAGCGCACTGCCGGACGCTATCGCTGGATCGTGTCCGACTACCAATGTGCGCCGACCAGCAGAGGTGGTCGATATCTGCGGCTTACCGCACAGCCGTAACGAGCACTGGCCCAGCGAGCCCGAAGGGCACTGGTACCTAAGGGCACCTTCAGGTCGACATCAGGACTGCGGCTTCGGGGCGTCCGGTGTCGATTCAAGGCTGTAGGTGACGGTGAGCGAACCTGTCGGCTTGAAGATCCAAGCCGACAGGGTGGACGTCAGCAGGCACCCGGTCTTGCCCGTCTCCCACGACTGCAAGACGACGATGTAGCCCTGACCGGCGAGCTTCTCCGCGTCCTGGCTGAACGCCTTCGCCGCGATCGGCCGAGACTTCGCCTTGTACGTGCGAACGATGACTTGTTGCATTCGTTGCCTCCGCCGGCAAGCGCGCACGTTCGCGCCCGAGGACGGGAGCCGGAGCATCCTCACAAAGGGCACGGCGGCGCACCCTCGGGTCGGGCCCGAGGTGACCCACGAATGCAATGAGCCAAGCCACGACGCGGCCGGGATGCGGATCGAATTCGTCGACAGGCTGGTGCTGTTCGGGTGCTGGCCGTTCACGAGCTCCACGCTACGGGCACC
>OCZT010004054.1_pt1 | contig 14858 bp, 12 predicted proteins | sample 1539031 | NCBI WGS metagenome assembly OCZT01 (sample SAMEA3539308, study PRJEB22396) | soil metagenome | biome: tundra; feature: field; material: soil | place: USA | collected 2010-05 | depth 0.15 m
CCAGATTACGCCGGCCTCAATCCAAGACGACCCCCGACTTCTTGCCGCACTCGTTGCCGGTCACGATCGTGTTGGACAGCACCGGCGTGCCGCCACTGAGGATGCCGCCGCCTACGGTGGTGGCATAGTTTCCGGTAACGGTGCTGTCAGAGACTGTCAAGCCGCTGATGGCGAGGATGGCGCCGCCCATGACGCCCGAGGAATTTGCGGAAAAGGTGCTGTTGGAGATTGTCACCGTGCCGGAGGCGGAGAAGATGGCGCTTCCGCTGAGGCCACTGTCTGCGGAAATGGGACCGGTCGTGGAATTCCCTGAGAATCGGCTGTTGGACACCACCAGCGTGCCGGCACTGACAATTGCGCCGCCGCCTGAGACAGCGGAGTTGCCGGAGAAAGTGCCGTTGGTCACGGTGAGCGTGCCGAGGTTGTTGATGCCGCCGCCGAGGTCCGCAATCCCGTCCCCGTTGAAGTCCCCAACCCCTACGAAGACGGGGCCGGATCTGGTCGCATAGGGCGCCTGCGCCGCAAAGCTCTGCACAAACGTGCCGCTTCCCAGGCTGGCGCTTCCCAGTACGGAATTTGAGTCCGTCGTATCCAGAAACGACACCGTCCCGGCCGGGGCGGTGTTGCCTCCAAAGCCGGCAACCGTGGCCGTGATCGAATAGGGCGGCGTTGCCCCCGTTACCGCAGTGATGGCCATCGTGGTCGGATACTTCCCGGTCACCGTCAGCGCCGCGCTGGAGGAACTGCTGGGCTTGAATGCCGGGCATCCTCGGGGCGTACCCGCGAATTCCGCGATGTAGCTATGTTCGCCGATGCCGGGATGGAACCGCAGCACCGCCCCCTGCGGGGTCAACTGCGCCGTGCCCAGCAAATGGATATCGGTGCAATGCGGAGCCAGAGCGTCGCAGAAGTTCACCTGCCCGGTCACCTGCCCGCCCCCGGAAGTCACCGTCGCCGTCAGCGTGACTTCGCTGCCCCAGGCCACCGAGATCACCGCCGTTCCGCCTGAAGTGACCACCAGAGCTGTCATGGTGGCGATGGAATCGGCATGTGCGCCGGCTGTGCACAGACCCAGCATTGCCGCGACCAGGACTGGAATCAAATAAATTGACTGGAAAAGGCGAAGGCACACTGAGCCGCAAAGGGCCGAATGGGAACGGGACGTACGTAACATGGCTTGCATCCTTCCGAACTTCTGACTTCAAACTGCGCCAACAAACTCCACAAAGGTTGCGCAATCGCAGCAGAAAAGTCCGGCCCCGTCCCGAGGAAAGATGAGCGTACAAGCCAGCTGAGGGGATCGATTGAACTAACGCGGAATCCTAATAGGGTTCTAATCTCAAGTCAACATATATTGCTTCAATTAGAAAACTGTAACCTATTTTCTTTCATATACTTGAATGCGATATGGATCACTTATCATTTTGGGGTTTCTAGCCTTTTTCGTTTCTTGTGACTAGGTGAGATGTCGAAACGGTCATCCGACCTCAAGAGAAAGGTGCGCGCCCTCCCCTGAGGCAAGGGCGGTGCTGCCTGTGAGCGCTCCTCATAGCCTGCCATTTCAGTTCGAATGAAGGTGGAGATTTCCGATCCATGCCTGGATCGACGTGCCATCCACAGTGAAGTGCTCGCCGCTCATGAACCGTTTCGCCTGCCTGTTCACTTCGGCAAAGAACTGCTGCGCCACATCGGAGGTCAACAGCCGGTCGCGATTCTTCGAGAACACCGCGTGATTCCAAACCGCATCGTCCATGCCCAGACCCACAAACCAGCGGAACAGAAGGTTGTAGTCGATCTGCTCAACCAGCAACCGCTCCGAGCGCACCGAGTAAAACACCTGCAACAGCAACGCCCGCAGAATGTACTCCGGCGCAATCAATGGTCGGCCAGAGTCCGCATACAAGGCATCAAACTCCGCGCTCAACGTCCGCAGCACCGTGTCCGTCAGCTTGCGAACCGATCGCAGCGGATGATCTTGAGGTACCCGCTGCTCCAACGAAACATGGCTGAACATCCCGCCCTGAATTCGCTCGTCTCCGCGCATGCCCATTAGACGAGCGACAATTTCGCACCGATGCGCAATGGCACCTATTTCAACAAGTCCCTAAAGCTCTTTTTGTTGACAAGCCTGCGGAAAATCAGCATATTTAGAACGCGCTTTGTGGCTCGCACAGGTCAACGACAACTGCGATTCTCCCCAGATTCCTGCCACATGCCGTAGATCAAGTTGCGACTAATTGAGCTCAGAGTGTCTGCCGGTTTGCTCTGACAGAAGTGAAGGGTGTCGTGTTAGGGGGCAGTGCGGGCATCAATTGACACGACGAGGTCGCCAGAAAGTCCGTTGAAACAGACACGGCGGCCGTTTGACCTGGTTCTCCCGGATTGTTCATTTAACGGTCCGCAATCCGGGGGCACTATTACTCGCTGAGGTTTGCAGGGAGTGGTCTGCATATCACCTCCAGTTCCAAAGCCGGAAGAGATCGAAGAAGGTGAGGCGAATCCATGGCGGTGTCTGCGCTGGCGGCGATGCTTCGCCGCCTGTTGAATCCTGAGGCGAGGACTCGTTCCGCGCGGTCTGTTGAATACTTCGGGTGGCTTGAGCTGGGACTCGGGTGCACCATCATGGTTGGGCCCAACTTGGTTGCCTCGCTGCTGCAATTGCCGGCAGTTTCGGCGCTGAATGCCGAATACCTCCGTGTCGTGGGTGTTCTGGTCGTTGCGCTTGGAATGCTCTATATCGTGAGCGGGCGATTGAATGCCGAAGGCTTCGTTGTAGCTTCCTTGTTGGACCGGCCGCTGGTGCCGGTCATTATGTTTGTCTTGTGGGTTAGGGGAATTCTGCCTGCTCAGGTCGCCGTGGCATTTTCAATCAGCGACTTCGGCAGTTTCCTCTGGACCGCGTTGGCGTGGCGGGCCGATGTTCTGCACGGTCAGAATATTGGCGGGCCCGGGCTTGAGGGGCAAACTCGCGCGGCGCGATCGATAGAGTTGTCGGGATGGCTCAGCGTAGCGGCCGGGCTCGTGACTCTGGTTGCGCCCCGGTTCATCGAATCCTTGCTCGGGCTCCCGGGGTCTTCGGCTTCGGGGCCGAACTATCTCCAGTTGGCGGGCCTCCTGACAGGTGGGCTGGGTGCCTTGTTCGTGGTGGCGGGAAGCCTGAATGCCAATAACTTCCTGTTAGCGTCCCTAGCGACTCGATTACTTGTGCCGATTGTCTTTGTGACGCTGTGGTGGAGGGTTCTCGTCCCAACCAGTTTGGCCCTGACCTTAGCCCTGGCAAGTCTCTGCAGCTTTCTTTGGACGCTTGCGGCCCGGCGCAAGGACACTCGTTGCGGCGACAACGTTGGCCGCGTACCGCTGATCGCGATGTGGATAGCCGGCTTCTTCGGCTTTGTAAGTGGCGTGATCCGCAACGCGCGTACCTTTCATCCCGATGCCCGAGTCTTTTTGGGCACAGTGCGGTCTCTGCATCCGGCGGACGCGAGCCTGGCACGCGCCGCCGATCGTCTGGCCGGTTCGGTGTTGATGCGCATCGGCATGGGCGTAATGAAGAGAGGGATGCCGCGTTGGCTGGCGGATGCGATTCCCGATGCACCCAGCATTGCGAGCCGTTTCTTTACCGCATCGGAGCCGGGCGAAATCCGTTTAGAACGCTGCCCGGGAGACGATCTAGACCTGCTTTCCACCGCTGGGGGAGATCGCTTGTGGAAGCTCCTTGTCAATCTTTCGACCGGCGGCAGACTGTATGGGATTCACCAATTTGATTATTTCCAGAACCTCTATCACTCGGATGTCCCCTACCTGATTGGCGAAGACGAACTCGATGTGTGGGTCCGCCTGGCGCCGGTGCGTGATGCGAGCTTCGGAACGCCACAGAATGGCAGTGAAAGGGAACAGGGATTAACCGAAGCGTCAGCCCGGCACGCTCAAGTTCGCGTCGAAGTTCAGAGAGTTCGCTCCACAACCGAGCCCTTCGTTCCAATTGCGGAGATTCGTTTCGAAGAAGAGATTGAAATTGACCAGGAGGCGCTGCATTTTAGTCCGATTGCGGGCCGCGGTTTTCAACCGTACGGTTTCCTCACCGACCTGCGGAAGTGTGTGTACCCGGCGAGCGTCCAGAGCCGCCCTCACAGCCAGGCGCAGCGCATCCAACGCCGGCATCATCCATTTCACAGGCTCTTGAATTACTTAATCGAGACCCCTGCCGCTCCTCTTGGTGCGGATAACATCGTTGCGAATACCCCTCTGAGCGCCGACCCATTTTACAAAAGAAAGAGGTGGAAGAGTGTTTCCCTCTTCGCGATTGCGGCGGCCGTTGTGATCTCTGTGCTTTATCTGGCCGAACGCTTCACTCGCGATCGTCCAGTGGATTACGCCGACGACACAACGTTCTTTGTGCGCGGTTCAACCGGGGGCGAGAAGATGGACGGAATTCCCTACTGGATTTGGGTGGCGCTCCCCGAGATATTTCCGGAATACCTGCCGGACAAGAAACCGGGGCAAGGTTATTCCGTATTCGGCATGATCTATGAGGCGGGCGACGATCCGCGCTACGCCTTGCCTCTCGGCATGTCGCGGCGCAACGTAAGTGGGCTCGACGTGGTTTACCTCAACTGCGCGGCGTGCCATACGGGGACGGTGCGCGACGCGTCCGGCGCACCGCAGCGGTGGGTCGCCGGGATGCCTGCCCACCAGTTCAACCTGGGAGCTTGGGGAAAGTTCCTGACCACGATCCCCAAGGATCAGAAATTCACCCCGCAGCGCTTTCTTGATCAGATTGATGCGATGCAGAACGACCCCCATCGCCTCGTCCCGAAGCCGGACTTCATTGACAGGCTGATTCTTCGCTATTACGCCATCTATCTCATGCGCGACAAACTCCTTGTGCTGGGCCAGCGACTCAGTTTCATCGATAACAGCACCTGGGGGCCCGGGCGAGTGGATACTTTCAATGCCCCCAAGGCGCTGCTCAACTTTCCCATGGAACGCGCAGACCCAAAAGAGTTGATGGGTAACTGCGACTTTCCGTCCGTCTGGAACCAGGGACCTCGCAAGGGCATGCATCTCCACTGGGATGGAAACAACACCTCGGTCGATGAGCGCAACCTTTCGGCCGCATTCGGTACGGGCGCTTACCCGCCGATCCTCGATACCGACCGGGTGCTGCGGATGGCCAAGTACCTTGAAACAGCGCAGCCGCCGGCCTATCCCTATCCGATCGACAGTCAGCTGGCTGCGAGAGGCAAGCCGGTCTATGAGCAGTATTGCGCTCACTGCCATGGGACGCCCCAGCCTCCGTTCCGTGCAACGCCGCCTGCCGATGGTGCGTGCGACTATGAAAAGCCGAATGCCGAGTGCGTCGGCACCGTGACCCCAATTGAAAAGATAGGCACCGACCCATCGCGTCTCAATTCATATACCTGGCTTCTGGCAGTGAACCAGAGCACTCTCTATGCCGGATATGAAAAGGACTGGGGCTTCAGCGAGCCCTATCCGCAGCGCTTTCACCTGTTCCGCAAGACCCACGGTTATGCCAACTCGCCGCTGGACGGAATCTGGTTGCGCGCGCCCTATCTTCACAACGGCTCGGTTCCCAACTTGCGCGAACTGCTCGAGCCGTCCTCTGGACGAACCAAGGTTTTCTATCGCGGCAACGACGTCTTCGACCGGGAGAATATCGGCTTCGTTTCCGATCTCCCATCGCAGGGTGGGCGCGAGTTCTTCCGCTTCGACACGGCGCAGCCCGGCAACGGCAATCAGGGCCACGAGGGCCAGGCCTACGGTACGGAACTCCCCCCGGATGAGAAACAGGCCTTGATTGAATACCTCAAGACGTTCTGAACTGGTGAGGTTTGGATCATGAAGAAGCAAGTAAACAGGATCCTCGTTGTCATTGTTCTGCTTGCGCTCCTGCTTGGCATTGCGGCGCGGTGGAAGCTCTGCCACGTTGTACCGCAGCCCGGCTGGATTACGAGCAACCAGCGCGATTCCTATTTCTACGGCTCTGTTGGGGACGGCAGGGCCACGGGTTTGCCGTATTGGATGTGGCTGGCCATGCCCCGGCTCTTTCCCGAACACATGCCCGGCCCGGGCGGCTACGCGGCGTTGGGCATGTCGTGGGAGGAAGGCAGGGAAATGCCTGTAGGATTTGCGAAACAAAGAGTCGGGTCCATTCGCGTGACCGGCAACTGCGCGCTCTGCCACGCAATGTCGAGGGCCAACGGAAAGGATGAGGCGCCGGCGATCCTGACTGTCGCGAAAGGCCAAACCACAGACATCCAGCCCTTGCTCAAGTTCTACAGGGATTGCGCACTCGACCCTCGCTTCAATGCCGACGAATTCTTTTCTGAAATCAATGACGACACAAAGCTCTCATTGGTTGATAGCTTGCTCTACCGCTATTTGTACATTCCGCGGATCAGAAAGGCGTTGATCGACGATCCATCCGCGGTTCTTTTCAGCCCTGAGATCCGAGCCCATGCCCGCAATCCGAAATCCGATGCGGCTTTTTCCAATCAGCGTACGAAGGCACTTGCTGAGTGGATGAAACAGCAGAGTCAATCCTCGACTCCCTAGAATACGCGGACCCCTCTACGCCAGCATGAGTTCCACTTCATGCGGCGGAATTGATAGCTCGCCGCCAGATCCCTTCCAGCAATGCAGGAACCCATTGCTCCGCAGGGCAGCGGCTCCAGGTGTTTCGCAGAAATGCAACATCCCTGCTGGGCGTTTTCTCGTTGGCAGTCCGGAGACTTAGAAGCACGAGAGTTGCGGCCTTGAACTCGGACTGAGTCGAGTTGTCGGATGAGGTGGGCTGGCGGATTACAGTGGAGGGCGCGATGAGACATCGGCTCCCGGCTTCTTCGGGAGAAAGGGCAGATGAATCGCTGTAGAACTGCCGCATTCGGTTCACGCCGCTGACAATGTTGTGAATCGCCACGCCAATGGCGTGCACCGCGGCCAGATCGCCCCCGACCATGCCCGCAAGAAGACGCTTTGCCTGTTGAACGCGTCCAGTCAAGGCCCACCAAACCAGAAGTATGGGATTCATGGTGCGCGGTGCTTTGTCGAGCACCAGAGCGGCACTCCAACTTGCCTGTGTGGCCGCAAAGTCTGAGGCGAAGAGGCGGCCAACCACCTGCTGAACGAGGCGTCCGCAGTCCTCTGTCGCTCCTTCGCTCCGCACGAAGGCTGCAAGACTTTCAAGTTCCACCGGCCCCGTTGAGAGCGAAGATGCAAGTCCATTCAAATGGGCCCACAGTGCATCTTGAGCCTCTGCACGGCCCTGCGCACACCTTGGAGAAACCGTCGGAAAAGGCTTGCCATCCAGTTCAAGGACCTTACGCACTCGCCCCCGAATCATGCTATTCAGCAGCAGCGATCGACCGAATATGCGCGATCCAGCTTGGGATTTTTGGCGAGCGATTCAATCTCGGCGGCATCGTCTGAAAGTACAATATCCACGAGCCATGGAATTCGGAATCTCCTCATGGGCTCCTCTTGAAAACCTGTTCTGCATTACAGAATCAGGATCTGACCTGCACGCTTAATTCTCAACGCCATCGACCCATCGCTCAGTCTATTCAGGAACGCCGGCCCCGTAATGGCCGTTGGGATTGGGCGATCCGGGTTAGGCATGCTCGTCATGCGCTTGGAAACTGCAGCGCGAAGTGAATCGTCTTCGTCTTGTCCCAGTACACGAGCCCCAAGTACATCCCGGGCCCAATCTGGCGGATCTCATCGCGAATATGCTCTGCAACAAGCGACGTCTTCGAGTAGTCCAGAACAATGCATTCCTTGTTGTCGAACAGGCTTGCGGACTTGTAGACCTCGGCAACAATCGCGTTCAACCCGAAGGCAAGGATGCGATTCCTCAGTGTTCCGTGTGCCGCGTCAAAGTTCTTCCCTTGCCAACCGAAGATGTTGATCAGCGATGCGATCTCGGAACTGTAGGTCGTTCCGGGAGCGATGATTGCAGTTCCCTCGGCTTCTCCGTTGGGTATATTGCCAGATGGGCTACTGGAGAAGAGATCGTCCAGGTCCTTCCCGGACATGGACAGGAGTTGCGGCATGGTGTAGGCCATCGTCGAGTCACCTCGATAAGTTGAAATGTGTTGCTGGATTCGGCAAGCAAGGTTCTTGGGAAAGTGCCATCCAGAATTGAGCCATAATCGCAATTAGCATGATGCTTGTCAACAGATAAGTTCGTGGTTGGCAAAGGGGGAAGAACGGTGAAGTCCAGCCTGGCCAAACTGAGCGGCCCGGTTGTTCCAGGTCAGACGGCCTCTCCGGGAAGGACCGTGGAGCGACGGCGCACCACCCACAACAGAATTCCAAGAATCGCCCATCCGGTTCCGGCGATGCGGGCCAGAGGTCCCAGGTTGATCCAGAGAAAGAGACAGGTGATAAAGCCGCCGAACGAGAGAAGCATGGGAACCAGTTGGGACCAGCGGCCATGACGCCAGCCGCGAAGGATGGATGAAAGATTGACTCCCATGAATGCAAGCAATGCGCATAGTTGCTTTTGCCCGACGCGACCTGCGTGGTGAAAAGAACCATCCCATCCAATTCAATCTACGGGCTCGGCTCATTTCACGAGTTGAAGGAAAACCAACTCCGAACTGAGCGGGGTCCGCAAATGGACGTTCAAGCCCAACGCCATCAACTCGCTTCCCGGCGATTCCCAGTCAGGCGTGCTCCCATCTTCAAAATGCAGCTTGTAGCGCTTTGATGCATCAAGCCCGGCCAAAACGAAGCGGTGCTCCTCCTCCAGTTCTGTCGATCCTCGAAATGCAAAAACTACACCGTTGCCGCGCGCGGGGTCCCAATACTCAACTCCATCCCAGTGCACCCCGTCAGGCCGGTCCGATACGTGAAAGAGCTCAGCATCGCGAATCAACGGCCGCAGTTTCTGCTTGTAGAGCGCAATGGCCTTTCGCGCCACTTCATGCTGTTCAGGCGTCCATGCAGTTGTATCCTGCATGATGCTTACCCAACCCATCATCCCGCTGCGCAGCATATAGAGAAAATTCTCCTGCCGGGGCACGGGCCATTTCTCCACATAACTTTCAAGCATTGCTGCCGGCAACAAATGGCTGGTGTCAAAAAACGCGCGACGGTTCGATAGTGGATCGTATGTATCGGTTATTGAGAAGTAGTCGCCGTGCGCGGCCGAACCAAAATCCACCATGCGGCCGCCGTCATTGCATATCTCCAAGAGCAGTCCTGGATGCTCGCGCCGCAACTTCTCGTAAATCTCGTAGTAGGCCCGCACGGCATGGTAGCTCACATCGGTCGAGTTGGATGCCAGCACAAAGTCAGAAGCCCAGTCGTGAATTATGCGCATGCTGCCGCGGTTGGGTGGAGCATGGGGATGGTCATCGCGGATACAACCCTGCGCCACCAGGTAACCATCATGCTCCAGCATGTCCAGTCGGTTGTCCTCGACAATGCGCTTCACCTCCCTGGAGGCGTAGTCGCGCGCTGCGGGAACACCAATATCGATGGTCTGCCCCTTGAACTCCTCCGGCTTCCAGTTCGGCCCCATGTCGGATACCAGCCAGTCGCGCACCGCGGGATCATGTACATTGAGCGCGCCCGGGTCAGTGTCGAGCGCTGCCTGGGTCCAATCCACCCAGATACCAAAGCGCAAGCCCTGTTTATGCGCTGCATCTGCAATCGGCGCCAGGCCGTTGGGGAATTTCTTTGCGTCGGGATACCAGTCCCCAACGCCGCGGAACCAGCCTGCGTCGAGGTGAAACATCTCAAGACCAAGTTCCTTTGACTGACCAATCATGCGCAGCGCAAGGGCTTCATCAACCTGCATGCCACTGCCCCAGCTATTGTTCACCGTGAGTGGATATTGCGGGTCGCTCCATGTCCGCGGATTACCAAGCACCGCCCGCACCCATGGCCGCAGCTGATTTCCCCCGCCGTCAGGCCCTCCAGTGAATGCGCCAAGAAAAACCGTAGGCGTCTCAAAGCTTCCGCCCGGCTCAATTCGCGTGCGGAACGGCCCGGGCTCCGGATTCAACCCCAGCACAGTCTTGAGGCTTTCGCCTGCGCGCTCCACATCAATGCGCGTCCTGCCGCTGAACTCGATGCCCGCGAACCAGCCGCTTTGAGGATGGGTAGCGCCATAGAGGATCAAGGCTGGAATAATTTCACGGTGCTCGCCGGGCATGGGAAAGGCGTAGGTGGAAGATTTGCCGGTCCAGCGATAGCCTTCGCTCACTTCGTCCACGTGGGTTCCCTGGGCAGAGGGCGTATCCGCGCCCTTCTCTACGTACAGCTGGCGCATAGCCGCACCCTCCGGCACGCTCCAGTCCACCTTGAGCGAGTCAACCATGGGCAGCCATATCTCGCGCCCGCTAAGGTTCTCGATGGTGATGCGATGTTCCACGGGACCGAAGCCGGCGCGCGCCTCCCACTGCCAGCGCAGCACCAGATGCGGCTCCCTGGACTCATACACGAATACAACCTGACGGGCATCTGCGCTTCCCAACCTGGGCTTCAAATGCCAAGTCACCGCAACTGGAGCGTTGTTCACATCCACAGATTCCGGCAGAGTCTCTGCCTGCCGATTGCGCCATACCGAACCGCCCGGCCCAATCAGACGCATCAGGCGCGGCGCCTGGATGCCGGCGCTCAGTTCTATGCGCGCATCGGATGTCTTTAGGGAAGCGACAAGATTGCGAGGCTGTTGCGCATGGGCCCCGCAAGCTACTGCCAGAAGGGCGGCAGCGCACTCAAGCAGCCGGCGTCTCTTCCCGGCTTGCTCAATCGCTTCTGAACTGAAGCTCCAGCCGCGATGAAACCGCAACACATTCAATCGATTCATGGCTTGAACTCGATGGTAACCTCGGCTCGGCGATAGGGAGCCGATGCGTTCTGAACCGAGTTAAAAGTGATATCCAGAAGGCCGCTTTCGGTCTCGTTCACAGTCGCGCCGGTTGCGCGTCCAACCTGCCACTTGCTCTTGACCCGGACGTGCGACGCACAATCCGTCGGCACGTCGGCCACAACGGTCAACACACTTGCAGCCAGATGAACATTCACAATCCGCACTCCTTCGCTCGAGCTTCCCAGGAAAGGCTCGCGGGCTTCGGGAATTACAGATACACCGCCTTGCACGCTGAGCTGCAATTCGCTCCCCCCATGCGGGACGGTCACAACCGCCCTCGCGTTGGTTTGCTGAGGATGGGTCTCCACCGCAGTGGCAACGGGAAGATGATTGAAAATGGCACTGCGCAGCTTGGCTCCAAGCGGAAGATCGGGGACAAATTCAAACTTGAACGGCCCGCCAGGGTTGTCGATCTTGAGCGTCAGTTCATCGCCCTCCCGCTGCAGTCGCAGGCTCACAGACGCGCCGGACATCTGTATGTGCGAGATGGAGACATGGTTCCATTCAGTCGGCAGGCGAGGCGCAAAGACAAGATGGTTCGCGGTCGCGTCAATGCTCAGGCCAAGAAGTCCATGAATGGTGGCATCGAGAAATCCTGCCGAGGACCAGGTTTGTTCCGGCACGGACTCGATCTGCGGCCGGTAGAAGTTGCCGGACAGCACTTCGGGCATGTGCCCCAGAGAATCAAGACGGGAAAGCGGAAGCAGGGTGCGCCACACTTCCAGCGCCGTCACTGGCCGATGCTCCGACCAGAACGCCTCTTCCATCGACGCGGTTCCAACCGGCCAGACGCTGCCTTTGCCATAGGACTCAGCCTCGAATCCCGCCGATCCGACTCCCACGCCACGCGTGCCCCAATCGGTTTCAAACGACGCGGATGCCAGTTCATCCAGCAAATGCTCGTTCTGCTGTTCGTTGAACACATGCATCGTAAGCGCATCGACATGATCGCTGCGCCTCTCAACCATCGGCTGGCCTGATTCGGTGTGGCCGCTGATCCAGAACTGCTTATCAGCATTCCAATAGCGTGCGGGAATTGATGCGCCCGCGCGTTGAGCAGCTCGCAAAGCCTCATCAGCCAACGCAGTGTGGCCGGCATGTGCGGCGAGCTGACCGAACGACAACGCCGCATCGATCCAACTCACTGAGAGTCCCAGGTCGTCTGACATCCGGTCCTGCTCATCTCCACCTTCCTTGCCCGGCAGAATCCGCGGCAGCCCCGTATTCGGGTCGATGACTGAGCGGCAGTATTGATACGCAGCTTCAATCGCCGGCCAGTTCTCACCGGCGAAAGCTGTGTCCCCGGTAGCGGCAACGTACCGACCAAGAGTTCCAAGAAACTGGAACGTGATGTCAACGTGGACAAACATATAAGGATACTTGCACGTCCAGTCGATGAATTTTGCACTTTGCGACAGTTCGTGCCAGATCATTCCCGTCTTGCTGTCCTGATAGCGGAGGATGAACTTCAGTTCATCGCGCGCATGCGCCCAATCGCCGGCGCTTACTGCCGCATTGGCGGCAACCAGGCCGTCACCTGCAAAGAACCAATCGTATTGCGGGCGCCGAGCTCCGCGTGTCGGGCCGTAACCGGCGACGTAACCGCAACCAAGATCGGGATTGCAAACCCATGCCTGTTGCAGAGCGACCTCTGACCACGCAATGGCTTGATTCACTCGGTCATCTGGCGTTTCCACTTTTAGAAATCTTTCCCCAGCTTCGCGATACTCAGCTTCCGCCTCTGCCTGAAGTGTGTCCGAATTGCGAATTAGATTTCGAAATAACGTCCCTAAGTCGGCTCCGTGAGCCGCATTCAAAGCCACAAAGACCCGGGCTTCGCCCGAGGCCGCCGTATGCAATGTGAAACTGAAGCCATTTTCGAACGCGCCATGCGATGCGCGATTGTCTGCATCGTCATGCGCCACGATATCCGGTGAACCCACCGCCGCGGAAAATCCATATGCCTGCTCAGACAGGACGAATGCCGAGAGCGATGGATTCCATGCGATCTCTTGCCCTCCCACCGCCGCAGGCCACATAAGGTTCAGCACCGGCCTTGCATGGACTTCAATATCAACCCGTCTTCCGCCCTGAACCGAGTAGGAAATGATCGCGCAGGGCTCATTCAATGGAACAAATATCTTTTCCTGGACGATGAAATCCGGTCCCAGATAGACGCGCGTAATGGAGTCCGGTTGATAGACCACGCGCCTCAGAATCTCTTTGCCGTGGATGGATGTAGTGGCGCCGGCGGGGCGAAAGGCCACCTCGTATCCGCTGAAAATCTGAAACGGATAAGCCCAAACTTCCAGCCCTTCAGAGGCATAACCCGCGACAAGCGCACGGCGGCCATGAACGGCAATAAAGCGTTGCGGAGTTACTGCTTCTGTTTCAAGTTTGAGAGTTCCATCGTTCCGAACGCCGGCAGAGCCTTCTTGAGCGAATGCCAGGCAACCCACCCACGCGAGGAAGCACCCCGCCCCCAACAGGACACTGGTTTTCGCCGCGTTCACGAACCGCTGGGTTAGGGTCATGTCATCCCCGATGAAGAATCGCCTGCCTATACGGACATCGCAGGAGCTTTTTCTCGATCTGCGGTCTCCGGACGCCTTCTGGATAGAATCCGTTGGCGCGGCGTTCGCTACCAGGAGAATACTACCGTCTTGTCTGTATAGCCTGCCCCCGGCGGAAATGTGACCTTGGCCGAACGCAGTCCTTGGCCTGACGCGCCAAGTGTCGCTCCATCCGCATGTATGTGCAAATTGGGAGCGTTTTCGCAGAGCAGCAGATTGTAAGTTTCTCCACCGATCCCGGCCAGAGTCAAAGCAAAGCTGTGAGCCGCACCCTTCTGGTCAATCACTTTCAGTTGGTTCGATTCAGCTCCGAATTCCGGTACTGGAATAGCGACTGCCACTTCCACGTCGGGCAAGGGGATGTGCAGAGTCGCAGCTTCAGCGTGGGCCCCGGCAGTGTGTGATGCAAGGCGCATCCCGGCCGGAGCGTGAATGGCTTCGACAATAAGATCCAAACCAGAACGCGTGAATTTTAAATCGACGCGCGCCGTCCCAAATGGAATGTTGCGCACCGTGGCATATTGCCAATCCGCAGGGAGATGGGCGTTACGCTCAAGGTATTTGAAGGCAGATTCCACTCCAGACCAAACATGCCCCGGACTACGGGTGAGATGACCATTGAAGACGACCAAAGCTGGTGTGCTGAACTGCGCCCGAGCGGCTGGAAGAACCGCCCCGAAAGCAGCTCGGTGACATTGCCCAGGTCTTGCGTCCCGTTAAGATTGGCGTTTTGCATCAAATGAGCGTAGCCGGGGAGCGTGTGCCCGGTGCGATACTCGTCAACCGAAACCCGCCCGTGAAGAGTGGCCACACCGATCCTGGTGGTAGCTGATGGGATCGTAGAAAGTCGTGCGTTCGCTTGCAATTCGAGTTCCCCAGTCGGTAGAAAACTCATTTGACGTCCAGCGCGAAACCATCTGCTCACCGTGATCGAGCGTGTAGTCTCCATCCCACTACGCAACGGCAGGAAATATGGTTGCCGTTTCATCCACTCCTTCGCTGCCGTTCCAACTGAAAGCATAGGAATCAGCGCTTTCCTGGTAGTACTCCTTTTCAATCTGGCTCTTGATTTTGGCGGCGCGGGCATTCGCGTCGGCGGCTAGATCGCTGTGCCCGGTCGCCGGGCCAGGCTGGCAAATGCCTGGCTCGCCTGTTCGTCGAGCACCGCCAGATACGCTTCTTGACGCGGCATTTTCGGAGCCCACGACTCCACCCAGCCAGTACCCTCGGAGTTGTCATATATCCCGTCGCCATCCGCATCGTGTCTGCGTTCGAACTCCCACGCACTCACTAGGGAAGCCCTGCGCAGGTATCTGATTTCGTAGCCGCAGAGTGTCTCTGTGATTTCCCGGCGGCATTGAAGCAGATTCTTCTCAATACGG
>OCZT010004055.1_pt1 | contig 14854 bp, 18 predicted proteins | sample 1539031 | NCBI WGS metagenome assembly OCZT01 (sample SAMEA3539308, study PRJEB22396) | soil metagenome | biome: tundra; feature: field; material: soil | place: USA | collected 2010-05 | depth 0.15 m
GCCGTTGGCGTGCCCGGGGTGAAGTCGACCTTGGGTACTTCGCGGTCCCCAGCTTTAGAAGCAAGAGTTGGAGCATCCGTCAGGTTAGCGATGAACGTTTCGCGAGTGCCGTCTGGGCGAACCGGACGACCTTTGGCCGCCCCACAGGTCCGGCGACCGGGGTTGGGAGGTGTCCACCGCGTCTACGCCCGGGCAGCGTGAGATGCGGATGGCGTTTTGCCCCCTTCAGCAGTCTGGGATGGGATCGCAGGACAATCTGCAGCCGGTGGCGCAGGGCGAGGTTTCCGAGGATCAGTTCGAGGTCGCGTCTAAAGAAAGAGCGGACCAGGCCAAAAATCAGCTTGAAGAATTCGATCATCGCGGGAGGCTGGCAGCGGGCTCATGCGAGCCGCTCCCCTCCCCAACCACCAGCCCGGCATCAGCCGAGCGGCTGTCGCCCGCATTAGGATTTACTTTTGCCCCCCCGACACCTCCAGCGGGTTGACAGCCTATAGAAGCATCCCCACACCCGTCGGGGCGCCCCCCAACGCTGTTGTTTGTTTGTCGGCGCACACACCGGCGCCAACTGGTTGCCTCGCCGACACCGCGCGGCCCCAGTACCGACCTATTCTTCGTTGGGCGTTTGACAACACCCCATGTATGTATGGGGATATAAGCTTGCAGTGGGGTCCGCAAGGAGTGTGATGAATCCCGTAGTCCGGTTGTTGGCGCCGCTGCTCGCCGTGCTGGCGCTAGCCGCGCTGCTTCTAACCCACTTGCTTTCCCCTCACGCGGCGCCCCCTATCCTCACGGCGCAGCTCACCCTCACTGCCGATATCGTCATCCCGGCGAATTCCATGCCCGCCCCGGAGCTCGCGCTCAGAGATCAGACCGGTCAGCTGGTATCCGTCAGCAAACTGCGTGGACGTGTGGTTGCACTCGCCTTCCTTGACTCGCACTGCAAGCAGCTCTGCCCGATTGAGGCGGACCAACTCGCCCAGATGCAGCAAACATTGGGGAAACAGTCTCCGCTGTCCCTGGTGGTAGTCAGCGTCGCTCCGGACACCGACACGCCTGACAGCGCCCGGAGCTTCGCGGCCACCCATGGCTGGACCGGAGACTGGCGCTGGCTCCTGGGCACGGAGGCTCAGCTGACGCCGGTCTGGAAAGCTTACAGCATCGAGGTCAAGCCCACGACCGCGGACATCCTGCACAGCATCGTCCTGTACCTCATAGACAGGAAGGGGTACGTGCGGGCCGGCTTCGTCGGCGGACTCAAGCCCGACCAGGTGGCGCGCGACGTCGGTCTGCTGGCTGCCGGTGGGAAGAGCTAAAGGGACGGGCTAGGGGCTCGCCGCCGGGCTCACGGGCGCCGGGCTCAGGGGGACGGTTGGAGAAGCGCCCACGCTGGCCGGCGAGTTGAAGCCGAACCAGTGCAGGGAGACCAGCCCGTAAAAAAGGATCGAGAGCCCGACCATCAGCACGATCACCACGATGATCACGATCGCGGCACCGGGACCCGGCTCGAGGTCTTCCTCAACGACCGCCATGTCGGGATTATGCCACGAGGAAGCGAGCTGACACAACCGCCGGTATGGCCAGGCTCAGCTTTCGCTGAACTCCGACAGGGCCTCAGTTTTCGTCGCTTGACATGAACAGACCGCCGCCTCAAACTCAACGCTAGATTTCGCCAGATTCGGATTCCGCAGGTGTTTCAGATGCTAGCCAGGTTAGCCTTCGTCGCCACAGCCGCCCTCGGGGCAGTCGCGCTCATAGTCGCATTCGCCGGCCTTTTCATGTTCCAGAAGCCGGGCACCCTCGAAGGCAAGAGGACGAACATCCACCTTGAGACGGTCGCCGCGGTCGGCACCGCGCTGGAGTGGCCCCGTCCGAACGATCCCCACCCGGACTGGGTCGGATATCTGCCCACGACCATCCTGCGCGTTCCGGCCAACTCGGTGATCAACATGCAGATCGACCAGGAGGACGGCGCATCGGGTCTGCGCAACCCGTTCTGGGGCAAGGTCTTCGGCACCGAGGGCGGAAACATGCACGTCAAGTCGTTCGACGACAAGGGCAACCCGCAGGAAGGGGACATGACCACCATCGACCCGACCCAGGCTGCCCACACGTTCGCCATCCCGGACCTGGGCGTCTTCGTGCCGTTGTTGGGCGTCAGTGACAATGCACCCGCCAACAGCGTCAATGTCATCACGTTCTCGTTCCGGACCCGCGGCCCGGGCGTTTATCACTGGCAGTGCTTCGTGCCATGTGCAGCGGGGACGGTCTTCGGCAACGGCGGCGCCATGCAGACACTCGGCTATATGGCCGGAGAGTTGATCGTGACCTAGCTGTGGGGGTTTTTCAACTAGAGAGCTCCGACCGCGCTCATGCCATCCGTCTGCTGATCGTCTGGGTCATCCTGTCGGTGATCGGTGTCATTATCGCGCTGCAGATCCACATTCCGCCTGGCGACCAGTCCATTCAGGGTGCTGAACAGTCCAGGACGATGACTTTGATGACGGCGATGGCCACGCCGATCTTCATCGGCGTGGTCTTGATGATCATCTATTCCGCGATCTTCTTCAGGCGAACGGGTCCAGAGTTCGTGGACGGCCCACCGATGTTGGGGAACACCCCCATCCAGATCATCTGGGTAGGCGCCAGCGCCATCATCGTGCTGTTCCTCGCCGTTTACGGCGTCACCACGTTGACCAACTCCACCGTAGCCCAGACCGTCGGCGCGCCCGGACGGGCGATCGGCCAATCGAGCGGACAAACAGGAAGCGGGACCGCGGGTGGCAGCGGTTCAGAGCTCACGGTGCAAGTCATCGCCCAGCAGTGGTACTTCACGTATCGCTACGCCGACTACGGTGGCGTCGAGACCACGCACCTCTACCTACCTCTGGACCGGCCGGTCGAGCTCCACGTGACGTCGCTGGACGTCATCCACTCATTCTGGGCTTACCAGCTCGGGGTCAAGGCCGATGCCAACCCGGGCGTGGACAACATCATCCATGTCACGCCACAGCAGAATGGTGGCTTCCAGATCCGGTGCGCCGAGCTATGCGGCATCTGGCATGGCCAGATGGCTGACTCGTCGGGCAAGGTCGTGAGCCAGAGCGAATTCGACACCTGGATCCAGCAGCAGCAACAGGACTACGCCGCCATCAAGAAGGCGGTGCCAGGTTACGCACCCTATTACTTCCCAGAGCCGCTGACGAGGGGTAGCTGAGGTGGCGACCGTCGATGTGATGACCGAGCGGAGACTCTCCGTTCCAAACAACCCCATCACGGGAGTCCTGTTCGCCATCCCCGCGTACTTTGCCGGCGTCTGGCTGGGCAACTTGTTCGGGCTCAACGACGACCAGAACACCGGTGTCATCCTGGGGTACTTCTTTGCCACCGCCGCCTTCTTGATCGGGGTCGGCTTCCTCAACTACCCTCTGGCGCGCTTGCTTGGCTGGCCGGTGAAACCGGTTTCGGAGACTGTCGAGGAGACCGGTGTCGGCCGCTTTTTCCGGCTGACCCTCGACCACAAGGTGATCGGCATCCAGTACCTCGTCACGATCCTGGTCATGCTCTTCTTCGGTGGCATTGGCGCCATGATGATCCGGACCAGCCTGCTTGCGCCAGATTCGACGATCACCCCACCGGGCCAATACGTCATGCTCATCGGCCTGCACAGCGTGATGATGATCTTCATCACGAGTGCCGTGATCGTGGGACCTTTTGGGAACTTCCTGGTCCCGCTGATGATCGGCTCGAGGCGGATGGCCTTCCCGCGCCTGGAGGCCCTGTCCTTTTGGCTCGTCCCGCCGGCGGCGGTGATCCTTGCAGCGGCCACATTCTGGGGCGGTTTCCCAACCGGATGGACCGGCTATCCGCCGCTGTCCGAGCAAGCCGGCCAGGGCATGGACAGCTACATCGTCGGGTTCACCCTCATCGGTCTCGCCCTGGTGGTCTCGGGTATTAACATGCTGGCCACCATCATCGCGCTGCGCGCGCCGGGCATGACCTGGACGCGTCTCCCGATCTTCGTCTGGGGAATCCTCTGCACTTCGCTCCTGGGCCTGCTGGCGGCTCCCGTACTGGCGGTGGCCCTGGTGATGCTCGCGATGGACCGCACCGCGCTGACGTCATTTTTCCTCTCCTCGAATGGCGGCAGCAACTACCTCTGGGAGAACCTCTTCTGGTTCTTCGGTCATCCCGAGGTCTACATCTTCATCCTCCCCGCCTTCGGCGTCGTCATGGAGATCGTGCCGCACTTCGCTCGCAAGCCGCTCTGGGGCTACAAAATGGCGGTCGTCGGCCTCTTCGGTGTCACTGTGCTCAGCTGGTTCGTCTGGCAGCACCACCTCTTCGTGAGCGGGATTGCGCCGGTGATTCGCCCGTTCTACATGCTGTCCACGGAGCTGATCTCGATCCCGACCGGGATCATCTTCCTGGTCACCTTTGGCACGCTATGGAGAGCCCACCTGTGGATGACCGTGCCCATGCTGTTCTGCCTGGGCTTCCTGGTTAACTTTCTGATCGGGGGGATCTCTGGTGTCTACCTGTCGGATGTGCCCACCGACGTGACGCTGCACGGCAGCTACTTCACGATGGCGCACTTCCACTACACGATCATGGGCGGCGAGATCTTCGGCCTGATGGCGGCCATGTACTACTGGTTCCCGAAGATGACGGGGAGGATGCTGAATCAGTTCCTCGGGCGGATCCACTTCTGGTGGATGTTCATCGCCTTCAACATGACGTTCTTTCCGCTCTTCATCCTCGGCATGCTCAACATGCCGCGACGCGTCTCCGCGTACGACCCCTTGCTGCAGGGGCTGAACGCCTGGGTCTCGATCTGGGCTTTCTTGCTCTTCAGTTCAATGCTGCTGTTCGCCGGCAACGTCATCTACTCCTGGTTCTTCAATGCCCGGCCGGCGCTCGCCAATCCATGGCACGCTCGCTCCCTGGAGTGGCAAGTTCCGACGCCGGTACCCGCCGCGAACTTCGCACGGGTGCCGGTCATCGTGGCCGGCCCGTACGATTACGGCATCCCCAATGCGCCCCCGGTGGCGGACTTTGGCGGCATGGAAGAAGCGACCAGTGGCGGTTAGAACGCGCGGCTCCGAGACGGCATCTACTGCCGATGTCGCGCTGGATGCGCACGTCGTTTCGGTCGGCATCTGGCTGTTCCTGGCCGCCGACGCCTTTTACTTCGCCGGCTGGTACTTCGCGTTCTTCTACCTGCGCGCCCTCAACAACAACCAGGCCTGGATCATCCAGGGGTTGACCCGCCCAAACCGCGGCTTCGGCGCGGTGGTGCTACTGCTCGTCGTGCTTAGCGCGGCCAGTTACTACGTGGCCTCGCGTGCGGCTGGCACGCGGTCCAGGACGTGGGCAGTGCTCGCCCCGGTCGCGCTCGTGCTCGGTCTGGCAGCCTGCCTCTTCCAAGGCTATGAGATGTGGCACCTGGGATTCAGTCTCACCCAGGGCGGTTATCCCAGCGTGTTCAGTGGCCTGACCGGGTCGTGGATCATTCACGTCGCAGGTGCGATGGTATGGCTGGCCGGCGTTGTGGCGCAGTCAAGGTCTGGCGGCGACACGGTGCTCCGCTCTGGCCCGGCAGCTTCCTTCAGCGGGATCCTGCTCTTCCTTGCCGGGATGGGCGTCATCTCCTTCATCCTGCTGTACTTCGTCGCCTAGCGGGCCCCCATGAGCTGGCTCAACCCGCTCACCTGGCCGACAGAGCCGTTGGTGATCCTTGGGGTGGAGATCACCGCAGCCCTCTACGTGTGGGGAGGCAGCCGGCGCACGCACGTCGTCCGAGGGCCGAAGACATGGGGCCCGCCACAGTGGCGTACCGCGGCCTTCTTCAGCGGCCTTGCAGTCATCCTGATCGCCCTCGACACGCCGTTTGAGACGTTGGCGCGCCAGCTCTTCTGGGTGCACATGACCCAGCACCTGCTCCTTATCATGGTTGCCGCGCCGCTGCTGGTGATCGCCGCGCCGGGTCTACAGATCTGGCGAAGCCTTCCGTTATCCATCAGGCGGCCGCTGGCCCGAGCGGCGTTCAAGCATCCATCGATGCGCCCGATCCGCCGCTTCTTCTTGCTGGCCACCGGACCGGTCGCGGCCTGGCTGCTCTCGAGCGGCAACCTCTGGTTGTGGCACTGGCCAGTGGCCTATGACCTGACGCTGCGCAACCACGCTGTCCATCACCTGGAGCACGCGCTCTTCCTCGGGTTGGGGATCCTCTTCTGGGCGCAGGTAATCGACCAGCCCCCGTTCCGTTGCCGGATGAGCCAGATCAAGCGCGTTGCCTACGTCTTCCTGGCGGCGGTGCAGGCGTGGGTGCTGGCTATCCTGCTTGGCTACGCCAGCGCGCCCTTCTACGCATACGCGCAGTTGCCGTGGCGCCCGGGCGGGATCTCGGCACTGACGGACCAGCAACTCGGCGCCGGCATCATGTGGGTACCGGGGTCGATCACCTACGCGATCCTGATCATCGTCTGTACCTACCTCTGGCTGCGGGATGAGGACCGGGCGGCGCAAGGCATCGCCAGGCCTGTAGAGGTGGTGGTCAAGTGATCGCCGAACCTCGGGTGGAAGGCGTCGTCCCATCTGCCGTGGTTTACGCCGCCGGTGTTGCTGCGCCGCGGCCTGGCTTTCGCCCCCTGTTCGCCGACTATCTGAGCCTGGCAAAGCCGCGCATCATCTCGCTGCTCCTGATCACCGAGCTTGGCACGATGGTGGCAGTTGCGAGGGGATGGCCTGGGACATCGTTGACGCTCGTCGCGCTGGTGGGTGGAGCCTGCTCGGCGGGTGGCGCGAGCGCGATCAATTGCTGGTTCGACCGCGACATCGACGCCCTGATGGCCCGCACCTGCGCCCGTCCGGTGCCCGCGGGACGGATCAAACCACGCAATGCCTTCCTCTTCGGTGTCGGCCTTGGCGCAATCGGTTTCCTGGTACTCGCGATCGGCGCAAACCTGCTGGCAGCCGGGCTTGCGCTTGCCGGCGGACTCTTCTACGTCTTCGTCTACACGATATGGCTGAAGCGTTCGACGCCCCAGAATATTGTGATCGGCGGCGCGGCTGGCGCCTTTCCACCGCTGGTTGGAGGCGCCGTAGTCACTCATTCGGTCACCCCGCTCGCCGTGGCGTTGTTTGCCGTCATCTTCTTCTGGACGCCGCCCCACTTCTGGTCGCTGGCCCTGCTCCTGCGTCGGCAATACCGCGAGGCCGCTGTCCCGATGCTCCCCGTCGTGGCGAATGATGAGCGCACCACGCTCTCCATCGTCGCCTACTCCGTCGTGCTGCTTGGGGTTAACCTGGTGCCCGCGATCTGGCTTGGCCCGGTCTATGCCGTGGGCAGCTTTATGCTCGGCACGGTGTTCGCCTTGATGGCCATTTGTGGCTTGTCCGCCACCGGATTGGCGTGGGCATCTCGGCTCTTCCATTTCTCGCTGATCTACCTCGCCCTCCTCTTCACCGTGGCGGCCATGGCTGCCGTTTTGACACGCTGAGCGAGACCGCTAGCAGGCCTTGGCCCGTGCTGAGTGGGAGGACGCGGACCAAAGTCATCGCGGGCTTGGTGGTGGCGGGCGCCGTTCTCCTCGTCGCCGCTCGCCTCGTCGACCATAAACCTGCGGCCCTGCGGGTCACCGTTTCCGGGGGACCGGCCACGGTTGGGTCACCAGCCCCTGATTTCAGCACTCAGACGCTGGATGGGGCCACGGTCCGCCTCAGCCAACTTCGCGGCAAGCCTGTCCTCCTTAATTTCTGGGCCACCTGGTGCACCGCCTGTGAGGCCGAGATGCCGGAGATTCAGCGCGCATCCGAGCGCTATGGCAGCCAGGGAATGACCGTGCTTGCAGTCAATTACCACGAGACGAACACGGTGGAGATGCGGACCTTCCTGAAGAGGCTTGGCGCCCGGTTTCCGGCGGTGTACGATCCGGATGGTCACATCGCGACAGCCTACGGGGTTGCCATAGGGTTGCCGATCAGCGTCTTTATCGACCGCTCTGGCAAGGTGGCATTCATTCAGGTAGGGCAGATGTCGACCGCCCTCTTGGACGACAAGGTCGGCTCGATTCTCTAGTCTTTCGACTTACTGTCGCAAGCGTCGGGGCTGTGTCCTGCCGGCAGCCTGGCAGGATGTGATGTATCCAGGCCCAAGTCCCCGATCATCGAAACGGAGTCGAGGTGTGGGATGCAGAGAGTCCATCGGTTTCAGACAGCAGGGTTTGGCTGTCGTTCCTGAGGGCGGCGAAGGGAGACATATCCCTGTCCAACTCGCCGGAGCAGGTGGTTGCGGCGGCGGAGGTTACGCTGCCAGGTGCTTCAAGTCGTTTTCGTCTTGCTTCGCGGCGTTCTTGCCGGCTTCCGGTCCACGGCGTGACGTCGCCCTTGAGAACCTGGTTGCCCGCCCACCAGCTCCAGTTCGCGCTCCCAACCAACCCCACTCCCCGACTAGGGAAGCCGGATCGCGTTCTCTGGGTCTGGCTCCCGGCAGCTATGGCCCTCATGGCGCGAGCACCTCCTCGTCGTCAAGCCAGAGACGGTTGTCCCCCATCAACCCAATAGCGCTTGCTTTACGATCTCTTAAGAGACACAACCGATAATCGTCTGCATGGGTCGACGCAGCCGTCGCAAGTTCGAGGGCGCCGCCCGCGCCCTTAACCCGGAGCAGGCTGTCCGGATTGCGGCATTGTCCGCGGCTCAGGAGCGCCTCGGGAAGCTAAAGATAGCTGGTGCCGTGGGGGGCGGGCTCGCGGTTGCGGCCCTGGCCGGCTCGATCGCCATGGGTGCGCCCGCGCCCCCAGGCGCACCGCATCAACCCCAGACAGACGTCTTCGGCCAGAGTGCTACCTCCGGCAGCCAGCAGGGAGGTCAGGGCAGCCTGGACCAAGGCAGCCAGACGCTCCCACCGGATGTCGTCACCGCTCAGTCTTGACCCGCTCGCCCCATGTGGCAACGGGCGAGCTAGTAGCTCCGCCTACGCTGGCCGGAACCACTTTCGAAGGGTTCGGGGGAACCGTGGGTGTCTGGGTGACGGACGGGGAGTTCCTGGACGTTGCCGAGGGCGGGCTCCGGACCGAGATAGCCATTGTCGACCTCGCCTGCAGTAGGTTTCGCGAGGACAGCTGGCTCGTGGCCGCGAACACGAACTCCGGCATCGCAACCTGCGTGCCAACGGAACTCGTCGAGGCAGTAACCGTTGCCCTCGAGATGGCTGCCTGGACCGAGGGCTGGTACGACCCGACGGTCGGCAGGGCGGTCATCAACGCCGGCTATGACCGCGACTTCGCAGACATTCCGCAAGACCGTCCCGAGGGCGCTGGCCCACCGGCCCCGAGCGGACGGTGGCGCGAGGTCATCGTAGACCCAGTCGCGAGCACGGTGACCGTCCCCCCCGGTTGCAGCCTGGACCTCGGCGGCAGCGCGAAAGGTTGGGCCGCCGACCGCGCGGTGGCTGACATCCGCGGCGTGCTGGGAGACGGAGTAGGCGTTCTGGTCAGCGCCGGCGGAGACCTCGCCGCTGCGGGTCCGGCGCCGGCTGGCGGGTGGACGGTGCGCCTGAGCCGGAGCGTCACCGACGACAGGTCGTTGGCTGACTACTGGTTCAGCATCAACGAAGGCGCGGTGGCCACCAGCGGGGCAACTCTCCGATGCTGGAGGATGGCGGGCGAGCCGGCGCACCACCTGATCGATCCCTGGACCGGGCGCCCGGCCACCAGTCCGTGGCGTTCGGTCACGGTCCATGCTGACCGGGCCGTGGTAGCTGACGTGAGTGCCACGGTGGGGTGGCTCATGGGTCGTAAGGCGCCCGAGTGGCTTGCGAACCGCGGCCTGAGCGCGATCCTTGTGCCTTTGTTCGGAAGCCCGGTATTCGTCGGCGAGGCGCTGAAGCGTCCAGCCAGAGCTGTGCCGCGATGATCGCGTTTGCTGCGCCGCCCAGTCCAGTCTGGTTCTTCGCGCGGAGCGCCGGCTTCATCAGCCTCGTACTCCTGACGATCTCGGTCTCCCTGGGAATCCTGTTCAGCCTCCGGCGGAGATCGCGCACCTGGCCACTATTCGTGACCGACGAGTTGCACCGCTACGCGACCCTGGTCTTCTTCGTCTTCCTCGTCCTCCACATCACCACCGTCCTGCTTGACCCCTTCACCAAGTTCAACATCATCGACGTCGTGGTCCCATTTCTCTCGCCCTACCGGCGCGTCTGGATGGGCCTCGGCATCCTGGCCGCCGAGCTGGCGCTGGCCCTTGCGATCAGCGGCTGGGTCCGCGGCCATCTTGGCTATCGGGTCTTTCGCATCCTGCATTACGCCACGTACGTCATTCTCCCCCTCGCGCTCGTGCACGGACTGGCCACCGGCAGCGATACCAAGAGCGGTTGGGGGCTGGCGGTCTATGTCGGCTGTGTGCTGTGCGTCGGCGGGCTCACCGTGGTCCGCCTTGGCGAGAATGCGCCGTCCTGGCGGCCCATCCGATTCCCCGCTCTGGCGGCCGGCGCCGCGGGGATCGCGGTCCTCGTCCTATGGGTCGCCGACGGGCCACTCGCGTCTAGATGGGTACAAGCCTCAGGGACGCCCGAGTCGCTTCTGACACCTGCGCCGACGCCGAGCCCTTCCCCGCCCCCGACCTTGGCCCTCGCCCAGCCGTTCGTGGACAACGTGACGGGCACCGTTGCGACGTCATCCAGCACGGAGTTGTCAGCCTCGGGCTCGGCCGAGGGGACCGTGCCCCTGACCTGGGTGCTGCACGTCCTTGCCAATCAGGACCAAAGCATCGGCGGCACCCTGGACGTGAAGAAGGATGGCGCATCGATCTGCTCCGCCACGGTCAGTCGCCTCACTGACCAAGGGTTCGTCGCCACCTGCACGCCCGCCAATGCGACCGGTACCATAACCCTCCTACTCACCCTGCAGCAGGGATCGGCGAGCCAGGTCTCGGGCCAGCTCCAGGTCAGCGGAGCTAACAACGCTGGCGGCTAGTGGGGTTGCCCTGGTCCTGCGATCTCGACCTCGCGAGTCCCTCTCGCTGATTACATAACCGCCGCGTGGATTTGGTGCGCGATGATGAGCTCGTGGGTGGACAAGTCAGGATGCGGGTAAGACCCCTGCCACACATGGGGCCAAACGCTGACGTCATTGTCAGCGCCATGCTGGCCCTGGCCGTCGTGTCATGCGGACCGTCGACTCAAGCGGTAGGCCCAAGCCACAACCCCGCAACGTCCCCGCTCGCCTCGCCGACAGCCGTCCTACGTCCGCGTTCAACCGTTCTGCAGGCCACTCTCGCGCCCTGGCAGCTCCCCGCGCCGCTGTCGCGCATGGTCGTACTCACCAACGAAGGCCGACTTCTGATAATTGGCGGACTCAACTCGGGGGGCACCTCAGTACGAAGCATCCTGGCTGCTGATCCGACAAAGGGCGTGGTTACCTCGGATGGGACCCTGGCCCTGGCGGTCCACGATTCGAGCGGCGCCCTGCTGTCAGGAGCCGCGTACATCTTTGGCGGCGGTAATTCGGCTTCGATCAGCACCGTCCAAGTCATCAAGCCAGGGCAGTCAGTCCAGACGACGGGCAACCTGCCCACGGCCCGCGCTGATCTTGCCGCTACCGTCGCGGGGTCTGAGGCGGTGATTGTGGGCGGCTACGACGGCACCTCGCCGGCCAACGCTGTGCTCGCCACCACTGACGGAGCCCACTTTAGGGTCGTTGGCATGCTGCGCTCGCCCGTTCGATATGCTGCTGTGGCGGTGATGGGGTCATACCTATATGTATTTGGCGGCGAGTGGGCGGGCCAGCTCTCAACCGCCATCCAGCGGGTGGATCTGGGGACTGGCGTCGTCGACGTTGTGGGGCACCTACCAGTCGGCCTGGGGCATGCCGCAGCGCTGGTGCTCAACGACCAGATCTGGCTTGTGGGAGGGCTGGAGCCGGGAGGCCCCAGCGATGGTGTCCTTCACTTTGACCCCCAAAGTGGCGGAGTCGCGTCGGCGGGAACCCTGCCGAAGCCAGTGTCGGATGCGGGAATTGCGGTGTTGGGTGGGACTGGCTACCTGGTGGGCGGCGAGGTTGCAGGGTCGCCGATCAGCACCGTGGTCGAGTTGAAGGCGATGAACTGATTCGTCCCAAGCGGGGTTGCTGGCCGGGTTCAGCCCGCGGCGGTCGAGGGCCTGAAATCGATACCGTCAGGCACGCCGAGCTGGTTGGCTGAGCGTCCGGGTTGGTTCTTCACCCCATACTGCCACCGGACCTGGTTGGTGGCGGGATCGACGATGATCACCCGTGCGCCATAGTCATCGGCGATGGCGATATAGCCATTGGGCAGCCTGATCGCGATCGACGGGTGATCCAGGTTGCCCTTGTAGCTCCAGAGGACCTGGCCGTCCCGGGAAATGCGGTACACGGCTCCCGCGGTCACATAGTCCGACAGCAGGATGGTGCCATCGGCCTGCAGGGTGGCGTCCGACGGGTAGTGTGCGGGCGATTTGATCGAGTACTGGTAGGTTAGGTCTGGCAACGAGAAGACGTCGACCCAGCTCCCCGAGATCTCGGTGACGACGAGGTGGCGATAGGAGCGGTCCGGGAGGTCGCCATTCGGGGATGCCAGGTAACCGTGTGCCGGATCATGACGGCAGACACCGGTATGGCCGATTTGAGCCTGGCTCCCCTGGCTGAAGATCATGATCCGGCAGTTGTCGATATCCGCTGTGAGGAGGCGACCGTCAGGCAGCAGGTAGGCGTCATCCGGCCCATGTAGAAGACCGGGCGACGAGCCCGGTCGGTACGGCTTGCCATAGGACGCGATCACCTGTTCGCTTGAGCGGTCGATCACCTGGACCGTCTGCTCGAATTCCTGATTGGTTGAGATCTGGCGTCCATCCTGTGAGTAGAAAGCGTCGTCGGGACGATCGAAAGGAATGGGAGCGGTGTATCCGGGTGGCGGAAATTGCCAGACGATGTTGCCCCGCCCGTCCACCTCGATCAGACGGGAGTTGCCCTCGTCCGTGATCAGCAGCGTTCCCGGAAGCGCGCTCGGGTCACCAGTGATCAGAACCGGACCGGAAGGGCTAGTGCTAAGAGTCGGTGAGGGCACGGCCTGGCGCGAGGGGCTCGAGTGCGGGTCAATCGCGCTGGTCGAGCCGTTGCAAGCGGATAGCGCCAGGACCCCGACCAGGGCTACTTGGAGTCGCCGATAACGGCGCGCGCCGACGCGGTCGGCAGACCCACCAGCTGGGCCGGTGTGGAGAAACGGCTTCACTGGCACCCTCGGAGTTGAGATCCCGGCTGAGTGCCGAGCGGGTCGGCGGACGCCGCATCCTTTTGCGCGCGGGTGATATACCCCTCGCTTTGCATCGCTGCCAGGACTTCATTCCGCCGCTGTCTGGCGGCGGCGGGATTTCGAAGCGGATCGTACTGGCTGGGCGCCTGAGGCAGTCCAGCGAGGAGGGCGTACTGGCTCAACGACAGATCTCGCAGTGGTCGGCTGAAGTACACACAGGCTCCCGCCGCCATGCCGTACTGAGTCGGCCCGACGGGCACCGAGCTGAGATAGTCAGCCAGAATCTGCTGCTTGTTCGAATGGATCTCAACCTTGAGAGCCACCACCACGTCAAGGAGCTTGTTGAGTCCACGATCACTGCCATCGAGATAGACCCCTTTGACGAGCTGCTCGGTGATCGTCGAGCCCCCTTGGCAGAGGCAGAAGTGGAAGACGTCGTATAGCAAGGCACGCCCGGTGCCCAGCACGTCAACTCCGTGGTGCCGGTAGAAGTGCTCGTCTTCTGTGGCCACCATTGCGTTGGCCAGCAGTGGAGGGATTTCGGTCGGCCGAAGGTCCGTGGACCCGTGCAGTGCTGTGAAGGCTGCAGTTCGGGCTTCGAGATCGGCGCCGGAAGGGGTCAGGAACCAGAGCATCGCCGCCACGGTGAGGGCTCCAAGAATTGCGCCCACCACGAGCCGTCCACCGGCACGCCCTCGCGAAGTCACAGGCCTCTCGAGTGCTCGGCGACGGCGCCAACGACCGCCGCCCTTGCTGGTCAGATCGGCTGAGTCCCGACGCCGCCTGGCAGCACGCGCGATTTGGCGATTCATGGTTGGGCTCAGGTGTGAAATTGCGGATGCTATGGCTGGCCTGAGTTTGCAGGCAGCTGTTCGTCACCTGCTCCCACTGGCCACGCAGGCCCGCGACCGGCCCCGACGACGCCAACCACCAGGCCCACGAGGAGGGCCCCCATGGCCAGACCCTTACGCGCGTTGCGACCCTGACCGCTTGACCCTATCTCGGCGAGGCCGTCGGCCAGGGTGCGCCTCAGGTGGATCAGTACGTGTACACCAGTAAAGGACGCCCAGAAGACAAAACTGACCTTGTGGATGGATAACCAAGGATCCCTTGCCGCAGGGCCCGCGGCCCACAGGATGATGCCGCTTCCAAAGAGCGCCACCGTCGAGGCGACCACGATCGGAGCCAGGAGTCGAGGCAGCAGTGCCGGCGGCCCGGCGCTGAAATAGTCGTGGTTCCGCACGTAATACATGACCATCCGGTAGCCTGTGCTTGCCATCTTCACCGCCACCAGCGGTACCAACCACAGACCTACGGCGATATGAATGGGCAGCATTCGGCGCACCGACAGAAGGGTGAACATCTCCACTCCCAGCAGCGGAAGCAGCAAGAGTCCCGCCAGCACCGTCATTCGCTCGTTGGCGTCGACCGCCAGAACACTGGTTGCAAGTCGCCTTGGCAGTGCCCTCATCGCGCTTCCATCAGCTGGCGATCAGCGCTCCGAACGTGTCATCCCAAACCGTGCGTCCCCGTTGTGTGACGGCGCACACTCCATACCCCGGCTGTGACGCCACCCAACTGATTCCGG
>OCZT010004056.1_pt1 | contig 14852 bp, 12 predicted proteins | sample 1539031 | NCBI WGS metagenome assembly OCZT01 (sample SAMEA3539308, study PRJEB22396) | soil metagenome | biome: tundra; feature: field; material: soil | place: USA | collected 2010-05 | depth 0.15 m
TCGATGACACGCAGGAGATCTACTATCCCGCCGTCATGCGGGCCATTGTGGCTACGGGTTACAAGGGTTTCGTTGGGCAGGAATTCGTGCCCAAGCGGCCTGACGCGCTGGCTTCCCTGAAGCAGTCCATCTTGATCTGCGACGTGTAACCACCGGCTGTGGCTACCACTGGCGCGTCTGGAACCACCGGCAAAGCATGTAGGGCAGACTCCCCCGTCTGTCCTATGCCAAGCCCCACGGCTTTAATCCCCGGCCCGACTGCGGAGGGCTGAGCCCGTCCACTGTCTCAGGCCAAGGAAGAAGGCCGGATTATTGCCGAGGCGCGCGGTTTACCATCGCAAAGTCGGCGGCCGATTGGTCCTGACCGTAATGTGCACCATCAGGGACGTCACGGTGTTGGTGCCGGAGACGTCTTTGGCTGTCGCCGTCAGGGCGTAGATGCCGGGCGGCACATTAGTCCAGGCCAGGCAGAAGTAAGCGCCGGGCAGCCAGCTATGCGCCCCCTCACCCAGACCGATGGGCCTGTTCGTCACCCCCCCAAACTGTTCGTGCCGGCGAAGAACTCGACGCTGGCGACGGCGTCCGTGAAGCCGGTGGCCAGCGCGCAAACGTGGATGTCAGCCGGCGCGAGGAACATCGAGCCATCGCGCGGCGTAACAATGCGCACCGCCGGCCCCGTGTTGGTGGGCGGCGGTTCGTGGGGAATCGGCCAAATAGGGAGCTTCTCGACACATCCCCCGGAGCGCGGCTGTGCCCAGCCGCAGCACGTCCGCCAGGGAGCGGGTCTCGGAGCAGTTGGGCAGCGTTGTCTGTGCGGTGCTGCTGCGGCTGGGGATAACCGCGCTCCAGCCAAGCGTGTTGCCCCGCATCCCATAATCGCAGGTGACACCTCCCCGGTCATGTTCTAGCGTTATCGGTGATATGATCCGGCATGCGCTTGGGGTTTTCACCGCGCTTTTGGCCTGGGCGCCGACGGCGGCGACGGGCCAGCCGGACGCCCTTCCCCTGGCGCAGCGGCCTTGGTTTGAAGCCCGCACTCCGTATTTCCAGATCTACAGTTGCGCGTCCACGCAGGAGGTTGCCCGGGTGGCCATGCGGCTCGAACAATTCCGAAGCGCCTACTCGCTGCTCGCCGGGGCGCAAGCCGTCGCCTCGCCGCCCATCGTCGTCATGGCCTTTCCCGACCGCGCGGCGATGCAGCCATTCCTTCCGCGTTACCAGGACAAGCCAGCCAACCTGTCGGCCTTATTCAACCACGGCAGCGACCAGAATCTGATTGTGCTTTCCCTGGCCGGTCCCGACGCCGGTTCGCTCAAGGTCATCTTTCACGAATACACCCACCTCCTGCTGCGGCACAACCAGCCCTACTGGCCGATGTGGCTCACTGAGGGGATGGCCGAAATTTATGCCACCTTCGACGTGCGAGGCGGCAACCACGCCAGCATCGGCCACCCGATTGACCACCACCTGCTCGTGCTGGCGCAACGCCCGCTCCTGCCGCTGCGCCAGCTCTTCGCCGTGGGTCGCGACTCGCCGGAATACAACGGACGCGAGCACCAGGGCATCTTCTACGCCGAATCGTGGCTGCTGACGCATTACCTGATGCTGGGCGGCAACCCCGCGCACAAAGCCAACTTCCGGCAACTCACCCCCATGCTCCGCCAGGGCCAATCGCCCGAGCAGGCCTTCACCAACGCGCTCCACACCACCTTGCCGGCGATGGAAGCCGAACTGCGCCGCTACTTGGCGAATGGCAAGTTCGCGCCCCTGGAACTGCCCTTGAGCGCGAACCTCGACATCGCACGCAGCTTTGTCACGCGCGGCCTCACCCCCACCGAGACCTGCTATCGCCTGGGCGACGAACTCCAGCACATCGGCCAGCTTGAGGCCGCCGAGTCATACTTCGTCCAGGCCAGGAAACTCGCCCCCGGGAGTCCCCTGCCCTGCGAGGGACTGGGGCTGCTCGCCGCCCGGCGCGGGCAGCATGCTGAAGCCGTGCGTTTCCTCCGCCAGGCGATGCAGCTTGGTCCGCTGAACTTCCTCGCCCACTACATCTACGCTCGCGAGCAGTTTATGCTGACCGCCGGCGGCCCGAACGTGCACGCGCTCGAAAAGGAGCCCGCGGCGGAGATCCGGACCGCGCTCAATAAGTCGCTGACCCTGATGCCGGACTTCGGCCCCGCTCATCATCTGCTGGGCTTCTTCAAACTGGTGCAGGGCGAAGATCTGCCCGCGGCGGAAAAGCAGATCGCGCGCGCCATCCAGTTGGAGCCGGAGAACCAGTCCTACCTCCTCACACTGGCCCAAGTCCAATTGGCCAGAAGAGATCCCGCCGCCGCCCGCCGCACCTTGGAACCGCTGCGCCTCCCCTACGTGCAACCCGAAGTCCGCGCGCACGCTGAAGAGATGATCAAAGGCCTCGGCCAGTTCAGCGGCCCCGCCAATTGAGCCGGAACGCGAAATCAGCGTCCCGTGCAGTGACGTTCTTAGCCGTATATATGCGGAAGACAATCACGGATGACCCCCGACAGTCGGCGGTCCTGTCTGCCGAACTCCAGTCTTGCTTCGCTTAACTTCGGATCACCGTCAAGCGACAGGATTCTCACCCCGGAAAAGCGCGGTCTCGAGTAGTTCGTCCGCCATCTTCCATTTACCATCTGTCATCTGCCATCTGGCATTTTTAGGCAGCGGCACTAACCATCCAGCCAATACCGAAGCGGTCGGTGAGCATGCCGAAGCACGGCGACCAAAACGTCTTGGTCAGCGGCATCGTCACCTGCCCGGCGGCGGCGAGCGCGGCGAAGGCGCGGTCGGCCTCGGCTTGCGTCGGCACGGCCAGCGAGAGCGAGAAGCCGGCGAAGCGCGGGCCTGCCTCGCATCCATCGGAAGCCATGAGTGTGGTTCCGCCGATGTGGAAGGTGGCGTGCATGACTTTGTTCTCAAAGCCTGGCGGGATCCGCCCGGGCGGCAGCGGTTCCGGGCTCTCCTTGTAGCGCATGAGGAAGTCCACCTCGGCGCCCAGCGCCGTGCGGTAGAATTCCAGCGCCTCATCGCAGCGGCCGCCGAAGAATAGATAGGATTGGACGATGGTGTTGCTCATTGGTCTTTCAGTGTTGGTTATTGTCCCTGGATTCTAACCCTGATCGTCCGCGGAGACAAATGGAGTGCCCCTTCCAGCTCCCACCAGAGCATGCGCACAGTCCGACAAAGGAACGGGCTTGCGCCATCGGCTTACTCTATGCTCAAATCAGGCATCGGGCTGGCGGGTTGGCGATAAGCTGACCTCGTGACCGGCGCGCACGAAGTGAACGGCGCAGCGGGCCCAGCCTGGCAATTGTTATGCGTGTAAAACTTGATGTCCCGCAGTCCGGCAAGGTCGGCAACACAGTCAATCTGAAGACGCGCTACGGTCAGGTCCAGCGGCAATACGTGATCCCCAAGGACCCCAAGACCCAGGCCCAACTGCGCATCCGGTCCAATCTCGGCCACATCTCGGCCCGCTGGCGCGAGCTTCTCCAGGAGCAGCGCGACGCCTGGACGCTCGCGGGCCAGGACTCCGAAACCCGGCGTCAGATGGGACGATCGGCCGCCCTTACCGGGTTCAACTTGTTCCTGAAAATCAATTGCGCCCGCGCCGCCCTCGGGCTGGACCAATTCGTCCTTCCGCCCACGGTACCGCAGTTCGGCATGAACCCGGTGGGCGACCTTTCGGCAACGAACGACCACGGCGCGATTGCCCTCAAGCTCTGGGTGCCCAGCGCGCCCGCCCAATACACGGTCGTGTGGGGCGCCGCCCCGTGCAGCGCGGGGAAATCCTCCGCCCGGCATTTCAACATCCTCGGTTTCCTGCCCGCCCCGGTCGGGGGCATGAGCGATATCACCGACCTCTACGTTGCCGTGTTTGGCCCGATCCCGGCCCGCTCACGCATCTTCATCCGCACGCAGCAGCATATCAACGGTTGGGAAGACCTCTTCAAACAAACCACCGCCATCGTCCCCAAAGCGTAGCCGCCATCCCGTCCGGCTCTCAAGCTTGGCCCGCAGCCCTGCCCTGCAGCCAACCCGCCCCTCTCCCGGGAATCGCCCGTTGCGATCTCGAAGACGAGGACCCACAAGCCAGACGCACTGGTGCAAATACCTCGGTATTATCAGGGAACTATCATGGCAATATCATAGGTCTATCATGGAACTATCAAGATACTATTAAGGTACTACCAAGGGACTCTAGACATACTAGCCACCTGAAAGCCAACTGTTCCGGCTTTGCGCCAAGCAAGACAATGGGATGCACCACTCTATCGACTAAGACGCTGTAAATGCAGTGGTTGGGACTCTTTGAGCCAAGGCATGGCACCTTCGCGGGGTGTCCTGTGTTCGTTTCGTTCGTTTTGTTCTGTGACTCCGCCACCAGGACTATTTGGTGTGGTCTTCGAGTAGGCGCGCCAAGCGGCGTTGTGATCAATGCTCACACCTCGCTGATGGAACCAGCCTGCAATCTCTCGGAAAGAGAAGCCTTTCTCTTCTTTTAGCAGCCGGATCGTGTCACCGTAATCTCCCAAGCTGCGACGGCGAGGTTCCTTTTCGGCCTCGGCCCGCAACTGCCGGGGGTCAGCACTGAACTCTTCCTGTTCCATATACTTATACCAGAGAGAATCATCTAGAATATGCGAGAACAAAACCGAACAAGTAGCTTCCGCACAGCGCCAATTCATGAAAGGGGCGAGGACGGCCTCGTCCCCGGTTATTGGCGGCTCAAAGCTCGGGCAGCCGGGGACGAGGCCATCCTCGCCCCGGCCTTTTGCGTTCCATTAATTGGCTCTGGCTTCAGCAGATACGCGGTAGTTGCTCACCGCTTGACATGTCGAGGATGCGTTGGGGGCCGATGGTGCTTTTGATCAGAACCTTGGCGGCGCGCTGGTCGGATACGTGGCCAATCCGGCAGGCGCCGGCGGCGGTGGGGTGGACGCGCATGATCTCCAGGGCTCGGCCGGCCTCCCGTTCGGGGATGAAGGCAGCGAATCGGCCTTCGCAGGCAACCTGGAAGGGATCGAGGCCGAGCACCTCGCAGGCGGCGCGGACGTCTTCGCGGACTGGGATCAGCTTTTCCTCGACTTGGAGAACGAGGTCGGCGGCTTCGGAGATTTCGTTGAGGACGCTGGTCAGGCCGCCGCGGGTGAGGTCGCGCAGGCAGTGGATTTCGATGCCGACGCGCAGAAGTTGGAGTACCACATCGGCCACCGGGGCGGAATCGCTTTCAATCGTGCTCTCGAAGGCCACGCCTTCGCGCACTGCCATGATCGCCATGCCGTGTCGGCCGACATCGCCGCTGACGAGGATGGCGTCGCCGGGCTGCACGCTTTGGGGGGCGATCTTTTGCGCGTGTTCGAGGACGCCGATACCGGCGGTGTTGATGAAGAGGCCGTCGCCTTTGCCCTTATCGACGACCTTGGTGTCGCCGGTGATGATTTGCACGCCGGCCTTCTGCGCGGCTGATTGCATCGAGGCGGCGATCTTCCAGAGGGTTTCCATGGGCAGCCCCTCTTCAATGATATAGCCGGCACTGAGGTAGAGCGGGCGCGCGCCGGCCATCGCAAGGTCGTTCACCGTGCCGTGCACAGCCAGGGAGCCGAGGTCGCCGCCGGGGAAGAAGAGCGGGCGCACGACATAGGAGTCGGTGGTGAACGCCAGGCGTTGCCCGCCGATCTCGAACACGCTGGCGTCGTGCTGCGATTCGAGCATCGGGTTGCGGAATGCGGGCAGGAATAGCTTGCTGATGAGCTGATGCATCAGCCTGCCACCGCCGCCGTGCGCGAGGAGGACTTGGGGGTAATCCTGGATGGGAAAGGGACACGCGGGGGTGAAGTTGGGAGGAGTGGGCATGGAGGATGTTAGGAAATCCGAAGGACGAAATCCGAAAACCGAAGGAAGGCCGAAAACCGAGGGCCGAAAACCGAAGGATGAGGGGCAAGCGCGAGGTGCGGTTGTTCTGTGGTAACTGGCGGCGTTTGCGGACTGATACGCTGCAAAAGTTCGGCTAGAGAGAAGACGATCGGCTTGTTCGGATTTCGGCCTTCGGACTTCTTTCGGGTTTCGGGTTTCGGGTTTCGGGTTTCACCCGGCACGCGCTTGCCCATTGGGATCGCCGAAGCATTGGTCCTGTGCATATGTCTGGCTAGTTGCGTGTGCCGGTTGCGACTGGGTTATGCTGCCGCGGTATTGGGTTCGCGGCGGTAGCGGTAGTAGGCGGCACAGGCGCCTTCGGAGGAGACCATCGTGGCGCCGAGCGGATGTTCAGGGGTGCAGCGGGTGCCGAAGGCGAGGCATTCGTGCGGCTTGAGCTTGCCCTGCAAGACGAGGCCGCTCAGACACTCGGTGGACTCCTCGACACGCAGGCCGGCCACGCCGAACCTGCGCTCGGCATCGAACGCCGCGTAGGCGTCGCGCAGGCCCAGGCCGCTTTGGGCGATCTCGCCGATGCCGCGCCATTTGCGGGGAACGACCTGGAAGACTTCGTGAATAAGCTGCTGGGCCGGCCGATTACCTTCCCGGCACACCGCGCGGCTGTATTGGTTTTCGACCTCGGCGCGGCCGCTCTCCAATTGCTGGATGCACATCAGCACCCCTTGCAGAATGTCGAGGGGCTCAAAGCCCGTCACCACGATGGGTACCTGATACTTCGCGGCGATGGGGATGTATTCCTCCCAGCCCATCACGGCGCAAACGTGGCCGGCGGCCAGGAAGGCCTGCACGCGGCAGTCCGGCGCGCTCAGGACCGCCGCGATGGCGGGCGGGACCAAAACGTGCGAGACGAGCAGAGAGAAGTTCTTCAGACCTTTGCGGGCGGCTTGATAAACGGCCATCGCGGTGGTGGGCGCGGTGGTCTCGAAGCCGACACCGAAGAAGACGATCTCCTTCGCCGGGTTCTGTTCGGCAAGCTTCACCGCGTCGAGCGGCGAATAGATCATGCGCACATCCCCGCCCCGGGCCTTGACGGAGAGCAAATCGGTCGTGCTGCCGGGCACGCGGAGCATGTCGCCGAACGAGCAGAAGATCACTTCGGGCCGGGCGGCGATCTCCAGCGCCTTGTCAATCAGCTCGACCGCGGTGACGCAGACCGGGCAACCGGGGCCGTGGATCAGCGTAATCTGCTTCGGCAAAAGCTCGTCGATGCCGAACTTGACGATGGCATGGGTCTGGCCGCCGCACACCTCCATCAGCGACCAGGGCCGCGTGGTGATGCGGGCGATTTCCTGCGCGTATTTGTGCGCGGCGTCGGCGTCACGGTATTCGTCGAGGTATTTCATCGCGCTGGGGGAATTGCTGCCAAGGGCAAGACGCCCGGGAGCGCAGGCGAGACGCCTGCGCCACTATCCGGCAAGTCGCTCAGCTCCTCCATCTCCCGCAGATACTCGAACACTTGCTGCGCCTCCGCCTCATCGACGCGGCTGAGCGCAAAACCGACGTGCACGATCACATAATCACCGACCTTCACCTCGGGCACGTAGGCGAGGCTGACCTCCCTAAGGACGCCGCCGAAATCGACTTTGCCGGAGCGCATCAGCGGATCGTCGCCGCTGATGCTGGTTACTTTTCCTGGGATAGCCAGACACATTATCCCTAAGCCTACACGGGCTCGGGCAAGGGGGCAATGATACGGACAAAGGAATCCGGCCATGCACCGTACCTTGTCGGTGCCGCCAGACATCGGAGCGCAGCCTTCAGGCTGCAGGGATGCGCAATGTGGTGGTGTGTCGGGTTGGTCCGCGGCGCAGGGATATTCGCGAGTTCTGCAGCCTAAAGGCTGCGCTCCAATGCCGATCGCACTGCCCCGCCGTTTGGAGGCACCAACAAGCAGCACCCTCCTTCGCCCTCAAAGCGTGTGAAATCGCAACACCTCCACTTCCCTCCGGAAGACCAGCCGGATGGTGTTCCGGTCGAATTGGACGTCCAGGGGGGCGCGCGGCTCCGGGTGCTCCCAGACTAAATGCCCATTCTTGGGATTGAGGCGTTTGATGGACATAAAGGACTCGTGGCCGAGCACAGCATCCATCGAAGTGCCGCTGTCGCTGTCATCGGCCTGGTAAGATTGCACGGTGTAGATGAACGGGCCGGAGACGTAGTTGACCAGGCCGCCGACCTGGGCGGTCCACAGGCCTTTGCCAGACCGGGGATCGACTTTCATCACCACGGAGGAGGCCTTGCGGGTAATGTCAATCTGGTTGGAGTATTTGATCGCGTCCGGGCCGGCGGTCGTGGTGTTCACGTAGATCATGCCCTGGTCGTCGAAGAACAGGCCGGAGATCCCGACCGACGGCAAGCGCCAGCGGACGTTTCCGTTCGCTTTGTCGAACACCGTCAAGACGCCTTCGTCAAATACGTAAAGCGAGTCCTGGCGCTCGACACAGGGTCCCAGGCCGTAAGGCGCGTGTTCGGGCTCCAAGGAAGCGAGGCCGCGGCTCACGTTGTAGGTCAAGGGGCTTTGCCAGAGGACCTTGTTGGTCTTATCCAGCACTAGCAGCGTCTTGTTGGCGGTGAGCACGTTGAGGGTCGTCAGCGGATACAGCGTGGGCGGGCCGATCACCTCACCGCTCCAGCCGCCGGGAGCATCCGTCCGCCGGATCGTCACCTGGTAGCGGCTCTCGTCCTCGCGCACGACTTCGCCACCGCGCGCCCGCTGCGCCTCGTTAAGCATTTCGTTGGCAACCTCGGATGTCTTGTCAACTGTGAGGTTGCCATCGAGCGCCGACTTCGCCGGGGCGGGCTTCATCGCCGCGCGCTCCGTGATGCGGGACTCGAGGAGCTTCACCGAGAAGAGAATGAAACCGTCCTTGGTGGGGATGAGCGACGAATCATCCGTGCGCGCGGGCGGGGAAGCAGCAGACGGAGCGGGCTCGCCGGGGAGCCGGTCGTCGTAGGCGGCCAGGGTGCGCTCCTGGTTCATGTTGTGAGCCAGAATCGCCGGGAGCGCGATCCTCGCCGGGTAAGACAAATGTTGCGCCTGTTCCGCCACCTTCGCCGGGTCCATGAGCTTGCCTCCGTCCTTGCCGGGCGTGCCGACCGGCAACCCAGCCCTCGCGGAGCCAGCCTTGCTCAGTGCGGCTGCGGGGATTCCAGGCATGCCTTCGGTGCGGTTGGTATCGCTGGCGTCCATTGGGAGCGTGGCGTGCGGGCCAACTTGCTCGGTGCGCGACTCGCAGGTGTTCAAATTGATGCGGGTGACGATCGGCTTGCCGGTTTCAAAGTCCACGTCCAGCAATTCGTCGCCGCGCGGGATGAGCCCGCCATAGCCGGCCGGGACGGGAACCTCCTTGAGCGGCTCGCCGGTGTCGCGGTCGTAGCGGGTGAGTTTGCCGGGCGAGAGCACCCAGATATTCTGGCCGCGGACGATCAATTCGAGGGCTGCTTCCGCCTCGATTTGCATTTCCTGTCGAAGTTTCTCTGGGTTCGGCATCTTCGGCGCCCTATCCGGGTCTTCGCCCGTAATCTTGTCAATCAGGGCCGACATCCGTTTCATCTCCTGCGCCACCGCGGCGTCAATCTGCTTCTTGTCCACCAAATGGCGCGACCAGTGTTCTTTCTTCAACTTCATGTCGTGCCGCGCCAGCGTGTCGCCGTGCAGGAAGACAATCTGATCGTTGCCGCAGAAGGCGGATTGGCCGGAATAGGAACGCTCGGCGAAGCGCACCGACCAGACGACCCTCGGGCGCGACCCAATCCACGCATACCAGATCCAGAATCCCAGCAACGCCGCGACCAGCACGCCGAGCGCGCCGGCGCCAAGGCCGATTCTGCGCCAGGCGCGCGCCTCCTTCACCGACTTCTGCCCCGCATAGATCGGAATCTGAATGCCGCGAGACTCGGCTTTGCCCTTACAGAGCGGCGAGCAGACGTAGCCGAACAGCTCCATGCATTTCGGGCAGATCGGCTTCGAGCAGATATGGCACTTGTCGATGGTGAATTGGCCGGGATGCTTGGAGCAAGGTTGCGGCTCCTCGGCAGCCGCCGGCGCAGCCTCCGCCAGGTCGGGCTCCGGGGGGCGAATCCGCATCGGCGCCGCAGGCTTGGGCAAGCCAAGCTCTTTGCGGACCAGGTCATTGACGAAGTCAGACGAGTCCACCCCGCAAGCGGGACAGACAAACCGCACCGGGTTGGCCGCCATCTCCGGCGAGACGTCGAGGGCATACTTCGCCCCGCAGGAACATTGAATCTTCATTTCGGGTGGGGGTTGAGCAGAACGACGCCTTGGGTTAACCCGACTGCAAAGGGCACCCTGGCCGGGACTGACTCGGCGTGGCCGTCGCAGAACAGGAAGTTGCCGCCTAGTTTCCCGTGATTGTTACCCGGCAGCTTGCCCGTGCTGGAGAAGGCGTAATCGCCGGCGTTCCTGGCTCCGGTATCCACCTGCGCGTCGCTGAGCAACACGGCTTGCGCCTCCGCCGCGCGATGCCCCATGTAGTAGGCGTAACTGATCTTGTGCAGGCGGAACGACTCGCCCGCGGGCAGCGGCGGGTCCTGGGAGCCGGGACAGATAAACGCCGCGGTATCCACCGTGTAATGGGGCACGAGCGCATCGAGCGCCTCCTCGGAACTGCGCGCGCCGGGCGTCTCGGGGAACTTGCCAGCATGGTCATTGGCGTAGATTTCCAAGGCGATATGGATCTTCTGCAATTGGATCTGGCAATCTTGTTGCACCTGCCGCTGTTTGTTGGCGCTCAGCCTCGGGCCCCACAAGAGCACGAAAAGCAGGAGGAGAATCGCTACGACGGCGAGCAGTTCGATGGACGAGAAGGCAGCCGGGCCGCGCGCCGGAGCAAACTGGAGGCGGTGGAAACCCTCAGTCGGGCAGCGGAGGTTTTTGAGCCCGCACTTCATACCGCTTCTATACCGCACCGCCTCCGCGCTGGCAACGGCGAACCGGATGGGAAGCAGCGCGGTGGGCTCCTTGCATATTAGCCGCCCATGGGCTAGAGGTCCCTTGTATATCATCATGTCAAATCACAGCCCAGTGCTGTTGGCCGAAGACAACCCGAACGATGTTTTCCTGGTCTGCCGGGCATTTCAGGAGAATCAGACGCTTAATCCCGTGCAATGCGTCCGGAACGGGGAGGAGGCAATTCAATACCTGGCCGGCGAAGGGCCGTATGCCGACCGCGCGGCCTATCCCTTCCCGGCGCTGTTCCTGCTCGATTTGAAGATGCCCGTCAAGGATGGCTTGGAAGTTCTCCGGTGGCTGCATGAGCACCCCGATATCCCGCGCAAATTACCCGTGGTGATTCTCAGCTCGACTGAGCTGCCCAACGAGACACAGATCGCGTACGCGATGGACATCCAGGCATGCATCGTCAAACCTCTGTCCTATCCCGAGCTGCGGGAGAAGATTCGAATATTGAAGGAGTACTGGCTCGACTACGAGGCCGGCGCGAGCGCCTGAAGGCTAGAAGACCTCCGCCGTCAGCCCGGTCGTCTGCCGCACGGTTTGGGCGATGCGGGAGAGGACTTTCAGCGGCAGGTGTCCACTGGCTGAGTTCAGTGACGGACGCGTCGCGGAATAGATCTGCACCAGGGAAATCTGGGCGCCGGCATTCTTGAGATCCAGCAACCGGTGCGCGTATTGCTCAATCTCTTCCAGCGGCGGTTCCTCGCCATTGATGGCCGGGAAGAGGCTCTGGATGACGACGGGGCGCTCGCGGCCCAGCATCAGAATATTTGATAAAATCTTCTGCAGCGGCACCGACGACCGGTTGACCTTGTTGACATAGGCCTGGGTGCCCCCATCGAGCTTGGCCCAGACTTCGTCGCTCCGCGTCAGATGCTTGAGCCCCTGCTGAACGTGGGGCAGGTCCAGCCCCGTGGCGTTCGTGAGCAGCACGAGCTTGAAGAAAGGCAACGCGCTCAGCGCGCGCACGTGCACCACCGCTTGCAGTCCCTCGGCGAAGCGAGGCGAGAGCGTAGGCTCACCGTCGCCGCTCAGGGCCACGTGCCGCAGTTGCAGCAATTCGTCCGGCAGAGCGCGATACCAGGGCCGTTCCCGCAGCCGGCCGCCGCGCACGAAAGTCAGCGTCTTCTTCAACTCCGCCGCCATGGCATCCACGTCCAGATGCCCCTCGCGGGGTTCGCCATTACGGTGCACTTCGCAATAGACACACTGGAAATTGCAGTTCTTATCGGGGCACATGTTGACGCCGACCGACAACCCGCGGGCGCGCGCCGAGACCACGGCATAGACATACCGGTTATCCAGGAAATCGCGCGGGGAGCCGAAGGCGGTTTCCTGGCAACCGTAAGGTCGATCCGGGAACTTTTTCCTCTTCTCCGATAGATCGGCCAGGGCGGCGGTCTTTGCAGTCAGTGCTTCCACAATGTCTAGCGCAGGTTAGACCCGGCGCCAAGGGCCTACTACACGATGCTTGTCAAAGAATGGACATTTTTTGGCAGGGCTTGTTATGACCCAGTATAGTTATTGCTTCTAATGTCCGTCACCCGTTTGACCCAGCGCGAGGGCATGAGCGGACGAGGCGTGGTACCATGCTGATTGAGCGGTTTACTTTTCGCGCCAAAGCGGCTCATATTCTTCCATACCGATATGGTCAGCGCATTTGCAGAACTTAAGTCAGCCGCGATTGTCAGCACGCTCCGCCGGTGCCAGATCTTCGCCGGGCTTGCCCCGGAGGATTTGAACGCCATCGCGGCCATCACCCTTGTGAAGTCGCTTGAAAAGGGCGATTATCTCTTTCGCGAAGGCGCCCCCGCGCAGGGCTTTTACATTGCGCAGCGGGGTTCAATCAACGTTCATCGCGTCAACGCCGCCGGCAAGGAACAGATCATCCACGTCTTTCGCGCCGGCGAGTCTTTCGCTGAGGCGGCTCTGGCCACTTCATCCGGCTACCCGGCGGACGCCCGTGCGCTGGAATCCTCGCAGGTCCTGCTGGTGGAGAAGGCTGGCTTCCTGGCGTTGCTCCGGCGGCAGCCCGAGCTGGCGCTGCGGATGCTCGGCTCGATGAGCCTCCATCTGCGCACGCTGATCGCGCAACTCGAGGACCTGACACTCAAGGACGTGGAAACACGCCTGGCCAACTGGCTCATCAAGCGCTGCCCCAACCCGGAATCGACGCAGCCGGTCATCATCGAACTCAAGACCACCAAGCGGGTGCTGGCGGCTGAGCTGGGAACGGTGAGTGAAACCTTCTCGCGCACGCTGGCCAAGTTCCGGCAGCAGAAGCTGGTCACGGTGAAGGGCAAGACGCTCAGCGTCCTCTGCCCGCTCAAACTCCGGGAGTTGCTCCGCCGCAACCTCGGAGAATAGCTGAGCCGGCAATCCGGCCCGCCCGGCCTCACGCCGGGCTGAGGCTCGCGTTGAGCATCCGCGCCGCCGCGCGATCACTCTTTAACGGGCTGACCAGGGCCAGGTTCATCAGGTCCGGACGGAAGAAGTCCCGCGCGACGGCGCGGATTTCGCCGGCGCGCACCTCGCGCATCCGGCGCTTCACTTCGGCGGGCCGGAAGATTCTGCCGTAGCCGAGCAGTTGCTCGCCGAGCCAGTTCATCTGGTTGTCGGTGCTTTCGAGGCTTAGATCTATCTGGCCGATGACATAGTCCTGCGCGCGGCGCAATTCGGCGGCGCTCGGAGCCGCTTCCCGGATGCGGCGCAACTCGCGCACGATAAGCCGCAGCACCTTCGTCAAATTGCCGGTGTCCAGGCCAGCGGAGATGACCAGATCGCCCGCGTCGCCGTAGAAGCTCGGCGTGCTGTAAATGGAATAGGCCAGGCCGCGGTCTTCGCGCAGCACCTGGAAGAGGCGCGAACTCATGTTCTCGCCCAGAATTGTGTTGAGCAGGCGCAGCGCGTAGCGGCGCTCGTCGTGGCGCGAGCAGGTGCGGATGCCGAGGGCAATTTGCGTCTGCTCGGTCGGCTTGGTGAAGAGGTGAACCTTCGGAGCGCGCCGTTCGCTGCGGGCCGGAGTGAAGCGCGGCGGTTCGACGGCGCGAAAACGGCGCGCATAGCGCCCCACGGCACGGACGACTGGGCGATGCTTCAGCTTCCCCGCGACGACGATCAAGATGTTTGCGGGCACGTAGTTCCCGCGCAAATAGCCGACCAGGTGGTCGCGCCGCATCGCATCCAGGGTCTGCTCCGTGCCAGTGATCGGGCGGCCAAGGGGCTGGTCAGGCCAAAGTGCAGCGTTGAGCAACTCCTGGACCTGATGCTGCGGCTCGTCCAGGCACATCGCCATTTCCTCCTTGATGACCTCGCGCTCCTTGCCGATCTCCACGGGCTCAAACTTTGAGTCCAGCAACATGTCGAGCAGCACATCGAGCAGCTCATCGAACCGGTCATGGCAGGCCCGCGCATGAAAGCAGGTCATCTCCTCGCTGGTGAAGGCATTCAGGTAACCGCCGATCCCTTCGACCGCCTCGGAGATTTCTTTGGCGGAGCGCTGCTTGGTGCCTTTGAACAGAAGGTGTTCGATGAAATGGCAGACGCCGTTGAGCGGGGCCGGCTCGTAACGGGAGCCCACGCCGACCCACAAGCCGACGCTCACACTCAGCATGTGCGGCATCTCCGCCGTGGCGACCGTCAGACCGTTCTTGAGTTGAGTGACGTGATACATTCTTTGCCCACACCGAATGGGCAGGGGGAAAGTATCCAGCATCCGGCCTCGAGAATCCAACAATCTCGAATCTGGTCCGTCGGAAGGTTCAGCTCACCGGCACGAGGGAAACGCGTTCGCCTTTATCGTTGCGGGTGATGCCCTGGGCGCGGGGGTCGAGGGTCAGGACCCCGTCCACCAGGAACGCGTAGCGATGGTGGCCATGCTTCAATTCAACCTGAAGCAGCCAGCAACGGTCCGGCA
>OCZT010004057.1_pt1 | contig 14851 bp, 30 predicted proteins | sample 1539031 | NCBI WGS metagenome assembly OCZT01 (sample SAMEA3539308, study PRJEB22396) | soil metagenome | biome: tundra; feature: field; material: soil | place: USA | collected 2010-05 | depth 0.15 m
TTGGCAACGCCCATTTCCACCAATTCTTCTCGCTGCTGAGTGTAGATTTTGTGGGTGGAAAGACAATCTTTAGCATTGTAGATGTATAGCTGTTCTCGTTTGTATTTGAATGGATCGAATTCGTGGCCCTCATCTTTGAAGTAGGGCATATCGGTGTAGAGAGAAGTGAGGAAGCCGAGATTTTTGGGAAATTCGCAATAGAGACAAGACTGGGCGAGCATGGTATCGCCAACCCAATTGTTGACTTTCCATCCCAGCCGCTCCAGCTTTCGCCAATCGAATTTGTAGTTTTGATTTACTTTGGGGATAGGACTCCGCAAGAGCCGCAGGATCATCCCTAGCATAGCGGCTCTTTCGTCCAAACTGATGTTCCAATCCAAAATGGGAATGCAACAGGCTTCGTTTCCATCAAAACAAAAGCCTATACAAGTTGGGATGTTTGCATAGGTTTCTATATCAACTGTGACGAAACCATCTGGCGCGGCTAGGGTAGTTTCATAATGGCGTGCAAAGAACTGACGTACTTCTTCTGCTGTCTTGGCCCACCAGGTAAGCCCGATTTCGCGGATTGGTTCTACCTCATACAAATTTCGTTTGAGTTTTGTGAAGTCCAATCTGGAAATGAACTCCATTTTGGGGTCTTCATAAAGATAAGGGTTAGGCCCGAGAATTGGTATGATCCGTAATGTGGAGCGATAGAGTTGCCCGAGAAGATCACCAGTAGGATGAATAACCGAGCCACGGAATTTTCGTATGCTGTTAAGCCCGGTAAGAAAGTTAAAACTGAGTTCTCCCAATGGAATGAGAACATTCGGTTTAATTTCATTGATTTCTCCTAGCAGAATTCGTTTGTACTGATCAGTAAAGAGAATACGATTGGGGTCGGACTTCTTAAGATTGATTTTTTCCTTAATAGCGGCTGTGATCCAAAAATCAGTCCACGGAATTTGTACAGAATGAGCAAGACCACGCAGTTTCTTTTCAGCATCTCCAGAAATAGCATAACCGCAAGTCACATCTCCATCTGAGCCGCCGTCTGCGATTAACATTGCACGCGCACTACTGTTGCCATGGCCGGAGATCACTTTTTGTGTCCTAGCATATGATTATCAATGTATTTTGAATCAATTGGAAATATCCCCCCACAGATAGGACAATACCAAGTGATCTCAATAAAAAATATGTTGAGAAAGAAACAGTGAGTAAACTTTGCACATAATTCCCAAATCATAAATTATCTCCGAAAGTTGCGTCGCGTCGGTGGCAGTCCCAATTTCCAAAACCACAACAGGGTCAGTTGTCCGATATTTTATTCGCGCGAGCATTAACTGTGGGGCCATGTGTCCGGATTGCCATATTACAAGCACTCCCCGTTTTGGCGTAGCGTCTTCGAAAACGCCGTCCTGTCTTTTGAACGACCCACATTAGGCTAGAAGGGCGACCCTTCCGTTTCCTTTGCCTTACCAGTACCATAGGGAAGGAATCCGGAAATCGTATTCATAACGATTCCATCATAAATTCCCTTCAGAACATGGCCGTCAAACTTCAGACCTTTGAGCGATTCCGTATCCAGATCGTCTGGAACATCTTCAATCTCGCATCCTGCTGTAGCGGCTGCCAAGTGAATCAGATACGTGTGAGGCATCAGATACATGGAACCCAGAACCGAAGTGTTGTCCATCCCCGTATTGAATGTGATCTTCAATTCTTTGTTATCATACTTTGGTTCGTCGATGACTCGAAAGCTACTGAAGATGTTGAAAGATTTACCAGAACCGGATTTCTTCGGCTCCCCAACTTCCACCACTTCAAAACTATACCAGCCATCTGGCATAACTTTAGAAGCCATCTTGTCTTTGTCAGTGAATTTCAGAATTGCCATACGTTTGTTGGTCCTTTTCCCGGCGAAGGCCGGTTTGTGTTTGCACTTGCGTGCGTTCGGAACTTATTTGAGTTGATTTGAATCTTTTTAGCGGCTCAGCGGCTCGGGAAATATTCGATTGGATTTTTTTTCATCATCCGTTGCCTTGTTGCGGCTCGGCTCCAGCGGCTCCCATTTGGGAACGAAACGGAAGGTGTACCGCGAAGTCAAATTGGTTGATTGTGCTAACAAATATGCTTCCATCTCATTAATAGTTGGAAACAAAAACTCATGGCCATTACTACTCCACAGGAGCCACATTTGGGATTTCCTCCATTTGCAAAGTTTCAGTTTCTCTGGGTGTCAGATGAAATCCATTTGGCACGATTGGCGTAACCAATTGCTTGACTATACCATCATGAAGTAAGTCTGGTGGGATGCCGGTTCTAATTTGGAAAGTCACTTGGTAATTTTTCCAAGGTGATTTGCGATAATTTTTGCCGCTCATTTGATCTCCTCCACTTTAATTTCTTTCCAGTGAGAGTCAGAAAGATAGCCAGCATCTTCAGCGATATACTCTTTAATATTTTCTAACATCTCTTCGTTAGAAGAAGCTTTCCAATTTTCTAGTTCTTCTTCCTCTTCAATAATGATTGTGTATCGAATTTTCATTTTGCTTTCTCCCGAAATGACATCATAAACTCATAAAAAGGTTTCTTTGTCCAATCGTGCCTTCCATATGGTAGCCAAGCGTAGCTAGTGCAAGCAATCCCACCACGAAATGTGACGAAAAAATGATCTTCGCCTTTGAGAAATTCTCTCTCGAACTTGAAAATGTGGTCAAAATGAGTTTGTATATTCTCCCCAATTTTGTCACGTATGGAGAGTTTCTGTCCGGTTACAATTCGTGGTTGATAAACAAGATCATTTCCCTCTTCATCCTTATCAAAACCATACTGGTCGATAAGATGGGCGGAGAGAATTACGTTTTGGATTGGTAGGCTCTTCAAAAATGAGATATAGTCAGACATTCCCTGTGATTCTAAACCATAATCTTCTTGACCTGCCATTTGTACAGGGCCAATCCAACGGCCTGCTTTACGCTTTCCCTTTCCATCTTCTGTTTCTTTCATGTGAGTAAGAGCAATTGCTTGGGAAAGAAAAGCGTAACACTCATTTGTAACAGAATCCGTAACATGGGTTTTTGGTAAAGAAAGTCCGGCAGTTGAAGCCTGAGTTTGCAAAGCCGCTATGCCCATCATATTTTCGAGTTTTTCATTTAATTTGCCGATCATATTTGGTTGCTTAGGCGGCCAATAGGTGTAGGTGATATCTTTCAGATCCAACCAGGGAACCGAAGCTCCACCAATTCGGCCGTCGAAATCTTCAAAATCTATTGGTTTAGGAAAACTGGCTTCTGCTACTGTTTTCCCGGAATGATGTCGGCCAACGAACATTGCGAAAAAACGTTGGTCATCTTTACGATCAATTAGTTTTGGCATTTCCGATTACTCCCTGCCTTTGATAAAACCTGAATCGCCTGTCATCCTTCGCATTAATACTAATTCCATACTTAGCCGCTATGCTATACCAAAGAGAACAGCAGGCATAAGTGTATGGAGCGGCTATCATGAGTTTCTGAATCATAATTCTATCTTCACGACTCATGTGGAGTTTTGGCATCACTTTCCTTTGGCCTTTGGTATCTCTACCATACTTTCTGGTGTATCCACCATTGCAATAAGATGAGCCTTTGTACATTCATCACAAAAATTGCTATCACAAATGTTGCAATTATGAGTTGCGGGAGTTATTACTTCACTCCAAGAGCAGTTATCACAGTAGACCGATCATGTGGCCTCCCCAAACATATTTTTGAGTTCCTCATACTTTTCTCGTACAGAAGTAGCCTTGCGACTATTACTGCACTTAAAGCAGGGCGGGCGGCTCCATTTGAGAAGTTCATAAGAGAGAATAATCTCGGTTTGTCCACAAACACCACAAAGAGCGCGCTTTCCTTCCAAATTTACTTTGTAATCCCAGTGACTACAATCTGGATGATTGCACCGAAAACGTAGCGGATCTTTTAGGCCATTTGGCTTTTTGGCGCGGATGTACTGATGAATATGAGGAGTTCCATCCGAGTTTTTTTCAAGAGTGGGCATTTGGCTCCTCAACTAGCTTATAAGTAACATCTACTTTAGCTTGCTCTAATTCAGTACAAGCTGTATTTATAGCATATTCCAGTTGGTTTATAATATCCAAATTTTCGGGATATTCCATTAAAAAAGTAACGCTGACCGATCTAAAACATTTCATAACAATCTCCTACCAAGGTCTCCATTCTTTTTTAGTAGTAAAATCACGTTTGCGCACAGCGGCTCTGATTGAAGGTTCGTATTCTTCACACATTGGAGCGTATTGGCAAGATTTGCCCCACGCTCCACCACAGGAGCCACGATTCTGGGATTCCGCAAAACTGTGATTGTCACCTAAGTAATAATCAGGAGATGCAATTGTTTTGGCTATTGTGACATAGATGTCAATTAATTCTTCTTTCCACTGTCGCATTTCCATTGAGGAGAAGCTGAGCGGCTGTCGCACGAAAGTTTTCGGTCCTATCTTATCGTGCAATCTTACGTAATTGATTACGGCCATATTTAGGCCGGTTGCCAAGCTGTAGTTTTTGAACTGAAGAGATTTGGCGTAAAGTTGATGTTCACGGAACTGAAACTTGTGATCCATCCAAAGTAAGGTACCATCCTGTGCTTCACCCATGAAGTCAATACGGCCTTCCAGAACGAAAAGGTACTGAGAGCTTTCGTATAGTTTGTAAGAGAATCCTTTTTCAATTAGGGAATCGCGTACATAGCTGTCGGCAAGTGTTTCCACCACTTCGTGCTGGCAGCCACTTGCCGGAAGCGGAAGCGGCTTACCATTGCGAATGGCCCCACACAGTCGGCATTTCTTCACAGTAACACAAATAGGTTTGCGTTTCCAAGCTGGTTTGTAATCACGTTCTGGCGAGTACATCATGAAGTAGTCTATTATACGATCATGAACTTTATCCTGAAGATTTGGATCTAATGGAAACTGGTGTTTATCAGCTTCATCCGCCTTGTTGGGATCAAAAGCCAGAGCAGTTTTGGCAGCTAGGCCACCATCCTGAGTTGCGGCTAGGGTGGCATAGTATATTTCCAGATATTTGTGGCCCAAACTTCCAGCGGCGATTGCCTCACTTGGCCGAAGTGTTTCGGCAGGATCTTTCTTATTAATTTGAACCAACCCACGAAATGCCCACTCTTGGTGGCATCCATGCCAATTTGAGAGTTGGGAACTATCCATTATTAGAGTTTGCATTTTTTTATTTGGGTAACAGAGTTAGCCCATTCTCTGTCCAATGACATTCACTGTTAACTTCAAGAAGCGTGATATCCCAGTGAAGATTTTCTTCTGAATCAACTGAAGCCTGCTCACACTCTTTAATTAACAGGGCAATGTGTTTACGAGCTCCCTCTTCTGTCTTAAAGAAAATACATTTAAGATAATCATCCCCGCTTGGATCTGAATAGACTGCCCATTTCATTTTGCTTGCTCCTTCCATTCTTTGAATTTACTAATTATCACACTGGCCTGTGATTTGGAAATTAAATAAACGTCATCGTGCCAGGCACTTCCAATCACAGATGTGATGTGCGAATTTCGGCTGGCGCGGCTGAGTCCCAGATCATTTGCTAGAATCTCGATATAATTTAATTGTGCAGTTGTGATCCTGACAAACGTATCCTCAATTGGATCATTTGGTGAGGATTCGTAGAAATTACGGCCTGGGTGACGGTATTTCATTTGGCCCTCTTTCCATCAGCGAAATCCCACATACCACACCACATGTTATTTAGGACAACCGGGAAACGCCCGATTTTTGGTACAAGAACTGGCGAGTCATTACCAAGTTCGTAATAAGGTGTGGGTGGATTAGCCCGGCAATAGCCAATTTTCTGATCAGCGCGAGCAGAAGTTTGTAGGAAAAAGTAACAGTTATTACAGTTTTGGTCTTGATCTGTTTTCATTTGATTTTCCTACCTCCTTCTATCCAAAAGTATTGTTGTCGAGAGGATTTTGAAAACAGGCAAATCACCTGTTGGCCTGATTACTAAATCTTTTTTGAGATGTTTAGTAATCTTGAATACCTCGTATTCAATTCCCCCAATTTCTAATACAGAATTAAGTGGGGGACATTCTGAAAAATTGATCCAAAATTCTTTCAATCCGCTGCTCACTTGGAATACTGTACATTTTATTAGCATGATTTTCCTTATTTAATTCGAGTACTCAAACTACTCATTACAATATCACGCACGGCGCCTTTGTCTTGACAGAAATCCCATCTGTCCAGCGCCTCAGCGCATAACTTACGTTTGTCTTCTACCATTGCGGAGAATTTATCTTCAATTGGAATGCCTTCCGCGATCATGTAAGAATTGTGCACTGACAACAGCTGCCCCTGGCGGTGAAAGCGGCCCTCAAATTGTTCCTCGTCGGCTGCGTTCCATTGTCTCTCAATAGTGAGAATATTATTCGCCACCTGAATATTCAAGCCAACTCCACCAGCTATCATATTAATAATGATAACGCGGAGTTCGGGATCACGGGCGAATTCTTTCAGAATTTGGTCTTTACGTTCTGCGGAATCTTCGCCTGATAGTTTAATTACACGGATGCCTTTTTGTTTCAGGGCAAAGTACAGGTTGTCCCGTACGGAAATGTGGTGAATGCCGATTGCAATTTTTTCATTTTCCGTGGATTCCAGAAATTCTTCCACATACTCAATAGCGGCTGGAACTTTAGCTAATCCGACTATGCGCCGAAGTGACATCAGATTTGCTTCTACTTCAAAAAAGCTCATTTCTTTACCTTCAGCCGCTAGCGCGTCTACCCGCTCTTGTAATGCGTCCAAAGCCGCGTTATAGGCGGTTTTAAATTCTTCTCCTTCGATACCAATTTTATCAAAAGTGCGCCGGAAAGCAGGCAAGCTGAGTACTTCATTTTTTTCTCTTCGAATGATGAAATCAGCCGTAACTTCGCGGAATGCCTCAAGGCGCCAGGGCGCAATTCGATTCCATTTGCCGTTTTCGTCTTGCGTGAGCCACTGACGGCGGAAGGATAGTAATGAAGTGAAAATATCGGGGCGCATCAGATTCAATGGGATAAAATACTCTTCCGCGCGATTCTTAATTGGCGTGCCTGAAAGCAGAATCAGACCCTTAGTCCGTTCCTTATCGTCGAGAACGATCATCTGGTCCTGATATTGTACCACGCGAGATTTGCATTTAGGGCAAGTGGTGGCGTGGCGATATTGAATACCAGATTGTTTGTTGCGACAATTAATTTTGATTTTAACTGTCTCGGACCACCTCTCACCACACATGATGCAGCTGAGGATAAAATCGCGGGAGATCTCTGTTTGAGAAATATCTTGCAGAAAGGCGACTAGCGCCTGGCTGCGCGCAGAATCTGGATTCTTAAAACTGTGGCATTCATCCACAATTACCAAGTCAATGCACAATGATTTGAGGACCTGGGCCAGCGCCGGCGTCTTCATAAAGCGGCTAAAAGTGTCCATACTCAAAATGTACATTCTGAAACCAGGTGGTATGAATCCTTTGGTACCCTGAATCATGAATACGGACCACAAACCAGCATCAAACCATTCTTTTGATTCTGCAAACCATTGGTATGTTGTTGCTGATTTAACTACGGTGAGAATACTTTTGTACTTTGGAGTTCCATCGGGCAGTGTGCTCTCACGGGCAACCAGCGCGGCTTGGATTGTTTTTCCCAATCCCATTGGATCTGCACAGAGCACACCACCGGATTGCGATAAGGCATCCATCATAAAACGGACACCATCTTTTTGGAAATCAAATGCGGCTTTACTTTTGGTACAAGATTGGTAATTTATGTTGGCAAAATTGCCGTCGTCATTTGCCGAAGGCGTCTCAAAAAAAGCATGACCACATTTGTATGTGCGATACCAACCTTCGCACACGCGCGCCTCACTGGCAAGCGCAAGCGGTTTGGCACAAACCGAGCAAGCGGCTGAGAGTTTAGCCATTGGCTTCTCTCCAAAAATCGGTGGGGCAATCGCAAGGGTCACATTTGCAAATGGTACAGAGTTCAGTTTGCCAAACGTAGGGCAAGGCGATTGTAATTGCCCTTTCGCTATCAGTAACATATTTGTCCATAAACTCTACTTTGGACTTGAAATCTTCTACTTTCATTTTGTTGTAATCTTCGTATTTCATTTGATTATCCTTTGCTCATTGAACCTTTGGGCCGCCCGACGCGGTTTGTTTGGCTAGCATAGCTTCAGCCGCTTCACGCGTGAAATTAAAGGTATTCATAATACCCTCAATAGCTTTCCGGCGTGCGCGCAATTCAGGGTTCTCTCTTTCAGCCTGCAAGGTAGCTTTGCGTCCATTTTCGGATGCCGAAATCTCTGACTTTGCCTTGCGCTCAGTTTTGACTTTCTCCGCGTACTCTTGTGAATCGCTGATACGAATTTTGTCTTTTGTCAATTCCAGAATGAATTTGACATTTGAGGCGCACTCTTGTAAATCGCGTAATGTGCCATGAAGTACTTCCAAGTCGCTCGGAGTCGGGTCAAGCATTGCCCGCATTGTGAGTATCTGATTATTTAACGCGGTGACGTGCTCACGTGTGATTGGGATTACTTTGTTCTTAATTTCTTCTATCTTCGATTTACTGAAACACGTTATGTGGGAGATCACCACATGCGTATCCAAGCATTCGGAAATACGCTGAGGATTGGGAAAGTGGCATTTGCAAATTGTGCAAACTTCGCAATCAAAATGCCATGTACGATTCAAGCTGGCTTCTCCTTCGGACAAGGGTAAACCGCAAATGCGGCACACCGGGAAAGCTGGAGCGGCTTGGGACGGGGGAGGAGTATTAGGCATTTTGCTTTCTCTCTGATTCTCTCATAATACGGAGAGTAAGTCTGATACCATCCTGCATTCCAATTTGATACTGGTTTAATGGTTTGAGTTTATCAATACCCTCAATTGCAATTTCTAATAAACTCTTAATTTTATTCTGCTTTGCCCTTGATGTTTTCATTTGATTTTATCTCCTGTAAGTACTCGAATACGATTTATCATAGCATTTTTGCGAATGGCCGATAAAATTCTGTTCTGTTTTTTTGTACGCAAATATGGGGGGATCTGAGAAATTTCAAGTAAGTTTTCGGTAACAGAAGCTATGTCCCTTGGAATCAATGAGTTAGGGGATACGCTGTCATTGTCTACTGATCCGGCCGTCTGAATGGTGGCGGAAGAGTGAGGGGAGGACATGGTATGACTGTAGCATGGTGGTGGTATGGCTGTCAAGGGGTATATGTCCAATAGAATCAAGGGGTTAGGCTATGTGGGACCTGGCTGGGCCTACTCCCCCCCTTTGGCTTGAACCCCCTTGCAGACAGTGTGGGGTATGTGTCTTAAGCCTATGATAACAAAGGAGTTAGGTGATTACCTGATATGGTAGGTAGGGGGTGTGTTTAATATATATGATAAATAATATATATAATAGAATCATACACTTAACCTCCCCCACCATAACCCCTGTATGGTACCCAGAGACCCCCCCTATAAGTGTAATCTCTAATTTTTGCTCCTAAGTTACTGACACACATAGGCTTACCCGCGAAGTGGGTCTACCGTGGTCATGCTGCTACTATCCCGTAGGCATTCCAACAGCCTACCGCCAGTGCCGGAGCGGGCCTAGCTCAGAGGGCTTTCGCCTTTTCTTCACCCTAAAAATATTTGCCTTGCTACCCCTCTTTTCACTTGACACCCTGCCTCACTTGCGCTATCCTTATTACAGGTCATGAGACACACAACAGACCACCGAAAAGGGAGTAACAAAATGTCCACACAGGTTGTACCAATCACCGAAGGCTCCGCGCATAAGGCGCTGGAAGTTCGCAAGGAAGTATTTGACCTTGATAGCAAGGCAAATGTGATCGTGGTCAAAACGGGCGACTTCGAACCCGTTACCACAATGGCCCAGTTTACGGAACGCCTTGGTAATGATGCTACCAAGATCCTTTCCATCATCAATGATGGTTTGGAGAAATACACCGAATCACAGCTTGCCAGCGATACCAGCATTCCGTGGCAAGCGGTTGACGAAGATGAAAGCGGTAACGAAACCCTTGTGCCTTTCACCGGGACTCTGCTTTCGGCCAAAAAGTCTGCCGGGCTCAACGCGACGGTGATTAACTTGGCCAAGCTTATGTTTGGCTATGCAAAGCAGATGGTACCCGGTGATGCGGAGAAAAACCGTACTGCCAAAAAGGCCGCGAAAGAATCCGCACTCAATATGATTTTGAGCAATCCGGCAGCCATTGAGGGTCTTAAGGGCGAATAAGTATTTACAATTCTTTACAATCTCCTACCTTTGGGTGTAGTAGCCTAGGGGTAGGAGATTCTCACATGACGACTACTATCACACTTACCTATGATTCTGAGATAACAATCCGCCTTGCAATTGCTGACCGTCGTCAAGAGTTGCTCAAATCATGGTTTGTTGGGTTCACACATGCTGATACAAGCAGCTGTATCTTTTGGGCTAACCGCATCATGCAACTCAATGATGCCGCCATTGAATTTGGCATGGGGTATGATTTACTGTAACACACGCTCCACTTGCGTTGATTCATAACAGGAGAATAAGCACGCAACGTGCCAATTGCCCAGGCTGCATTTGTAAGCCGCTACCTGGGCTTTCTCTTAGCCTGCCAATGTAAGCGCTTGCGTTTAGCGCTAACGTGCTTCTTACATTGTGTTACATACAAACGTGTGCAGCCGCTATGTTATTGATAACATTAGATTGCAATATGCAATATGTAACGCTAACGTGCTTTCATCAAATGCTACTGTAAGCGCTTACTTGCCGAAGGCGGGTACCGGATACCCCCGAATGGGGAGATTGGCTCCCCAGGCTCGCGCCTCCAACCACAGATAGTGAGAAAAAAAGAAAAAGAGAAAAGAAGAAAATGCAAATAATTTGCAAAATCTTCGGTTGCACGCCAATCTTAAAAAAAGAACAATATGAAGATCGAACATTTGATCTCCTTCTTTGCAAAAGATGTGGCAGCCGCCACGTGATTGGTGGTATCGCCGAACTTGTTGAATATTCATATTATTACGGACAAGAAAAAATAAAAAAAGAAATGGCAAAAAGTTTCTTTTGTAAGGAAGTGAAATGATCCCAAAAACACTAACTCCATTCCAAGAAAGACTCTGCTGCCTCCGCCTTGCTGGTAAGTCCCTTTTGGAAATTGCTCTTGAGCTTAAACGTAACTACGGGACTACACGTAATGATTTCCAACGAATTTACAAAATATTTGGGATTCGGCTCACTTGCCAACTGCCGGAAGCATGGGCAACTTACGAGAGCGAAAAGGTAGCGCATTTAAAAAAATCACAAGAACTACTTAATGACAAATGACACTTTGTCACACTTCCGCAACTCCTTACGGGAGAACAACTTGGAGCTTGCTTTGTGGCTAAGAGTGTGTTATGCTGTAAGGGAGAGAATTCGTGACCAAGAAAGTCCTCGAAAGTAAATCGTCCGAAAAAGAAGCACGTGAGCGGCTTAGGACTTCGCCACTGCGTTTAGGCCAAACCCGTTTTGCCGAAGGCAAACCCACATATGGCAATTCTAAATCCCAGCCAAATACATCAGGTTCTTAGAGAAGAAGCCGCACTGCGTGGCGAGATTCTTCCTAAGGAGAAAGCTGGCTCAGCCGCTGCGGCCGTAAATCTCTCAGATCTTTTGTCAAAACACCAGCTCACTGCTGATGATGCACTTTGCGAATTACGCCTGATGATGCAAAGTGGCGATAGCGGCTCAGTGCGAAATAAAGCTATCGAAACTGCACTTAAGCTGAATGGTTTGCTTGACACAGATCAGAACCGTCCAGACTTTCACGTCACTATTAATATTTTAGACTCAGAGTTTTCGATGATGAATCCGATCCTCCTCCCGAGATAACTATGACAGTCGATCTTGTAAAACAGATTTCTGAATCACATGCCTACCCAGCTGGTATTCCCTACCTTCTCTTTTACCGGCAGGGGAATAATCCCAATCCACAGTTCTTTTGTTTCTATCATCATTCTGATAACATTCGGATTGTGGTAGACAGAATCAAAAAGCATTGTGAGTTAATGAATTTAAGGTTCGTCAATGTTCGGCGATTTGTTATTGACCTTGACGAAGTGGAAGCGAAAGCATTTCCGGACGCAGCCGCCGGGACCGAAGGCTAGGAGAACAAAATGGGACTGATTATTTTGATCATTCTACTTCTGCTGGTTTTTGGCGGTGGTGGTGGATACTACGGTTATACTAATTGGGGATTTGGTGGTGGTGCAGGAATTGTTTTGTTAGTTCTTATCCTGTTCCTCTTGTTTGGGCTGCCGCGGCTGAGAGGTTGAAATGAAATCTCCTTCCCTAAAACTGCCACAGATACCGAACCTTGCCACAAAGATTGCTGCCCATATTCTCTTGCATCAAAAATATCCTAACTCTCTCCCAAAATTACCTAAATCTGTGAACACCTCTCTTCCTGCAATGATGCGCTAAGGAGAAACCAAATGAAACTTCCGTGTCCAACTGACAGTCGCCCGGCCCAAATTGCGAAAGCAATTTTGTCTGCGCGCTCTGCGAAAAGCAAGTCCAGCAAGAAAAAGTAATGCTGTTTGAGATCGTGGTCTCATTAAATAGACTGTGGTCACCAAGCGGAATGAACACTGTGATTCCATTTCACGCTTTTGCATTAATAACCACCGGATTTTGGGGAACCGCGCTGGGCGTAACTCCGCCCACCACAGCCGCTATTGGTGTTCCAACATTCGTTCAGGCAGGAAAACTCTCTTGTGCGGCTCGTTTGAATGACTTTACTCATCTTCAGACTTGGTGCTTCAAAGGCACATTGCTATTATATAATGCAGTTCAAGATTTTTCTGCCCAAACAGCGGCTGTCTCTGATTTTGCCGATACCACAGTTGGAGAAGTTCCCGCACAGATTACTTGGTTGGTAGCTACAGTAGCTAATTACCCCAACTCCGTAGCTTATCAAGTAGCCATAGCAGTAAATGGTAATCAACAAAGTGCACTTTCTGGGGTGTTCTGATGAATGATATTCTGATTTACAGAGAACTCAGTAAGCTGAGAAAAGAAATAAAAAGGGGATTCAAAAAAGTCATGAGTCAAGTTACAGATTACACCACAAAAGTACAGGCACAATTTGATGCTACCAACGCTTCATTGGATAACATTGTTTCCGATGAAGCAAACCTTGCAAAACAGATTACAGACCTAGCCGCTCAGATTGCTGCTAGCCCAAGCACTTTGGTTCCTGCAGATCAGGCTGCTTTGGATACTCTGGTTACTAACGCAACTGCTGTAGCTGCCAAAACTGCTGGAATTGCAGCCGCTGTCCCCGATTTGCCCGCACCACCGCCCGCAGTTTAAAAGGAGGTGATTTTCATGGGTCCGAATCCGAAACCGTAGCCAACTCTGGGGGTAACCGATTGGAAAGCCCGGTTACCCCTTTTAGGCGAGGAACAAAATGGATCTCGTAGATTTCAATAAAGTAGAAAAACAGGTTGTCGAACCAGCAATTGCGAAGTTGGATGCCGAAACAATTCCGGCGCTTTTTGCCCAACTTGCCCAGATGCTGAAAACTTTGGATGGTTGGACCCTCGTTATTAAAGAAATTACAATCGAGCTTCATGCTCCCAAAGGAGTTACTTCGTGAGTATCTTAGATTGGATTAAGTTAATTATGCAGTTTTTTCCAGTAGTAATTCAGGTAGTAACTGCAATTGAAGCCGCTATTCCGGCAGCACCCGGAGCGGCTAAGAAAGTTGTAGCAATGGCTGCAATTGCTCCTCCAGCAGCCCAAGTAACCTCTGTAGGTAATTTGGTAGATACAGTAGTTACATCACTGAATACTGCTGGGGTATTTAGTAAAATCTCAGCCGCTCCGGCACTGGCGGTGGTAGCAAAATGATAGCAGATCCCAAGGGACCTCCTTTTGATCCAGCATTTTTTGCTGCTCAATTACTCTATCATAATCAACAAGGACAGGATGCTGCCAATACGGCAAGACACGATCTTTTCGTGCAACAGTCCAAAAATTGGGTGGATCAGAATACTCAGAATCGTGCACTGGGTTTGGCCATCAGTCCGCTACCCACGATGCCACAGAAAATTACTTACAATGATACTGGCATTGTTCCCCCCATCACCTATTCTGCTTTTTCTGATCTTGTGATGCCAACTCTTCCACCAGAAACTGTTCCTGGCCCCGCAATGACACAAGTTTATGCAGCAGCACAGGCAGCCAATCTTTCAGACTCTCAGAAGCTTGATTCTCTTTTGCTCAGCACGCAACAGATTAAGACATTCTTGCAGATTAAGTAAGGAGAAAAGTATGACAGAAACAAACCCTCAATCTGTACCAAATACTTCGGAACAGATTAGCAAAAACTTAGCCGCGCCAGCCCAAGCTCCATCCACACAAACAAAACTTCCGGATCTTGCTCATCAGCCAGTTTCTCAAACAGCAGTTCCGCCAGTGACACCATCTATTCCGAATCCCCCGACAACTCTCGCGCATTATCCTCCTGTTCCTCCTTTGGTACCGAATCCACCAGTTCCAACAGGAAATTTTCCTCATCCGACTGGGCAAGTTGATCCTCACACTTTTCCTGTTCCAACAGCTACCCAAGTAGCGGCTGCCGATAAATTTATGGAACAAGTGTGGCCAAGTATTTTGGCTTATGTAACAAAGATTCCCAGATTCGATGCTTCCTTCATGGGTCAGCCACACATCCAACAGTTGGTAGGTGCTTTTGCAGCTGGCCTTCGCCGGGAATTTATCAACGGAAATCTCTAGGCT